>Ga0307479_10001853_pt1 | contig 19282 bp, 15 predicted proteins | sample atmos_gasesECM4C_FD_203743 | JGI IMG/M metagenome (GOLD analysis project Ga0307479, IMG submission 203743) | Hardwood forest soil microbial communities from Morgan-Monroe State Forest, Indiana, United States - atmos_gasesECM4C_515 | ecosystem: Environmental > Terrestrial > Soil > Temperate... | reverse complement strand
CTCGGCGAGCTACCAAAACATGACAGAGATTGCGATTGTCGGTGGCGGGCCATCGGGAGCGATGTGCGGCGAGCAGTTGGCGCGCGCGGGGCACAGCGTGCATATTTTCGACGAGCACCTCGCGTGGGAAAAGCCGTGCGGTGGCGGGCTGACGCACAAAGCCGTCGAATGCTTCCCTTTCCTTCTCGATAATCCTTATCCCAAAAAGCTGGTGAGCTCGATCGAGTTGATCAGCAGCAACGAGCAGAGCGTGATGCTCGATATGAGCCATCCGATCGTGATCTATTCGCGCACGGTGCTGAATGGCATGCTGCTCGCGCGCGCCGCGGATGCCGGCTGCAAGGTGCAGCGCTCTCACGTGATCAGCGTGGACACCGCCACGGCTAGGCCGCGCTACTGCGTTGACGGCGAGTGGCGCACGGCGGATTTTCTGGTGCTGGCGACGGGGGCGCGCAATCGCCTGCTGCCGGGAACGAGGCCGCTGGAGCGCGATGAATTGGAAATGACGCAGGGATATTTTGTGCCGCAGACGTGCGATGCGATCACCGTGAAATTTCTGCCGCACTTTGAGGGCTACATCTGGTCGTTTCCGCGTTGCGACCATCTCTCGGTTGGCATTTGCGGGAGCATGTCGTCGCATACCAGCACGGAGCTGCGCTCGCATCTCCAGAGTTTTGTCCATAAGAAAAATATTCCCACCGAGGGCGCTCAATTTTACAGCCATGTTTTGCCGTCGCCGCGCGAACGAACTTTTTCGGAGCGTACGGTGGTGGGCAAGAATTGGGCGATGGTTGGCGACGCGGCGGCGTGGGTCGACCCGCTCACGGGCGAAGGGCTTTTTTACGCCATGCGCTCGGGCGAATTGCTCGGGCGGGCGCTGGCGGAAGGCTGTCCGGACAAATATCCGGCGCGCGTGAAGGCGGCGTTTTCGGCGGAGCTGGAATTCGCCGCGCGCATTGTGCGGCGATTCTACCGCGGCTCGTTCCTGGGGACCGCGGTGACCACGCGCATGGTGCAGTTTTTGCGGCGCAGTCCCGTGTTCCGACAACTGATGGGCGATCTTTTCAGCGGCACGCAGGATTACACCGGCCTGAAGCGGCGGCTTTGGGGCCATTTGGGCATCACGTTGAGCGAATTCATTTCCAGTGTTCTCAATATCGACCGCCCAGCGGAGGCGCATTTCCCTCGCGGCGGAGCGGCTGCGGATTAGCGCGCGTTCCCTTCCAACACCGGAAATACAATGTCGGCACCTGGCCGAATGGCTAGGCCCGTTTTGTATAGTTTTTGTGTGGTCCGACGCATCCAAAGGGCTAAGATACTCGGCGAATCCAAATGAGCACGGAAAGCGAACAGAAAAAAGAAAAGCGCAAGAACGCCTGGAAAAATCTTCCGGACGTCTGGGCGCTGATCAAGCCGCGGCGGGGCTTGCTTGCGCTGGGGTTTGTGCTGATGGCGGTGAACCGCGTGGCCGGGCTCGTTCTGCCCGCTTCTACGAAATATTTTGTCGACAATGTCATCGGTAAGCGGCAAATCCAGCTACTGACGCCCATCGTTCTGGCCGTGCTCGGCGCGACGATTCTGCAGGGGCTTACTTCCTTTACGCTGACGCAGCTACTCTCCAAATCCGCGCAGAAAATGATTACCGAACTGCGCCGGCAGGTTCAGGCGCACATCGGACGTTTGTCCATTTCGTTTTATGACGCGAACAAAACCGGCGTGCTCGTTTCACGCATCATGAGCGACGTGGAAGGCGTGCGAAATCTGATTGGAACCGGGCTGGTGGAATTTGTTGGCGGGCTAATGACGGCGATTTTCGCGTTGGTGTACCTGATTCATACCAGCGTAACGATGACGGCGCTGGCGTTTGGGATCCTGCTGGTGTTTGGTGGGTTTATCAGCAAGGCGTTCAAGACCATTCGGCCGATTTTCCGGGCGCGCCCGAAAATCAACGCTGAGGTGACCGGGCGTCTGACCGAATCGCTCGGCGGCGTGCGCGTGGTGAAGGGTTATCACGCCGAGGAGCGCGAGGAAAAAGTTTTCTCCGCGGGGGTGCAGCGGCTTCTCGACAACGTTTTGAAGACGCTGACCGCGACATCGCTGATGAGTCTTTCGGGCGCGGGATTGATGGGGCTGGTGAGCGCGCTCATCATGGAATTTGGCGGGCACAAAGTCCTCTCCGGCAGCATGACGCTGGGGCAGTTTTTTGCGTTCAACGTTTTCCTGGGTTTGTTGGTGGCACCGGTGTTCCAGATTGTGGCCATTGGGACGCAGATTACGGAGGCCATCACCGGGTTGGAGCGCACGCGGGAGATTTTGAACGAGACGCAGGAAGACGCTGACCCGCGTAGGACGGTAAAGCTGGACCGCATTACCGGTTACGTGGCGATGGAGAATGTGACCTTCGCGTACGATTCGCGTAAGGAAGTGCTGAGCGACGTGAGCTTCAAATCGGAGCCGGGAACGGTGACGGCGCTGGTTGGGCCGTCCGGTGCGGGAAAGTCGACGATCATCGGATTGATTGCGGCGTTTTATGTGCCGAAGAGCGGGCGCGTGCTGGTGGACGGTGTCGACCTCTCCACGGTGAAGCTTAATTCTTATCGAACGCAGCTCGGCGTCGTGTTGCAGGAGACATTTCTATTTGACGGAACGATTCGCGAAAACGTGGCGTTTGCGCGCCCCGAAGCGAGCGAGGACGAAATTATGGCCGCGTGCCGGATCGCGCGTGTCGACGAGTTCGCAGAGTCTTTCGAGAAAAAGTACGACACTGTGGTCGGTGAACGCGGCGTCAAGCTCTCCGGTGGGCAAAAGCAGCGCGTTTCTATTGCGCGCGCCATTCTTGCTGACCCGCGCATCCTCATCCTGGATGAGGCCACTTCCAGCCTCGATTCCGAATCCGAAGCGCTAATTCAGGAAGGCCTGCGCTACCTGATGCGAGGCCGCACCACGTTCGTGATCGCGCACCGACTTTCCACAATTCGGCGTGCCGAGCAAATCCTGGTCGTCGAAGGTGGAAGCATCATCGAGCGCGGCACGCATGAGTCGCTGTACGCGCAGGGCGGCCGCTACTTCGACCTCTACACCAAGCAACACGCCGTCGAGACGAATCTATTCCTGGCTCCCGGCGAAGGCGATGTGGTGCCGCAAGAAACAGATAATCCGGGAAACGGCGCGGGTCGAGGCGAGGCAGCATTGCCCGATGCCATCCGGATTATCCGCGGACAGAGGAGCTAACACACACCTAGTAAGGAGTTCGCTTATGCTGTGGGGCGGCGTGCCAACGGCTTTTTCGCTGTCGGTGGCGGGACCAGAGTGGCCATTTTGCGGATCATGGCTAGGACGAGGCGCTTGTCGCCGTCGGAAAGCGTGGTGCTGAAGCGTTTGATTTCGCCGAGAAAGCGGATTTCGTCTTGCGAGAGCTCGCCGAGCATTTTTTGCGTTTCGCGGTCGCGCGGTGTTTCCGTGCCGGGAAAAAAGTCAGCGAGCGAAATGTCCATGGCCTCGGCGATTTTCGCCAAAGTCTCGAGCGACGGCACGGTGTGGCCGTTTTCCACACGCGAGAGGTAGCAGCGCAGCAGACCGGTGCGGCGCTCGATATCGCCTTGCGACAATCCCCGCTGGCTGCGGTAGGTTTTGATGACTTCGCCGATATTGACGCGCGGCTTTTCTTTTGGCATGTCCATGACCCTCGTAACTGCGAGGGGGTATCTTAGTCACTAACAGCAGAACTGGCAAGGGAGAATTCCTGGGGCGTGACGCGAATCAGGCAACGCCCAATTTCGCGGCGGCCTGCTTGCCTGAACGCGACTCCGGCCCGGCGCGGGAACTTACCCTTGAGGTTGAGGGAAGAGTCAGAGACAAGTGTGGCTGAGGCGCTGGCGAGGCCGCTTGCGTCGCGCGATGTGCAATGTGCTAACAGAAAACCAAGCGCGCAGGCAACCAATATGCGCTTAAACCTATCTCTTCAGCATGCTTGGTAGCATGGAGTTGGTGCTGATTGATGTTGAGGTGCCCGCAAATCCTGTTTCGGTAGATCGTGAGCGTCGATCCGTTTTGGGATTAGAATCTATCTCTCCAGCCTGCTTCCGTAGCTTGGGGTTGCCGCTGTTCGATGTTGCGTGATGCGTAGGAAACATTCTTGCAGTCGGGCGGATTATGAGAATCCACAGAACTGGTTTGGGTCGAGGTGTATTGGCTGGGGCTTTCCTGCTGGCATTTTCCCGCCATCCTGCCGCGGCGCAATCGGGCGCGGAGCAAAAGGCTCGGGTGCCTGCGCGGGTCACGGACACGGTGGACGACACCAACCGCACGGTGCTGCGCGGCAACGTGCATCCGAGGGCGCGGGCGGAGTTTGATCTGGGCGCGGTAGCCGATGCGCAGCCGGTCACGCGCATCCTGCTTGTCTTGCAGCGCAGCGCGGAGCAGGAAGCGGCGCTGCGACAATTGATGGAAGAGCAGCAGTCGAAGAATTCGCCGAATTATCACGCCTGGCTGACCCCGGAACAATTTGGCAAGCAGTTTGGCCCGGCGGACGCGGATGTGCAAGCGGTGACCGACTGGCTGACCTCGCACGCATTCCAGAACATCAAGGTGGCCAAGGGCAAGACGGTCGTGGAGTTCTCGGGCAACGCGGGACAGGTTCGCAAGGCGTTTGGCACGGAGATTCACAAATACAACGTAAAGGGCGAGGAGCACTTCGCGAACTCAAGCGATCCGCAAATCCCCGCCGCGCTCGCGCCGGTGGTGGCGGGGGTGGTGTCGCTACACGATTTTCGCAAGCACGCCTACGTGCATCCGGTTGGGACGCTCCGGAGGGTGAAGACGACCGGAGAAGTAAAGCCTCTGTTCACGACGTCCAGTGGATGCGGCGCGAATGGAACGACGCAGTGCCTTGCGGTGGGCCCAGCGGATTTCGCGAAGATTTACAATTCGGCGCCGCTCCTTAGCGCGGGAACCCCGATTGACGGCACGAACCAAAGCATCGCGATCGTTGGGCGCACTAACATTAAGCTGGCGGATGTGCAGCAGTTTCGCAGCCTGTTTGGTTTGCCGCCGAATTTCACCAGTAGCAATATCGTCTTGAATGGGCCGGATCCGGGGATCACCTCGTCCGGCGAAGAGACCGAAGCGGACCTAGATGTACAGTGGGCGGGCGCAGTGGCGCCAATGGCGCAGATTCTCTTTGTGGTCACAGAGAGCCCGCAGAGCACAACGGCCACGGACGGGGTCGACTTATCAGCGCTGTACATCGTGGACGGCAATGTTGCGCCGGTGCTAAGCGACAGCTTTGGATCGTGTGAGTCCTCGATGCTAACGGCCGGCAATACGTTTTACAACGCGATGTGGCAGCAGGCCGCAGCTCAAGGCATTACCGTTGTGGTAGCAGCGGGCGACGATGGGTCGGCAGGTTGCGATCCCAGCGTCCAGCCGAATGCGGCAACGCAAGGTCTAGCAGTGAGTGGAACGGCGTCGACGCCATTTAACGTGGCCATGGGCGGGACAGACTTTGATCAGGTGGGCAAGACCTCGACGTTTTGGAACACGACCAATTCGACGCTACCTTACACGGGGCAGACTCCGTTGACGGAACTATCCGCTGTCGGGTACATCCCGGAAACGACGTGGAACGATTCTTGCGCGTCGGGAGGCCAAGCGTCGAACTGCACGGCCTCGAGGATTAACACCGACCAGCAAAACAATCCGGGTGTGGATGTAGTCGCAGGGAGCGGCGGGCCGAGTTCGATCTATGCCAAGCCGAGTTGGCAAACCGTCTCTGGAGTACCAAGCGATGGCAAGCGTGATCTGCCGGACGTTTCACTATTTGCGAGCGACGGAAACAATGGCAGCTCGTACGTGGTATGCCAGGCGGACGCGAACAGCGGGACGGGCAGTATCACAAGCTCGTGCGACCTGAATAGCCCGTTTCTGGATTTTCAGCTCGTTGGAGGAACGTCAGCAGCAACCCCAACGTTTGCGGGAATTATGGCGCTTGTGAATCAGAAGACGGGACAGCGTCAGGGGAACGCGAATTATATTTTATACGCCCTCGCAAACAATGAGACGTTTACAAATTGCAACTCGACGACAGTGGCTAGCGGCAACGGCTGCGTCTTCTACGACGTCACCAAGGGCAACAATTCCGTAGCTTGCGCGGGCGGCAGCCCGAATTGTAGCAATACGACTTCGGGGCAGTTTGGCATTATGGTGAGTCAAGGCTCGACGCCAGCCTTTAACACTTCAGTAGGATATGACCTAGCGACAGGACTGGGCACCGTCAACATCGCGAACTTGGTGAACTCCTGGAGTTCCATAAGCCGCGCGGGTGCAACGGTTGCGCTTACCCCGAATACGACGTTTCCAATCGCGCATAGCTCAAATGCGAATTTCACCGTGAACCTAACGCCGGCAACCGCCACTGGAGATGTGTCGTTGATTGCGGAGCCTGTGGGCGCCGCGCAGGTGACGATTGGGCCATTCACGTTGAGCGGCGGTACGGCGACCTTTTCCACGAACCTGTTGCCTGGCGGGACGTACCCGGTCATCGCTCGCTACGGGGGGAGCGCGTCACTCGCTGTGAGCGATTCACTGCCAGTAAATGTCACGGTTTTGACGGAAGCCAGTAAGACTGTGCTGAGCTTTGTGACGTTCGATGCGAGCAATAACCCGACGTTTCATACACCGGGCAGCGCAAGCGTTTCGGTTTCGTACGGTTCGTCGTACGTCCTGAGGGTAGATGTGACGAATAGCGCGGGTGCGCAGTGCGCTGCGACCGCGCCAGTACCTACCACACCGATTCCTTGCCCGACAGGAAAAGTGACGGTGAATGACAACGGCAATCCTTTGAACGACTTCAATGGAGCGGGTAACACGATATTGAATAATCAGGGGTTTTTGGAGGATCAACTGGCTCAGCTTTCCGCTGGGATGCACAGCTTGGCGGCGGTGTACGCAGGAGACAACAGCTACACCGGTAGCACATCGGGAACCGAGACGGTAACGATTACGCAGGCGACGACGTCGACTATCGTAACGCCGAGCCCAACGAGTATCGTGTCCGGAGGAAGTGTCACACTAACGGCGACAGTGAATACGACCAGCAACGGCGCGGGACCGACCGGCACGGTGCAATTCAAAAATGGGCCGAGCAATTTGGGAAGCGCCGTGACCTGCACGCCCACGTCGGGGACGGCTTCGACCTCCGGGAACGCGCTATGCACGGCTACGCTGACCACCACGCTTTCGGAATTTGTCCCTCTAGCGAAGCCGCGGACGCGGCCGCTAGTTCCGGTGGTGCCGCTCGGTATTGTCTCCGTGTTGCTGATCGCGTTTCTGGCCATGCAGCGACGTTTGTCGATCGGCAAACGACTTGGATACGCCGCAGCCGGCCTGATCCTGTTTGCATGTGTTGCCATGGGGATCGCAGGCTGCAGCGGTTCAGGTAGCGGCGGTGGTGGCGGTTCGCACACCGACAGCATTACCGCGGTGTATAGCGGCGATGCGAATTACACCGGCTCAACGTCCTCAGCAGCTTCGGTCGCAATTCGGTAGAAGCGCCGCTATCGTGGGCCTGAGATCCTTCGACTCGCTGCGCTCGCTCGGGATGACGATCCTCTTCAGATCGTCAATTGGTATGGGGCGGGAAAAATATGTTCCAGAACGTTGGGCACGGCGTGACAAATTCGACCGGAACGAGCGAGCCCTCTTGATTCATTTGCGGAGGGCGGATGACTTTGGCTTCGACTTTGGTCTGCGTGGCGGGATTCTCGACAGTGACCTTAGTACCTTCGCTGATTCCTTCCTTGAGAATGACCATGGCACCGCCGGCGCTGACAGTGTGCGTATTTCCCGACAGCGTTTTGCCGGCGACGTGAATGACCACGGGCATGCGCACCAGAACGCGCTGCGAGCGGCGGCGCTCCTCCGCGGTCGGCTGACGCGTGACCGCTGGCCGCGCGGACGCATGTGGCATTGCCGGCTTCAGACCGGGCGTAGGCGGCTTCATAGTCATAGTTCAAGACCCCAAAAGTCCATGGCCGGAGCCACCAGCTCCACGCCGTACTCCCAGCCGCCTTCCGGGCGCTCGTCGCTCTTCCAGACGATGACGGCAGCGTTGCTGGTACTCATGGGCACATTTGTGAGCGCAACGCGATGCTCGAGCGGCAAACTGTGTTCGAGAACAACCATGCAGCCATAGGGGTTGATTACGCGAGTGTGCGCTTCGACCTTGACACGCTTGCCGGAGGGCAAATCCCACTCCAGCCGCACCGGGACGCGCGAATTCATGCGGTGGCCGCGGCGCTGCTCTTTGAAGCGGCCGCCGGCGAGCTTGACCTGCCGCCGCGGTTCCTTCTTCGGCTCTTTGGTCTGAACGGACATAACTGCCTCTAAGTGGCCATGCTAGAGTTGGAGGCCGAGAGGGTCAATGGTACAAAAGCGCGACGGCGCAGTACTGTGTAGCTGGCCCAATGGACAGGGCTGCGCGAAGGAACAGTACAGGTGCCCAGGAACCTGATTGTGAATGCGGATGACCTCGGATGGACCGCAGGAGTGAACCGCGGCATCGCGGAAGCGCACCGCAACGGGATTGTGACCAGCGCGTCGCTGCTGGCCAATGGCGAGGCCTTTGCCGAGGCGGCGAAGCTGGCGCGTGAAGCGCGCGGGCTCGGTGTGGGCGTGCACCTGAATTTGAATGATGGCCCGCCGGTTGCGCCGCGCAAGTCGGTGGCAAGCCTGGTGAACAATTCGGGGGAGTTCGCGGGTGGGCCGGATGGCCTGTTGGTGAAAATCGCGACCCACGGGATCTCCATGCGCGAAGTGGAGCTTGAGTGGAATGCGCAAATCTCCAAGGTGTGCGATGCGGGAATCGACCCGACGCACCTGGATGGCCATAAACACGTACACATGCTCCCCGGCCTGTTTGAGATTGCGCTGCGGCTCGCAAAGCGGCACAGCATCGGGGCCATTCGCGTCTCGCACGAGGCTTCCAGCTTGCGCGCGGCGCTTTCCACAGGCGAACGTCGCGCAGCCGTCGTGCTCAAGCAAGGGGTGCAAGCGCGCGGGCTGAAGTTGATGGCACGCGATGCGCGCCAGCAGGCGGAGCGCGCAGGAGTATCGACCGCCGATTATTTTTGCGGGATCGCGCAAACCGGCGAGCTCACCAGGGAGGGCGTGGCGCGGCTACTGCACAGCTTGCCGGAAGGCACCACCGAATTGATGTGCCATCCGGGATACGCGGACGAGGCTCTGCGCAAGACGTCGACGCGGCTACAGGGTTCCCGCCAACAAGAGGTGGAAATCCTGACCGACACGGAAATACGAAATCTTGTCGCTTCTCAGGGGATTCGCCTGATAGACTATGCCTTCCTGGCCAGCACGGTATGAGAAGCGAATCCAGCGTTCGATATTCCATCGTCGTCCCGTTCTACAACGAGCAGGAGAACATTCCACCTCTATACATGAAGATTACTGAGGTGATGGACTCCATCGGCGAAAGCTACGAGCTGATTTTTATCGACGACGGCAGCCGCGATAATTCCTTCAAGGTGCTTTCCGACATCTACGAGCACGATCGCCGCGTGAATATCGTGCGGCTACGGCGGAATTTCGGGCAGACCCCGGCGTTGAAGGCGGGCTTCGATTTCGCGCGGGGCGAAGTGATTATTTCGATGGATGGGGATTTGCAGCACGACCCCGAAGAGATTCCCCGCTTCCTGGAAAAAATCGAGGAAGGCTACGACCTTGTCAGCGGCTGGCGCTACGCGCGGCGCGACCACTGGCTGCTGCGCCAGGTGCCTAGCCGAGCGGCGAACTGGATGATGGCCAAGCTTTCCGGGATCGAGCTGCACGACTTTGGTACAACCTTCAAGGCCTATCGCCGCGAGATTATTCAGGAAATTCAACTCTACGGCGAGCTGCACCGATTTATTCCGGCGCTGGCTAGCTCGACGGGCGCGCGCATCACGGAAGTGCCAATCACGGATGGCGAGCGCAAGAGCGGGAAGAGCAACTACGGCATCGGGCGCACGATCCGCGTTTTCCTGGATCTGCTGATCGTCAAGTTCTTGCTGGATTACTCGACGCGGCCGCTGCAATTTTTTGGCTTGCTGGGTTTTGGCGGAGCGACGCTGGGAATTTTGATTGCTGTCTATCTGGCGTTCGAGAAGTTCGCGCACGGCGTGAACGTGATGACCCAGCACGGGCCGCTGATGCTCCTGGCGGTGGCCTTGTTTATCAGCGGCGTGCAATTAGTTTCCATGGGTTTGCTCGGCGAATTGATTGCGCGCACGTACTACGAATCGCAGAACAAGCCGGTGTACGCGCTGCGCGAAGTGAAGAGCCACCGCAAAGATGTGGGCGACACGGAGCAGACCCGGCCCTCCGGCAGCTCGGAGCGCTAGCGCGCGGTCTGGAAGAACCTTCCTAGCTCAATCTGGCGAATTGGTTACGCTGAGATCCTTCGCCTATCCTCATCGGATAGACTCAGGATGACGCGCGTCGGAGGGATTGTGAACCGCGAACAGTTTTACGCGATCATGGGTGGCGAAGGCACGCTCGATTACGAGCTGTACCTGAACACCAAAACGCTGCTTACTTGCCAGACGAAATTCGCCGAGCTGTGCAACGCCGACGAATTGCAATTTCAGGTCGTGCACCAGGTCGAAGAGCTGTGGATGAAGCTAATCGCGTACACCCTGCTCGATATCGACGAATATTTGCAGCAGGAAAATACCAATCGCGTGCTCACACTGTTTCGCCGCGTGCACACGTTACAGCGATTGATGATTCAGCAGATCGCTCTGCTGGAGATCATGTCGCCCAAGGAATATCAGGAAATTCGCTTGCGGCTCGGCAATGGCAGCGGGCAGGAGTCGCCGGGATTCCGCGTGCTGCTGAAGATGTACCAGCCGATTTGGAGTTCGTTCAAGGAACACTGCCTGGACAAGCACGGGCTGACGCTGGAAAAGATCTACGACACGGAGTACACGCACAGCGACGCCTACGTGGTGGCTGAGGCGCTGGCCGAATTCGACGAGCTGTTCCAGAAATTCCGCTACGAGCACATGCAGTTGATTCATCGCACTATCGGCTTTGGTTCAAAATCGCTGAAGGGCCGCCCTGTCGAGATTCTGGAAGAAGGCATGCGCCACAAATTTTTCCCGGAGCTGTGGGAGATTCGCTCGCACATGACGGACAAATGGGGAACGGAGTACGGCGTGAAGCGCGATCCCCTTGGCGGGCACCACTGAAATGGCGCGCAGCAGCTAGCCTACCGCGCGACGGGGCGGTAGTTGCCCCGCAGATACAGCAGCGGCTCGCCGTCATACACTTCGACGCTCTCAACCTCGGCGATGAAGATAGTGTGGTCGCCGGCGGCATGGGAGGCGACGACATTGCAGGCTAGATGCACGAGAGCCTCCTCCAAGAGCGGGATGCCCGTCTCTGTCCAGCGATAGCGAATGCCCAGCCGCTTTTCCGTCTCGTCACTTTCTTCGGTGCGCGCAAAATATTCCGAGATGGCTCGCTGATCGTCTTTCAGGATATTCACGCCGAAGCGCTTTTGCCGCTTCACCAGCGGGAGCAATTGCGCGTTCTGGTTCACGCAGATCAGGATCAGCAGCGGGTCCAGCGAAACGGAGGTGAAGGAGTTCGCGGTCATGCCGTGTACCCGGCCGGGCGCGCGTTCCGCGGTGACTACCGTGACTCCGGTTGCGAATTGCCCGAGCGCGAGGCGAAACTCGGAAGTGGTTGGGGTGGTCGGCGCCATCGTGGAAGTTTTTGAAGATAGCACAGACTAGGCACAAGGTCGCGCCCTGGCGTCACGTATAATCATCGCCAAGCGATAAGCGAAAAGGAGTGCCACGATGGTGCGGACGGTTGCGATTTTGGGGGGCACGGGACCCGAGGGCTCGGGGCTGGCGAACCGCCTGGCTCGCGCCGGTGAGCACGTCGTCATCGGTTCCCGCGATGCCGCGCGCGCGCAGGAAACGGCGCAGCAACTCCGGGCTCATATCGGCGGCTCGGCGCAGATCGAAGGTTTGGACAACGCCGCTGCCGCAGCACGGTGCGACATCGCCGTGCTCACAGTTCCCTTCTCCGGTCAGGCTGCGTTGCTGAAGCAACTGAAAAGCGTGTGGAAGCCGGGCACCGTGGTGATTGATACAACGGTTCCGCTGGCCGCGACCGTCGGCGGATCGCCGACGCGCATGCTTGGCGTGTGGCAGGGTTCAGCGGCCGAGGCGGCCGCGGAATTGCTGCCCGCGGGAATCAGCATCGCGGCTGCGTTTCAGAATCTGGGCGCGGAGTTGCTGGCGGGAGACGCACCGCTCGATTGCGACGTCCTGGTCTGCAGCGACGACGAAAAAGCTAAGCAAGTAGCCATGGAGCTTGCGGCAAAGATTCCCGGCGTGCGCGCGCTGAATGGCGGAAAGCTGGAAAACGCCCGCATCATCGAATCGATCACGGCTTTGTTGATCGGCCTGAATATCCGTTACAAAGTCCATAGCGCCGGCGTGCGGTTCACGGGCTTGCCAGCGAAATAGCGTCTCTTTAGAGGCGAGATGCAGGCATGCCAGTGGGACAGCCATCTCTGGCTGTTCGTCTTTCCTCTTCGCTGGCGGGCCGACGCAAGAGCTGCCCTCAACGCTTGTGGTTACTCTGGCGTTCCAACGCTTTGCGGTCCCATTTTCCGCAGTCCGCCGCTGCGTCATACGTGCTCCGCAGGAATTCCATCAGCGCGCTCTTCGGAGAGGCCGCGGCCCGCACGTCGTCATACATAAGCAAAAACTCCTTCAGCTGCGGATGGTAGAACGCCGCGTCTGGCCGAACGCGCTGCGCTGCAAAACCCGGCGGTTCCGGCGCGGCGTAGGAGTAAAAAGCCGGCCCCTTGATGTCGCCTCCCCCAGGCCAGAATCCCGCGCTGCTCACCTCATGCGAATAGGCTTCGCGCGTGATCGAATCCGCGCCGGGCCGCTCCGGTCCTACTCGTCCTGAGAAACGCGTGGCCGCAAGATCGAAACTTCCCCAGAAAAAATGTACCGGGCTGGCCTTGCCCTGAAAGCCCGCGCGAAATTCCTTCAAGATTTGATCAACCCACACCAGGATGCGCCAGAACTTGTGCACCGCCTGCGGATCATAAGCTGCGTGAACATTGTCTTTTTCAAATGGCGTAGGATTGGGAACCTCGCACGGCAGCGTCCATATGTGCACACTCACGCCGAGCTCGCCCAGCGCCGCCATGAACTTCTTGTAAAACTCAGCGACACTCTCAGCCACCAGAGCCGTGGTCACAACGCGTCCGTCACTGCTCTCGATCGTGAGCTTGTGATCGATGAAATCAAACCGCACCTCGATGTCGCGCTGTCCGTATGGCATCGCTGACGTGGTCATGCCCCCCGCCGTGACGTAGAACGGCACGTTCCACCAGTGATTGACCAGCGGACACAGTTTCAGGCGCACTTTTCCGACGATCTGCGCCCACATGTGCAAGGTACCCAGGGTGTCCTTCCAGGAATCGAAAGGCAACGCAGGCAACGCCTCGCTATCGCTCGCCCCGCTACGCATGGCTTCTGGCGTCATGACTAATTCCGCGCGATCAATCTACACCCAGACGCATCTCCCCGCGCACCCTAATTTGGATTGCAGGAACCAAGGAACGCGAGCCGGACAGCCAGAAATGGCTGTGCCACTGCTATAATGACGCAATGAAAGCACATGTTTGGGTGATGCCGAAACGCACCGTTCTCGATCCGCAGGGACAAACCATCCAGCACGCTCTTTCCGGGCTTGGCTACAAGCAGGTTCGCGACGTGCGGCAAGGGAAGTTCTTTGTCCTCAATCTCGATGGCTGGAACCGCGACGAAGCGCAGTCGCAGCTCGAGCGCATTTCCAAGGAAGTGCTCACTAATCCGGTGATTGAGGAATATCGTTTCGAGATTGTCGAGTGAACTCTTAGCGTCCCTCGCGTGCTCGGATTTAGGCGCAAGAACTCCGTGTTACGCTTTCAAGACTAGCTTCTCCCAGGAGAAACCGCCGTATGTGCGGAATTGTCGGTTATATCGGGCCAAAAAAGGTCGTCCCCGTCATCATCGAAGGCCTGCGCAAGCTGGAATATCGCGGCTACGACTCGGCGGGAATCGCTGTCGTTACGCAAGACGGCAAGCTGGAAGTTCGCCGCGCGCCGGGGAAACTGCGCAATCTCGAAGAAGTCCTGCAGAAATCTCCCATCGAAGGCACCTACGGAATCGGCCACACCCGCTGGGCAACCCACGGCCGCCCAACCGAAGAAAATGCGCATCCGCACCGCGACTGCACCGGACAAATTGTCGTAGTGCACAACGGCATTATCGAAAATTACTTGGAGTTGAAACAGCAATTGCAGCGTGAAGGTCATAAGTTCGTTACCGAAACGGATACTGAGATCGTTGCGCACCTGGTCGAAAAACACTCCAAGAACGCGCCACTTGAGGAAGCCGTGCGCCGTTCGCTGAAAGAACTGCGCGGCATCTACTCCCTAGTGTTTATGTCCGCGAAAGACCCGCACAAGATTGTGGCAGCGCGAATTGGGCCGCCCTCCGTCATCGGCCTCGGTGATGGCGAATTCTTCGTAGCCAGCGATATCCCTGCGCTGCTTGAGCACACGCGAGAAATCTTTTTCCTCGCCGATGGCGACATCGCCGTGCTCACCCAGCAAGGTGTCACCGTGATGGACCACGATGGCCGGCCAGTCAAGCGCCCCGCGCAGCACGTCACCTGGGACCCCATCATGGCCGAAAAGGGCGGCTACAAGCATTTCATGCAGAAAGAGATTTTCGAGCAGCCGCGCGCCGTGCGCGACACTCTGCTCGGCCGCATCTCGCAGGACACCGGAAGAATTTTCCTCGACGACATGCAGATTACCGAACAGCAGTTCCGTGAATTCAACCAAGTGCGCATCGTGGCCTGCGGAACAAGCTGGCACGCCGGCCTAGCCGGAAAATTCATGATTGAACGGCTGGCCCGCATGCAGGTGGAAGTCGATTACGGCAGCGAGTTCCGCTATCGCGATCCCATTCTCGACAGCAAGACACTGACGGTGTGCATCAGCCAGTCCGGTGAAACCGCAGACACACTGGCCGGACAGCGCGAGGCCAAACTAAAAGGCTCGCCGACGTTAGCGATTTGCAATGTGATGGGCTCGATGGTCACCCGCGAAGCCGCGGGGACGATCTTGACGCACGCGGGCCCCGAAATCGGCGTCGCTTCCACAAAAGCATTTACTGCGCAGCTCACCGCGTTGCTCCTGCTCGCCGCCCACCTCGGCCAGGTGCGCGGTAAAATGACCGGCGATGCGGCCAAGCACTTGCTTCAGGAATTTACGCGCATCCCGCACAAGATCGAGATGGTGCTGCAAGGCGACGAAACCGGCGTATACGAAACGTTGGCGCGCCAATTCTTCCGCAACACGGACTTTCTCTACCTCGGCCGCGGCATTCACTACCCCATCGCGCTGGAAGGCGCGCTGAAGCTCAAGGAAATTTCCTACATTCACGCAGAAGGCTATCCCGCCGGCGAGATGAAGCATGGCCCGAACGCATTGATCGACGAGAATCTTCCGGTTGTGGTACTCGCCACTCACGACAAAACCGATCCGGATTCCGTCACGCGTTATGAGAAAAGCGTTTCCAATATCCAGGAAGTGCGCGCCCGCGACGGCATCGTGATTTCCGTCGTGACCACCGGCGATCATCTTGCTCGCGAATCCTCGAACCATGTCATTGAGATTCCCCCAGCCCCCGAGCTGCTCGTGCCTTTGCTTGAGATCATTCCCCTGCAGCTCCTTGCGTATCACATCGCGGTGCGTCGCGGCTGCGACGTCGACCAGCCTCGCAACCTGGCCAAATCCGTGACGGTGGAATAACTCTTCGTAGGGGCGCGGCATGCTGCGCCCCAGCCCGGCGCGATGTAATCTGTTCCGCATTCCTGCCGCTTCACACCTACCGCCGCTCGCTGGCTTCACCCTCGGTGAAACAGGGCGCTGCAGTGGCTCACCAGCAGCCAGAAACATTTTTCGGTAAACTAACCCCATGCGCGTGCGTAACTCGATCGCGTTCTTTCTCGCGGCCGCCTCTGCATTCTCCGCACTGGCGCAAACTTCTCCCCTCGCGACCGCTCCGGCCGCAACCGCGCCGCTGCGTGAAATTCATGCGGACGGACTGAAGTCGCTGCCCGAACCGCAGGTTGTCACGCTTACCGGATTGCAAACCGGCGCACAAGTCGGCAAAGACGACCTGCAAGCCGCCGCGGACAAGTTGGTACGGAGCGGCCTCTTCGCCAAGGTGCGATATAACTTTCAGTCCCGCACCGACGGCTTGCTGGTGACCTTCCACGTAGAAGAAGGGCCGCGGGTTCCAGCTTACTTTGACAACCTTCCGTGGTTTGCCGATAGCGAGCTTAACGACGCCATTCGCGCGAAGTTGCCGTTTTATGACGGCGCGCTCCCCGAAGTCGGCGCCGTGGTTGACGTAGCTGCCGAAGCCGTGGGGCAATTTCTCGTCACACACGGATTGCAGGCCGCCGTCGAGCACCAGGTTGCGGCAAATCCTGTCGGCGACGGCAGCGTGCAGCTCTTCCGCATCACTGCCGAAGCCTTGCACATCGCTGGAGTCGAGTTCAGCGACCCCGCGCTTAATTCTTCGCCGACCGTTCGCCAGCAACTCCCCGAATTACTCGGCAAGCCGTATTCACGGATGGCGATCGATATGTTCTTGACCGAGCAGATTCGACCAATATTTCTGGAGAAGGGCTTTCTACGCGCGAAACTTGGCCCGCCGGAAGTGCGCCTGACCGGAAATCCAAATAAGAAACTGCCCGAGCAAATTCCCGTCTTTGTGCCGGTCAGCCCCGGCGCGGTGTATCACTGGAAAGGCGTGGATTGGAGCGGCAATAATTTGCTGTCGACCATCACGCTGACCAACAGCGTCGGCTTGAAATCCGGTGATGTCGCCGACGGCATGGCCATTGAAGCAAGCTGGGATCGCGTGCGCGAAGAATACGGCCGCCGCGGCTACATGAAGGCAAAAGTCGACACGGTCGCGGCGTACGACGATGCCGCGCACACTATTGCGTACAGTGCGCGCATCGATGAAGGAAAGCCGTTTCGCTTCGGCTCCATGATAATCACCGGGTTGTCCATGAACGCCGAAAGACATCTGCGCGAAGCGTGGCCGATTCCACAAGGTCAATTGTTTGACAAAGGGAGGTTCGAGCAGTTTTTGACCAAGCTACAAGCGCACTCGCCGGACATTTTCAAGGACCTGCCCATACACTACGATGAAGTCGGCCATTGGCTGCAGCCCGATGAAGCCAAGGGCACCGTCGACGTCCTCCTCGACTTTAAGTAAGAGGTTCTCTCGCGTTCGGCCCTGCGCTTCTTCAAACCCGCGATACCAGTGCGTTATACTTATCCGCGATGACTGCGTTCGTCCCAATTCGCGTTGCCAAAAACGTGAGCGCCTCTCCGGAGCAAAAGGAAGCGATGCTCCTTGCGCGTCTTACCGAGGCCGGCTCCCTGATCGTTGCGCTCTCCGGCGGCGCCGACTCCGCGTACTTGGCCTGGGCTGCGCAACGTGCCCTCGCCGACCGCGCTCTTTCCGTCACTGCGCTTTCGCCTAGCTTTTCGGCGCATGACCGCGCAGCGGTTGACGAATTCGTCCGCGCCTTTGGCATCCATCACGAATTTGTCGAAACGCACGAGATGGAAAATCCCGCGTATCGCGCGAACGCCGCAGACCGCTGCTTTTACTGCAAGGACGAACTTTTTTCCGTTCTGGATGCGCTGGCGCAGCAGCGCGGCTTCGCCGCAACAGCGTACGGCGTCAACGCCGACGACACGCTCGATTTCCGCCCCGGCCATCGCGCCGCGAAAGAACATCGCGTCTTGGCCCCCCTTCTCGATGTCGGTCTTCGCAAATCGGAAATTCGTCAACTTTCACAACGCGCCGGCTTGCCCACTTGGGACCGCCCCGCCTCCGCGTGTCTAGCCTCCCGCGTGCCCTACGGCACCGAAGTCACGCCTGAGCGCCTCACGCTGATCGAACGTGGCGAGGCGGCGCTGCGCGAACTCGGCTTCCGGCAATTCCGCGTACGGCTGCATGACAAGCTGGCACGCGTCGAAATCGCGCCTGAAGAGATGGATCGCGCGTTGTCGAAGGAAACCAGCGCCGCGATTTCGCAAGCGCTCAAGCGCGTGGGATTCACTTATGTTGCGTTGGACCTCGAAGGCTACCGCCAAGGGTCGCTGAACGAAACGCTGCCGCAGCAGAAACGCTCTTGAGTGCACCGCGCGTTCGGAACATAATTCCGCACATCTGCGTATCTTCTCTTAGACAGGCTTTAGACTGCAGCTGCAGGCACTCGGCTTTCGCCCTGAACTCGCATGGAGGAACGATGAGATCTCGCAATTTCGCGGCCTTGGCAGGTTTACTGTTTGCCGCACTGGCGAGCGCGGGCTGCGCGATGGGACCATCGGTCAGCGGCAGCTTCGACCGCACGCTCAGCGTCAGCGGGCCGATTCGCCTGGAGCTCAACAACACTTCCGGCGATGTTTCCATCACTGGCAGCGCTGACAGCAAAGTACACGTCCACGCAGACGCCCACGCCTCCGGCATGGGATTCGAGAGTCCGGAGAAGCGCCTCAACGAACTGCTCGCTAACCCACCTGTCGAGCAGCGCGGCAGTACGATTCATATTGGCGAAGAGATGCGTAATCTGCGCAACGTCAACATTTCGTACGTGATTGAGGTTCCGCACGATACGGAAGTTGCATCTAGATTGCTCTCTGGCACGCAAACCATTCAAGATGTGCGCGGCCCGGTGAAGGCGGAAGCGGCGTCCGGCTCTATTCGCGTGAGCCACATCGAGCGGCAGACGCAGCTTTCCACATTGAGCGGCTCGATTCGCGCCGACAACATCGGCGACGACATCCGCGCGAACAGCGCTTCCGGCACTGTCACCGTTTCCAACATCAAAGGAGACGTGCGCATCAGCGCGCTTTCCGGCTCGACGCAAATTACCAAGCCAGGCGGACGCGTCGATGCCTCGACCGGCAGCGGTTCGGTCGATGTGGAAGGCGCCACGAGCGATGTAAAGGCGCATGCTGCATCGGGCCGCGTGAACGTGCAGGGGAATCCCGGCGGAAGCAGCTATTGGGATCTCAAGACCGCCTCGGGCAGCGTGCTGTTAGGCGTGCCGGCGAACGCGAGTTTTCATTTGGCCGCTGAGGCCGTTTCTGGCGAAATCAAGGCGGACA
>Ga0307479_10001852_pt1 | contig 19290 bp, 15 predicted proteins | sample atmos_gasesECM4C_FD_203743 | JGI IMG/M metagenome (GOLD analysis project Ga0307479, IMG submission 203743) | Hardwood forest soil microbial communities from Morgan-Monroe State Forest, Indiana, United States - atmos_gasesECM4C_515 | ecosystem: Environmental > Terrestrial > Soil > Temperate... | reverse complement strand
CGGTGCGGGAGCGATTGCTGGCGGAACCCCTGGCCAGGATCACGCCCAGGACGGTTGCCGACCCGGGCAAGCTCGCGGCCCAGCTCGAGCAGGCGCGCCATGCAGGAGTGGCCACGACCCACGAGGAGCTCGAGATGGGGCTCGACGCCATCGCGGCCCCAGTTTTCGGACCGGACGGGGAGATGGTCGCCGCCCTCGACGTCTCGGGCCCGTCGCACCGGCTGGCGAAGCGGAGCGACCTGGACCGACTGACGGTGGAAGCCGCCGCCGAGCTGTCGCGAAAGCTCGGCTACCGCGGCAAGCGCGCTGAAACCTGACGGTCACGCCCGGTTAACCGCTGCCTAACTGAAATCAACCGCACGCCCGATCTCCGTCCTTGCATCGTCGGCGAAGGGCCGCCATGATTGCGCTGGCACCGGTTGCTTTGCCCTATGACGGGCCGTTATTGGAGGGGAAGACGCAGCATGAAGTTGGGTAATCTCTGGCGCCACCTGGCACTTGCCGTGGTGGCTGTTTTCGTGGTCGCCGCCTGCGGCAGCTCGAACGGCAGCGGCTCGGCGTCGTGCAGCGAATCGACCGCCAAGACCGCGACGTCGGTCACGGCCTGCGGCGGGTTGGACGCCCTGATCGCGGCCGCCAAGTCGGAGGGTCGGCTCAACGTCATCGCCCTGCCTCGCGACTGGGCGAACTACGGCGCCATCCTCGACAAGTTCACCGCGACGTACGGCATCCCCATCACGTCGGACAACCCCGACGGCAGCAGCCAGGACGAGGTGAACGCGGTCCAGCAGCTCAGCACCACCAGCCGCGCGCCGGACGTCCTCGATGTCGGCATCGCCGTCGCACTCGCCAACGTGAACCTTTTCGCGCCGTACAAGGTGTCGACCTGGGGCGACATCCTGGACAGCCAGAAGGAAGCCACCGGCCTCTGGTTCGAGGACTACGGCGGCTTCATGTCGGTCGGGTACGACTCGTCCAAGGTGCCGACGATCACCAGCTTCGACGACCTGCTGGGATCCGCTTTCAAGGGCAAGGTCGCGCTGAACGGCGATCCGACCAAGGCCAACGCAGCGCTGAACGGCGTGATGATGGCCAACCTCGCCGAAGGCGGGTCGCTGGACGACATCAGCAAGGGAGTTGACTTCTTTCACCGCCTGAAGCAGGCGGGCAACTTCACGCCGGTGCAGGCGACCACCGCGACCGTGAAGAACGGCACGACCCCGGTCGTCCTGGACTGGGACTACCTCTCGGCGGCGCACGGCACCGACGTTCCGACCTGGAAGGTGTTCGTGCCGAACAACGCGATTCTGGGCGGCTACTACGCGCAGGCCATCAACAAGAACGCCCCGCACCCGGCTGCGGCGCGGCTGTGGGAGGAGTTCCTGTACTCCAACACCGGCCAGAACCTGTGGCTCGCCGGCCTCGCCCGGCCAGTCCGCCAGGCCGCCATGCAGAAGGATGGATCGATCGACGCCGCGGCGGCCGCCAAGCTGCCGCCGGTCAACGGCACTCCGAAGTTTCTGAGCGACGCCCAGGCAACCGCGGCGAAGAACTACCTCGTCGCCCACTGGCTGACGGCGATTTCTTGACGATCGCCGGAAGCCCGGCCGTAGCAGCTCGCGTCGGCCGCCCACTTGCGGGCGGCCGGCGATTCTCCCTGGACTGGGTGGGCACGCTTCCGTTCTTCGTCTACGTTTCGGCCTTCCTGCTTCTGCCCACCGGGATCGTTGCCATCGGCGCCTTGTTCGACGCCAACAACGCGTTCACCCTCGAGAACTACGCCCACCTCAGCCGCTCGTTCGTCGTCAAGTCGACCATCGACACGACTGTGGTCTCGGCGATCACCGCCGTGCTCGGCGCCGTCCTTGGCTCCCTGCTGGCCTACGCGATCGCAACCGGCAATCCGAACGGCGTGCTCCGCCGAGTTTCGATCTCGGCGTCGGGGGTGCTCGCCCAGTTCGGTGGCGTGACGCTTGCATTTGCGTTCATCGCGAGCATCGGGCCGGCCGGCTTCGTGTACCTCTTCGCCCAGTCCCATGGCTTCGACTTCTACGCGCATGGGATATGGCTGTTCGAGCCGATCCAGGGCCTTTCGCTCGTTTACCTGTACTTCCAGATCCCGCTCATGGTCCTCGTTTTTCTTCCCGCCCTCGACGGCATCAAGCCGCAGTGGCGGGAGGCGGCCGAGAGCCTCGGCGGCAGCACGTGGCACTACTGGCGCTACGTGGCCGGCCCGATCCTGTTTCCGGCGTTCCTGGGCGGCACGCTATTGCTGTTCGCGAACGCGTTCTCCGCCTACGCCACGGCCAACGCTCTGATCAACCAGGGGGCGCCGATGCTGGCCCAGCAGATCAGCAACGCCATCAGCAGCGAGGTGGGCGCCGCGGAGCCCGGCTTCGCCAAAGCGATCGCTGTGCAGATGATCGTCATCGTCACGCTGGTCACCATCCTGTATTCGCTGCTGCAAAGGAGGACCTCACGATGGCTGTAGCGAGGCGCGGCGTCCACCGGACGCGGTGGATCAGGCTGCAGGTCTTCCGCTACGCCGCCTTTCTCTTCGCGGCGATCTTCTTCCTGGTCCCGATCGGCGCCATGCTCGAGTTCTCGACCCGCAGCAACTCCGGTGCGCGCACCCTCGAGTACTGGAAGTCGATCGTGACGTTTCCGGACTTGATCGGAACGGTCGGAGCGCCCGGACAAGCCACCGGCATCGTGGCCTCGCTCGAGCTGGCCTTGATCACGTCGGTGGTCATGCTCGTCCTGCTGGTGCCGACGATGGTGTGGGTGAGGCTCAAGCTCAAGCGGCTCAATCGGATCGTCGAGTTCATCTGCCTGCTGCCGCTGACCATCCCCGCCATCGTTCTGGTGGTCGGCCTCTTTCCCATGTACATCTGGCTCGGCTCGAACTTCAGCGACTCGATCCTCACGCTCGCGTTGGCCTACGTGGTGCTCGTGCTTCCCTACTGCTATCGCACCCTCGACTCGGGGCTTGGCGCCATCGACGTGAAGACGCTCTCCGAGGCGGCACGCAGCCTGGGCGCGCGCTGGGAGCAGGTGATGTGGCGCGTGATCGCGCCGAACATCTCGAACGCGATACTCAACGCAACGCTGCTCTCGGTCGCGCTCGTTCTCGGCGAGTACACGATCGCCAACAACCTCCTCTACAACAACCTGCAGGTGGAGCTCGTCCACCTCGGCCGGACCAACGCCGGCGTGTCGATCGCGGTGGCCGTGGCATCCTTGCTGTTCGCGTTCGTCCTGCTGATCGCGATCTCATTCGTGGGAGGCCGGCCGCGACGCGCCCGGCCGGAGGCGGCCACCAAGTTGGGTGCGGGGCCTGTGCAAGGATCAGCGGGATGACCGAGCGCTCCGGGGTTGAGGTCCGGCTCGAGAACCTGGTCCGCCGCTACGGTGCGGTGACAGCGCTCGATGGCCTCTCGCTGACGATCGCGCCCGGCGAGCTCGTCGCCCTGCTCGGTCCGTCCGGCTGCGGCAAGACCACCGCTCTGCGGCTGCTCGCCGGGCTGGAGCAGTCCGACGAAGGTCGCGTCGTGATCGCCGGCCAGGACGTGACCGATCTACCGGTGAACAAGCGCAACATCGGCATGGTCTTCCAGGCCTACTCGCTGTTCCCGCACATGGTGGCGTGGGAGAACGTCGCGTTTGGTCTGCAGATGCGCCACATCGGCACGGCGGAGCGTAAGAAGCGGGCGCTCGACATGCTCGAGCTGGTCGGCCTCGGCCGTTACGCCGAACGCTACGCCAACCAGATGTCCGGCGGCCAGCAGCAGCGCGTGGCGCTCGCGCGCGCTCTCGCGATTCAGCCGCAGGTGCTGCTTCTCGACGAGCCACTGTCCGCGCTCGACGCCAAGGTCAGGGCTCGCCTGCGCGATGAGATCCGCCGGGTTCAGCTCGAGGTGGGCACCACGACGCTGTTCGTAACCCACGACCAGGAGGAGGCGCTCGCCATCGCCGACCGCGTTGGCGTCATGCAGTCGGGGAGGCTCGAGCAGCTCGGCCCACCGACTGAGGTGTACTCGCGCCCTGCGACGCCCTTCGTGGCTGACTTTGTCGGCCTGACCAACCGCATCCCCGGCGAGGTGAAGTTCGGTGGTGTGGAAGTACGAGGAACGCAGCTGCCCCTGGTGCAGAAAGATTTCCCGACCGGACCGGCGGTGGCGCTCGTACGGCCCGAAGCGGTGAGCATCGCCGGTGACGGCAACACGTCGAGCGGCCCCCTCGTCGGGACGGTGATCGCGGTGGCGTTCCTGGGCGCCGTCAGTCGCGTCACGGTCGACCTCGGCGACATCATCGTCCTCGCGCAGCTGCCGACTTCGGCGGCCTCCGACCACCCGGCCGGTTCAAAGGTCCGCCTCGCACTTCGACCCGACCCGGTCCTCGTCGATCGTCACGACTGAGCGCCGGCTGGGAGCCGGCCCGGTCTTGCGGATGGGATCTCGCGCGCCCTATCGAGCTATCGCCCATTTCTCTGGCGAACCGCATGTGGTGCGCACCGACATCGTCGCCGGCGACGCCACGCCCCAGGGTGAGCGAGTCGCGCGCATCGCGCACCTGACCGACCTCCACGTCACCGACGCGCAGTCTCCCGCCCGGTTCGAGTTCGTCAACCGCGAGGCTGACGACCCGCGGTTTCGCGAGCTGCTGACCATGCAGCGCCCGCACGAGACTCTCAACAACCACGCCATCGCAGCGATGGTGCGGGCCATCAACAACCTCGAAGGGCTGGACCTGGTCGCGATGACGGGGGACGGCATCGACAACACCCAGCGCAACGAGCTGACCAACATGTGCGCGCTTCTCGAAGGCGGAACCGTCGCGCCGGATTCAGGCGCGCCCGGCTATGACGGCGTGCAGCGCGTCGACTGGCCCGGCGACCTGTTCTGGAAGCCCGATGGTGCGACCGACGGCGACAGGTTCCAGCGCGACCTGGGCTTTCCGCCCCGGCCGGGCCTGCTGGACCAAGCAATGACGCCGTTCGAATCGAATGGGCTGCGCGTGCCCTGGCTGCGCTGCTGGGGCAACCACGAGCAGGTGTGCCAGGGCGTCGGCGTCGTGACGCCAGCACTTGCCGAGGCGATGAGCGGTTCGCGCAAGCCAATCGAGATGCCGCCCGGCCTGGACCCGGACCGTGCGGTCGAGATTTTCACGCTGCACACGGAGCGCTTCCTGACCGGCGCGTCCCACGCCGTTCCGGCCGATCCCGAGCGTCGCCCGATCAAGCGAAGCGACCTGTTCCCTTCCTCTTATTACGTGCACGACGCCGGCGAGGTCCGATACGTGACCCTCGACACGGTCTGCGACGCCGGTGGCGCGGATGGATCCATCGATGCGGCGCAGCTGGCGTGGCTCGAGGAGAGGCTTGACGAGGCCGCCGATCGCTACGTCGTCATCCTTTCCCACCACGGCCACGACACGCTGTCCAATCCGCGCGGTGAGCGTAGGGCCGACGAGCTGCTCGGGATGCTTCGGCGGCACCCCAACGTCGTGCTGTGGCTGAACGGCCACATCCACGCCAACCGGATAACGCCGCGCGGCAGCTTCTGGGAGGTGACGACGAGCTCGTTGGTGGACTGGCCGTGCCAGGCGCGGCTGGTCGACATCCACCGCCAGCGCTCTGGCCACATCGCGGTCACCTGCACGATGGTCGACCACGACGGGGAGGGCCTCGCCGGTCTCCACCGCGAGCTGGCGGGCAACGTCCCGCTGAATGGCTTCGACTCGTGGCGTCAGGGCCTGCGGGCCGACCGGAACGCCGTCCTGCTGCTTCCAGACCCCCTCTGAACCGCTGGGTCGTGTTGCGCACAGCGCTACTGTTGCGTATAGTCCACGCGTGAGGGTGGTGGACACGCAGGAGCGACGGTCGCTCGGCGCGCTGCTCCGCAGCCCCCGGTACGAGATCTTCCCGACCACCGACATCCTCGACGTGGTCGCGCGCAACGTCCCGCGCGAGGTGACGATCACCGTGACCGCCTCGCCCAGGCGGGGATTGCCCGCGACCGTCCAGCTGGCCGTTCGCCTGGCCCGCCTCGGTTACAAGGCGATCCCGCACATCTCCGCCAGGCTCATCCGCGACCGCGCGGAGCTGAGCCAGATCCTCGAGGCGCTTCGGTCCGCCGCGATCCGCAGCATCTTCGTGATCGCCGGCGACGCGCGCGAGCCGGCCGGCGAGTTCCCCGACGCCCTCTCGCTCCTGACGGCGCTGCCGCCGGACCACGGTCTGAGCGACATCGGCGTCAGCGGCTATCCGGAGAGCCATCCATTTATCCACGACGACATGACGATCCAGGCGATGTGGGACAAGCGCCGGTTCGCGAGCTACATCGTCAGCAACATGAGCTTCGACCCCGAGGCGGTGAAGCGGTGGGTCGAGCGCGTGCGTCACCGTGGCGTGACACTTCCCATCTATGTCGGCATGGCCGGCGTGGCCGACCCTGCCCGGCTGCTGCGCGTGTCGGCGAAGATCGGCGTCGCCGACGCGGCGCGATTCCTGCGCGGGCATCCGAGCTGGGTGGCGCGCATGTTTCGGCCAGGCGGTTATGAGCCGGGCCGGTTCGTGAGCGCTCTGTGGCCGGACCTCGCCCGGCCGGAGCTGCGAATCGCTGGGCTGCACTTTTTCACGTTCAACGAGATCGAGCCGACGGAGAGATGGCGGCGCGAGATGCTGTCGCGCTTCCAGTAAAGGAGAGGGTGCGATGAAGGTTGAGTTCCCCACTGATCTCGAGATCGCGCGCAAGGCGCGCCTGGAGCCGATGCCGGACATCGCCGCCAAGATGGGAATCGGTCCGCACCTGCTCGAGCCTTACGGGCACGATGTGGCGAAGATCAAGCTCGACGCGATCGAAGAGCTCAAGGGCAGGCCGAAGGCCAAGTACGTGGTCGTCTCCGCGATCACGCCGACGCCGCTTGGCGAAGGCAAGACCACGACCACGGTCGGCCTGGGCGATGCGTTGGGCCACATCGGCAAGCGAGCAACCGTTGCGATACGCCAGCCTTCGATGGGTCCGACCTTCGGCATCAAAGGCGGCGCAGCCGGTGGCGGCTACAGCCAGGTCGTGCCCATGGAGCGGCTCAACCTCCACCTGACGGGCGACTTCCACGCCGTGACCGCGGCGCACAACCTCCTCGCGGCGATGATCGACAACTACATCCACCACTCGCTGCGCGAGTTTCCAATCGACCTCCACAGCATCACGTGGCGTCGGGTGCTCGACGTGAGCGACCGCGTGCTGCGCAACGTCGTGGTCGGGCTCGGCGCGCCTGAAGACGGCGTCACACGCCAGACCGGGTTCGATATCACAGCGGCTTCTGAGGTCATGGCGGTCCTCGCGCTGTCGACCTCGCTGCAGGACATGCGCCAGCGCCTCGGTCGGATGGTGATCGGCCTTGCGAGAGACGGGCGCCCCATCACCGCCGACTTCCTCCACGCCGGCGGCGCGATGACGGTGATCATGCTCGATGCGATCAAACCGAACCTGCTGCAGACGCTCGAGAACACGCCGGTTCTCGTCCACGCCGGGCCGTTCGGCAACATCGCCAATGGCGCCTCCTCAGTGCTGGCGGACATGATCGGAATCCACGGTGGCGACTTCCTGGTCACCGAGGCTGGGTTCGGCGCCGACATGGGCGCGGAGCGCTTCTTCAACATCAAGTGCCGGACGTCAGGCCTCGCGCCCGACGCGGCTGTCGTCGTGGCTACAGTGCGGGCGCTGAAGGTGCACTCCGGCAAGTACCGCGTCGTGGCCGGCAGACCGCTGCCGCCAGACCTTTTGCAGGAGAACCCCGACGACGTGCTCGCGGGCGCGTCCAACCTGCGCAAGCAGGTCGAGAACATCCAGATCCATGGTGTGACGCCGGTCGTCGCGATCAACTCGTTTCCGGGTGATCACCCGTCCGAGCACAGAGCCATCCGCGAGCTGGCGGAGCACCTCGGCGTGCGGTGCGCGGTGATCAGCAATTTTGCAGATGGCGGGAGCGGGGCGACCGAGCTGGCCGAGGCGGTGGTCGACGCCGCGAACGAGCCGAGCGTCTTCCAGCTCCTCTACCCGGACGCGGCGACGCTGCGCGAGAAGATCGAGGCGATCGCCCTGCGGATCTACGGCGCCCGCGGAGTCGAGTACGACGCCGTCGCGGCGAGGCAGCTGGAGGCTTTCGAAGCGAACGGCTTTGGGCGCCTCCCGGTGTGCATCGCCAAGACGCACCTCTCGATCTCTTCTGACCCCAAGCTCAAAGGCGCGCCGACCGGCTGGGTCCTGCCTGTGCGCGAGGTGCGCGCCTCGGTTGGCGCAGGCTTCATCTACCCGATCTGCGGTGAGATGCGCACGATGCCCGGCCTTCCCACGACACCGAACGCGATGAGCATCGACATCGACGAAAACGGCGACATCGTCGGCCTGAGCTGAAGCGCCGGGCTCGCCGACGTTTGGGTGCTTCTTGCGCAAAAAGCACCCAATGTGGGGACGAATTCGGTTCGTTTGGGCCCAAACGTGCTGAATGACATGCGGCGGCGCAGGGTAGATAGCTAGCGTGCAGACCCAGTCCATTTCCGCCAGAACCGGAGTCGGCGCCGTCGAGATCGCCGTCACGGACGGTGAAAGGGCCCTCCGCTTCTACCGCGACTACGTCGGCCTGACGCCGCAACCCTCAGCCGACGGTGCCATCCGGATGGGGGTTTCCGGCCGCGAGCTGGTGGTCCTGCATCCGAACGCCGAGCGCCCGGTGGTGCCACGGACGTCCGGCCTGTACCACCTCGCCATCCTCGTGCCCGACCGGCGCGAGCTGGCGAGGGTTATCGGAAGGCTGGCAAGGCTGAAGTGGGACCAGTACCCCACCGACCACGTGATGACCAAGGCCAACTACCTCTGGGACCCCGACGGAAACGGGATCGAGATCTACACCGAGTCGCCCGAGGACGGCACGATGGGCATGGCGAACGGGACCTTCGGCGCGTGGGACAACGACGGGCGCCCGCGCTCGGGACGCGACCCGATCGACCTCGAGGAGCTGTTCAGCCATCTGCGCGATGACGACCGCCTGGATGCGCCCATGCCCGACGCCACGAAGATGGGCCACGTCCACCTCCATGTCGGCGACGTCGACCAGGCCCTGCGGTTCTACCACGACCTGGTGGGATTCGACGTGATGGGCCACGTGCCTGGCATGGGATTCGTCTCGGCCGGCGGGTACCACCACCACCTCGGCCTGAACGAGTGGGCGGGTCACGGCGCGAGACCGACGCCGGCGGGGTCCGCCGGTCTGAGGCGCTTCACGGTGGAGCTGCCGAACGAGCGCGACCTCGACGACGTTGTCAACCGGCTCGAGCGTGGCAGCATCCGACTGAGCGAAGAGGCGGACGGCTATACCGCGATCGACCCCTCGCAGAACCGGGTCCTTTTCAAGGTCGCCGGCGCCAGATAAGCCGCGAGCGCCGGCACTCGCGGGATTTCGCGCCGCGCTTCAGGCCGGCCCGGACTGACGCTTCCGCTCCACCGCTTCGTGGAGCAGAGTCGCCAGGTCGAAGACCTGAAGCTTTGCGCCGGTCTCGCGCACGCCGTCGTCGAGCATGACTGTGCAGAATGGGCACGCGACCGCGAGCGTCTCGGCGCCGGTGGCCGCCGCCTCCCGTACACGCTCCTGGTTGATCGGCCGTCCGCGCTTCTCCTCCATCCACATCCTCGCGCCGCCGGCGCCGCAGCAGAAGGTCCGCTCACCGTGGCGCGGCATCTCGAGCGACTTTCCGACCGCGGCGACCAGCTCGCGTGGCTGCGCGCGCACGTCGTTGTGCCGAGCGAGGTAGCACGAGTCGTGGTAGGTGATGGTGCGGTCGCTCGGCGCGGGCGACAGCCTGCCGTCGCGCACCAGCTCGGCCAGGAACTCGGTGTGGTGCACGACCTCGTAGCGTCCGCCGAAGTCCCCGTACTCGTTGCCCAGCGTGTTGAAGCAGTGCGGGCAGGTGGTGATGATCTTCTTCACGCCCGCGTCGTTGAGAGTCGCGACGTTCTCGCCCGCCAACCGCTGGAACGTGTACTCGTCGCCCATGCGCCGCGCGGGATCGCCGGTGCACGACTCGCGTGGGCCGAGGATCGCAAAGTCGATACCCGCCGATTGCAGCAGCTTCGCCGTCGAGATCGCGGCCTTGCGCGCGCGCTCGTCGAAGGCAGGCGCGCATCCAACCCAGAACAAGACGTCTGGGGTCTGATCGCCCGGCTGCAGGACGCGCACGCCCAGGCCCTCCGCCCACTGCGTGCGATCGGACTGCGGCCGTCCCCACGGGTTCGAGGACCGGTCGACGTCGCGCAGCATCGCGCCGGCCTCCTCGGGAAACCGGGACTCGACCATCACGAGGTTCCGGCGCAAATCCACGATGTGGTCGATGTGCTCGATCCCGACCGGGCACTCGCGCACGCACGCTCCGCACGTGACGCAGTCCCACACGACGTCGTCGGTGACGGCGCTGGGAACGATAGGCGCCGTCGCCTGGCCGAGCAGGTGGTCGCGCTCGGCCATGATCAGAAGCTTCGGTGACAGCGCCTTTCCGGTGTTGTAGGCCGGGCAGACGTCCTGGCATCGCCCGCACTCGGTGCAGGACATCGTGTCGAGCATCTGCTTCCACGTCAGGTCGCTGGCGCGCGCCGACCCGAAACGAACGTCTGCCTCGGGCTGCTGGAAGTCGATCGGCTCGAGCCGTCCGCGCGAACGCGTCCGGCCGAAGTAGACGTTGAAGGCCGCGACCAGGATGTGCAGGTGCTTGGAATTGGGGAGGTAGACGAGGAACGACAGGATGATCAGGACGTGAGCCCAGACCGCGACGCGCTCCAGCCAGGGTGCGACGGGTGCGACCACTTGCGACAGGGCGTTGGAGATGGGAGCCCACCGCGCCGGGTAGTCGTTCCAGCCCAGCGCGATCTGTGACGAATGCCAGAGGAACAGGGTGACGACGATGCCCGCGATCAAGACGAGGATCAGATCGGCCTCGCCCGCGTGGCTGCCCTTGAAACGCGCGGGCCTCTGCACCTTGCGGATGACGAACGCCGTGATGACGCCAACGAGAACGAGGAGCGCGAAGACGTCGACCAGGAGCGCATACCAGCCCTGCGCGCCAAGCCACGGCAGCGTGGCGTGCGGATCGACCGCGCCGATCATCGCGATGACGATCGTCGGAAACAGCACGAGGAAGCCCCAGAAGATCGCCGCGTGCATCAGCCCTGGCAACCAGCGCTGGAGCAGCTTGCGCTGGCCGAGCACATCGGTCGCCTCCGCGCGCACACGAGCGGGCACTTCGTTGAATCGGTTGGTCGGCTTGCCGGAGCGTAGGAGCTTTACGAGGTACCACGCGCGCCGCGCAAACAGCGCGACCGCGATGGCGAGCGCCAGAAGCAGGGCGCCTAACGCCGTTTGCGAATCTCCGCGGAGATGGCGGGCACGATCTCCTTCAGGTCGCCGGTGACGGTGTAGTCGGCGTTCATCATCAGCGGCGCCTGGGGGTCGGAGTTGATGGCGAGAATCCGCTTGGCGCCCTTCAGGCCGGCCATGTGCTGCGTCGCCCCCGAGATGCCGCACGCGATGTAGACCTCGGGCGAGACCTTGGTGCCGGTCTGTCCGACCTGGTCCGAGTGCGGCCGCCAGCCCGCGCTGGTCACGGCGCGCGAGCATCCCACCGCGGCGCCGAGCAAGCCCGCCAGCTCTTCGAGGATCGCGAAGCCTTCCTTCGAGCCGACGCCGCGACCGCCGCTCACGATCACCCTGGCCTCAGCGAGGGAAACGCCGCCGTCGCTCGGCTGGATGTGCTCCTTGACCTGCACGACGAACTCGCGATCGTCCGGACGATCGACCACGATCTCCGTCGGCGGCGGTCCATCGTCCGGACGAACCGAGTGCGGGGCCACCGTGATGAGAGGCTTCGGGCTGTGCAGCCGCGCCTCCTCCAGCAACGAGCCGCCCCAGCGCAGCCTGGTGACAATTACCGGGTCGCCGGGCGTGACCGCGATGCAGTTGGCTGCAAACGGGAGACGCATCCGTGCGGCCACTCGCGCCATCACCTCGTTCCCGCGCTCCGTGCCGGCCGCGAAAACTGCAGTCGGGTCCTGCTGGGCGATCGCGGCCGCCAGCGCGTCGGGGGCGAACGGCTGGAAGATGTCGAGCGCGATGGACCGCGGCTCGCCGAACTGGCGAGCGAGCGTGAGGGCCTGGCGTGAGACCTCGGTCCGGTCGTCGAGGAGGAGGACAGTCACAAAAGCCCTGCCTGCTGCAGCACGTCGACGACCGCCGGCGCCGCGGGGGCGCCGCTGCCGAGTGACTCGGCGCGGCGGCCCTGCCCTGGAGGCACGGCGAGCCTTACCAGCTCGAGACGCGGCTCGGGTCGCTGGGGGTTGAGCATCGTCACCGGTTTGCCGCGCGCGCGCATGCGTCCCGGCACGGATGGATACCGCGGGAGGTTCAGGCCCTCCTTGACCGTCAGCACGGCGGGGAGCGGAACCATGTAGACGTCGCGGCCGGCTTCGACCTCCTGCTCGCACCGCACCGAAGCGCCTTCGAGCGTGACCTTCTTCAAGCCGGTGACGCACGAGCGGCCGAGCGCGTACGCGACGCGGACGCCGACCTGGAACCCGCCCGAGTCCGCCGACTCGTTGCCGAAGAAGATCAGGTCGAACCGCCCCTCCACGGCCTCGTCATCGCGGATCACCTGCGCAAGGGCGGCCGCGGTAGCCTCGCCGTCCCAGTCGCGGCCATACGTGCGCAGATGGATCGCGCGATCGATGCCCAGCGCCATGCAGTCACGCAGCTGCTCGACCGCCTCGGCGGGGCCCAGAGTGAACACGACCGACTCGCCTTTGTTGGCCTCGATGAGTCGCACGGCCTCCTCGACCCCGCACTCCTCGTGCGGGCTGATGGTGAAGCCGAGGTGCTGCGTGTTGATGGCGGTCGCGTCGTCGGTCAGGACGATCCGCCCTCCTGTGATCGGCACTCGCTTGACGCAGACGGCGATTCGCAAGGCTTATGACCTTATGCGCGCGTTCTCGGGATCGAACAGGGGTGTCGGACCCACGACCTCGACCGTGACCGGGTACAGCTCGCCCATGTATTCGACCCGCAGCTGGTTGCCGACGACGGCCTCGTCCGGCGTGAGGTACGCCATCAGGATGTGCTTGCCGACGGACGGGCCGGCCCCCGCGCTGGTCACGTAAGAGCCGCGTCCGTGGCGGTCGACGATGCGCGATCCGTCCCGCCGGAGGATCGGCTCGCGGCCGAGCATATAGCGCTTCTCGCCGCTATTCGAGGTGGGGTCGTCGACGGTCAGAGTGCACAGCACCGCGGCAGGGTCCTCCTCGCGGTGGCGCAGGTGGGCCGCCTTGCCGATGAAGTCCTCGTCCTTGACGCGCGGAGCCGCCATGCCGGCCTCGACCACGTTGTACTCGGTCTCCAGCTCGTTGCCGTGCGCCCGGTAGCACTTCTCGAGGCGGCCGGTCGTGCCGTACACGCCGATGCCGCAGGCGACCAGGCCGTGCGGCCGGCCCGCTTCCCACAGCGTGTCCCAGAGCTTCAACCCTTGCTCGATCGGCACGTAGAGCTCCCAGCCAAGATCTCCCACGTACGAGATGCGAGAGGCGAGCACGCGCTGCGTGCCGATCTCGACCACGCGGCACGTGCCGAACTTGAAACCCTCGTTGGAGACGTCGTCCGAGGTCGTCGACGCGACGATGTCGCGCGCGAGGGGTCCCCACAGGCCGACCGTTGTCATCGACGAGGTCATGTCGGCGATCTGCGCGCCGGCCACGAGCTGGTCGCGGAACCACTTCTTGTCCTCCATTCCCGTCGCGCCGCCGGTGACGACGCGGAAGTGGTCGTCCCCAAGCCGCATGACCGTCAGGTCGGACTTGAAACCGCCGCCCGGACTGAGGACCGGCGTGTACACGACACGGCCCACGGGCACGTCCATCTGCCGCAGCGCGGCGCACTGAACCGACTCCAGGGCGCCCGGGCCGACGATGTCGAAGATCGTGAAGGCCGACAAGTCGAACAGGCCCGCCCGCTCGCGCATTGCCAGGTGCTCGGCGTTGATGATCGGCGACCACCACCGCGACTCCCACTCTGAGGTGCGCCGCGTGACGCGGCCGTCGAACTCTTCGAGGAGCGGCGTGTTGGACTCATACCACTGCGGCCGCTCCCACCCCGCGGCCTCGAAGAAGACAGCGCCCAGCTCACGCTCGCGGACATGGAACGGCGCCAGGCGCACGTTGCGGTTGGAGGCCCACTGCTCCGACGGGTGGACGATGCCGTAGGTCTTGTTGAATCCCTCGGCCGCCCTCGCGCGCACGTGCGCGCGCGTCTTCTGGTGTTCGTGGAAGCGGGCGATGTCCGAGGAGTGGAGGTCGATCTCCGACTCGCCGTGCACCATCCACTCCGCGATTGCCTTGCCTGTGCCCGGACCTTCTTTCACCCACACCGCGGCGGCTGACCACAGGCCTTTCACGTCAGGCGACTCGCCCAGCACCGGCATTCCGTCCGGCGTCAGCGACAGGATCCCGTTGATGGCGTACTTCACCCCGACGGACTCGTCGCCGACGATCTCTGGCATCAGCTCCAGCGCGTGCTGCATCTGCTCCTCGAAGTCGGCCTGGGTGAACGGAAACTCCGTCGGCGAGAGGGCGGCCTGCTCGACGCTCGGAAGGTCTTCGGGGTCGTAAAGAATCGGCCGGTGCGCGTACGAGCCGATCTCCAGGTCGCCGCCCGCCTGGCGCTCGTACATGTTGGTGTCCATGTCGCGGACGATGGGGTGCTCGATGTCCGACTTCGCGCCTCGAAAACGCGGCACCGGTCCGATGTCGATCATCTGATGCACCGCCGGGGTCAGGGGAATCCGCGCTCCGGCCATGCGCGCGACTCGCGGGCTCCACACGCCGCACGTCACGACCACCGTCTCGGCCTCTATGTCACCGCCGGTCGTGCGGACCCGGCGCACGTGACCGCGTTCGACGTCGATCCCGGTGACCTCGGTCTTGGGCGCGACGTGCAGCGCGCCGGCGGCGATCCCCTGTTCGCGCATTAGCGTGCCGGCCCGCAGCGAGTCGACGACTCCGACGCCCTCGGTGTAAAAGCCGCCGAGGATCACGTTCTCGTCGATGTACGGCACGAGCTCTTTGACCTGCGCGGGCGTCAGCAGGGACATGCCCTCGATGCCCCAGGCGTGGCCGGAGGCGACGCGGCGCGTCAGCTCCTGCATGCGTTCCGCGGTCCGCGCTACCTCGATCCCACCCGAGCGGATGAACACGCCCATCTCCGTGTACTGGCGCACGCTGTCCATCGTCAGCGCCGTCATCTCCTTGGAGTGGTCGACCAGGAAGATGAAGTTCGACGCATGTCCTGTTGAACCCCCGGGGTTGGGCAGCGGACCCTTGTCGAGCAGGACGACGTCGCGCCATCCCAGGCGCGTGAGGTGGTAGGCGACGCTGTTGCCGACGATGCCGCAGCCGATCACGACGCACCGAGCCGAGGACGGAACGCTCATCAGCGGCCCCCGAAAAGTCGAAGATTTTTTGGGGATCTCATTCGGGCTGGTAGGGCGAGCGCGTCTCCTCCGGCAGCTCGTACCAGCGGACGCGGTCTCCGACCTGCGCGCGCAGCCGCCACTTCAGCGGCTTGGGAGTCTCCTCTATCGCTCGCCAAAGCGCATCGAGCCGCACGTTCACGAGATCGCGGTCGACCTCGAGCTCGTCGAGCATCGCGCGGAGCCTCTCCGTGTTGACCTGGAGCGTGCGGTAGAAGCCCCAGTCGCCGGCCGCAACGCGCGCGATGTAGGCGGCCTCGATGATGTCGTCCGCGTCCCCGGTCTCGACAGCGTGGTCGAGGATCAACGCGACGATGTCGACCAGGTCCTTGCGGTTGACCTCGTAGATCTGCAGCTTGCTCAGGAGCAGGTCGGACGGGCTGAGAGCTGGGTGCTCGTGCTCCATCCGTCCGCGCAGGTCGATCTCGTGCGACATCCGAAAGACGTCGACGAAGACGTCGACCTGGCGGCCGTTGTCAGGGTCGTAGAAGTAGAGCCGGCGGTCGCCGTTCATCAGGTTGAACCGCTCGTTGGGCTCGTACCCGAGCTCCTGGAACAGGCTCATCACCGCCTTGCGATCTTTTTTCGAGACCGCGTAGTCGAGGTCCCCGTACTTGCGCTTGAGCGGATGCCTCTGGGCGCTAGGCGAGTGTGCGTGGATGCCCGCGCCGCCCAGCAGCTTCAATCCCACCTTCTTCTTCTTTGCCGCCTCGGCTATACGCCGGGATTCCTCGATCGGATCCTCATGAGGTTTCGTCACGCGCTCACTCAGGCGAGATCTCGATGACGATGGTCTTGAGGTCGGTCATCTGCTCCAGCGCGAACCGACCGCCCACCCGTCCGATGCCGCTCTTCTTGCCCGAGCGCCCGCCGAACGGAAGGTGCGCTTCCCAGTAGTTGGTCGACTCGTTGACGTTGACCCACCCCGTCTCCAACTCGTCCGCGAAGCGCAGCGCGCGTGACAGGTCTTTGGTGTAGACCGCGCCCAGCAATCCGTAAGGCGAGTCGTTGGCGAGGGCCAGCGCCTCCTGCTCGGTGTGGAACTTGATGATCGGCGCGATCGGCCCGAACGTCTCCTCGCGGCTCACGCGCATGTCGGGCTCGACGCCGTCGAGAATCGTCGCGTGGTAGTAGAGGCGCGTCGGAAAGCCCTTCGCGCGCTCGCCGCCGAGGACGAGCTTGGCCCCGTGCTTCAGGGCGTCGGCGACGTGCTGGTCCATCTTGTTGGCCACGCCCTCGTTGTTAAGCGGACCCAGAGTCGTCTCCTCGTCGAAGGGGTCACCGAGACGTAGGGCGCGCGCCGCGTCGGCCAGGCGGGCCACGAACTCGTCGCGCACCGGCTCCTCGACCAGGATGCGCTCGCCCGCGGTGCAGCTCTGCCCCGCGCAGAGGTAGCAGCCGACGATCGCGCCCTCGACCGCTTTGCCGATGTCGGCGTCCGCGAACACCACCTGCGGGCCGTTGCCGCCGAGCTCGAGCATCACATGCTTGCCCGCTGCTCTCTTTGCCACCGACGCGCCGGTCTCGGTCGAGCCGACAAAGCCCACGCCGTCCACAAGTGGATGCCCCGCGACCTCGTCGCCTACCTCGGCGCCGGGTCCCGTGACGAGGTTGATGGCGCCGGCCGGAAAATCGCCTTCTGCCAGGCACTCCATCAGCGCGACGGAGATGACGCTCGTGGATGATGCGGGCGTCCAGACGACGGTGTTACCTGCCGCCAGCGCCGGGGCGATGAGCTCGGCAGCCATCGTCAGCGGCCAGTTCCAGGGCGTGATGACGCCGTAGACCCCGCGCGGGTAGTGGCGCGCGAGCACGAGCTTGGTCGGACTCGCGCTCGGGAGGACGCGGCCTTCGAGCCGCTTGAGGTCCTCGGCCGCTATGCGGAAGTACTCGGCGGCCTCCGCCACCTCGCCGACCGCCTCAGCCTTGAGAGGCTTGCCCTGGTCGAGGGTCAGGATGCGCGCGATCTCGTCGCTCCGCGCCTCGATCGCCTCAGCGATGCGGTGCAGGCGCTTCGACCGCTCAAAGCCCTTGAGCCTGGCCATGTCTTTGCGCGCCCGATGAGCGGCCTCGACCGCGCGCTGCGCGTCCGCGCGCGTGCCCTTCGGGACCTGGGCGATGATCTCGCCCGTCGCCGGGCTGTCGGCGTCGAAGTGCTCGCCGCTCTCCGACTCGACCCACTGACCGTCGATGAACATCTTCTTGGTGGATTCATTGATCTTTGGGGCGACGGAGATGGTCATGGCGTTCCCAGCTCGAAGGCTCGCCTGTAGATCTTCTGGTAGGCGGCCGCGTCGACATCGCGTGGGTTGCCGATGGTTTGCGGGTCGGCGAACGCCTTGTCGGCGAGCATGGGGATCTCGTCCTCGGTGAAGCCGAGCTCCTGCATTCCCCGGATGCCGACGTCCGCGGTCAGCTGATGGACGTAGTCGACGGCCATCTCCGCCGCCTCCCAGGTCGAAACCCCCCGCGTATCAAGGCCGAAAGCCTCGGCCATGCGCGCGAACCGCTCGGGCTCGCCCGAGTAGTTGTATTCCATGACCGGACCCAGCAGCCGCGCGGTGAGCTCGCCGTGGGGCGCGTCGTGCACGCCGCCGGCCGTCTGGCTCATCGCGTGCGCGGCGCCGGCGGAATCGGTGCCGTAGGCGAGACCCGCAAGCATCGCCGCGGCGCTCATGTGGTACCGCGCCTCCAGGTTGGAGGCCTGGGAGTACGCGACCCGCAGGTATTTCGCGACGTACTCCATCGCCAGCAGCGCGACCGCGTCGGTGAAGGGCTGGTGATAGGACATCGTGTAGCACTCGACCGCGTGCGCGAGCGCGTCCATGCCGGTGCCGGCTGTGACCGCGGCCGGGAGCTTGACCGTGAGCTCGGGATCTATGACCGCGACCCACGAGGCGATGTTCGGGGTGCCGCCGACGTTGAACTTAATCTTGCGCTCCGGGTCGGTGATGACCGCCCACAGCGTGACCTCGCTTCCCGTGCCGGCGGTTGTGGGCACGGCGATCATCGGCGGGATGCGCGAGGCGATCGGACTGTGGCCCCACTCGTAGTCGACGATGCTTCCGTCGTCGTGCGCGGCGACGACGCCGATGCCCTTCGCGGTGTCCATCGAGCTTCCGCCGCCGATGGCGACCAGGCCGTCGCAGCCCTGGCGCCGGTACTCGCCCGCGCCCTCATCCACCAGCGCCACCGGCGGGTTGGCCCGGACCTTGTCGAAAACCACCGGCTCGACGTCTGACTTCCGCAGGACCTCGAGGGCCACCTCCAGCAGGCCCGCCGCCTTCACGCCGGGGTCGGTGACGAGCAGGGGCCGGCGCATGCCGAGCTGCGACGCCTCGTTGCCCAGCTCCTGGATGGCACCAAGGCGCTGGACGAGGCGGGTCGGGCTCTGATAGGTGCGGAGGGTGTATTCGAGCATGCCTTTAGAAAGAGAGGCCGCCGGACTTGCGCCCGGCGGCCGTTGCAATGCTACTCAACAGGGATTTCGTGGTGGATTCGGCGCAGGTCGATGCCCTGCCGGCCCCTCACGACTCGGGCGGCGACGTAGATGGCGATCGCGACCACGTAGGTGGCGGCGAAGTAGATGACGGAGTTGGTCGTCGCCTGGAAGGAGGTCCCGTAGAGGTTCGAGCTGTTGAAGAACCACTCGTAGAGCATGAAGAGCAGGAAGATCCCGCTGATCGCCCCCACGATGCTGATCGCCGGAAGACCGCCCAGCTTGTACT
>Ga0307479_10001851_pt1 | contig 19293 bp, 15 predicted proteins | sample atmos_gasesECM4C_FD_203743 | JGI IMG/M metagenome (GOLD analysis project Ga0307479, IMG submission 203743) | Hardwood forest soil microbial communities from Morgan-Monroe State Forest, Indiana, United States - atmos_gasesECM4C_515 | ecosystem: Environmental > Terrestrial > Soil > Temperate... | reverse complement strand
CTCGCGCCGTGGGCTTGGAAGCGCAAATCGGCTCCGTCGAAATCGGAAAGAAGGCCGATTTGATCGTCATTGACTATGAAAATGCTTTCATGACGCCTATCCACAATCCGGTATCGGCGATTGTCTATTCCGCGCTCGGGCACGAGGTCTCGACCGTGATCATTGACGGCAGATTTGTTATGCGTGATGGCGTGGTTACGACTGTGAACGAGGCGGCAGTGAGGCGTCAGGCTCAGATCAGCGCCGACGATTTGACGCGACGCGCAGGCTCCGACCGATTCAAGCGGCGCCCCTGGCGCTCGATGACGATCTAGCGCATGCAAGGCGAATCCAGCGCCTCCGACCCGATCCTCTGCGCTCACCTGATGCGCAGAGTGGACGAAAAACTGATCGATCTCTTGAGTTCGCTCACGCCTGCCGAATGGGATCTGCAGACTGTCGCGCCCTTATGGAAGGTCCGCGACGTAGCGGCGCACTTGCTGGATACCGCGCTCCGCAAAGTCTCCATTGTTCGCGATTCCTGGTACGTTGAACAGGTGAACATACGTTCGCCTCAAGATCTGATCGCGTTCATAAACCGCCTGAATCGCGAAGGCGTCACGGTTTATCGGCGCCTGAGTCCAAAGGTCCTGATCGGCATGATGAAAGAGGCCTGTGAGCAGAGCGCCCGTTTTCATGAATCGCTGGACCCGTTTGCCCCTGCCGCATTCTCGGTCAGTTGGGCAGGGGAAGAGCAATCTCTGAATTGGTTTGACACGGCTCGCGAATTCACCGAACGGTGGCATCACCAGCAACAGATTCGATTGGCCACAAATCGGCCCGGCATTATGACGCCGGAGCTATATCATCCCGTTCTCGATTGCTTCGTTCGGGGACTGCCGTATCTTTATCGCGATGTCGATGCGCATGACGGTACTTTGCTCGTGCTGGAAATTTCCGGCGAATGCGGAGGACGATGGTTTCTACGCAAAGAGCTGTTAGGTTGGCGCTTGGTGAAGCCGTCGGTCGAAAAGCCCGCATCCCGAGTGACGATACCGCAGGAGTTGGCTTGGCGCGCGTTCACCAAAGGAATTGATCGCGACTCCGCCCGTGCGCTGGTTGCGGTCGAGGGGAATCGAGATTTGGGCGAGAAGGTTCTTCAGTTGACGGCTATCGTTGGTTAGGCTAGCCGGTGATTGTGCGCGGTACATTCGAGTCTATTCTTAAGGTGCAGCCGCTTGTTCGCGCCGCAATCATTCGCTCCGCAAGGCGCAGGATTCGCTCCGCTGCCTCGTCAGGGCCCAAACCTCGCGCATGAATATTTGAGACGAGATTTCGATTGGCATCCGTGTGCGTTGAGTCCGGGCGGTAAGTCATATACGCGGAGAGGCTATCTGCTGTCGCAAGTCCCGGTCGCTCTCCAATCAGGAGCACCACAACCTTAGGGGCCAGCGGCTCGCCGATTTCATTCAGGATACCCACGCGGCAATACCGAATCACGAACGTTTGACCCACGGTCCATCCCCGCTTGAGCGCGGAGTGATAGAGAAGAGGGATGAGTGGAGGAACCTGCGCCGCCAGCGCCGGAACCGAGAGGCCGTCGCCGATCGCGATTTGAAGGTCGTTGCCCTTCGAACATCGACTCAGGATTTCGGTGCGCGCCGATTCGGTGAAATGCCGCCCTAAATCAGGCCGCAGCAAAAATTCGCTTTTGCTCCCGGCCTGTGTCGACACCTCGAATAATTTCCACTGCTCCAGAAAGCTCGCGCTAAAAATCGCCTGAGCGTCCATCTCGGCGCGAACCGCGTCCCGCGCAGCCGCATGTGCTTCGCGCAGCTCCAGTTGTATGCTAGTGGGATAAGCTGCGCCCGCGCGTCCCACCAAAAGCCGCGCTGGAGTCCGTGCCCGAATGCGGCGCACGATTTCGGGCCAGCTTGCCGCAGCAAGCCCGTCGTCCCTTTCTCCGGCCATCAGGCGATTCCTTCGAGCGATGATTCGAATCCGCGCAGAAGCTGTCGTCTGGCGGACCCATCGAGCTGCGCGGGTTGGCCGCCCCGGTAAATACCCGTGTCGCGCAGCCACTCCAGGAACTCAGGCGCGGGCCGCAAGTTGAACATTCTGCGAACGGCCAGCGCGTCGTGATAGCTGGTCGATTGATAATTCAACATCACGTCATCCGAGCAGGGGACTCCCATAAAGTAGTTACATCCGGCGGCCGAAAGCAGAATGAGAAGATTGTCGGCGGAATTTTGGTCTGCCGCCGCGTGGTTCGTGTAGCAAACGTCGCAACCCATCGGCAAGCCCAGCAGCTTGCCCATGAAATGGTCTTCCAGGCCTGCACGGATGATCTGCCGTTCGTCATAGAGATATTCCGGTCCGATAAAGCCGACCACGCTGTTCACCAGAAAGGGATCGAACGCTCGGGCCACGCCGTACGCGCGCGCTTCCAGAGTTAATTGGTCCACGCCGTGGTGCGCCTCAGCAGAAAGAGCGCTGCCTTGGCCGGTTTCGAAGTACATCACGTTTTTGCCGGTCCATGGCACATTGCGCCGGCGGTGATGTTCGAGAACGCGTTCGCGTCCCTCCGTCAGCATCGCAAGCGTGATACCGAAACTTCGGTTGGCGCCTTCGGTCCCGGCCACGGATTGAAATAGCAGATCGACGGGCGCCCCGCAGTCGAGGGCAGCCAATTGCGTCGTCACATGCGCCAGGCAGCAGGCCTGCGTCGGAACGTGATAAGCGTCCACCAGGCGTTCGAGAGCACGCAAAATTGCGGATACGGTTTCAACGGAATCGGTCGCCGGATTTACTCCGATCACCGCATCGCCGCAGCCGTAGAGCAATCCTTCGAAGGTGGCCAGGAGGATTCCTCCAATATCGTCGACGGGATGGTTCGGCTGGATTCGAATGCCCAGTACGCCGCGCTCGCCCATCGTATTCCTGCAGCGCGTGACATTTCGAATCTTTGCCGCGGCCAGGATCAGATCCTTATTGCTCATGATCTTGGCCACGGCAGCGGCAATCTCAGGAATAATGGCGCGCTGGATCGGCTTCAGTTCCGTTTCACCGGTCGCGTCGTCAAGAATGTGTTCCCGGAATGCGCCCACCGTCATGGATTTGATCGCCGCCAAGCCGTCGGCATCGTGTGTATCGAGGATCAATTGGCTGACATCGTCTTCATCGGGATCAATCAATGGCTGGCGAAGAATTTCGTCGAGCGTGAGGTCGGCGAGCCGGCGTTTCGCCGCCACTCGCTCGCGTTCGGATCGAGCGGCGATGCCGGCCAGTTGATCTCCGGATTTTTCTTCGTTCGCTTTCGCGAATAATTCCCGAAGATCCGCAAATACGAAAGTCTCGTGCACCGATGCCATCGCAGGGCGACGCTCCTTCGCTGGAACGTATCATCCCTGCGAAATCAAAGGAAGAGACGTTAAGGTCAGTTGCGGCTAGCCACGGGTGAGAACGGCAATGAGTTTTGCGTAAGCAGGATATCGAGCGTTCAGCTCCTTGCGCGCGTCTAATTCGAAATCGGCAGGATCGAAGCCGGGGGCCATCGTGGTGCCCAAAAGCGCAAACTTTCCCCCTGGAACCAGACGAGAGCCTTGCCAAGCACCGCCCGGCACGACGTGTTGCAGGCGCATTCCCGAAGCGATGTCTTGACCCATGAGGAGAGTTTCGCCAGAGCCGTCCGGCTTAAGGATTAGCATTTCCGCGGGGTCGCCCAAGTAAAAGTGATAGACCTCGTCGCCTTTGAGCCGGTGCATGGCGGAGAATGTATCCGGCGTCACCATGTAATAGATTGCGGTCGAAAGCGCGCGTTCTCCGGAGTAGCCGGAAGGAAGAGACCGCTGGTTTAGTGTGGATTGCGAGCGGTACGTCTCCGCAAAGAACCCGCCTTCGACCGGAAGAGGCTGCAACTTCAGCAATTCCTGGATCTCTTTGGCACTGGGCATCTTTACCTCGGGCGAAACGCAAAATACGCGTCGATTGTTGCATACCTGAAATTTCCGAGAGATCGAACCTTTAGAAGAGCTAAAAGGCAGCCAAGAGCTAATTTGTCTTATACCGTATTCCACAGATCGCCGGAATGTTAGGACTGTGGCAATATTCCCCTGGCATTCAACAAACCTCGAGCAGCGCGTATTCACACACATGATCTTTCGAAGCCTTACCCGGTTCGCACCACTAGGACTTCTGCTGCTGCGGTTGATGATAGGAATTATTTTCGTGGATAGCGGTTGGGAGGATCTGCGAAACCCCGAAGAGCGCTCCCAGAGTATCGGCCAGAGCAGGAACTTCACGATTTTTCTCGGGACTGCCGAAATTCTGGGAGGCGCGGCCGTCGTTCTCGGGATTTGGCCTCAGCTTGCCGCATTGGGACTCATCCTCGTAATGATGGGATCGATTTACGAGAAAATCTTTGTCTGGCACACGGGATTTTGGGGTGAGAAAACATATGGCTGGCACTACGACCTAATGCTTGTTGTGATGAACCTCGTTGTGGTCTTCACAAACGGTGGCCCATGGGTCGTGACGAAATAAGCCGCTCGCCTGGCGCCGTGAACGGCTGATTTTGCCTCAATCCGCATGATGGTCCGAGATGAGTGGCGAATTCAGAGCGCGTCATCGCGCTGTCCTTCAGGCTGCCCGGAAGTCCGTTTGTCAAATTTTTGTCACCAAAAGGTTCGGGAGACTACCCGGATCGATGGATTGCATCTTAATGGGTCTATAGATAGTTGGTGAACGATGTTTGGGCCTTCTTACCTATGCGCTTCGTTATTTTTCGCCATCTTTGGCCTGGTCAACCAGATGGGGTCAAGGCAGATGGGGCCAGGGAAGTTCGACCATCCCGGACTTTCGAGTTGGACGGCAGCTTGCGGCCAGCAGTCATCGGCCGCATCTCCTGACCGTATCCATTCTGCTTTTATCGCCTGCAGCGATGGGGAAGAAACTCGCATTCTGCGCCTTACGGTGCTGGACTCCGCCGGCAAGCCTATTTCCCAGTTTTCCGCACAAGTAAAGCCGAGTTGCACGCCAGGGGCGCTCGAGTGGTTGGACGATCGGCGTGTGGGCGTCATTTGCCAAACCGATCCTCAGGTTAAAAACTACGTCATGTTCGATATTCAGACGGGAAGTGCGGTCGAATATCCGGGTTCCTGGTTCATGTGGTCGCCAGACCACCAGACACTAGCCGACGTGAAATTGGACGTTAAGTTTGGCACGCCTGCGGGCGAAAACTCCTGTCTCTTCCTAAACGGGATTGCGGTCTACCCCGCGGGTTGCGATCATGCAAAGGAGTCATATAGCCATATCCATACCTTTATATTGCCCCTTGTCTGGTCAGCGGACGGCAGCAAGGTGGCTTTTGTAGAAAAAATCTTCGATTGGGAATATTGGGACCCCTTCCTGCGTTACTTTGATGGGGAGCCCAGCAACGTGCACTATTACCTGGTGGTCGCTTCGGCAGGCCGCGCCGGGGGTTATGCGATTTCCGTGCCGGCCGCACAACAGGTTCAGGCGTGGCAGAGTAGTTCGCGGTTGCAGCTCGGTGACACGATGTACGACTTGGATGCAAACCCGCCATCCTCGATTCCGTGAGGTTAGCGGCTGATTAGCGTTATACTTGCGTAACTACTGATTGGTGATGCGTTCTGCGGGCGATGGGCAGTACGGAGGGTCCCATGAAAACTTTTCGCTTCGACGTGATTTCGGTTGCGGCGCTTGCTCTTTCTTCCCTCGTTTTCGGGCTTACAGCGAAGGCGCAGGATTACAGCCACGTCCGCATTGTGCGGCTCAGCCTCGTCGAAGGCGACGTGCAATATCAGCGCCCTGGGGCCGATTGGGAAGACGCCAAGCTGAATTTGCCGATCCAGCAAGGATTTCGTTTGCAGACCGCCAATGGGTACGCCGAAGTGGAGTTCGAACAAGGTTTGACTATTCGGCTTGCGAACAACTCAACGCTTGAATTTGCCGACTTGTCTTTAGTCGATAGCCGCAGAATAACAAAGCTCAATCTTTCGGCCGGCACTGCGGTCGTTACCGCGCATCTTTCACGCAACGATGAACTCTCCATCGCAGCTTCCGGGATGCAATTGGCGGTGCCTCATAGCGCGGAGTTCCGGGTAGACGCCTCTCCGAACGACGGCTGGGTGACGGTTTTTCACGGGAAAATTAATGTCGAGTCTGGAGCGCGGCAAGTGTCGCTTGGCAGCGGGCACACCCTTCACGAAAACGCTGAACTCAGCTCCCCCGAGATCGTTCAGAGTCCGGCGCGCGATGATTTTGACAAATGGGTTTCGCAACGGGATCAGGCTTTGTCCGGAGCTCAAAGTGACGGCGCCTTGCAGAGCGGGCGTTACACCACCGGCTTCGCCGACCTCGACTTTTTTGGCACATGGGGGGCTATCCCGGGTTTCGGTTATGGGTGGCAACCCTATGGTGCCGGGCTCAACTGGACGCCGTTTGTCGCCGGCCAGTGGATGTTCATGGGCAATACGGGATGGAATTGGGTGAGCGAGGAGCCCTGGGGCTGGCTGCCTTATCATTTCGGTTCATGGTTGAATGCGCCCGGAGTTGGTTGGGTCTGGGTTCCGCAAGGCGCGCTTTCCTGGCAGCCTGCAACCGCCACATGGGTACGCACCAATAATCAACTTGGCTGGACGCCGACTCCGGCGGCGCCGCTGAAGCCCCTCAAGCCTTCGAAGTCAAACACAGAGCCTTCGCGCGTAGTTATTCTTGCCGCTGGCAACGGTCCCGCCTCCTCGATCAAGGCAGCCCTAGTGATGCCGATTACTCAGACTCAAGCCGCCAGCGCCCAGATTGTTTCGTCGCCTGCACCAGGGTTCGTAGCGCCGACCGGGCGTTCGACGCCGCCCGCAACTCGCGGCGTAAGCTCGCTTCCACTGATTTTGCAGAGTCGCGGGCCGGCGACGCTTGCTGCACCCAAATTGTCTGCGCTACCTGCTAATTCGCCTCGATCCCTGGCTGCGCCGCACTCTCTGCCTGTACCTGCGCAGGCTGTCTCCCAAAGTTCGGCAGTTTCGAGGGGCGCATTCAGTGGAGCGGGCAGAAGTGGAGGCGCTGCGATCTCTCATAGTGGGGTCTCGGGCGCCGCGAGTAGCGGTGCTCATGCAGCGAGTGCGGCTTCATCTAGTAGCGGCTCATCAAGTGGCAGCGCATCCAGTGGCGGCGCTCACGGCGGACATCGTTAGGCCCTTTTGCTGTAACTCGCGAGCGCCCTCTGCCGTCCTTACTGATTCGCTTATTTATTGGCCGCTTCTTTTTCTAACTTCTCGAGCTCTCGCGTCAATTCCTCAGCTTGCTCTCGCAGATGGCGGATTTGCCCGGCCAAGACGCCCGATCCTTGGGTCGATCCTTGGGCTGGGTTTGCTGGGGCGGGAGCAGATGGCGGCGAAGCCGAGGCGGTAGCAGATTTGGCGGGGCCGGAAGTGCCCGTTAGCTCGGCAATAGCTTCATCGAAAGTATCTCGATAGATCAGCCGATCACCTACCGCCAGGACGACTTTCTTGAGCTGGGGCATCCGAGCTTCAGTGGCTTGGATGTAGATGGATTCGACGTAAATGAAACCGCCGCTCACGGGCAGGGCGATGATGCTTCCGCGCAGTACGTGCGAGCCCTGTTGATTCCAAAGTGTAAGATCTTTGGAGATATTCTGGTCCTGATCGATTCGGGACTCGATCTGCATGGGCCCGTACATCAGTTGCTGTTTCGATAGCTGATAGAAGGTCAACTCTCCTAATCGATTGCCATCGCAACGGGCAGCCATCCATCCGATCAGGTTGTCCTTTCCCCGAGGAGTGAAGGGAAGAATCAGCAGGTATTCCGGCTCTTTCTCTCCCGGCAAGGTCGCGACGATGTAGGTCGGCTGGACGGGTTCCGGTCGCCCCGATTGTCCAAACAAATTGCGTGCGATTTCCCAGATATCCTCCTTGTTATAGAAGACCTGAGCATCTCGCATGTGAAAGACGCGGTAAGCTTCCGCTTGCGTGCCAAACAGCACCGCAGGGTAGCGGGCGTGCCGGCGCAAGTCCGCAGGCATTGCCGAGGCAGGTTGAAAGAGTGCGGGCAAGAGCTGCTCATAAACCTGGATAATAGGATCGTCCGGATCGAAGACGTATAAAACCACTTTCCCGGTATAGGCATCAACCGTGGCCTTTACCGCATTTCGGATGTAGTTGGCGCCTTCCTCCAGTCCAGCCACGGGCAGCGTCGCTGAATACGGATTGGAAAGGGAAGTCGTATAACCGTCTGCCATCCATACCAATCTGCCGTCGTCCGTAATGACCAGGTAGGGGTCCTGATCCCAGAGCAGGAAATTCGCCACGTGCGCCAGCCTGTCTTGGATGTTGCGGTGGATCATCATGCGACTCTGTCCGGTGAGGTAGCCCGTGAAAATAATGTTCGGCTCTCCCTCGGATATCGCGGCGGCAGTTTTCAACAGAAACGACCCCACCGGGAAGCCTCCCGTGCCCTGGTACGTCGAATATTTGTTCTGGTCTCCTGAGGGGTAATCGAACTCCTCTCGCGCCGTGTGGACGAAAACCGGGTCTTGAGTCTTTTCGCCGTAATAGATTTCGGGTCGCGTCAGCTGCAGCCCCGGCGATTTGATTTCCGGCGGAGCATTTTCAATCAGCAGCACGGGCAAGCCGTCCGGAGTAATCCGGTTGACCTCCGATACGACTGCTCCGAAACCATGCGTATAGATGAAGCGGGGATTGATCCAGCTCTGGCTTGCTTCCGCCGACAGCTGGCTGACGTCAATTTCGCGCGCGGAAACCAACAACTGCTTGATGCGGCCGTTGATGAAGTAGCGATCGACGTCGGTGTTAGGAAAGGTATAGTAGGGGCGCAAGGCCTGAATCTGCGCAATGGTCGCGTTGTAGGCGCGCAGGTCCCACAAGCGCACGTTATCGAGCAGCGCACTATCCTCTGCCGGATTGATTGTTCCTTGAGCGGAAGGCGTGAAAGTTTGCTCGCTGGCTTTGCGATTCAGCCCGAAAGCCACCGTCGTAGCTTGAATGTGGCGCTCGATGTAAGGCCGTTCGATGGAAATTTCGTTTGGCCGCACATAGACGGCACGAATCAGGCCGGGCACGATCAATTGCAGTACGAAGGCCGACGCGACCAAAAAAGTGGCCCTCTTATATTTCCCCATCCAAGCCCATGGGATTGCCGCTAAAGTCGCGGCGATGAGCAGCCAACGCAAGGGCAAAGTAATTTTCTGATCGACGTAGTCCGCGCCGGTCATAAAGGCGTGAGAATTGAACAAAAGATCGTAATTGCCCAGAAAGAACCAGGCGGCGAGACCCAGCAGCAGGATTACCGCAATCGTTCGAAGGAAGCCGGTCCGGCTGGCTCCGGGAAGCAAAAGGCTCCGAGGTTCGAAATCGAAGGTACCCGGGGTCCTGATCAGCACGCGGTCGCGCTGGTAACGGAAGCGTTCCGTCAACTGCCACCCACGCGCCGTAGCCCAGAAGAGGAGTGCGCACAGGATTGCCAACACAAACACGAACCCCAGCACTTGCGAATAGAATGGCAAGCTGAACAAATAAAAGGATAAAGGCCGCGAAAAGACCGGGTCCTTCCAGGCATCAGCCGGGATCGTGAGCCGGCGCGATCCGAAAAAGCGCATCACGGTCCAGTAGTCGACCGAGATCTGCGCGAATATGATCGCTACCAGCGCGAGCGCCACGGGAACCCAGCGGGAATACAGGCGAAAATCCCGCGAACGAATGCCCGCGAAGTGCAGTCCTCGGTCGTGTGCCAGCCACAAACCGATAAATGCTATGAATGCGGCTACCGCGACAGGCGCAATCGCGTACCATAGCATGTTGGTCCAGGTGTTTACCTGTCCTACCTCGCTCCACCACTGGTAATCGATTACCAGATTCGCAAGTGTGGGAATGGCCCAGAACAGCACGAGTGCCGCGAGTACGGCCAAGACGATCAATCTGCGAAGCTGGGTGGGATGCATAAAGGAATATCTATCCGATGTACGGAGTTTTAAGGATTGAGCATCAAATCTTAGCTCAGTGGCCCTAAACTAACTAGTGGCGGAAGGACGCGAATGAGCCGCAACAACATGGGAGTGCCGACGTTTTCTTCGGACGATCGCGCTTCCGGCATGTTGCTGCACGTCACGTCGCTCCCTTCGTCCCACGGCATTGGCGATTTTGGCCCTTCAGCGCTCTCCTGGATCGACCGGCTCGACCAAGCCGGCCAAAGCTGGTGGCAAATGTTGCCGCTTGGTCCCACCGGCTACAGCAACTCGCCATATCAATCTATCTCATCTTTTGCCGCTAACCCTCTCCTGGTCAGCCCAGAGTGGTTGGTCGAGGATGGACTCTTGGATGCGCATGACACTGCGCACCCCTCGTTCCCGGAAGCCTTCGTCGATTACGATTCGGTCCTGCCATTCAAGCTCCGCCTGTTAGGAAAAGCTTGGGAAAATTTCAAGTCTGGCGCTCACTCTGATGTGCAATCAGAATACGAGCAGTTCTGCCACGATCATCATCATTGGCTGAAGGACTACTCCCTTTTCCGCGTGTTGAAAGCCAAGTTCGGCGACGCGCATTATCTTGACTGGCCGCATGAATTGGTTCAACGCAAGCCGGCGGCGCTCCGCATCCTTCGCCGCGAGCTTGCCGATCAGATCGGCGAAGCGTCCTTTGCGCAGTTCCTGTTGTTCCGCCAGGCCAATCGGATGAAGGCTTACGCCCACGAAAAGGGCGTGCGGTTGATCGGCGACCTGCCCTTCTTTGTTTCTGGAGACTCGAGCGACGTGTGGGCCAATCACCAGCTGTTTCTTCTGGACGAACATCGTCGCCCGCGTTTCGTCGCCGGTGTGCCTCCAGACTATTTCAGCGCGACGGGACAGCTTTGGGGCAATCCTCTTTACAACTGGGACGTTCTTCGTCAGTCCGGCTACCGTTGGTGCATCGCTCGTCTGCGTTCTCTGCTCAACGACGTTGACTTGATTCGTTTGGATCATTTCCGCGCTTTCGTGGCCGCCTGGCACATACCCGCAGATGCACCAACCGCGCAGACTGGAACCTGGGTGCCGGGTCCGGGCGCCGAATTTCTCGTTGCGGTGAAGCGAAAGCTGGGTCATCTGCCGTTCATCGCCGAGGACTTGGGAATGATCACGCCTGACGTGTATGCTCTGCGCGACGAATTTCGTCTTCCGGGGATGCGCGTCCTGCAGTTCGCCTTTGACGGCGATTCGACAAACCCGCATCTTCCCCAGAACTATGTGGAGAACGCGGTGGTGTATACCGGCACGCATGACAATCCTCCCACTCGCGGCTGGTTCGCAGAGTTGCCCGCCGAGGAGCGGGAGAGAGTCTGGAAATATTTGCGAGAGCGAGGAGCCAAAAGCAGTGAAGCCGCGCGGGCGTTGATGGAATTGGGCTGGTCCTCCCGTGCCGCACTTGCGGTCGCGCCTCTTCAAGATTTGCTGAATCTGGGTACGGAAACTCGAATGAATGTTCCGGGCCGTCCCGAAGACAATTGGCGCTGGCGCGCTACAGAGGACATGCTCGCCGATCGAGCCTTCGAATGGCTCCGCGAGCTGACGAAAAACGCTAACCGAGTGCGAGCCTCGGTAGCGGCGGATTCAAGAGCTCTCGAGAGCGCATCCACGAACCGTGGCAAAACGGCAAAGGAGCATGAAGATGGCAACCCACGCTACACCGGGCGCGCAATCGAAGAATATTGAACCACTGACCAAGCGCAAGGCTTGGAAGGCTCTGCTGACGCATTACGAAGAGCTTCGGGGGCTACACCTGCGAAAGTTATTCGCGGACGACCCGAAGCGCGGCGAGAGGATGACGGCGGAGGCTGTCGGTATTTTCCTGGACTACTCCAAAAATCGCATCACCGACGAAACCGTCAAGCTTCTCATCCAACTGGCCGAAGAGTCCGGCCTGCGGTCTCAGATCGATGCGATGTTTCGGGGAGAGAAAATCAATTTCACGGAGAAGCGCGCCGTTCTTCACGTAGCTCTGCGCGCGCCCAGAGGCACATCCATCGTCGTCGATGGAGAGAACGTCGTGCCGCAAGTCCATGCAGTCCTGGACAAGATGAGCGACTTTTCAAATCGCGTCTGCAGCGGCCAATGGAAAGGGCACACCGGCAAACGCATTCGCAACGTCATCAACATCGGCATCGGCGGCTCCGATCTCGGGCCCGTCATGGCTGATGAAGCGCTGAGGCACTATAGCGAGCGGGCCATGACGTTTCGCTTCGTCTCCAATGTCGATGGCACGGACTTTGCCGAAGCCGTGCGCGATCTGGATGCGGCGGAGACGCTCTTCATCATTTCTTCGAAAACTTTCACCACGCTGGAGACGATGACCAACGCGCACACCGCACGCGACTGGTCGCTGGCGAGTCTGGGCGGCGACGAAAAATCGGTGGCCAAGCACTTCGTTGCGGTTTCTACGAACGCCTCCGAGGTAGCAAAATTCGGCATCGACACCGCCAACATGTTCGGCTTCTGGGATTGGGTCGGCGGACGCTACTCCATGGATTCGGCGATCGGCCTTTCCACCATGCTCGCCATTGGTCCGGAGAGTTTCCGCGCCATGTTAGACGGCTTCCACCAGATGGATGAGCATTTCCGTACTGCGCCCTTCGAGCAGAACCTTCCGGTTCTTACAGGGCTCCTCAGCATCTGGTACAACGATTTCTTCGGCGCTCAGACGGTTGCGGTGCTGCCCTACGATCAATACCTCAAGCGATTCCCGGCCTACCTGCAGCAGTTGACCATGGAGAGCAATGGGAAACACGTCAGCATCAATGGAACTGATGTTGACTATCTCACGGGCCCAATCTTTTGGGGCGAGCCGGGCACCAACGGCCAGCACTCGTTCTACCAACTGATCCATCAGGGGACGCGGCTCATTCCTTGTGACTTTATCGCCTTCGCGCAGCCGCTCAATCCGCTCGGCCGCCACCACGACATGCTCCTGGCAAACGTTTTCGCTCAGACTGAGGCGCTGGCTTTCGGCAAAACGCCGGAGCAAGTAAAAGCCGAAGGCACGCCGGATTGGCTCGTCCCTCATCGCGTTTTCGAAGGTAACCGTCCGTCGAATACGATCCTTGCCCCCCGGCTCACGCCGGAGACCCTCGGCAAACTTGTCGCTCTGTACGAACATTCCGTCTTTACCCAGGGCACGATCTGGCAGATCAATTCGTTCGACCAGTGGGGAGTTGAGCTCGGCAAAGTCTTGGCTCAGCGCATCATCCCCGAAGTAGAGAGCCGGACAGAGCCTGCCCTCGCGCACGACAGTTCCACAAACAACCTGATCCGCCGATACCGAAAGCTTAAGGGTGCGTCCTGATAAATTCGCCCCGACTGAACAAGAATTCGAATCTGTCACCGATACGCGCCCAACATCTGGAGCCTCCGCGAAGCGCCTGGAGTGTTAAAATACGCGCTCGCCGGGCGCGCATCCCACGGCTGCATTCGCCGTGCCTTCCACGCCAAAGAGTCCCGAGGCACGAAAGAGCGCATGAACGAAATCATCGAGTTTCTTGTTCGCCACGGGTACTCGGTGCTCTTTGCCTGGGTTATGGCTGAGGAGGTCGGTCTGCCGGTGCCATCGGCGCCAATACTGCTCGCCGCCGGAGCGCTCGCGGGCAGACAGCGCATGTATCTCCCGCTCGTCGTCGCCGTGCCTGTTCTTGCCGCGACTCTTTGTGACTCGTTCTGGTATATCCTCGGCCGCCTGCGTGGCACCGCCGTGTTGCGGCTGATCTGTCGCATTTCGCTCGAGCCCGATTCCTGTGTGCGGCGCACGCAGCTTTCTTTCGAACGGCGCGGCGCGTGGGGCCTTATCTTCTCCAAGTTTGTGCCGGGCTTGAGCGCCATGATGGCGCCGTTGGCGGGGATCAGCCGCATGCGTTGGCGCCGCTTCGCATTGCTCGATGCGCTGGGCGCCTTGCTCTGGTCTTCTGCTTATATCGCGGCGGGCTTCATATTTAGCGGCAAGCTGGAACGCGTCTTGGCTTTCCTTTCGTTTTTGGGCAGTGGCCTTTTGGTTCTGCTCGTAACGGCGCTCGCCGCCTATATCGCTTGGAAATGGCAAAACCGCCGGCGATTTCTGCAGAAGCTTCGGATTGCGCGCATTACTCCTGAGGAACTGAAGCAGCGCCTGGATGCGGGTGAAGACATCGTCATCGTGGACCTGCGCCACGAGATGGAATTTGACGCCGAGCCGGAAACGATTTCCGGCGCTGTGCGTATGGATCCCGCGGACCTCGAGGAAGCCATCGAGGTCATCCCGCGCGACCGCGACATCATCCTCTTCTGTAGCTGCCCCAACGAAGCCACGGCCGCCCAGATGGCCCTGCGGTTGCGAAGCCAAGGCATCACGCGCATCCGGCCGCTCGCAGAAGGTCTCGACGGCTGGCGCAAGCGCGGATTCCCGCTGCAACAACCGGAAGCAAAACAGGCATTGGCGCAACCGGCTGGCGCTTGAAACCGCGAAGCCGCGGTCACGCAGGGTGCCCGCCGCATAGCGGCGAAGCGATCCTGGCGAATAACTTCAGAACCAAAGATTGAACTTGCGGCAGGGAATTAAGACGCCCCGTGCGGTCCAGGAGGCGTGGTTACGTCCAGTGGTTGCGGTGTGATTTCGTATTCGCGGCAAGTGCGGAAGGCGTCCAGAGTCCACACGTCCATGCCTTCATCGTGCCTCAGAATATAGAAATTTCCATCTTCGGCTTTCACGCGGAAATAGATGGCGCCGGGAGAATACCAGCGGTCTTCCACTTCGCTCACTTCGAAGAGCCGCCCGCGCAGCTCAAACCGCAGAGGATGCTCATCCGCCCGATAACCGGCATGGCACTCGACGCGAAGCTGGATGACCATGCGCCGCCTCCTGTGCGTCCGAACGGCCCCAGTGTAGCGCCGGGCGAGCGCACTGTCACGCACAAGGCCACGAAAATTCACGCAAGCCGTCGCTTTTCGATCAACGAATTTTGCGCATCGCGACCGCAGCAGTCAGGCAGTCAGATCCCCGGGATCCACCCGCTTGGCGTTCTATTGTCGGCTCTGCACGCGCGGAGTAGACTCAATCGAGCGCTCGCGTAAAATCTGCAAATCGATTTTCTGCGGCGAACTGGAGCTTGCATGGGAACAAAAACGCAAGTGAATATGGCGAAAAGCGAAGAGGTCATCCGCAAGCACAAGGAATATCTCTGGCCCGCCGTCGCGAACTTCTACCAGCACCCGCTGGTCGCCGACCGCGCCCACATGCAGTACGTCTGGGACCTGGAAGGCCGCAAGTATCTCGACTTTTTCGGCGGCATTTTGACCATCTCCGTAGGCCACACGAATCCGAAAGTGACCTCAAAGATCAAGGCTCAAGTCGATCGCCTGCAACACACGTCGACCCTCTATCCGACCGAGCCCATCGTCGCCTTGGCGGAAAAAGTCGCCCAGATCGCGCCCGGCAAGCTGCAAAAAAGCTTCTTCAGCAATTCCGGCACCGAGGCCAACGAAGCCGCCCTCCTGCTGGCTCGCATGGCGACGGGATCGTTCGACATCATTGCGCTGCGGCACGGCTATTCCGGCGCCTCCACTCTTGCGAAGTCCGTCACCGCCCAGGGGCCCTGGCGCGCCGCCGGCGTTGTCAGCGTCGGCGTGGCACACGCCATCAGTCCGTATTGTTATCGGTGTCCGCTCGGTCTTAAGTATCCCGACTGTGGCGTGGCCTGTGCGAAAGACGTCGAAAATCTTATTCAGACTGGCACCAGCGGCCACATCGCCGCCTTCATTGCCGAACCGATTCAGGGCGTCGGCGGATTCATCACTCCGCCGCCCGAATACTTCAAGATCGTTTTCAACGCGGTAAAGAAATACGGCGGTCTCTTCATCTCTGACGAAGTGCAAACAGGCTTCGGCCGCACCGGCAAGCACTGGTTTGGTATCGAGCACTGGGAAGTCATTCCGGACATCATCACCTGCGCCAAGGGAATGGGCGATGGTGTGCCCATCGGCGCCACGGTCACGACCAGCGAACTCGCCGGCTCCTATCGCGGTCTGACCATCTCGACGTTTGGCGGCAATCCTGTAACGAGCGTGGCCGCAATCGCCACCATTGAGATCATCGAAGAAGAGCACCTGCGCGTTAATGCCGACTCTGTCGGCGCGCATTTCCGCGGAAAACTCGAAGAGTTGCAGCAGAAATATCCGCTCATCGGCGACGTCCGCGGCAAAGGGCTGATGCAGGGCCTCGAATTGGTCAAAGATCGCGTCACCAAAGAGCCGGCTCCCGAAGCGACCACGCAATTGCTCGAGCGCACGCGCGAAAACGGATTGCTGATCGGCAAAGGCGGGCTATATGGCAATGTTGTCCGGCTCTCGCCCATGCTCAATATCTCCAAGGGCGACGTCGACGAAGCCATTCGCCTCCTGGACAAATCCTTTTCCGAAATCCAGGCGTAGGAATGTTTCAAAGTACCAACTGTTGTCATGTTGTAGCCCAGGGTGCCCGCGACCAGCGCGAAGGCGCGCGCCACAACAAAAGAAGTCGCGGGGCCCTGGGGCTTTGCTTTCTGATTACTTTTCTCTGCATGATCACCGGCACGCTGCTCCCGGCGGCGCCCGCGTTCGCCGCCGACAAGCCGGTCACCTGGAAGCCGATCACCCAAGCCCTTCTCCGTGTGAACGATCAGCCCGTCAAAAATTGGAACGTCTACGAGGAAAATAAGAAAGGGGACCCGCTGCTGCTCGCAATGGGGGACCGCTATCTGCTGATCCAGGTCCACGAACGCAAAATCTTCGAGATCGCCCCCGCTAAAATCGACCACAAAGGCGCCGAACTCCTCTGGGATCCGGCCACTCTCCCCACCGAACCGCTCGCCACCACTGAGTGGCTGATCAAAGATGTGGGCTTTGCCTATCGCGTGGGCGTGCGGCTCGTAGCCGAAAACCGCGTGGTCGATCTGCAGCTCCCGCACCCCATGGATCTGCGCTATCTGTAGGAAGGCTCATTGTGAGAGATAGGCGAGCTAGAAAACCATCTACTCGATGAGGCTTCTGCGTGAGAAAATGCGGGCGATCTGAAGGAGAAGATTAATGAACAAGAGGATCTCCGTCTCCCTTTTGATATTCGCTGCGGTGCTCGCCAGCACTTGGTTTGCTCTGAAGCCTCGCGCCGCCGGCTCGGCGCCCGGCGCAGCAATCCTGACGTTCTCCACCGCCGAGATCGGACGGCAGGGTCATTTCTACGTGGGCGGCCATTACGTGGGCGAGCCCGGCAACGAAACCATGCACGGCGCGATGTATGTCGAAGTGTGGGTACCGAAGAGCATTCGCCATCCGTATCCGATCGTGTTCATTACCGGTGGAGGCGGCCAGGGAGCTTACGCGCTGATGCAGACCCCTGATGGGCGACCAGGCTGGGCGTATGATTTTGTAAATCAGGGCTATACCGTTTACATGATGGACTATCCGGGGAATGGGCGTTCGGCCTATCTCCCGGGCGTCGACGGCATGATTACGCCGCCGCGTTCGGGCCCGTTGATGGAGGAAGTCTGGACGGGTGCACAGTCACCTGCTTCTGATTGGAGTAAAGAGCAGCATATCCGCGAACACCGAGCACAAGAAGGCGCCGAGTGGCCGCAGTTGAAAAAGTATTCGCAGTGGCCGAGCGACTCTCCCAACAAAGGCAAAATGGGCGATCCCGTGTTTGACTATTTCGCCAAGACGGAACTCCAGATTGCCGCGGTACCTGAAAAAGTTACCGTAGACGCCATCGTGCAATTGCTCGACGACATCGGCCAACCGGTCATCCTGTTATTCCACTCGGGTATAGCTGCCACGGGCTGGCTCGTGGCAGACGCCCGTCCGAAACTGGTCAGAGGCATCATTGCAGCGGAACCGGTTGCCCCGCCCGTTGAAAACGCCGAGCGCGGGTCCTCAGGTCCAGGTCGTGTGTGGGGTGTGACGAACTCCTTCATTCATTACGATCCGCCAATCAAAGACGCCTCAGAATTGCAGCCTGTTCGCGAAGAAAAAGCGGATGCGCCCGATCTGATCCCGTGCTGGGTGCAGAAGGAGCCAGCCCATAAGCTGGTTAACCTGGAATCCATACCCGTGCTTAACGTGGCCGGAGAGGCGAGTTACCACCGCCCCTACGCCCATTGCGTAGCCAAGTGGCTCAATCAGGCAGGTGTTAAGACTACGTTCGTAGGGCTCGAGACTGTGGGACTACCCGGCAATGGACACCAGATGATGTCAGAGAAGAACAGCGCGGGCATTGCCAAGTTTTTTATGAGCTGGCTCGATAAGAACGTGCATTAGAGGTTTTTGCGAGCGAGGTAATTGAATCGCTCGTCCAGATGCCGGCCGAATTCGGGAGGCGTTATGCGTTATAAGCTGCTATTCCTGGGGGCCATTGCGGCGCTGCTGATTTCTCCGCTCGCATGGCCGCAAGCTAGTAATGCCCTCAGCATCTATTTCGTGGACGTCGAAGGTGGCCAATCGACGCTGTTCGTCTCTCCCTCAGGACAATCAATGCTGGTCGATACCGGTTTTCCTGGGGAACGGGACGCCACTCGTATCGCCGCCGCGGCGAAGGATGCGGGCGTCACCAAGATCGATTACCTGCTGATCACGCACTATCATGGCGATCACGTTGGCGGAGTCCCGGAACTTGCCAAGAGGCTGCCCATTCAGACCTTCATCGATCACGGCCCTAGCGCCGAACAGACTCTTAACGTGCCACAGAACTATCAAGCCTATGCAAGCGTGCGCGATCAAGGCGGGCACCAGCATATCCTTGCCAAGCCAGGCCTGAGGCTTCCAGTTAAGGGCATCGACATTGAAGTTGTCTCGGCGGCTACTGAATTAATCAGCAAACCATTGCCGGGCGGGGGAGCCGCGAATCCACTCTGTTCTGAATTCCAGCCCAAGGATGAAACGAAAGATCCCCTGCTCGCTGGCGAAAACGCGCAATCCGTCGGAACCGTAATCACGCTGGGCAAATTCCGTATGGTTGATTTCGGCGACCTAACCTGGAATCACGAACACGGACTCGCGTGTCCCCGCAACCTGGTCGGCTCAGTCGATTTGTATTTGACCACACATCACGGGCAAAACATTTCCGGATTGCCAATGCTCGTCTATGCGCTTCATCCGCGTGCTGCGGTGATGAATAACGGCGCCAAAAAAGGCGGGGCTTCGGAAACGTTTCAAATCCTTCACAAGGCGCCTGGCTTGAACGATCTCTGGCAATTGCATTATGCCGTCGACGCGAAAGAGCTCAACTCGCCTGCCGACCT
>Ga0307479_10001849_pt1 | contig 19298 bp, 18 predicted proteins | sample atmos_gasesECM4C_FD_203743 | JGI IMG/M metagenome (GOLD analysis project Ga0307479, IMG submission 203743) | Hardwood forest soil microbial communities from Morgan-Monroe State Forest, Indiana, United States - atmos_gasesECM4C_515 | ecosystem: Environmental > Terrestrial > Soil > Temperate... | reverse complement strand
CCGGAGCGGTGGCGGCGTCGCCCGGTAGTTTTGTGACTCCGAGGCCCTCGAGCATGAGGCGGAGGACGCTTTGGTGTTGATATAGGGCGATGGATTTGTAGGCCGGCTTTGAGAAGGGGCTGACGATGACGGCGGCGACGTGGCCACCTCCTTGAGTAAAGTCCAGGGTGTTGCCTTCGTCGAAGACGATGATGAGCAGGCCGTCTTTTTGAAACACCGGGCTGTTGATTAGTGGATCGATATTGGTTTTGAGCCAGGCGTCAGCGGTGCTGAGTGGACAATCGTGCGCATCGTCGCAGCTGTTCGGGACGATGAACGAATATTGGGGAAGGTTGGCGGTGGGGAGATCCGCGGCGAATTCGGAAAAGGGGACCAGATTTTGCGCTTGCGCAGGAGTGTTCTGCACATCGGTCATGTACGCGAGGGGATTGTGACGAACGAGATATTTGGCGGTGTCACCTCCGGTGTAGCCTGCGTTGGGTAAATCCTCGGCGTAAGATTTCCAGGATTTGCCGGCGGCGAGGAGCTCGCGGACCACGTTGTCATCTGACACCGGGAAGGATTGCGGAGTTTCGCTGTCGATAACGGTGAGTGTTTTGCCTACGGTGAGCTCAAAGTAATTGGGGATGGAAGGATGCAAATTTGCGTTGTAATTGGTCGCGAGCCCGTAGGTATTGGCCAAGGTGTTGAAGTACGGCATGGAGGCACTGCCAATAACGTCGGCGTAGCTGGCATTTTCTTCGACAACAATAAAGACGTGGCCGAACTGAGGATTGGTTTGACCAGGAGTTGGAGGAGGTGGCAAAACATTCGCGGCCCCGCCGCCGCAACCGGCCAAGGAGACCAGACAGAGGAATACACAGACGAATGCACTGATGAACGACCGAGCGCTACCTTTGAACGAAGGGTATGTAAACATGCTGTATTTTATCGCGCGGATGTTCTAAGGGCCTATACAGGCACAACGGTATGCTGGATGAACACGAACAGTATGAAATGGATGGTAATAGCGCGCTTACGTTGACTGAAAATTTTTTGCAACCTAAGATGGCGCGTCAATGGAAGACGTATCTTCGCTAATCGGGCAAACCATTTCGCATTACTGCGTCGTCGAAAAGCTTGGCGGCGGAGGGATGGGAGTGGTTTACAAGGCCGAGGACATTAACCTCCGGCGCTTCGTGGCGCTGAAATTCCTGCCGGATGCGGTCGCGTTGGATGCGACGGCATTGAGTCGATTTAACCGCGAAGCGCAAGCAGCTTCCGCACTGAACCATCCCAACATTTGCACCATTTATGAAATTGGTGAGCGTGGCGGGCGGCCGTTTATCGCCATGGAGTTTCTGGATGGGCACACGCTCAAGCACCACATTGATGGGAGACCGATAGAGCCCGAGAAGTTTCTGGAGCTGTCGATTGAGATTGCGGAGGCGCTGGAGGCGGCGCACGCTGAAGGCATCGTTCACCGGGACATCAAACCTGCGAATATTTTCGTGACCAAGCGCGGGCACGCCAAGGTTTTGGATTTTGGATTGGCTAAGGTTACGTCAGGGAGCGCAGTCGAAAAGGATAGCGTGCTGCCAACTATTACTGCGCAAGAGCTGCTGACGAGTCCGGGAACGACGCTAGGAACCATCGCGTACATGTCGCCGGAACAGGCCCGCGGGCAAGAGCTAGATGTACGCACAGATTTATTTTCGTTTGGCGCTGTGTTGTACGAGATGGTCACGGGGCGACTGGCTTTTTCGGGAGAGACACCGGCGGTGGTGATGGATGCGATTTTGAATCGCACACCTATTGCGGCCGGACGGGTCAATCCTGAACTTTCGCCGAAGCTGGAGATCATCATTGAAAAAGCGATCGAGAAGGATCGCAAGCTGCGTTACCAGAGCGCGACGGATATCAAGACGGACTTAACGCGGCTGAGGAGGGACGGAACGGCGTCGAGTGCGGCACGCGTTGCTGCGGACCAATCCGATTCTGGAAAAATGGCTGCGGCGGCCGCGACGGAGAAATCAAAAGGAATGAATTGGATTACGTTGGTTGGCGTGCTGGTAGTGGGCTTATTGGTGGCGGGTTTGTATTGGTCTCACGGGCGCCCTTCGTTGACGCGAGAGAAACCCGGTATCAATGCGTCTTTGGCGGCGGTTCCGTTCACAACCTTCAAAGGCCAGGAGGTGATGCCGACGTTTTCGCCAGATGGAAGCCAGATCGCGTTCGCATGGGACGGAGGGATGGATAAAGATTTTGACCTGTACGTAAAAGTGGTGGGCAAAGAGAGCGTTTCGAAGCTTACGCACAAGCCCTCGCAGTGGCTGGCGCCGGCGTGGTCACCCGACGGGGCAACGATTGTTTTTGCGCGAAAAGCTAGTAACGATTCGGGAGTGTTCGAAATTCCGGCGATTGGGGGACCAGAACGAAAGCTTGCATCCGCAATATTCAGCTACACGCCGGTGATGTCCATGAGTTGGTCGAACAACGGTAAGTCGCTGACTTATAGTGACGGAGACGGAGTGATGCACTTGCTGGACCGCGACCGCGGGGAACTGACTACTTTGGCGCATCCCGCGGAGTGCGACCGAGGTTGGTCTCCAGCGTTCTCGCCGAATGGCAAGCACATAGCGTTTCTGTGCGAACGCAATAACCTTTTCTCTCTTTTTGTGACCAGGCCCGATAGCACGGGAGTCCGGCAGATATCCAATGAAGACATGGGACCGCAAACCCTGGCATGGACCGCCGATGGAAAACGGGTGTTGCTTACAAATCCGCGGACCAACCAATTGCTGGAAATGGATATGGAAAATGGCACACAGGCGCCGCTTGTTTTCACTCAAGACGGATCGCACCCGGCGGTGCCGAGGAGCGGGGGCCGATTAGCATACACGCGCGGTCTTGAGAACGTGGATATCTGGGGAACCAGACTCGATGCAAAAGGCGCCGAGCAGCAACGCATGCTGGTCTCTTCCACGCGAACGCAGCGAGGACCGGACATCTCGCCGGACGGGAAAAGAATCACGTTCGAATCGGATCGCACCGGAGTCCAAGAAGTATGGGTAGCGGATATGGACGGTTCCAACCCAGTGCAATTGACGCACTTCAATAATCCACTTACCGGGAGCCCAAGATGGTCGCCCAATGGGCACTTGATTGCGTTTGATTCCCGGGTCGACGGAGAGGCCGCGGTGTATGTTGTCGACCCTGACGGCGGCGCGCCGAGAAGACTTTCGCCAAAGGTAAAGGGTGATTCGACGCCCACGTGGTCGCGGGATGGCAAATGGATTTACGTGACTTCACAGGAGCGTGAGGGCGTAGACATCTACAAAATTCTACTGGAGGGCGGCACTGCAACGCCGATTGCCAAGGCGACAATACTAAGTGGAAACGTGCAAGAATCCGAAGATGGGAGGTGGTTGTACTACGCGAAGGGCGATGAGGGAGCGGAAATTCGAGTTGTTTCCAGTAACGGGGGCGAAGACCACGCGTTGACGGGAATGCCGACGTTGAGGGGTATGACGGACTGGGCGTTAGGCAAAGACGAGGTATTTTTTCTGGATCGGGGAGCGGCACCTGCGACGATCAAGCGGTTTGATTTACGCACCAGAAAAATACGACATATTGCAACACTTACCAAACCACCGCAGATTTGGGGAGGGTTCTGTATTTCGCCGGACGGAAAATGGTTGGCTTATACGCAATTGGACGACATGCCGGCCGATATTATGCTGGTGGAGCATTTCGAGTGAAACGTCGTGTATCTGATTTATACCCCTTTTACCTGATGGCCAATGAAGGGCGCGGTGCGCTGTAGTAGGGAGCGGGCCTGGCGACTGCTTGAAGGAGATAAAACATGGCTGACAGCAAAAAGTGCGCGCATCCGGTTTGTTCTTGTACGGTGACGTCGGGGAAATATTGCAGCACGCAGTGTGAAGCGATGGAGAAGACTCCGGATATTGCCTGCAAGTGCGGGCATGCGGGGTGCAGTGCTTCGGCGGCAGCAAGAGCGTAACGTCTAACGAAACTAGCGCGTTTTGGGTGATGGGCTCTTCGCGGGCTGAGGTTTTGACCGCGGAGGGCCTTTTTTGTCGGCCTTGGCGTTTTTCTCTAGGCGAAGTCTCCACGCGGTGCGTAATGCGCCGGCGAGTAAATCTTCGTTGGCGAGGTCGAGGCGGACGTGGGTGGCGCCGTTGCGGCCCCATCCGCCTTTTACGGGGATGAAAACTTCGGGGAGTTCTTCAACGAAGGCGGCTTGCTGCCCTGGAGTGATCATGATGTTGCCGAAGCCTTGTTTTGCGGCGGCTAGGGTGGCGAAAATTCTGCCTCCTACGCGGAAGTCGGGGCTGCCCATGTGGGAGGATTCTTGGGCGCCTTCTAGGCTGAGGGCGATGCGGCGGAAGTCGTGGATGTTCATGGTGAGTGCCTGTTGTGGGGATTTTATTTTATTGCGGTTGAAAAATGGAGTGAAGCGCGTTTGAGGTTTAAATTTGTAGTGGTTCCACGTTACAAGACCCACCTTCCAAAAAACTGAAGGTGGGGCACCCTCCGCAATAAAGTGGTTTTGCTGACGGACTACTGGGAGGCGGTGAGGGAGGCGCCCATTTCTTTTAGCTTGGCGCGGGCGCGGCGGTCTTCCTCGGTGCCGGGGTAACGTTTGACGATTTCGCGGAGTTCGCGGACGCCGGTGGCTTTCTGGCCGAGCTCGATATTGGCCAAAGCTTTTTTGAGGCGCGCGGGAGGAACTTTAAAGCTGTGTTGATAGTTGGTGAGGACCTTGTCGTATTCGGCGACGGCCAGGTCGTAATTTTTTTGCGAGTAGGCGATTTCGCCTAGATAGAACTGGGCATTGCCGGCCAGATCGGTGTTGCCATAGTAGCGGAGATAATCCTGAAACTCGGAGCGAGCGAGATCATATTTGCCGCTGGTGATGTCGCGGAGGCCATTCGAATAGAGGGTGTCGGCGGAAGGAGCGCCAGCCGGTGGCGGACCGGATGAGATAGGACCACTCGCGCCGGGGCTGACGGAGCCGCTGCTGCTATAAGCCGGGGCGGTAGGGAAGCCGTTATTGGAGGCGCTGCCGGGATTTTGTTGCCCGGAAGGAGGAGGTGCGCCGCCGCCGGAGATTTTAGCGTCGACGCTCTGCATGGTGTTCTGGAGATCAACCAACTGCTGATTGAGTTTGCCGAGGCGGGATTTAATTTCCTCAAGATTGTCGGAGAGGCCCTGGACTTGAGTGGACATGGTGTCGAGGCGCGCGCCGGAATTCGCTTGTACGTCCTGCACGGACTTCTGGAGCGAGCTCATGGTGGAGTTGAGGCGGCCAACATTGTCGCTGGATTGCTCGACTAGCGTCTTCATGACGGTGTGGTCCTGGGTCATTTGCGACTGCAAATCTTTTTGTCCCTGGAGGAGCGTGGAGACGTCGCGCTGGAGCTCGATGAGTTCGCGAGCGACGGCGGCAGCGGGGCGTGGACCGACGGCGCTACCGGCGATGAGTCCGGCTAGAGCAGCAGCGCTGAAAATGGCGATGTTACGGTGACGCATGGTGAAACCTCCTCGGGACTGCGAGTACAGCGATCAATTCTTTCACTACAGCTTAACGGCCACTCTGGTCGTACCGGGCTGGGGTAGAAGAGTGCGCTGTAAATTTAACTTTAATGGTACGGACGGCTGTGGGCAAGAGTTGATGTTTCTGTGTTGCTGTGTGTCAGCAAGGCGAAACGCGCTTCGCGGACTACGTTTTAGTTGTTCCACGTTACAAGACCCACCCTAAAGAAAGCTTAGGGTGGGCCACCCTCCGTGTGTCATTACGTTTTTCCAAGCAATGACGGGCTAGTTGGCGCGGACGAAATGGCCGCGGCGATTTTGCTGGTAGCACGGCTCGCTGGGTTCATTGCAGAACGGCTTTTCCTTGCCGTAGCTGACGGTGCTCAGGCGATCGGCTGAGATGCCCAGGGAGACGAGATATTGCTTCACGGCGGTGGCGCGACGATCTCCTAAGCCGAGGTTGTATTCGGTGGAGCCGCGCTCATCGCAATGGCCTTCGATGGTGGCTTTAATGTCCGGATAGGCGCGGAGAACTTCTGCGGTGGCGCTAAGGGCCTGGCGCGCATCGGGGCGGATGTCGGCCTTATCCAAATCGAAGTAAGCGTCTTTGACCTTCTCGCGGAAAATCTTATCTCTGTCGCGGTCCGTATCCGTAGGCTCGTTACTCACACTGGCAATGGTGATGCGCACACTGGCATCGGCGGAGCCGCCGGGACCGGTAGCGGTAATGGTGTAGGTGGCGGAGTCGCTTGGGGTGACTTTGGTGGAGCCTTCAGCAGAAACGGGGCCGACTTCGGGCGCGATCGCGACTTGCGTGGCGTTGGTGGTGGACCAGGTCAGAGTTGTGGAATCGCCCTTGCTGATGCTGGTGGGATCGGCCTGGAAAGTCACTGTGGGGCGAGGTGCCTCTTCCGTGCGCGCAGGCGTAGTATTACGCGTGCTCAGGGGCTTTTTGGCGCAACCAAAATTCAAAACCGCGACCGATAAAGCGGCCAGCAGGCACGTTCTGTACAACTTCGGTGAAACTCCAACCATCTCGTGTTTCCTCCTAAACATAGAATCCCAAGCCGTCTGGGCAAGAACTGTACCACTTGCTCGTAAATCGAGAGCCTATTACTCCTAAGAGTTATACCCGATGTTCCAGCACTGCAACAATTCTATACAGGTTTTCCATTACAGTTGAGTAATGATGTAAATCAAAATCTGAAAGGCGCTGCGCGGTTTAGTGTCTCGTCGTTCCACCTTAAAAGCCCCACCTTCTAAAAAGCTGAAGGCGGGGCACCCTCCGTGTCGTTGTGTTCGCTGGCTCATTTTAGCGTGGGTCATTTAGTTTATTTGGGGGACCAGTTGGGGGATTCGTTGTGGCCGGTGGTGGTTAGTTGATGGGGCTGAGAGCCGTCGGCGAGCATGCTCCAGATTTGGCGCGTGCCGCCGCGAGTTGATTCGAATACGATGTGGCGGCCATCGGGGGCCCAGCTGGGGCGTTCGTTGCGGCCAGCGTCGCGAGTGATTTCAACAATTTTGCTGGTGGCGGCTTCCATCACATAGATGTCGTAGTTGCCGTTGGGGCGCCGCCAACTGAAGGCAAGAATCTGTCCATTGGGCGACCAGGCGGGATCGATGACGTACCCCATGTCGGGGAGATCGAACTTGGAGACGCTCGTGCCGTCGGCGTTCATGGAATAAAGTTGCGGGACACCGCCACGATCGCTGACGAATACAACGGTCTGTCCGGTTTTAGGATTCCAGGTGGCGGAAGTGTTGGCGCCGCTGGAATTGGTGAGGCGCCTGGGGCGGCTGCCGTTGGCGTCAGAGACGTAGAGTTCCGGATTGCCCTGCATTGATGAAGAAAAAATTATTTGCGAGCCATCGGGCGACCAGGATGGGGAACTGTTGCTGCCCTTGAATTGAGGGAAGGAGACAAGTTTTCCGGTATCCATGGAATACATGCAGATCTGCGCGGCGGTGACGCGGATCATGGGCTTGAAGCAGGTGAAGGCGATGCGCGAGGCATCGGGTGACCAACGCGGAGTCAGCGCGATGGAACGCAGACTGGTGAGCGGATGTTGATTGGCGCCGTCGTAATCCATGAGCCAGATTTCTTTGGTGCCGGTGCGGGAGCTGACGAAGGCGATTTGCGTGCCGGCGATGCTGGGAAGACCGCCACTCAATTTGTTAATAATTTCGTCGGCGAACTGGTGAGCGAAACGGCGGACCTGCGCGTCGGTCGGACCGCCGCGGTAGACCTTGGCGATCACCGGTTGTGAAGAGGGATTGCGAACGTCGAAGAGCCAGGCCTGGATGGCCACTTCGGGGGTGGATTCTGTGAGATTGCCGAAAGCGACCATACTGGCGTTTGCCGGAGCATCCGTCCAAGTGAGATTGCGCAATTCGGAAGGCTGCGACGGAGATTGTGGCGGATAAAAGCTGGGGCTGACGAGATCCAGGATGCCGCTGAACTGGAGATCGTCGCGGACTACCTGCGTGAATAGCGCGGAGTGATTTTTTGCGGGATCGACACGTGGAGCAAAATCGGCTACAGCTATGCGTGGTTTTTCCAAGCCTAGGCCGGTGCCGGTCTTGATCCAATCCTGCGCGCGTGTGGCGTGCGGGGCACAGGACATCGCCAGAAGAATTACTGAAACATATTTGAGACGGTTGAACGAACTTAGCACCTTCACCCCCGAGTTTCAGCCGCGTAGCGATGCGGCAGTGGAAAACAAATTATTTCGTCAAAGACAAATCGAAATCAAAATTTACGTTTACGTAGGAGCCGGAATAGTCGTTGGGTAGCGGAGGCATGGGCGAAGCATTAGCCAATGCGCGCTGGGCGGAAATATCCATGGATTGGTTTCCACTGGATTGTTCCATGCGAATATTTTTGACGGAGCCGTCGCGGTTAATGGTGAACGTCAGTACGGATTTAGCGCGGCGTGCGGAGCGCACCGCCGGATCGATTTCAAAAAGATTCCAGTTGCTGCCGATCTTGCGGCGGACGGCTTCCACATACCAACCGTAGCGGGTGGCGAAATCGCCGCCGCCCTGACCTTGAATCTGGACGCCGCTGGTGGTCGCGCCGGGAGTGGTGCCGTACCCGGTGGGAAGATTGGGGCTGCCGCCTTTGCCGTAGTTGACGGCGTTATTTGGCGCGGGACGGAGATCCTCGAAAACTTTTGAGGCATGAACGACGGGCTTTTTTCGCGGTTCGTCTTTAAATTCTTTGTCGGGATGGACGACCGGTTTGGGTTTGGGCGGCTGTTCTTCTTTAAATTTGGGAATAGCGAGCGCGTCCTGAGGGACTTCAGGAATATCTGGCGGTTTCGGTTCTTCTTTGTACAGGCCCTTGGTGGGATCGATGGCGTGGCTGTCGCTGGTCACATCGGGCTTGGGCATAGGGATGCCAGCGCTAGGGACGAGATTGACTTTGACATCGTTGCCCTGGTTGCCGCCATAGCTGTTCCACTGGTTGCCGCGATATTGGTACCAGGCGGAGAGGCCGATGGCGAGCACCAACGCGCCGTGCAGAAAAACGGAATACACCAGAAATCTTCGTAGTGTGACTTCGTCCGAGTTGGCGAGAGCGACGCTCATCTTTTATCTCTGGAGCTCATTTATTTGGTGCGTGGACGATCAGTGATGGGTTCGGTGACGATACTGATGTTGTTGATGCCGGAGACGCGCAGCGCGTCGACCACGGAAGCGAAGACTCCAAAAGGAACGGTTTCATCGCAGCGCAGAAAGACGGCGTCCTGCTCATCTTTTAACTTGGCCTTCACCTTTGCGCCGAGTTCATGAACGTTCACAGGCGCGTTACCAAGATAGATGAGTTGCTGCTTGTCCACGGAGACCACGATGCGCTGCTCTGGGCTTTCTCTGACGGTGTGCGTTTTTGGCACATTAAGTTCGATGCCAGACTGCAGGATCGGGGCTGTAATCATGAAGATGATGAGGAGGACCAACACGACGTCCACGAACGGGACCATGTTGATCTCAGAGAGCGAGGATTGGGTGCCTCTTTGAATGGATGCCATCTTCGTCCAGTTGATTCAAGGCCTGCGATGCCGCGGCCTGTCTAAAAACTTAGGTGAACGTCTTTTCGATTTGCGCGGCGACTTCCAATGTAAAGGTATCGAGGCGCTGCGCAAGGTTGCGAATATTCTGCAAGAACTGATTATAAAAGATTACTGCCGGGATAGCGGTGACCAAACCAGCGGCGGTGGTGAAAAGCGCTTCGGAAATGCCGGGCGCGACGGCGCGCAGGCTGGCGGCACCCGCAGTGCCAAGTCCTGAGAAGGCGTCGATGATGCCCCAGACGGTGCCGAAAAGTCCGATGAAGGGGGAAACGGAACCGGTGGTGGCGAGCCAGGACATGCCTTTTTCCGCGCGACGAACTTCTTCGGCGGCGGCCAATTGCATATTTACGGTGACGGCCTGGAGACTTTTGAGTCTGCCTCCAGCACTGGGATTACTGGAGTTGGCCGAGACCTGGCTTTGAAGTTCGCGATAACCGAACGCGTAGACCGTGGCGTACGGTGAGCCGGCTTGCGCCAAGGCTTGCGGGTTGGCGATTCCGTGGGTGGCGCGAAAGATGCGGAGAAACTGGTCACCTTCGCGTTTGACGCGGCCGAAGAAACCAAGCTTCTGGAAAATCATGGCCCACGAGACGATGGAGAAGATCAGGAGAAGCGCGAGAACTCCACGGGCGACCCAGCCGGTTTGTTCAAGAATGCTGCCGATATCGGTCAAGAAGACCGTGCTGAACAGAAAAATGGTTAACCCCTCAGTGAAAGCGAATTTTTAGTGACTCAAGAACCGTAGCATACGCATAAAGGGGAAGCAACGAAACGTAACACTAATGGTTACGAGCGTTTCGTGAGCGGAAATGGGTGAATCGAGCTATGGTAGACTGCGAATTCAGATGAATAAGGCCTTCGATATCGGCGTGGAGTCATTGAGCAGGGGCGCCCGCGCCGAGAATGGCGGCCCTGTATCCAACCCCTCTGGCCACACCGTCCATTCCAACAAATTTGATGCGAGCGGCAAAGTCAATGCTGCCAGCGGCGTGGTGTCGGCTGATGTCGCTGCGGCGACGAGAAGTTTTGGGGATACGGCGAATGGCGGGACGTTTTTTCTGGAGACGTTTGGGTGCCAGATGAACGATCACGATTCGGAAAAGGTGGCGGGTCTGCTGCTGGCGCGCGGATACCGGCAGGTGGAGACACCTGAAGCGGCGCGCATGATTCTTTACAATACTTGCAGCATTCGAGAGAAAGCGGCGCAGAAAGTATTTTCGCGGCTGGGAGAATATCGCGAACGCGGTGTGGACAAAATTATCGGGGTGCTGGGGTGCGTGGCGCAGCAGGAAGGCCAGGATATTTTCAAGCGCGCGCCTTGGGTGAGTTTGGTGTGCGGCTCGGCGAGCTACCGGAAATTGCCGGAGATGCTGGCGGAACTGGAAGCGGGGAACAAGCGGGTCACCGGGTTGAATAATGATACGGATGAAACTTTTGAGACGGAGATTACGCGGCGGGACAATCCGTGGCGCGCGTATCTGACGATTATCGAGGGATGCGACAAGGCTTGCGCGTATTGCGTGGTGCCGCACACGCGCGGGCCGGAGCGCAGCCGTGGCAGCGACTCGATCTTGCGGGAAGTGCGGCAACTGGCGGAGCTGGGATATTCGGAAGTGCAATTGCTGGGGCAGACCGTGAATTCGTATGTGGACCCGACTGCTCGAGGGATGAAATTTTCGGACTTGTTGCTGGAAGTGGCGCAGGTGGCGGGGATTCGACGGGTGAGATTCACGACTTCGCATCCGCGGGATTTTGGCGTGGATATTGTGGAGGCGATTGATCGCGAGCCGAAGCTTTGCGATCACATCCACTTGCCGGTGCAGTCAGGCTCGACGAAGGTATTGCAGGCAATGGCGCGGACCTATACGCGCGAGGAATATCTGGAGAAGATTGCGTTGATCCGCGGGACGGCGCGGCCGATCAGTATTACTACGGATATTATTGTGGGATTTCCGGGCGAGACTGACGAGGATTTTGCAGAGACCTTGAGCATGCTGGACGAGGCGCAGTATGACGGGGTGTTTGGATTCAAATATTCACCGCGGCCGAATACGCCTTCGCTGGCGCTGAATGATCCGATACCTGAGGAATTGAAGGGTCAGCGGCTCGCGATGATTCAGGAAAAACAGCGGGTGATTCAGACGGCGCGAAATTTGGCGATGCTGGGGCAGGAGCTGGATGTTTTTGTGAGTAACAAATCGCGGCGGGAGAAGCAGTGGTCGGGGCATACGACTTCGAACCGGGTGATAAGTTTCTCTTCCCAAGAGAAGGAGCTTCTGGGAAGCTACGTGCGCGTGAAGGTGACGGATAGCGGGACGGGGAGTTTGACGGGGATACACTTGCTCGAGGTTAGAGGTTCGAGATTAGAGATTCGAGTTTAGAGGTTCGAGATTGAGGCGGTTCTTAGCGTGCAACTGCTGATCGGGGGTCCAACGTGGAAGTGGAAATGAAGATTCGAGGGCTGATGATGGATCCCGTTACGAACATGCCGATCGTGGTGTTGAAGGATGTGGGCGGGCAGGCGATTTTGCCTATTTGGGTGGGCGTGTATGAGGCTAATGCCATTGCGCTGGAGATTGAGAAAGTGCAGACGCCGCGGCCTATGACGCATGATTTGTTGAAGAATGTTTTGCTGGGGCTGGAAGTGCGGGTGCAGAAAATTATTGTGAGTGAATTGAAGGACGACACGTTTTATGCGCTGATTTGTGTGGAGCGCGACGGGGAGATGATGACTATTGATTCGCGTCCGAGCGATGCGTTGGCACTGGCGTTGCGGATGGATTGCCCGATATTTGTGAATGATCAGGTGTTGAAGAATTCTAAAGTGTCTAGCGCGATCAGTGAGCGGACTACGAATGAGCAGTTGCGGTCGTGGCTCGAAGGGTTGTCGGATGATGATTTGGGTAGATACAAGATGTGAATGTGGGTGTCACGGAAACGGAAACTTCGAAGACCCAGGTTCATACCTCAACTGCGAACCTGGGGCACCCTAAAACCAAAATCTAAACCAAACCCTCAAAACTAAAACTCGAACTGAACCCTGAACCTAAATTCCGAAACTGACCCCGAAACAAAGCCCCGAAGCTCAACCCGAAACTAAACCTTAAAGTTAAAGCCTGCGACTAAACACTTAAACCAAGTTTCACCTTCCTTGGGTTGACTGGAAACAAATGACTAGACGCTGGCGGCGGAGACGTGCGTGGTGGCGGCGGGGATGTGAGTGACTAGGCGACGGGTCATGCGGCGCCAGGTTGCTAGCAGGACTATGCCGATTAGGATTAGGGCTAGGCTTAGGCCGGCCCAGAGGCCGAAGGCTCCCCAGCCTAGACCGAAGCAGAGCCAGTAGCCTAGCGGCAAGCCGATGATCCAGTAGGCGATTAAGTGGCAGAGCATGGGGGTGCGAGTGTCGCCGGCTCCGCGCAGTGCGCCGGTGGCTACGGTTTGAATGCCATCGAAAAGCTGGAAGGCGGCGCCCGCAGCGAGAAGAAATGTGGTGGCGCGGATGACGTCTGTCGCGGGCGTGTACATGCGCGCGATGGCGTGCGGGAAAATGAGCAACGCCGCGCTGGCGCAAGTCATGAACGCGGCTCCTAGAAAAATTGCGGTATTGCCGGCGTCGCCCGCGGCGCGCGGATCTTTGCGTCCGATTGCCTGACCGACGCGGACGGCGGCGGCGGAAGAAATTCCGAGCGGCACCATGTAGGTGAAGGCTACGGTGTTGAGTGCGATTTGGTGGCTCGCGAGAGGCACGGGGCCGAGGCGCGCGATCAATGCAGTGACGAGCGCGAAGATGCCGCTCTCCAGTGTGAACTGGAGCGCGGCGGGATAACCGAGAGTGATCAGGCGGCGAATGCGCGGGAGATCGATGTCGACTGGAGTTTTCAGCAGATCGGTGCGATGGCGCGCGTCGTACCACAAGAGATAGATGATGAGCACCGCGGCCATGTACAAGCGCGCGATTGCGGTGGACCAGCCCGAGCCGACGGCGCCCATGGCGGGAGCTCCCCACTTACCGTAGATGAGAACCCAGTTGCCGACGGCGTTCACGATATTGGCGGTGATGAGCGCGAAGGCCACGATGCGAACCATGTTCATGGCCTGCAGGCAACGGCGCACCGCGAAGTAGAGCAGCAACGGGAAAAGGCCGACTGCGAGCGCGTTGGTGTAGGGAATGGCCAGCGCGAGGATGGCGGCGTCGATGTGCATGCTGCGAAGCAGATTGGGCAGGAGCCACACGGGCGCAGCGAGGATGGGAGTGAGCGCGATGGTCAGGTAAATACTGTTGATGAGAGAGCGATGACAATCTTCGCGTTGACCGGCGCCGAAAGCTTGAGAGACCAAGGTGTCGAGGCCCATGAGAAGTCCTGCGCCGAAAAGTGCGAGGACGATAAAGAGGTTGGAGCCGAGGCTGACGGCGCCCATGGCGGTGGCGCTGTCGGGAAGATGACCGACCATTACGGTGTCCACGATGGCCATGCTCATCCAGCCAAGCTCCGCGAGTACCAGCGGCAAGGCGAGACGCACCGTGGGCGGAAGTTCCTGGCGAAGAATTTTCAGGCGGATCATGGGACGATTGTGCGATGAAGTTTAAGCGGAGGCGCGCGAAGTGGCAAACTTTCGGAAATGGAAAGTGACGCCAATGTGGCTTCACAACCTGAGACATAAAGGCGTAGGGCCGCTTCGGTGTAGCGCGGTCAACTGCTAGGGATGATAAATCCAGGTTGCGTTGGTGGCGCGGTCGTTGTCGGGATAGCCGCCGGCTAGAAGAACGCTGCCATCTTTAAGTTTCGTGGCGGTCAGGAAGTGGCGAGCGGCGTCGATTTGGCCAGCGGCGACCAGAAATTTGCGACTGGCGGGGTCGTACACTTCAACGGTTTTGCTTCCACCGGCGAAAAGCAATTGTCCGGAGGAGAGTTGGACAGCTTCGCGAGGCAGCTTGAAACGGCTGTCGTGCAAGGGAGACGCGGCGGCGAAGGTTTGCTTTGCGGGGTCATAAATTTCGGCACTGCTCATCGTGCCGCTCCAATCGCGATCGTCTGCGCCACCGGCGATAAGGACGCGGCCGTCGGGAAGCAATCCTGCGGAGTGTTTGTAACGCGCGGTCAGCAGTTTGCCGGTGACAGTAAATTTTTTGGTGGCGGGGTCAAAAATTTCTGCGCTGGCGTTGACGCTGTCGGCGCGTCCGCCGGCGATGAGCACGCGGCCATCACGCAACATTGTTGTGGTTTGCTCGATGCGGGCTGAATGCATGGGGGCTAGAGGTTCAAAAACGCCCGTGCCGGCGTGGAAGATTTCGGCGGAGGCAATGCCTCCCGGACCATAGCTGGCACCGCCGCCGGTGATCAGCACGTCCCCGTTGGTAAGCAGCGTAGCTGCGGGGTTGCCGCGCTTGGCGGTCATTTTAGCGAGAGGCGAAAATTTTCCGATGGCGGGATCGTAAATCTCGGCGGAATCGGTTTCGCCGTGGCCAATCCAGCCGCCCACGACGAGGACTTTGCCGGAATGCAACATAACGGCGGCGTGACCGACGCGTGCGACGGCCATTTCCCCGGTCGCCTGGAATTTTCCGGCGACAGGATCGTAGAGTTCAGCGGAGCGGTAAAAATCCTGATTGCGCCGCATGCCGCCGACGATTAGAACTTTGCCGTCAAGCAAGAGCGTAGCGGTGTGGCCGGAACGGGGTTCCAGCATGGGTGACGCGGGCCGCACGGAGCCGGAAGCGGTGCTCTCAGTGGGGTCGACGGGCTGGGGATTTGATTGGAATAGGAAACCGCTGGCTGCCAGGAAAAGAATCAGGCCGGAAAATCTAAGCATCAGGACCTCCGGGAAAAACCGCAGAGTTTCGCCGAAATGTACCATGGATTAGACGGACGAATTGTAAAAGCGTCGCGGGGGGATTTAGTTGGTGATTACGCGCGCGTTGGTGTTTTCCTTATCGGCCTGGGGTTAGGGCAGGCCGTCGAGGTGGAGGAGCATCATTGTGGTCGATTTGATGCTGTTGCTGATTTAATGCTTCGTTAACCAGATCGTGCTAGGCTTTTTTGGAGTCCTGAAGACGCAGGAGGTCAGCTGCGATGAAAATCCGACACCGATTTCTGGAAGTAGTTCTCGTGAGTTTGCTCTTGACGTGCTTTGGCACGGCAACGGGGGCGCAGCAAATGTCTGATGAGGAGCTGCCGACACTGTCGCCGGCGCTGCATGCGGCTTTGTATCCCGAAGTGATGTGTGCGGGTTGTATCTTGCCTGTTTGGGACCACGGTTATCTTCTCCATTTGGAAATCGATAGAGACCCTGCAGTGGTGACGATGTACGACAAGAATGGGAAGAAAGTGATTGAGGCGCGCATGGAGCCGGCGGATGCTACCAAGGTTTCTATCGGTTCTGCCGGTGCGACACGAACGGGAGGAATTGTTGCGATTGGCGGGGGCATCATGACCGATGGTTCCACCCAACGATTCATTGTCAAGAGCGACGCTATGGGGCGCATCGTGCAATCGGTCAGGATAGGCACCTTCTATCTGCGCCAGGTTTGCGAGGCGACTGACGGTACGGTGTGGGTACTCGGATTTGAGTCGAACGATCATATTGCGGCCGAGGCGGATAAGAATGTTCTGCGGCACTATAGTTTTGAAAAGGGATTGCTTGGTAGTTTTGTTTCGCTCGATTCCATTTCCAAAGCAAACGGCACGAGTTTGCACTTTTCTGCCAGGAAAAGTTTTCTAAGCTGTGGCAAGGACCGTGTTTCGGTGCTCTTCTGGAATGATGCGCAGTACATCCAAGTAGATACTTCCAGTGAAAAACTCACGCGCTGGAGCGTGGCCCTGCCTTCAGGGGTTCGCGGAAGAGCAAGCGGATTTGCGGTGACTGAGGAAGGACGAAGTTTCGTGGGCCTCAGCGATTATTCTGAGCAGGACAAAAAGATAACGCGAGGCTTGTACGAGTTGAAAGCCAACAATGGAACTTCCGTTGCCACTCTCGTACCTGTCGCGGGGACAATTACGAAACATGATCCGGATGAAATCGCTGCAGAGGGAACTTTCTTGAATCTCTGGGGCGCGGACGGAAATGATCTGGTGGTGCAAAGGCAGGGGGACGGCAAGGGTCTCTCGCGGGCAAGAGTGTCGGCGGCTGTGACGACCGCCGACTCGTCCACTGAACCACCGAAGTGAGCCGGAGAAGGGCAAGCAGGGGCCTCGTAACGTTAAGGCTACATGAGGATTTCCACCGGTTATTTTCTGGGATATAGTTACTTTTCGCTTGCCATTATATGGGCTGGGAACGTAAAGTTAGCTAGCTCTAGGGGGTTTTCCACGGACAACACCCATATCTGGGATTCGGTTTGCCGGATCGCGATGGCCACAATTTGAGCGCGCGGGCGGGGGCAGAAAAGATATGACTGCCATCATCACGGTTGCAAATCAAAAAGGCGGCGTCGGAAAAACTACCACAGCGATCAATTTGGCGGCATCGCTGGCGCATCGGGGAAAACGGACGCTGCTGATCGATCTGGACCCACAAGCAAATTCCACCATCGCATTTTTCGATTCAGGAGAAGTGGCCACGTCGATGTTTGACGTGTTGAGCGATCACCGCGCGGAAATCAGCACGGTGGTGAAGGCCACGAAAGATCCCATGCTGTTTCTGGGACCGGGACGATTGTCGCTGGCGAAACTGGAGCAGGTGCTCGCGGGACAATTCGACGCACCATTTAAATTGAAGGACGCGCTGGCGCCGATTCAAAAAGATTACAACTACATCGTGCTGGACACGCCGCCTTCGCTGGGAATTTTGACGGTGAATGCGCTGGTGGCGTCGACTCATTTGCTGGTGCCGATTCAGGCCGCGTACTTTGCGATTGAAGGGACGGATGATTTGCTGGAAACGTACGAGAGAATTCGCGCGCGGCCCAATCCGGGTTTGAAAATGCTGGGCGTCGTGATTACTCTATTTGATAAGCGCACGAATATTTCGCGCGATACGCATGAACAGATTCGCACGGTATTTGGCGAAGTGTTGTTCAAGACGAAGATCAGCAAGAATGTCCGGCTCGAAGAGAGTCCTGCGTACAAGGAAACTATTTTGACCTTCGCTCCCAAGTCGCCGGGGGCGGTGGAGTACAAGAAATTGGCCGGGGAGGTTATTCAACGTGTTGAAGAGAATCGGCTTGCCAGCCACGCTGAAGATGCGGCATGACGCGCACTACGTCGAATCATTAACGAGCTACAGCGGCGCGGCAGTAGGAAGAATGATTCCGGTGGAGCAGATCCGTCCCAACCCGGACCAGCCGCGGAAGGCGTTGGGAGATTTGCGCGAACTGACGGACTCGATCCGCGAGAAGGGCGTGCTCGAGCCATTGCTGGTGCGGTTTATTGCGCGCGAGGATTGCTTTTACATTATTTCGGGCGAGCGGAGGTATCACGCTTCGCGTGCGGCGGGGTTGCGCGAAGTACCGTGCATTGAAAAAACCGCTGACGACGCAGAGACGCTGGAAATTGGGTTGATTGAGAATTTGCAGCGCAAGGATCTGACGGCGTTTGAGGAAGCCGAGGGGCTCGACCGGCTGGGCACGCAATTTGAATATACGCATGACGACATCGCGCGGAAAATCGGGCGGGCTCGGACGTCTGTGACGGAAACACTTTCACTGCTTCATATTCCGGAAGCGCTGCGGAAGAAGTGCGCGGAGCAGGGGATCATGACCAAGTCGCTGCTGCTGCAAATCGCGCGGCAGCCCACTGAAAAGAAGATGATGGAAACGATTCAGCGCATCATGCAGGGCGGCTTGACGCGTGATGAGGCGCGTAGGGAGCGTCAGGAGCATGTTACCGGGCCGCAGAGGCCACAGCCGTTTTTATTTCAATTTGAGCCGGAAGATGAGCAGTTCAAGTTTCGGATTCAATTTAAGAAGAGTCACGTTACGCGCGACGAACTGATCCACACGCTGCGGGAGATACTTTCGCAGTTGGAAGGCGATTCGTCGGGTTCGTCGTCGAAGGCTGATTCCACCGCGGCTTAGATTATTTTATCGGGAACTGCGATTGCAGTTTGACGCAATGCAGAGGCTGTCTTTTTACCGCGACGCTAAAAAACTAACATTATAAATCGAGTGGTGAATTATGGCTTTGGAGCTATCGCCGCGGCAGATAAGCACGCTTGAGCGATTGGTGGCGGCGGGATTTCGTCCTATTGCGATTCCGCCGTATGAAAGCGCGCTATGCATGCGCAAAGGGGAATGCGCGGTGGTGTTGGCGCCGGTGCCGAATGGCGGATTGAAAGTGCTGGCTCCGCCTTCTTATTTAGTGGATGGGAATTTTGGTGTGCGGGTGAAACGTGGGAAGGGGGAAGTGTTTGTTTGGAAGAAGGCGGAGATTGCTGCTACTCCGGAGAGATTGGAAGAGCTTGCGGCGTTTCGGCGGGAGTTGATGGAGATACTGGAGTTGCCGCCGGCAACGTAGCGGTGATTTTTGTTTTTAGGGATTTGTAGGTGCGGGTATAAAAGCATCGGAAAAAGAATCGGAAAAGGCTCAGAGCAAAAAAGCCCCACCCTTGCAAAAACCGCAAGGATGGGCCACCCGGAATTCCATCACTGAAACGATTGAGTAGAGTGAGCGCGGCGGGCGCGGTTTGCAATTGGGTGGGGGAGACTGCAAACTGAAATTCATGGAAACCTACGACATTATTTGTTTT
>Ga0307479_10001848_pt1 | contig 19298 bp, 19 predicted proteins | sample atmos_gasesECM4C_FD_203743 | JGI IMG/M metagenome (GOLD analysis project Ga0307479, IMG submission 203743) | Hardwood forest soil microbial communities from Morgan-Monroe State Forest, Indiana, United States - atmos_gasesECM4C_515 | ecosystem: Environmental > Terrestrial > Soil > Temperate... | reverse complement strand
AGGGGCTGGAGACGATGGAGAAGGCGCGCTCCAGGACCTTCTCGCTCTGGTCGACGCCGAAGGCCACGTACTGGCCCGCCTTGAACACCAGTTCCTCGGGCGGCTTCATCCAGACGGACCAGAGCGTAGGCGAGTAGTCCTGGCGGCGGGTGATCCGCGCCATCATGTACTTGTCAGAAGTGTCCGAAGCCATGGCCCCTAATCCTATTCGGCGCGCGGCTGTCCGACCGGGGGGCCGAAGATCAGGTCGAGCGCCACACCGAAGACCGCAAGCACGATCCCGGCCCCGAGAAAGGTGAAGGTCGCGCCCCCCGACAGGTAGCCGCGTCCCCACAGGACCCCAACCAGAAAACAGAACGCACCCAGCACCGCGAGCCAATAGGCGGCATGTCCTCGCCAGGCGAGCTGGGCAGCAAGGACGCCACCGAGGCAGGTCAGGTACACGAGACCGATCAACGAGGCGGTCAGCAGAATCGGATGTTGCGCAGCTGCGTCGAGGAACCTCACCCGTCGCCGGCAGCAATCGGCCCGCCGCCGATCACGCGGTCGCCGATATAGAAGACCGCGGCCTGGCCGGGCGCGAGCGCTCGCTGCGGTTCATCGAAGTCGATGCGTGCCTGGTCCCCGATCGGCGTAACGAGGGCTGCGGCCAGGGGCGCGTGGGAGCGGACCTTCACGCTCGCGGCAAAAGCCGACGGCGGGACGTGGCCGGCGACGTAGCGGACATCCTCAACCCGGCAGCTCGACCGCAGCAGCTGGTCGCGGCCACCGACCCTAATGGTGTTCGTGGCCGGATCGATCTGATTTACGTAAGCCGGTAGGCTACGGGGTCCAGCGGCGGCCAGGCGCAGACCTGAACGCTGGCCGACCGTGTACATCGCGACGCCGTCGTGTTCGCCGACGACCGCGCCACTGCCGTCGACGATCGGGCCGGGCCCCACCTGCTCGCGAAAGCGCTCCTTCAGCAAGGTCCGGTAGCTGCCGTCGGCGACGAAGCAGATCTCCTGGCTCTCGGGCTTGCTGGCGGTCGCCAGGCCGAGCGCCGACGCTGTCTCGCGCACCTGCGTCTTGGTGAAGTCGCCGATCGGAAACGCCAGAACGCGCAGCTCCTCCTGGCCGAGCTGGTAGAGCACGTAGGACTGGTCCTTGCGCTCGTCAATCGCGGTATGAAGCGTGAAGCCGGACGGCCCGTCGGCGATCCGGGCGTAGTGACCGGTCGCCAGCCGGTCGGCCCCGAGCGCCAGGGCCTTCTTGAGCAGCAGGCCGAATTTGATCGTCTCGTTGCACCGGATGCACGGGTTCGGCGTGCGCCCCTCGAGGTAGGCGGTGGTGAAGGGATCGATCACCGCCGCGCGAAAATCGTCTTCGAAGTTCAGGACGTAGTACGGGATGCCCAGCCGATTGGCAACCCGGCGCGCGTCCTCGACGGCGTCGAGCGAGCAGCAGCCGTGGTGCTTGTCGAAATCCCTGGCGGCCATCTCCCTGGGCCAGAGCTGGAGGGTAACGCCGAAGACCTCGTGCCCCTGGTCGCGCATCAAGGCCGCCGCGACCGACGAGTCGACGCCGCCGCTCATGGCGACCGCGACTCTCACGGCGACTCCAGCTGCTGGACCCCAATGCCGCGGCTGCGGCAGTACTCGAGCGCGCGCTCGACCTCGGCTTTCGCCCCGTCCATGTCGAGCTCGACCCAGCCGCTGCCCTCCGCCACGTCGGCGCGCCGGATGTTGGTCACGACTTTGAAATCCTTGCCCAGCCGGTAGATGATCGGGTCGTTCAGCGTGTCGCCGCGGAACGTCAGGCGCACTGTCGTCCGCGCCATGGAGTCAGCCTCCGGCGACCGCCGGCACGATGGAGAGGTCGTCGCTGTCCTTGAGCGCCGTCTTCAGCCCCGACCCGAAGCGAATGTCCTCATCGTTCCGGTAGATGTTGATGAACTGGCGGAGCTCCCCCTTGTCGTCGTAGAGGCGCTCCTTGAAGCCCGGGAATTTCTGGTTCAGCTCGTCGAGCGCCTGCGATACGTCGCCCGCATCGACCTCAACAATGGCCGCGCCACGGGTCAACTGCCGCAGGGCACCGGGGACGCGAATTTTGACCGCCATGTGGTGGTCATTATAGGTAGCCAGCCCGCCGCTCACCCTCCCCCGCTGGCGGGGGAGGGCAGGCTGGCGGTCCGTTCTATCTCAGGCCGCGCGGACCACCTGGTCGGTCTTGCCGCGCTGCGCGACGAAGTAATAGATGGCGCCGATGACGACGATCACCGCCACCACGAGCTCGAAGGTCGGAACCGCATCGCCGAAGCCGCCGAGACTGGCACCGCCTGGTGCCAGCACGGTATTAAAGCTCGGGTTACTGGCCGGACGTGGCCAGAGGAAGTTGACGAGCATCGACCCGCCCCAGGCCAGGCCCAGCAGATTGATGATTGTGCCCCAGCTTCCCAGCTTGAACGGCGCGCTCTGGGTGGGCCAGCCCCGGAGTCGGGCCAACAGGATCGCGATGTTGCCCAGAAAGTACGAGAGGTAGATCATGCCGGTGGCGACGATGGCGATCAGGCCCGCGCCGGCGTAGTAGATGAAGGGAAGCGCTGCCATCACGCCGACCACCAGGCAGGTGATGACTGGCGTATGGAGTGTCGGACTTACCTTGTTGTAAAACCGCGAAAGCGGTAGCTTGCCGTCGCGCGCCATGCCGAAGGCCAGCCGGATCGTCGAGGTCTGAATTGCCAGGCAGCACACATAGATCGCCGCCAGGACGACGATCAGGTAGACGTTGGCCATCCAGGTTGGAAGTACCGCGTTCAAGACGTCGGCCGGCGACGTGATCGTCGCGGGCACCGCACCCGCGCCGGCGACGAATTTCTGCATATCGGGGATGGCGATGATCAGCGCGAGCAGGAAGACCGTGCCGATGATGAACGCACCGACAACGGAGGCCAGGACCGCCTTCGGCGCTTCGACTCGAGGATTCTTCGTTTCCTCCGCCAGCGTGCTGGCCGTATCGAAGCCGTAGATGACGAAGAGGGACATAAACATCGCCGCCAGAAACACCCCGACCTGGTTATTCGTACCGAGATACTTGGCATCGGTGAGGACATTGACCGGCTGGTGGTGGTAGAAGATCAACAGGATCAGGGCGAAGACGACCATGCCGAGGATCTCGAACACCACACCGGTGTTGTTGATCAAGGCGACCAGCCGCACGCCGAAAATATTCAACAACGTCGTGCTCGCCAGCACGAGCAGCGCGATGATGACCTGGTTCTGCGCGTTGTTCGTGATCCCTACGCCAAGGTTGTTGAGCAAAGGAATCAGCACGAGCCCTGGGACGGTTGCGACCACGCCGGTAACCGTGAGGATACCCGCGAACAAGTAGACCCAGCCGGTCATCCAGGAGTACCCGCGGTTGGACAGATACTTGGTCCACTGGTAGACGGATCCGGCGACCGGGAAATGCGAGCTGACTTCGGCGAAGTTCAGGGCGATGATGAACTGGCCCAGCGCGACCAGCGGCCAGCTCCAGAAGAAGAACGGGCCCGCGATCGCGAGCCCGATCGGGGCAAAAAGCGTGAAGATGCCGGTGCTGGGCGAGATGTAGGAGAAGGCGACGGCAAAGCTCGAATAAACACCCAGGACTCGCCTCAGTTCCTGCTTGTAGCCGAAGAGGCCCAGGTCGTGTTCGTCGGTAGCTGCCTGGCTACTGGCGCTACCAGGTGCGGTCGACTGCGGACGCGTCAGAACGTCGTCGGGCATCGGGTTCCCTCCTCTCCCTTTAGGTCTCGACCCAACCTAGCAGGCGGCCGCCACTTCGTCAATCTGTTCGTAGGCGACCTACTATCTCCAGCATCAACGACCGAGCGTCGATCGTCGTCCTCAACGGCAGGATCTGGCCCGGGAAGCCCGGCCGGACGGCTGTGGCCATCGCCGGCGACCGAATCCTTAGGGCCGGCTCGGACGCGGAGCTTCGCGGGCTGGCCGGGCCGGGAACGACCGTCCTCGATGCCGCACGCGGCCTGGTTCTGCCCGGGTTCAACGACGCCCACGTCCATTTCCTGATGGGCGCGCGCAATCTGCGCAACCTGGAGCTGTCGGCGGAGACGACGGTCGACGGCATCCTCCGCCGGATCGCCGAGTTCGCCCATGCCCATCCCGATCGCGACTGGTTGCTCGGCCGGGGCTGGTTCTACGGCGTGTTTCCCGGCGGCATGCCCGACCGGGCTCAGCTCGATGCGGTCGTGCCCGACCGACCGATAGCGGTCGAGGCCTACGACAGCCATACGACCTGGATCAACAGCGTGGCGCTGACCCGGCTCGGCATCACCGACGACACCCCCAACCCCCCGCGTGGCGAGATCCAGCGCGACGCCGCCGGCCGCGCCACCGGGATGTTGATCGAATCGGCGATGGAGCTGGTGGACCGGGTGCTGCCGCCGCGAACCATCGCCCAGGATGTCGACAGCCTGGCGGCCGCCGCTCGCCTCGCCGTGCGTCACGGCCTGACCAGCGTCCAGGAGGCGGGCGGGGGCCGGAAACAATTCGAGATCTACCGGTCGCTGCGCGCATCGGGCAAGTCGATGGTCCGTATCAGGCTCGGACTCCGAATGGAGCCTGGCCTGGCCATGGCCGACTGGGAGCGCCGCCTGAACGATGACGAGGCGGCCGCCCTCCCCCATCGCGGCGACCCCTGGATCTCGGCCGGCATCGTCAAGGCGTTCGCCGACGGCGTCATCGAGTCGGGAACCGCTGTCATGCTGGCCCCGTACGAGGGAATGCATGCCGACCAGCCCGGGGCGCTCGGCTACCCCCAGTGGGAGCCAGGCGAGCTGGGGGCGGCGGTGCAGGTCGCGGATCGCCGCGGCTGGCAGATCCAGGTCCATGCCATCGGCGACGGGGCGGTCCGACTCGCGCTCGACGCCTTCGAGCAGGCGGCGGCCGCCAATGGACCTCGCGATCGCCGGCACCGGATCGAGCACATCGAAACCATCGATGCCACCGACATCCCCCGGTTCGGGTCGCTTGGGGTTGTCGCCAGTATGCAGCCGTATCACGCCGACCCCGAGCCCAGCCAGCTCCACTCCTACGGATCGAAGATCGGCCCGGACCGGGCCTCGCGAGGCTGGCCGTGGAACTCGATCCGCCAGGCGGGTGGACGGCTGGCCTTCGGCTCCGACTGGCCGATCGTGTCCTTCGACCCCTTCTTCGGGCTCAACTCGGCGGTCAACCGCACTACCCGGGACGGGAGGCCGGCGGGCGGCTGGCTCCCCCACGAGCGCCTCTCGGCCGTGCAGGCGCTGGCGGGCTATACCTCGGGAAGCGCCTGGGCCGCGCACGAGGACGCGGTCAAGGGAACACTCGAGCCGGGCATGCTCGCCGACGTCGTGGTGCTGGACCGCGATCTCCTCGCGGCCCCGCCGTCAGAGATCGTGTCGGTAGCAGTGCAGGCCACGATCCTCGGGGGGCAAGTCGTTTACGACAAAAACTCCGAGACCAGCCGCTGAAAGTGGTAGACGCCGTTCTCCCGTTTGGCGTTGAAGCGGCCGCGGTCGTATGAGCGCGACCTGAGCCCACGCTGGACGTGCTCGCAGAGCGCGATGTCTTCCTGTTGGATCTCGTCGGAGAAGGCGATCGTCTGCTGCATCGACTCCCATCCGGGCCCGGTTCCCGGCTGGGCAAAGAACCACTCGAAGACCGTGAGCGTCTTATCGACGCCGAGCGGGAGGATGAGGTTGGAGCTCATGTTGTCCTGGTAGATGTTGAACATCACGTTGGGAAAGACCCAGTAGTAGAGCGCGCTCTCCTCGGTTCCGGGCTGGCGCATGTAGCGGCGGTCGCGACCGAGTTCCTCGCCGGGCTTCAGCTCCCGGATAGGCGCATGCTGCTTCGAGTAGTAGCGAAACGTCTCGACGCGATAGGCGTCATAGTCGAGCTCCTTGAAGAGGCCCGGGTGTGCGATCGGCAGGTGGTATCCCTCGAGGTAGTTGTCGACGTAGACCTTCCAGTTGCAGTCGATCACGTAGTCGCGCCGCTCGACCAACTGCATCCGCTCGACGTCGTAGCCCGCGGCTGACACCTCCTGGGGAATTGCGCCCAGCACCTCACTCAAGGAGGGCGCGTGGTCGTCGAGGTTCGCGAAAATGAACGGTCCCCAGCGCTCGACCCGGACCGGCACCAGCCCGAAGTCCGCCTTTTCGAAGTCTTCCGTGCCGTCCATCTCTCGAGCCACCTGCAGGCGCCCGTCGAGGCCATAGGTCCAACCGTGATACGGGCACTGCAGGCTGCGCCGGTTGCCCTTCGAGAGCACCACCTGCGCCGCCCGATGGCGGCACACGTTGTAGAAGCCGCGCAGTTTGCCGTCGAGGCCGTGGGTGATCAGGATCGGCTCGTCGAGGATGGTCGTCGGCTTCAAGTCGCCGACCCGAGCCAGCTCGTCGGCCCTGCCGACCAGCTGCCAGGTCCGGTCGAAGATGCGGTCGCGCTCGCGCTCGAAGACGGCCTGATCCAGGTAGGCGCTAGCGGGTAACGTGAAAGCGCGGGCGAGATCCTCGCCCGCGCTCACCGGTCGGTCTTGCGTGATCGACACGCGATGAAGTTTACGCCCGGGTTGCTCCGACGACTTGCCGCCGATCCGCCGTGGTTCCCTCATCGGGCCAGCGATCGTGAACCGCGTGCTTGCGGCCCACCGCGTAGAAGATGACCGCGATCACAAGCATGATCGCCGTCGCGCCGAAAACCGTGACCTCGTACTGTCCGCGGTCGATGCTGACGCCGCCGACCGACACCGCTCCGGTCACCTTGTCCGAGAACAGGTTTGGCCAGAGCGAGAAGATGGTGGCCGCCACCACATAGAACTCGCACAACAGCATGCTGACCCAGAGCCCAATCAGGCCACCGCCGATGCGGTACGGCCGGCGGGCGTTCGGGTACCGATTGCGAAGCACGACAATGGCCGGGAAGACGAGGACATAGGAGAACGTGGTTGTCGAAATCACGAGGCCGAGCACGATGGTGAAGAAGTTCTTCAGGCTGCCGCCCGTGATCAAGAAGTTGGCGACCAGGAACGCGCTTGCCAGGAGGCCTGACAGGACGTTGACGCGAACCGGCGTACCGAACCGCTTGGAGAAGGTGCCCATGGCGCGGGGACCGGAGCCCGCGAGGGCCCCGATCGCCATCAGGCGATCAGACCCCATCAACCAGACGGTGCCACTGGAGAGGAGCGCAAACACCACGCCGGCGCCCACGATCCCATTGAGGACGTTGGCGCTGCCACTCCCGAGGGCGCTGTTGACCACTGTCTGGTAGCCCGCGACGAAGCCGCTGACGTTGACGATGTCCTTCCCGCTGAGGACCAGGATCACGCCGATGATCGGGACGGCATAGCCAAGGAGGCTGATGATGCCGGCGAGGGTCACCGCCCGCGGGATATCCCGCTGTGGATTGTCGATCTCCTCGCTGGCGTTGCTCTGCAGCTCGAAACCAACCCACTGGAACACCAGGACGCCGATGACGCCGACGAATGCGGCGCCGAGGCCGTCGAACATGCCGCCAAGGCTGCCCTTGAAGCCATGCTGCGACCCCGAGATCAGCACGAGCACGGCAAAGAGCGCAAATAGCGCCAGCTTGACGATCGCGCCGAGGTTCGGCACCCACTTCATCGAGCGCAACGACAGGATGTTCATGGTCACCGCGACCCAGATGAAGGCCAGGCCGACGATGATCGAGAGACCGGTGTTGTTGCCGATCTTCGTACCCCAGAGCAGGTCCATGGCCGCAATCGCGGTTGCCGCCAACGTCCCGCCCAGCCAGATCGGATTGCTGAGCCAGTAGAGAACTGCGGTGATCGAACCAGCCATGTGGCCGAACGCGAGTCGGACCCATTCGTAGGGGCCGCCCTCCACCGGGAAGGTCGTTCCGAGTTCAGCCGTCAATAAGCCGTACGGAATCAAGAAGGTCGCCGCCGACACAACGAGCCAGAAGATCGTCTGGGCACCGTATGAGGACGCCTGGCCGATCGTGTCGATCGCGAGAATCGCGCAGACGGTGAAGAAGATCATGTCGAAGCGGAAGAGCGACTTACGAAGCTTGCGTTTTTCGGCGAGAACGTTCGGTTCAGTCTCTAAGACCGCTGCCAAATGCTTTCCCTCCTTAGCGTGTTTGGCCCTTGGGCGGAGCCTGAGCGCAAATGTGAACCTACGGTGATCGCTTGTCAAGGGACGGTTGGCCAGGCGGCCCGCCGATATACTCGGCCGGGTGCCGGCTGAATACGACGCGATCATCGTCGGCGGCGGCCACAACGGGCTGGCCACCGCCGCCTACCTCGGTCGGGCGGGTCTGAAGACGCTCGTCCTGGAGCGCCGGGACGTCCTCGGCGGCGCCGCCGTCAGCGAGCATCCGTGGGCTGGTTACACCGTCTCGACGCTGTCCTACGTCCTCTCCCTGATGCCGCCGGAGGTCATTCGGGAGCTCGAACTCCATCGTCACGGACTGACCCTCTACCCGCTGGCCGCGGACTACTACGTCCCCTTTCCCGATGGGTCGCACCTGCTGCTGACCAAGGACGCCGCTCAAGCAAAAGCCGAGATCGGCAAGTTCTCAAAGAAAGATGCCGACGTCTGGCCGGCCTTCAGCGCCTACCTGGCGAAGATCGCCCAGCTGGTCCGGCCCCTGCTGCTGATGACCCCGCCCGCGGTCGGTGCCAAGTCTCCACAGGACCTGCTCGAGCTGGCGCGCTTCGCCTGGAAGCTCAAGGGCCTGGACGTGAAGACCACCGGCGACTTCGTCAAGGTGATGACGCTGTCGGTGGCCGAGCTGCTCGACGAATGGTTCGAGTCGCCGCAGGTCAAGGCGGCTCGCTGCGTCTCGGGCGCGATCGGCACCTATGGCGGACCCTACACACCGGGCACCGCCTATGTGCTGCTGCATCACTACATCGGCGAGATCGATGGGCAGATGGCGGAATGGGCGTTTGTGCGTGGCGGGACCGGGGCCGTGTCGCAGGCGATCGCCGACGACGCCACCGAGCACGGCGCCGAGCTGCGAACCGGGGCCCGCGTCGGTCGCATCCTGGTTGAGAACAGCCGGGCGGTCGGGGTGGCGCTTACCGACGGCACAGAAGTGCGCGCCCGCGCCGTGGTCTCGAACGCGCACCCGAAGATCACCTTTTGCGAGCTGGTCGAATCGAGCCAGTTGCCGCCGGATTTCGTTCGCGCCATCGACCGCTACAAAACCCGGTCGGGAACAGTGAAGGTCAACCTGGCGCTGGGCGAGCTACCGCGCTTCGATGGCCTGGCGCCCGAAGACTCGATGACGGCGGCGCGGTCGTTCATCCAGCTCTGCGACTCGATCGAGTACCTGGAGCACGCCTTCGACGATGCCAAGTACGGACGGCCGTCGGCGGCCCCCTATTCCGACGGTGTGCTGCCGACGATCGTCGATGACTCGCTGGCGCCGAAGGACAAGCAGCTGATGAGCTGCTTCACGCAGTACGTGCCGGCGAGCTGGTCACAGGCACCGCACCGCGACGAGCTCGAGGCTTACGCCGATCGCGTCGTCGATGGCTACGCGCGATTCGCACGCAACCTCAAAGGCGCGATCGAGCGTCGCCAGGTGCTCGGCCCCTACGACATGGAGCAGGAATACGGCCTCGTCGGCGGCAACATCATGCATGGCGACCTGACGCTCGACCAGCTCTTCTCCTGGCGGCCGGTCGCCGGCTACGCCGACTATCGAACGCCGATCAAGAACCTCTATCTCTGCGGCTCGGGCACGCATCCCGGCGGCGGGATCAGCGGCATCAACGGCCGCAATGCCTCGCGTGAGATCCTGCACGATCTCAATCGGCGTGGGTCGAGAAAATAGACCGCATGGCGAAATTTCTCTTCCTGATGCGCGGGCTTTCCGGCCAACCGAATGCCGGCGACGAACAGACCCAGGCCTACAACCGCAAGTGGGGCATCTACATGGGCTCGCTGGCACAGCGGGGCGCGCTGGAATCCGGCGCGCCCTTGGAACCCGTCGCCAAGGCGGTCAGCAGCGGGTCGGTCAGCGACGCAAAGCTCGGCACCCCCGACATCTACGGCTACATGGTGGTCAGCGCGGACTCACTCGATGACGCGATCGCGATCGCTCGCGAGGCGCCCCATATTACCCTCGGTGGCACGACCATCGTCCGACCCTGCATCGAGATCCCCCGGTCTTAGAGGACCTTCGAAAGAAACGAGCGCGTGCGCTCGTGCTGCGGGTTGGTCAGCACGTCCCGGGGATTTCCGGCTTCGACGATGACCCCACCGTCCATGAAGACCAGGCTGTCACTCACCTCGCGGGCGAAACCCATCTCGTGGGTCACGACCACCATCGTCATCCCGTCCTCGGCAAGACCGCGCATCACGTCGAGCACTTCGCCCACCAACTCCGGGTCAAGTGCTGACGTCGGCTCGTCGAAGAGCATCAGCTTCGGCTCCATCGCCAGCGCCCGTGCGATCGCGACCCGCTGCTGCTGGCCACCAGAGAGCTGCCGCGGATAGGCGTTGACCTTCTCGCCGAGCCCGACCCGTTCGAGCAGTTTTCGGCCACGGTCGATGGCGACCGATCGGCTCTCCTTCTTGACCCGGATCGGGGCTTCGATGAGATTGTCCAGCGCCGTCATGTGCGGAAAGAGATTGAAGTGCTGGAAGACCATCCCGATCTCGGAGCGCTTCCGGCACACCTCCGCATCCCGCAACTCGTAGAGCTTGTCGCCGCGCTGCTGGTAACCGACCAGCTCGCCGTCGACCGAAAGCCGGCCGGCGTCGATCTTCTCCAAATGGTTGATGCAACGCAGGAAGGTGCTCTTGCCCGAGCCGGATGGGCCGATCATGCACATCACTTCCTTCGCGGATACCTCGAGGTCGATGCCCTGGAGCACCTCGAGTCGCCCGAAGCTCTTGTGCACAGCCTCCGCCTTCACCATAGGAGCCGTACTCATGCCATCAGTGCCCCCTGGGGAGAGACACCGGCAGCTCCACCGGCGCCGGAGGCGGTGCGTGGAAGGTGAACAGCATCCGTCTGAACCGTTGAAACGGGGTCAGCGGCATGCCTCGCAATGAACCGCGGGCGAAATGTCGCTCGATGTAATACTGGCCAACCGTAAGGATCGACGTCATTACCAGGTACCAGATGCTGGCCACGATCAACAGTTCGAGGACATCGTAGGTCGCGGTCGCAATCTGCTGCTGGCGCGTGAAGAGCTCCGTGACCGAGGCCGTGAATGCGAGTGACGTGGTCTTCAACATCGAGATGGTCTCATTCCCGGTCGGCGGAATGATGACCCGCATGGCCTGCGGCAACACGATCCGTCGCATCACGAGACCCCGGTTCATGCCCAGGGCCTGGGCGGCCTCCGTCTGGCCATGCTCCACCGAGATGATGCCGGCACGGACGATCTCCGCCATGTACGCAGCCTCGTTGAAACCAAGGCCGAGAAGCGCGGCCATGAAAGGCGGAATCAAGCTATTCGTGTTGGCATGCAGCCAGAACGAGGTGAAGGGAATGCCGATGTCGATGCTCTTGAGGACCAGGTTCAGGTTGAACCAGAAGAAGATCTGCACCAGGACCGGGGTGCCGCGAAAGAACCAGATGTACAGCCAGCTCACCCAGGACATCACCGGGTTCGGCGACAAGCGCATCACGGCGAGGATCACGCCCAGCACGATGCCGACGGCCATCGCGAGCACCGTCAACTCGAGGGTGACGAGAATCCCTTTGAAAATGAGGATGTTGAAGAGGTAGTGGCCGACCGCGGCCCAGCCGGAGCCCTGGGCGGTGTGATCGTTCTGAATCGCGGTGACGACCGTGTACAGGATGTAGGCGGCGATTGCCCCGACGACAATCGCCGCCACCCAGCGCCCCGGGTGTCGCACCGGGACCGCCTTGAGCGCCTCCGGCCGCAGCCCGACCGCGTTAGCCACGCGGGCTCGCGATTACCTGCTTAGGGCACGCAGGTCGCGCCGATCGAGTTGTTGTCATTGATCTTCACGTCCGAGCTCGTAATCGCCCCATCCGAAACGCTCCAGGTCTGGAGAATCGTCTTGTAGTAGCCGTTGTCGATCAGGTATTTGACGGCGTCCTGAACGGCCTTCTCCACCGGGCTGCCCTTGGCCATGGCGATACCGTAGGGCGCTACGCTGCAACCCTGACCGGTGGTCTTTACCTTTCCGTTGGTTGCCTTGACCTGGTAGGCGGCGATCTGAGAGTCCAGAAAGCCGATGTCTGCGCGCCCGGAGAGTAACGCGGTGTTCGCGTCCGTCTGCTTCTCAAAACTGGAGACCTTGAGGTCCTGCTTGCCGGCGGAGGTGCAGTTGTCTTTGGCACCCGCGATCGCCGTGCCACCAACCTGCTTGCCGATGTATGCCCACGCGTCGCTCTCTTCGGTTGTTCCCGTCTCGACGGCGATGGTATGGCCACACATGTCCGCGGCGCTGCTCACCGTGATACTGCTCGACGCCGCCACGACCCAGCCTTCGCCCGCCTTGTAGTAGCTGACAAAGTCGATCCCCTTGGCTTCACGGTCGGAGGTCGGCGTAAAGCTCGAGATGCCGAGCACGTATCGTGGGTTGCTGGCGGTCAGCTGCGGAATGATGCTGTCGAAGGTGACGTTGTTGAAGGTGCAGGCGACACCCATGACCTTGCAGATGGCTTTGCCGAGGTCGATGTCCCAACCAACGATGTCACCGGTGTTGGGATCGATGTACTCGTCCGGCGAGTAGGTGGCATCGGTCGCGATCTGAATCGGCGTGGGCACCGACGACGGCACCTCGGCCGCGATGCTGGCGACTTTGCTCGGTCCACCTGAGCTCGCCGCCGGGCCTGCAGTCGAGCCACCGCAGGCGGCAAGTGTCATGGCCGCTGTGACCAGAACGAATGGAATCCGCTTCATGTTTGTCCCTCCCCAGTCGGTCTTCGTAAGCCGGAAATGAAGACGCTGCGAGAATTGTAGGCGAATGCCTACGACCCCCAATCTCGACGCCCAGGTCGACGGTCCTCAGTACCTTGGGCCGGCCACCTTCCTCAAGGCGCGGTCGCTAAGTGAGCCAGAAGAGCTCGACCAGTGGCGGCCGGACGTCGCCATCATCGGCGCACCCTGGGACGACGGGACCACCTATCGACCCGGCGCCCGCTTCGGACCCCGCGCCGTACGGGTCGCGAACTATCAACCGCCCAGCTGGCACCTCGACCTGGAGGTGGCGCCCTTCGAGGTGTTGAAGGTCGTCGACTACGGCGACGCGGTCTGCTATCCGGGACTCACCGAGCAGGCGCACGAGGCGATCCGGATGAGGGTCGCGGAGGTTGCCTCGCGGAACATCGTTCCGATGGTGATCGGCGGAGATCACTCGATCACCTACCCTTCGGCGACCGCGGTCGCCGATGCCTACGGCCGGGGCAAGGTTGGCATGGTCCATTTCGACGCCCACGCCGACACCGGCCGAGACAGCTGGGGGAATTTGGCGTCGCACGCCACGCCGATGCGACGGCTGATCGAATCGGGCGCGATCCCAGGGCGGAACTTCGTCCAGATCGGGCTGCGCGGCTACTGGCCGGAGCGCGAGACCTTCGAGTGGATGCGCGCAAAGGGCATGCGCTGGCACCTGATGGGCGAGTTGCTCGATCGCGGCGTCGACACCGTCATCGACGAGGCGATCACCCAGGCGCTCGACGGTCCGGAGCTGGTCTATCTGTCAGTGGATATCGACGTGCTCGATCCCGGGTTCGCGCCCGGGACGGGGACGCCGGAGCCGGGTGGCATGCAGCCCGCCGATCTGCTCCGCGCCATCCGGAAGATCGGGCTGCGAACGAATTTGGTCGCAATGGACCTTGTCGAAGTCTCGCCGCCGTACGATCATTCCGAGATCACCGCCCAGAACGCCAACCGCTGCATACTTGACGCGATCTCGGCCCTGGCCGTAAAGAAGTCTCGAGGAGGGAAGTCGTGAGTACTATCGCCGAGCCGATCGCCCCCGGCCGCGTCGTCGAACTGATCGCCAAAGAGGAGGAACGGTTCCGGTCGAAGCGGCAGCGCTCCGATCAACTCTGGAAGCAGGCCAAGCAGTTCATTCCTCGTGGAGTTCCGTCGTCGTTCCAGGATGCCGCACCCCAGCCGGTCTTCATCGACCACGGCAAGGGGAGCCGGATCTGGGACGTCGATGGCAATGAGTACGTCGACTTTCACAACGGCTTCGGCGTCATGGCGGTCGGGCACGCGCATCCGTGGATCGTCCAGGCGATCACGGAGCGCGCCGCCAAGGGGACCCATTTCGCCCAGCCGGTCGCCGACGACGCGATCGTGGCGGAGGAGTTGTCGCGTCGCTTCAAGCAGCCGCAGTGGCGATTCACCAACAGCGGCACGGAGTCGACGCTCGACGCGGTCCGGCTGGCGCGCGGCTTCACCGGACGCGACCGTCTGATCAAGATCGAGGCCAGCTATCACGGCCACCACGACGCGCTGCTGGTGTCGGTCGAGCCGCCGCCCGACCAGATGGGGCCGGCCGACGCACCGGTATCCGTCCCCTACAGTGGCGGCACGCCCCAGGCCGTGGTGAACCTGACCACCGTCGTTCCCTTCAACGACCTCGAGGTCTTGGCGCGCACGCTGGAGAAGCATCGCGGCGAGGTGGCGGCCATCATCGTCGAGCCGGTGATGATGAACATCGGCATCGTGCTGCCAGAAGACGGCTACCTTGCCGGCGTCCGCGACCTCGCCCACCAGCACGGGGCGCTCCTGATCTTCGACGAAGTCAAGACCGGCGTCACCATCGCCGCCGGCGGCGCGACCGAGCGCTTTGGGGTGACGCCCGACCTGGTCGCGCTGGCCAAGGCGATCGGCGGCGGATTGCCCTGCGGCGCGGTCGGCGGCCGCGCGGATGTGATGGGGACGATCGACGAACACAAGGTGGTCCAAATCGGAACCTTCAATGGCAACCCGCTCACGATGGCGGCCTCCAAAACCACGTTGCTGTCAATCCTGACGCCGGCCGCCTACTCGCACTTCGACGCCCTCTCCGAAGCGCTCGAGGGCGGTCTGCGCAAGGTGATGGACGACTATCAGCTGCCGTTCCACCCGATCACGCTGGCGGCGCGCGGCTGCGTCACCTATCGCAAGGAGCGGGTACGCAACTACCGCGACTACCTCACGATCGACAAGAAGTACGCCTACCTGTCGTGGCTCTACCAGTGCAACCGCGGCGTGCTGATGGCGCCCGGCGCCGAGGAGAACTGGACGCTCTCGGTCCAGCATTCGGAGGACGACGTGCTGCGCTACGTCCGCAACTTCGAGGAGCTCGCCAAAGACCTGACGAGCTAAGCGACCGGCACGCCCGTCAAGTAATCGAAGATCAGCTGCGACCAGGACTCCATGTCCAGGTAGTAGCTGCGCATCGCATCGAGCGGAAACAGCGCGCCGGCCAGCTTGTCGACCTCGCGGATCGAAATCTCTGGCCTGTCACCCTCGACCAGGAAGATCAGGCCGACGTGGACCCGGCCGACCGGCGTGGTCTGGTCGTTGATCGCGCCCAGCAGGCGCGTCGAGAAGTGGCCGTCGTAGACCACCTCCTCTTCCCACTCGCGTCGTAATCCCGCGTCGATCGGGTCGGCCGCGCCGCCCACATCCTCGGGATTGATGTGTCCGCCGACGCCGAGGGAATAGAGGTGCCGAAGGCGGCGCTCACTGGAACGCCGCAAGCGGTGCGTCAGGAAGTAGCGGTCCTCATGACGAAACACAACATAAGGGATGATCTGCGGCTCGCTGGCGTCCTCCTCGACCTCCCGCCGCGGCCGGAAGCGATAGTTCGCGCGGATGCGTGCCAGCAGCTCATCGAGACCCGTCGCGCGAAACCCTGTCCACTCGCTGCCGGCAAACAGGACGTCCCTGGGGACGACCAGGACATCCTCGCGAGCGCTCACCGCAAAAGTCTAGTGCGGGTCGTCGCTTAATGATGGCCCGATGTCTGATCGCGGTCGCCGCCGGACGACCTGGGCTGCGGGGTCGGCCGCGAAACCGGCTGGGGTGTCGGTTGCGGCGTGGCCTGCTCGCCAACCACGAGCGGTGTGCCCGTCGTGCCGGTGTCCGGTCCATCGATCCGATCGAGCTCGTCGGTCGCGGCGAGCACGAGCTGCTTCACTTCGGCGTCGTCATCGGCGCGCTGGGCGTTGGCCTGCTCGACCGCAGCCAGCTCGATGCGGAGCGCCTGCAGGGCGGCCTTCGCCGCCCGAGGGTCGGCGGGATTCTTGAGCGCGGCCGCCGCGTCATTGATCGTGATGCGGAACGCCCGCAGGCTGTTCTCGGCGAGCAGCGGTTTGTGGTTGGTCGCCATCGTCCGCGCCTCGCGCAGCCGTTCACTGGCCAACTGCAGTTGAACGGTGAGCCGATCGTTGGCAGGGGTGAGGGTCAACTGGATGCTCTCTTCGAGTTGTTTGATGGCGTAGAGCGGGTTGTCCGGTAGCGCACTCGGCGCCGCGAACGCGGAACCGGCCGCCGCCAGCAGGGCAACGGTCGCCGCGGCCAGCGCCAGGCCGACCCGGCGATAGCTGGGAAAACGTGGAATCCGAGGCACCCGGCGCTGCGGGAGCACGGCCTGAAGGCTGAGCCAGAAGGGCGCGAAGGCAACCGGCGGCGCCGGTGGCAGGGTCACCAGCAACAGGTTGAGCTCGCGGACCTGGCGCAGCTCGGCGGCGCAGGCGGTGCAACCGGCGATGTGGCCGTCGATGCGCCTGCGCTCGTCCGCGGCCAGCATCCCATCGGCATACGGAATGAGCCAATCGCGGGTCGTCGTGTGACTCAACATGGTGATGCCGCCCTCTGACTGGTCAAACGGACCCAATTCACGCCGTATTCGCCTCCTCCTCGTCATGCGCGAGGCTCCCGAGGCGCTCGCGGAGGAGCTTCTTGGCGCCGTTCAGGCGCGACATCACGGTGCCCAGCGGAATGTCGAGCGTCTTGGCGATCTCGTCGTAGCTGAGCTCGCCAAATGCCTGGAGCGCGATGGTGTCGCGATAGTGCGACGGCAGGCTCGCGATCGCATGACGGACCGCGCGTTGCAGGTCGTGGCGCGTGGCGATGTCCTGCGGGTCGGCGTCGCGGCTCGCGGGAGGCTGCTCCATGCCGTCGAGCGAGACGATCGGCCGCCGCCGGCGCAGCGCGTCGGTGACCGCGTTGGCCGCCACACGGTGCAGCCAGTGCTTGAAGGGCTTGTCGTGGCGATAACCGGGCAGGGCCTTGTAGACCTTGATAAAGACGTCCTGGGCGACGTCCTCGGCCAGCGCGAGTTCCCCCAGGGCCCGGAAGGCGACGTTGATCACCAACCGGTGATGGCGGAGCACCAACTGGCGGAAGGCTTCCTGGTCTCCCGCCGCGCTCCGATCGATCAATCGGCGTTCTTCAGCATCCTCCTCGAGCGAGGGGGCATCTTGGACCTTGGCCATTCCCCGACGGTGTGACGCGCGCCAGAGGATGGGCTTGCGACGGTGGCTAGCCAGTCGCGAGCGGGCGCAATTCGCGCAAGAAGCGGCGGACCTGCGTCACCGGATCGTCCGGTGCTTTTCCAATCGCGTCCAGCAGGGCGCTGGCCACGATCACGCCGTCGGCCTTCCCCTCCAGGGCTGCCAGATGCTCGGGCTTCGAGATGCCGAACCCCACCACCACCGGAAGCGACGTGTGGCGGCGGACCGATGCGATCAGCGGCAGGACGGCCGCATCGAGACGTTCGCGCGCGCCTGTTACGCCTGTGACCGCAATGCAGTAGACGAAACCGGTCGCCGCCCGGCAGGCCGCCTCGATCCCGGCCTGGCTGCTGGTGGGCGCGACGAAGAACACCAGGTCGATCCGGCTGGCATCGGCGGCGCGACGCAGGTCGGCGGACTCGGTCGGCGGCAGGTCCGGCACGATCAGCCCGTCGATACCGGCGTCAGACGCCACGCGACAAAACCGTTCGAGGCCGAAGGCGAGGATGGGATTGAGATAGGTCATGAAGAGCAGGGGCACGTTCGTCCTTTTCCGCGCCGCCGCGGCCGCGTCGAGGGCTCGGGCGACCGTCATCCCGCCTTTCAACGCCACCTGCGAGGCGGTCTGGATGGTGCGCCCGTCGGCCAGCGGATCCGAAAACGGAATGCCGAGCTCGATGGCGTCGGCTCCCGATTCGGCGGCGGCCTCGACCAGGGAGGGCGCCAGGTCAGCGCGCGGATAGCCGACCGTGAGGTACGCGATCAGCGCCAGGCGACGCTCGGCCTTGAGCCGCGCGAAGGTCGCGGCAAGCCGGCTCACCCGCCGCTGGCGCCCCGGACGATGTCGAGGTCCTTGTCGCCCCGACCGGACAGGTTGACCAGCACGAGGTCGTCCTTAGCGAGCTCAGCCGCCAGCGGCATCGCGTAGGCAATCGCGTGCGAGCTCTCGAGCGCCGGGATGATGCCCTCCAGCCGCGACGTCTGGTGAAAGGCCGCGAGCGCCTGCTCGTCGGTGACACTGACGTATTCGGCACGCTGCTGGTCGTTGAGGAAGGCATGTTCGGGCCCCACGCCCGGGTAATCCAAGCCCGCCGAGATGGAGTGCGTCGCCAGCACCTGGCCGTCCTCGTCCTGCAGCAGGTAACTGAACGAGCCGTGGAGCACCCCCGGACGGCCGCCCACGATCGAGGCCGCGTGCGCCCCGCTGTTGAGCCCGCGTCCGGCGGCCTCCACGCCCACGAGGCGGACCGGGTCGTCATAGAAGGGCGCGAAGATCCCGATGGCGTTGCTCCCCCCGCCGACGCACGCCACCACCGCCGTCGGCAAGCGGCCGGTCTCGACCAACATCTGCGCCCGCGCCTCACGCCCGATCACCGATTGAAACTCGCGAACCATCAAGGGATAGGGATGCGGACCGACCGCCGAGCCAATCACGTAATGGGTGGTGCGCACGTTGGTGACCCAATCGCGGATCGCTTCATTGGTGGCGTCCTTGAGCGTCTTGCTGCCGCTCTCCACCGGGGTCACGGTGGCCCCCAGCAACTGCATCTTGTAGACGTTGATGGCCTGGCGCGCCATGTCGTCAACGCCCATGTAGACCTCGCACTGGAGCCCGAATTTCGCGCAGATTGTGGCGACGGCGACGCCGTGCTGACCGGCGCCGGTCTCGGCGATGATGCGGTGCTTTCCCATGCGGCGGGCGAGCAACACCTGGCCCAACGCGTTGTTGATCTTGTGCGCGCCCGTGTGGCACAGATCCTCGCGCTTCAGCCAGATCTCGGCGCCGCCGGCGCGTTCGGTCAGGCGATCCGCGCGATAGACGGGAGTCGGCCGGCCGCT
>Ga0307479_10001847_pt1 | contig 19298 bp, 19 predicted proteins | sample atmos_gasesECM4C_FD_203743 | JGI IMG/M metagenome (GOLD analysis project Ga0307479, IMG submission 203743) | Hardwood forest soil microbial communities from Morgan-Monroe State Forest, Indiana, United States - atmos_gasesECM4C_515 | ecosystem: Environmental > Terrestrial > Soil > Temperate... | reverse complement strand
CTTCCGCGAGGGGATCGGCCTGCGCGCATACGGCCAGCGCGATCCCCTCGTGGAGTACAAGAACGAAGCCTTCGAGATGTTCAACGAGCTCCGCGATCGGATCCAGGGCAACATCGTGTCGCTCATCTACCGCGTGGCCCCCGCCCCGACTGTGCCGGCGCCGGCGCCTCCGGTCCGCCAGGTCACGGAGAGCGGTCCGGCGGAGCCCGACGGTGCGAACGGCGCGGGCAGACGGGTTCCGGTCCAGCGCAAGACGGCGCCGGTGGGGGCGGCGGTGGGCGCCGGTCAGGCTGCCGCCGCGGGGGCCCAACCTAAAATCGGCCGAAACGATCCGTGCTGGTGCGGATCGGGTAAGAAGTACAAGAGGTGCCACGGAAGGTAATTGGACGCTGAACTGAGTCCCAAAGAGCTCGTGAACCGGATCCTGCAGCTCAAGGAGCACCTTTGACCTGCCCGCGAAGCGGAAGCGGGCTGACGACCTAGACGCCCAGCTCGCCCAGCCTGGGGTCTGGGACGATCCCAAACGCGCCGGGCAGATGGCGCGCGAAGGGGCGGACCTGCGCGAGCAGGTCGGAACGTGGGACCGCATCGAGCGCCGCGCGCGCGACCTCGTCGAGCTCGACCATCTGGCAGACGGCGACGCCGACCTGGAGCGCCAGGTCGAGGAGGAAAGGGCCGCGCTCGAGAAAGAGCTGCGCTCACGCGAGCTCGACCTCCTGTTCACCGATCCGTACGCCGGCCACAACGCCGTGCTCACGATCTCTGTCGGGCAGGGCGGGGTGGAGGCTCAGGACTGGGTCGAGATGCTGCTGCGCATGTACCTGAAATGGGCCGAGCGTCGTGGGTTCGAGACGGAGATCATCGACGAGTCGCGCGGTGAAGAGGCGGGGCTGAAGAGCACGACGTTCATCGTTCGGGGTGCGCGCGCGTATGGGTTGCTTCGCTCCGAGCACGGAGTGCATCGACTGGTGCGAATCTCCCCGTTCGACCAGAACCACCGCCGCCACACGTCGTTCGCGCTGGTCGAGGTGATGCCGGAGCTCGAAAGCACGGACGAAGACTCGGTGGTGATCAATCCGCAGGACATTCGCATCGACACATACAGGTCAACTGGGGCCGGTGGGCAGCACGTCAACAAGACGGACTCGGCGGTTCGCATCACGCATCTGCCGACGGGCATCGTGGTCACATGCCAGAACGAGCGCTCGCAGATCAAGAACCGCGAGATGGCGATGAAGGTGCTGAAGGCGCGCCTGTTTCAGCGCCAGCAGCAGGAGGCGGCCGAGCACATGGACCAGATCCGCGGCCAGGTCATGCCTGCCGAGTTCGGATCGCAGATCCGAAACTACGTGCTGCAGCCGTACACGCTCGTCAAAGATGTGCGGACGGGCCTCGAGGTGGGCAACGCGCAGGCGGTGCTCGATGGGGAGATAGACCCGTTCATCGAGGCTTGGCTTCGATGGCGGTTGGGCAACAGCGGGGACCAAGCGCAAGCCTCATAGCGGTCGTTCGTTAGACGAGTGTTTGGCACGAGAGGAAGGGCTTGGAGCGACTGGCGCGCTGCGCTATACTGCCCGCGACCTAGCCACGCGCGCCCGCCGGCGCGGAACGACACAGCAAGAGACGCAGCTAATGGTTTTGACACCGGATTTTGCAACTCGGCCGGTAATCAGCTTCCAGCACGTCTTCAAGACGTACCCGACTGGAACTGAAGCTCTCCGCGACATCAACCTCGAGGTGCCGGAGGGCGACTTCCTGTTCCTCGTCGGACCTTCGGGCGCGGGCAAGTCGACGCTGGTCCGGCTCCTGATCCGCGAGGAGAAGCCGACCAGGGGCAAGATCTTCGTCGACGGGGTCGAGCTCGGCCGCATGAAGCGGCGCAAGCTCCCCTACTACCGCCGTCGTGTTGGGTTGGTGTTCCAGGACTTCAAGCTCCTGCCCAACCTCACCATCTACGAGAACGTCGCCTTCGCCCTGCGCGTGCTGGGCGAACCGGATCACAAGGTGCAGGCCAGGGTCGCCGAGGCGCTCGACACGGTGAGCCTCTCGGGGAAGGAGAACACCTACCCCGCCAACCTCTCTGGTGGCGAGCAGCAGCGAGTCGCCATTGCACGCGCTCTCGTCCACGCGCCGCGTTTCATCATCGCGGACGAGCCCACCGGAAACCTCGACCCGGCGACCGGATGGGAGATCATGCAGCTCTTCCTGCGCATCAACGCGCGCGGCGCCACGGTCGTGATGGCGACGCACAACCGCGAGATCGTCGACCTTCTTCGCCGCCGCGTCATCGCGATCGACGCGGGGCAGATCGCGCGAGACGAACGCTCAGGCAGGTACCACGATGATGTTGAGAAACCTCAAGTTCGCGTTCAATAGCGCCTGGCAGAGCTTCTGGCGAAATCTCGCCGTGAGCCTTGCCGCGGTGCTGTCGATCACCCTCATCCTCATCCTCGCGGGCATCAACCTGCTCGTCGGTCACGCGTTCTCGCAGGTCCTCGACAGCTTTCGTCAGCGCGTCAGCGAGATCTCGATCAACGTCGCCGACGACACGCCGCTGCAGCAGGTTTACGACTTCCAGCAGAGGCTCGCCGGCGATCCGCGCGTCGCGGGAGTCAAGTTCGTCACCAAGGACGAGGCGCTCGCGCAGTTCAAGAGCGACCCGCAGAACGGGGTCCTCACGCAGCAGATCGAGGGCAACCCGCTCGACGCCAAGCTGGACGTTCAGGTCAAGAGCCTCACCGATGTCGCCGCCATCGACTCGCTCGCGCGCAACTGGGCCGGGGTCGACCCGACAGATCCCACCAACTACCAGGGCGACTTCATCAACCGCATGCTGCAGCTGTCGCAGTGGCTGAGCCTTGCGGGCGTCGGCTTGCTCGTCGTGCTGTCGGTCGCCTCGGTCGTGATCGTGATGAACACGATCCGGACGGCCGTCTATCACCGGCGCAAGGAGATCGAGGTGATGAAGCTGGTCGGCGCCACGGAGTGGTTCGTGCGCGGCCCGTTCGTCCTTGAGGGTGTCATCACCGGGATTCTTGCTGCCTCCATCGCGCTGGCGCTGCTGGTCGTCGCTTACGAACCCGTGGTCAGCCGGTTCAAGTCGGACGTCGGCTTCATCCCTCTGTCGTACGACCCGGCGTTCATCTCCAGCCTGGCCTCGGACCTTCTGCTCGCGGGCGCGCTGCTGGGCGCGGTCGGCAGCTACATCGGCGTGCGCCGTTTCGTGAGGATCTGACTTGAAGGTCAAGGCACGCGTCTTGCTCGCGAGCGCGCTGGCGACCCTGGCGTGGATCCCGATGTCGGTTCACACGGTGTCGGCGATCTACTGCTACCCCGGCGACCCCCCGGCCGTGTACCAGGCATGCCTCGCGTACAACGCCGGCATCGGGCAGCAGGTCAACAACCAGAACCAGCTCAACTCGATCCAGGCGCAGATCAATGACACGGTCGCCCAGATCAACGCCATCGATGCGCTCATCGCCAGCCTGAAGCACCAGATCGACGCGCAGCGCGCGCTCATCGCTCAGACCCAGGCGGCGATCGACGACCTCAACCGGCAAATCCGTTTTGGCGAGGCGTCGATCATCCGTCTCGAGGCCGGCACCAGCGTCCGCCAGGAGACGCTCAACGAACGCATCCGGTTCATCGACTCGCACGGAAGCGTGGACTACATGCGGCTCGTGCTCACGTCGAACAACATCAACCAGCTCCTGAACCGCATCGTCGGAGCGCAGATGGTCGCGCAGTCAGACCAGAGGCTGCTGCTGGACCTCGATGCCGCGCACCGCCAGGTCGCCATCGCCAACAACCAGCTCGACCTGCAGAAGAGCCAGGTCGTGATCCTTCTCCAGCAGCAGCAGGCGACCGAGGCCGACCTGGAGAAGAACCTGACCACGCAGAACGCAGCGATCGCTGCCGAGCAGAAGCTGGCCGCGCAGCTCCAGGATCAGTACGCGAAGGTCCAGGCCGAACGAGCGGCGATCGACGCGCAGGTCGCCCAGCTGGCGCAGCAGTACGACGCTGCGGCCGTCAAGGCTGGCGGTGGCAACGGCGTGTTCGAGTGGCCCGAGCCGGCGTGCGGACCGTCCTGCATCTCGCAGGGTTTCGGCTGTTCGTCGTTCTATCTCGAGGTCTACGACCCGAGCTGCCCTTACCCGCACAAGATCCACACGGGGATCGACATCGCGGGGCCGTACGGCACGCAGATCGTGGCGGCCGACACCGGAGTCGCCTACCTCTATCCCGGCAGCATCGGTTACGGGAACCTTCTCGTGATGATCCACGGCAACGGCTACTCGACTTACTACGGCCACCTGTCCGGGTACGCGCCTGGTCTGTCATCCGGCCAGGTCGTGCCGCGCGGGACGACGGTCGCGTTCGAGGGTTCGACGGGCTGGTCGACTGGACCGCACCTGCACTTCGAGATCCGGACCAGCGGCGTCTACAAGAATCCGTGCATCTGGCTCGGCTGCTGAGTTGGCTAGTCTGCTGAGATGAATCGAAGCGCCGCCCTGAGGGGTGGCGCAATCGCGCTGATCCTCGTTATCGGCTTCATCGCTGGGATCTACGTCGACCAGGCATACCCCGAGTACGTCCCGTACGTCGGCCATCGCTCGGTCTCGAAGATCGACCTCACCGAGGTGCAGCAGGCGGCGCGGGTGATCCAGGCCGACTACGTCGATACCAATGTGAACAGCTCGAAGCTGTCGCAGGGAAGCGTCCAGGGCCTGGTGAACAGCCTTGGCGACCCGTTCTCGATCTACTTCGATCCCACGCAGTACCAGCGCCTCCTCGAGAGCTACCAGGGTCGCTATACCGGGATCGGGATCTACCTGAGCTTCAACACCGGTTCGTATCCAGCGATCACCGGAACAGTTCCCGGTTCGCCCGCGGCGGAGGCGGGCCTGATTGCCGGCGACCAGATCGTCAAGGTGGGGGACAAGGACACCAAGGGCATAACCGCCGACCAGGCGACGTCGCTGATCCAGGGGCCGTCAGGGAGCAAGGTCACACTGACGGTGTCGCGCGGCGGCCAGACGATGACGTTCAGCATCACGCGCGCGCAGATCGACGTACCTACGGTGCGTTCCGCGACGATCGGGGACAACGTGCTCTATGTCCGGATCTACCAATTCGGCGCGCAGACTTCGACCGAGTTTTCGAAGGCATTGTCGAGCGGGCTCAACGGAGCCAGTGGGATGGTGCTCGACCTGCGGGGCGACCCGGGCGGATTCATCTCGGCGGCGGACGACGTGATCACGCAGTTCGTGACGAACGGGGAGACATTCGAGACACGCGGACGCAACGGCACCGACCGGCACGAGGTCGGGTCGCACCACGCCGCGCCCAAGGTGCCTCTCGTCGTGCTGGTCGACGCCAACAGCGCGTCCGCCTCGGAGATCGTTGCCGGTTCGCTGCAGGTCCACAGTCGCGCCAAGCTGGTGGGCACCAAGACTTTCGGCAAGGGTTCGGTGCAGCAGGACTTTGTCCTGAGCGACGGCTCCGACCTGCACCTGACGGTCGAGCGCTGGTACCTGCCGAACGGCGTCACGATCGACCACAAGGGCCTGACGCCGGACGTGACGGTCACGCTGCCGGCCGCGACGGACGCGTACGACGTGGCGCAGCCGTCGCTTGGCTACGCGAAAGACACGCAGCTCAACGCGGCGTTGAGCGTGCTGGCGGGTGGGTAGACTAGCGCAGTTTTGGGCGGTTAGCTCAGTTGGCTAGAGCGCCTCGCTTACACCGAGGAGGTCGTTGGTTCAAGTCCATCACCGCCCACCAACTGTTCTGAAAACGAATCCTGAGCAGACCGTCGCTCAATGCGCTCAAGGTCTCAACCTCTGGACGATGAAAGGTGGGGACAAGGTCGGGACGGCTGCGACCGTCAAGATTCGACCCTCAGAAATTGACCACATAGATCGAATAGCCGCCTGAGGTTGTGAGCGTGAGCAGCCCTCGTCTGCCATCTGCAGGGATCCCGAAGCGGTCGTAGACGGCTGAGGGAAGGCTGTCGCCAGCGCTGCAGACTACGGTCGAAATATCTCGCTCATCGAATTTCGACTCTGATTGCTCCCTATCCGCTGCAGTAATGCCCCGCGGAACGAGCGAGTCGAAGACTGTAGGACGTTTGACCCAATTGACTGCCGCCCGAGACTGTGTTACAGCAGGCAAAAGCCGTTGGCCGCAAACCGCATGGCTGCGGGGGAGAAAACAATGGAAGAACGGGGACTCATATCCAGAACGAGCAGGAGGGAGTTTCTCAAGAAGGCTGGGATCGGGTCGGCCGCTCTCGCGACCATACCGGCGCTTGGCGAGCTGCTCGCCACTCCGGTCCTGGCGGACAACCGGGTCGGCTACCACCTGGTAGCTGCCAGCGCCAAGGGGACGGAGCGGGTGATCCTGGCCGGAGACGGGCTGCTGACTGACTCCGAGGCGACGGGGGGCGGCACATTCGTCCACTTCGACGTCAGCACAGGCGTCGCGATCGTCAAGGAAACCGGTACCTGGAAGGCGAGGAGGCTGCACAGCTTCACCACTGTGGGCACTCCGTTTGGCATGGCCACGCCCGGCATCGCGGACATGGATATCGACCTCATTCCGGCCAACAATCAGAGGGTTGAGGGCAGGCTTCAAATCTTCTGCGACCTGCCTACCGGGAATACCGGCGAGCCTGAGGGATTCAAGCTCACCGTCAACGGCCAGACCTTCACTCAGGTTCAGCCGGTGGTGGTCGGAGCCTCGCTGTTTACCTTGGGCGCACCGAACTAGAAGGGCAAGACGAAGGCAATTCATCTAACGGGGTTTTACACGACGCTTCGCTCGCCCATTCGGGCCGCGAGCGATTGGGTTATTAGCTCGACTGCAAAGGGAGAGAACGCCATGAGAGCAGCCGGTGCCCTTAGACATAAGCAGCGGGTATCGCTCCGGTGGGGGCTCAGCCTCAGCGTAGTGCTCAGCCTGTTCGCTTTGGCCGCCGTGCCTGCGGCGGCGTCAGGTGGCGCGAACATCACCGGAGGCGGCACGACGGACACCATGACCCGATTCGCATTTGCCATTCACGATGGCAGCGGGCACTTCGAGTGCCTCATGCCACACCTGATGACTGTCGAGGCGACTGTCACGTCGGTCGACATTACTGCCGTACCGGTCACATTCAAAGGTGTGGCCACGGTGACTCTGGCGAAGGGCAATCCGTTCGGGTTGCCGGCCGGGCCGATGGCCGTTGGAGTTGCCTTCACCGGTTCTGCAGTCGCCGGCGGACCTGGAGTGGGGCAGGAGGATCTGCAGGTGCTAGGGATGGACTTTCCCGGCACGGTCGTACACGGTCAGATCAGCATCGGAAATTGAGCGAGTATCGCTTGACAGGAGGAGCAATGAGGAAGCTGGCAGCAATCGTCGTTTCTCTTGCGGCGGTAGGCGTAGCCTCGACGCCAGCTTTGGCGACGGACGCTAATGGGAATCACGCTGCTTATCGCTGGGTCGTAGCGACCGACACGGCTATGGCCCCAGATGGATCGACCATCACCATGACCGGGCACGGCACCCTGATGGCTGGACCGGAGAGTTCGGCGACCGGCGGCGGCACCTTCAAGAACAGCGCGGGCGTGAGCGGGACCTGGACAGCATTGGCCGTCGAAGGTTTCGTGAGTTATGGAACGAGATTGCCTGGATCCAACTTTCCGCCTCCACCAGCCACGGGCGGGATGACGAAGCTACGCGTGGCCTTAAGCAATGGCCAGACTGGTGTCCTGACAATCTTTTGCGTAATCGGTTCGCCGCCGCCGCCGGTGATGGAGGGCATCAACCTGGTGCTCGGCGGCGGGGTGAGCAGCGAATACACCATGCAAGACGGCGGCAACACCATTTTCTTCGCACTCTAGGCGGGGCGGCAACTGGGGACGGAGGTTTACGAAACGGACACCCTCCGTCCCGTCCCACCGGTGACCGCTCTCTCGCGCCGCGAGTTTCTTGCTCGGGCCGGCGCCGGCGGCGCGCTTCTGTTATTGCCCGGGTTATCACCCGTTTCGGCCGCTGAACTGGTTGCCGGCGCAATGGCCAAACCAAAAGCTGACGAAAGCGTTGTGCTGCGTTGGAACAGCGCAGCGCTCCAGGGGGTTCGTGACTCCAAGCTGGGTCCCCCCATGGTTGCGCGCGCCCTCGCCATCGTCCACACCTCCGCTTATGACGCATGGGCTGCCTACGACCACCACGCTGTCGGAACGCAGCTTGGCGGGGCTCTCCGCCGGCCGCCCCGAGAGCGAACGTTGGCCAACAAGAACAGCGCGATCAGCTATGCCGCTTACCGTGCGGCCACTGACGTCTTCCCGGCCGACAAGGCCGGCGTTTTCGACCCGCTGATGCGAGACCTGGGTCTTGACCCAAGTGACACGACGACCGACAGCACCACGCCGGCTGGTGTGGGAAACCTTGCGGCTGGTGCAGTCCTCGGATACCGCCACAGGGACGGCGCCAACCAGCTTGGCGACGAGCCTGGTGGCGTAGCTGGCGTGCCCTACTCGGACTACACGGGTTACCGGTGGTCAAACGATCCGATGGACATTCGGGTCGCATTCGACCGGGCGACGGTTCACGACCCGAATCTGTGGCAGCCCTTGCGTTACGTCGACGGGACTGGAACCCTGGTGACCCAGCCCTTCGTCGGTGCTCAATGGCAGCGCGTGGCTCCGTTTGCGCTCACGTCCAGCGCACAGCTTCGCTCTCCAACCGGACCTGCGAAGTACGGCTCGCACGATTACGTGGTGCAGGCCGACGCCCTGCTCGGGCTCAGCGCTGGTCTCACCGACGAGCACAAAATGATCGCCGAATACTGGGCGGATGGGCCTCACTCTGAGCTGCCGCCTGGGCACTGGAATCTATTCGCCCAGTTTGTTTCGCGCCGAGACGAGCATGGTGCCGACGAGCATGGTGTCGACGCCGACGTCAAGCTCTTCTTCGCTCTCACGAACGCAATCTTTGACGCCAGCATCTGCTGCTGGGATGGCAAGCGGGCGTTTGGGTCTGTCCGGCCCATCACCGCACTGCGCTATCTCTTCCAGGGGCAGCAAGTGCTCGCCTGGGCCGGCCCTTATCGCGGGACACGACTCATCTCGGGCGAGGACTGGTTCCCATACCAACCGACGACTTTTCCCACGCCGCCGTTTCCTGAATACAGTTCCGGGCACAGCACGTTCAGCGCCGCGGGCGCGGAGATTCTGAGGCTGTTTACGAACAGCGACACGTTCGGTGCCTCGGTTACTTTCCCAAAAGGCAGCTCGAGGACTGAGCCGGGCACCGTCCCTGCACATGACTTGACCCTGAGCTGGGAGACCTTCAGCCAGGCGGCGGATCAGGCCGGCATCTCGCGACGGTACGGGGGAATCCACTTCGAACAGGGAGACCTGGATGGCCGGCGGGCGGGGCATCTGGTCGCCCAGATGGCGTGGGACAAGGCGAAGAGTTATTTCGATGGCTCGTTTGCGGGCACATGAGATGAACAGGAGTTAGCGCTCACAGCAAATCAGTGAGGGCCTCGATGACAACGGCGAAGGACGCCCCCTCCCAGCTCGCCAGGACCCGTAAGTGGAATGGAGCTCGGCCCCGGCGTCCTTCGCGAAGAAGCACAACGCCGAAGGCCCGTCAGGTAACCAACTGACTTTGAGTCATGAAAGGCTGACCGCCGGTTGATCAGACCGACGGCCAGAGATGGGGACTCAGGTGTGGCGGGCCCAGAGCTGCTTCCCCCGCAAAGCGCGGCTACCCCTCAGGCTCCGACCCTCACAAACCGTCGATCCCCGGCGACAGGATAACCCTCTCCCCCGACCCGAAATCGGGGGGTTGGCCTGCCACGGTTCGGTAACGCAACAAATGGTGCAAAAGGGCCTTGAGCATGGTCCATGACGGGTCCTGGCCCGTGCAATGAGTCCAGGTACGGCTACGCCCGCCGACGTTAACTGATCGGATCGGATGTGGCTTGTGAGGCAAGCCAGTCCTTGGAGCGGGGGAGTAATCGAGGTGGCGACTTCGCGACTACTCAGTCGCGTTGACGAGCGGAAGTCAGCAGCAACCCTGCAACCGCTCCAGGGCACCCGACAGCGACGGGCTAGCTCTGCTGACAACAACAATGCGCAGGTCACGCCCTCCGCCCATCTGTCTTGCTGGCAGCACGGCGGCAGAGGCAACTGCCAATCGTGCGGTGTCGGGGTTAGCCACGGAGCGATATTGGTCACCGACGCGCTGAAGTTGTTCCTTTGTCGAGATTGCGCTGCCAAGTTTCGAGCGCGACTGGTCAACGGTGGAGAAGCACTACGCCAGAACGGCCGTGAGCTGACGGGCCGACGTGCAGGTAACGAGAATCTGACTGCCGTTTAGTTTCGCCACCGCCAGGTCGCGGAAGTCAGGCGGTCGCAGGCGCGGCTTCTTCGTGACCAGAGACGAGCAGCACCAGGTCTCGATTGCGGAGCAGCCGGAGCACTATCGTCGAAGGGTCGCACAGCTTGTTCGGTCGACGGGCCCTCTAGGCAGCGTGAGCGCCGTCATCATTGAGCAACGTGCGGGGTCAGTCGTCGCCTCCAACGAAAGACTCTAAGAAGCGGCGCGAGATCGCCGAGCGCATCGTCAAGGGCCTGTCGGCCCGCACCGACCTTCGCGCCACTCTGCTCGCCGGGTCGGCGGCACAGGGCACAGCCGACGAGCACTCCGACATCGACCTGCTCAACTACTACGCCGAGCTTCCCGATCAGCAGACGTTTGACGAGGTCTTGCGTGAAGCAGGCGGCGAACGCATCGGCGACCTCGGCGATCCGCGTCCCGAGGGCTTCGCCGCCCGCTACCGGTTCGACGGCATCGAGGTGCAGACCGGCGGGCAGCTGATCGCTGACCTGGACCTCCGGCTCGGGCGTATCGAGGCCGGGGACGTGGACTGGATCACGGCCAAGGTCGCGATGGGCCTCCTGGAGGGAAGCCCTCTTTACGGTGATGAGCTCATCCGGGAGTGGCAGTCCCGCGCGCGGTACCCGGAAGCGTTGCGAAGGCGTGAGGTCGAGGCCAACCTCGGTTGGTTCCCGATCTGGGCGCTGGACCAGCATCTGGCTTCACGTGATGCGGAGCTGTTTCGCCGCCAGATGCTGCTGGAAGGCGCGTTCAAAGTCGTCGCGGTCCTGTCCGCAGTGAACCGGCTTTACTTCACCACCTTCCAGTTCAAACGGGCCGGCGCGCATGTCGATCAGATGAACATCAAGCCCGATCGGCTGGCGGAGCGACTCGACCGGGTCGCCAACGAGCCACCGTCAGAGGCGGCCGACGAGCTCCGCAAGCTGGTCGAGGAGGCGAAAGCGATCGTCAGGCGCGAACTGCCGGACGTGGACGTCGATGCGTCATGGCAGCCGCTGAAGAAGGCCTAGTGCAGGTTGTCCGCGGCGGCCTTGGCCAGCTTTTCGAAACCGGACGGGTCTGCCGGCGTCGGCTCCAGGATGAGCATCAGCACGACGTTTGACTTGAAGATGAAGATGATCGTCCCGCTCTGACCGCTGCTGGTCAGCGAGTACTCGACCGCCTTGTCGCCGACCCCATTCAGCGTTTTTGCGTTGGTGACGCCGTAGGCCGCGTTGAACTGCTGGGCCAGTTGATTGGGCTGTACCTGCGCCGCGGTGCTGGCGTCGGGCAGGACCTCACCGAAGACGATCAGGTTCTGGGTGCCGTCCGCGCTGGAGTAGGTGCATACCGTCGATGCCCCCGAGCCCTGGAACGCGACGCCCAGGTCTTGATGGGCGAGGTCGGAAGTCACCACGGAGCAGGCGTCGACTGTCGCGATGTGAGGACCGGATGACGAGCTCGACGACGCGGAAGGTGACGTCGAGCCTGAGCTGGACGTGTTGTTCGACGACCCCCCGCAAGCGGCCAGCGCAAGGGCTGAGACGACGACCGCAAAATACCTGAGCGCTGCAGGCTTGGCGATGGTGGCCGTAGTCTCGCAAGGGAGCAGGCCGGTGTCAATCGAATTGGCCATCCCGACCGCCGATAGAATTACGCGCCGTGCCGAGGTAGCTCAGCTTGGTAGAGCACTTGACTGAAAATCAAGGTGTCGCCAGTTCAAATCTGGCCCTCGGCACCAAGGCTCCCGTTTGGTGCGTTTGGCGCAGAGCACACCATATTTCGCGGAACGAATGGCCGTCTTGCGTAAGACGGACGTAATCCGTGGTCTGCTATTAGTTCGCACGTGAAACATCGCCCGTTCCGCTTCAGCGCACAAGAGCACACGGCCGGAAGCGCCTCTCAATGGCGCGAGCGCGCGCGAGCAATCGAGTCCATGGGTTACTCGACCCTTTACCTGCCCGACCACTTCGGCGACCAGGCCGGCCCCATCGCCTCGCTGATGGCCGCGGCCGACGCGACCACCAGGCTGCGCGTGGGCTCGCTCGTCTTCGACAACGACTACAGGCACCCGGTCGTGCTCGCCAAAGAGGCGGCCACGCTCGACCTACTCTCCGACGGCCGATTTGATTTCGGCATCGGCGCCGGCTGGATGATCTCGGACTACGAGCAGTCAGGCATTCCATACGACTCGCCGGGGACCCGCATCGAGCGCATGGCGGAGGCGGTCACGATCTTCAAGAAGTTCTTTGCGGGCGGTGAGTTTTCGTTCGAGGGCAAGCACTACAAGATCCAGGACCTCGTGGGCACGCCACTGCCGGTCCAGAAGCCTCATCCACCCTTCGTCATCGGCGGAGGCGGGCGCAAGATGCTCGAGCTCGCGGCGCGGGAGGCCGACACCATCAACGTCAACTTCGACCTCAGGGAGGGGAGGCCTGGTCGCGACACAGCGCAGACGGGGTTGGCGGCGGTCACCGACGAGAAGCTGCGCTGGATCCGCGAGGCGGCCGGCGACCGGTTCAACGAGATCGAGCTAGGCGTGTGGACCCTGACGGCCAGCGTGACCGACGATCGCGATGTCGTCGCTCAAGCCTTCGCTCCCCGCAGCGGGATCGAGCCAGGTGACCTGCTCGAGGTTCCGCACTTCATGATCGGCACCATCGACCAGATCGTCGAGGACCTCGAGTCGCGGCGCGACCGTTACGGCATCTCGCACGTCGTCGTCCCGGGCGACGCCGCCGATGACCTGGCGCCGGTCGTCGAACGACTCGCAGGCAAATGAGCGAGTAGTCTGAATTTGATGGCGACCACCGAGCAGGTCGAGATCAAGGGCAAGGTCGAAGGTCGCGCCGCCGAGGTCCTCACGCCCGATGCGTTGGGCTTTCTCGCGCGGATGCAGCGAGAGTTCGGCGGTCGCAGGCACGAGCTCCTGCGCAAGCGCGAGGAGCGGCAGGCCCTGCTCGACGCCGGAGAGATGCCACAGTTCCTGACCTCCACCGCCGGCGTCCGCGACGCCGAATGGACGGTCGCGAAGGCGCCCAAGGATTTGCAGGACCGCAGGGTGGAGATCACCGGCCCGACCGACCGCAAGATGCTGATCAACGCCCTGAACTCCGGCGCTCGCGTCTTCATGGCGGACTTCGAGGACGCTAACTCGCCGACCTGGTCGAACCTGGTGGAGGGCCAGGTGAACCTGATCGACGCCATCGAGCGTCGCATCGATTTCACGAGCCCCGAGGGCAAGGATTACAGGCTGAACGAGAAGGTCGCGACGCTCCTGGTCCGGCCGCGCGGCTGGCATCTCGACGAGCGGCACGTCGAGGTCGACGGAAAGCCGATGTCAGGGAGCCTTTTCGATTTCGGGCTCTACTTCTTTCACAACGCACGCCGGCTGCTCGGCAAAGGAAGCGGGCCGTACTTCTATCTGGCGAAGCTGGAGAGCCACCTCGAGGCCCGGCTGTGGAACGACGTCTTCAACTTCGCGCAGGACGAGCTCGACATCCCCACCGGAACGATCCGAGCGACGGTTCTCATCGAGACGATCCTCGCCGCTTTCGAGATGGAGGAGATCCTGTACGAGCTTCGTGACCACTCGAGCGGCCTGAACGCCGGCCGGTGGGACTACATCTTCAGCATCATCAAGAAGTTCCGCAACCGGCCGGAGTTCGTGCTGCCTGACCGGGCGCAGGTGACGATGACCGTGCCGTTCATGCGTCATTACACCGAGCTCCTGGTCAAGACCTGCCATCTCCGCGGTGCGCACGCGATGGGTGGCATGGCCGCGTTCATCCCGTCGCGCCGCGACGCCGAGGTCAACCGAGTGGCGCTGGCCAGGGTCAAAGAGGACAAGGAGCGCGAGGCCGGCGACGGGTTCGATGGCACGTGGGTGGCGCATCCAGACCTGGTGCCGACTGCCATGGAGGCGTTCGACCGCGTCCTCGGAACGCGTCCGAATCAGATCGAGCGCCTCAGGCCCGACGTCACAGTCCTGTCGGAGCGGCTGACCGACGTCGGGGTCCCCGGAGGCACGATCACCGAGAACGGGTTGCGCATGAACGTCAGCGTCGGCATCCAGTACATCGAGTCGTGGCTGCGCGGCGTCGGGGCCGCCGCGATCAACAACCTGATGGAGGATGTGGCGACCGCCGAGATATCGCGCTCGCAGATCTGGCAGTGGGTGAGACATTCGGCGCGGCTTCAGGAAGGACCGACGGTGAACGCGGACCTGGTGCGCGAGATCGCCGACGAAGAGATGAGCAAGCTACACGGCGGTCGATTTGCGGAGGCGCGCGAAGTCTTCGAAGAGGTCGCGCTTTCGGAGGAGTTCCATCCGTTCCTGACGCTCGTCGCGCAGGAGCGGATCGACTCAGCTACTTAGCCGGGGCGGGAGGCTTTCCAGGAAGCCGTCGCCACTGTCGCGGTCCGACTCCGTTGTTTGGGTTGCCGGGGACGAATGCGACCGCCGACGGCTTGACCATGCAGTTGTCTTTGCGCACCACGCTGCGCTCGCCACCTTCGTGGTGTTCGATCACGACCGTGCGCTCGAGCACCGCACGCACCCGTACTTGCTGGCCGTCTACCACCGCGCTGAACCCACCGCTGACTTCGTGGTTGGGAGGGGGAACGATTGTGGCAAGCGAGACAAGTTCGGCGGTCTTGTTCATATGGTGGCTTCCCTCGAGCTTGGCGGCGATGCGCCGCGGAAAATAAAAAAGCGCCGCTGCGCGCGGCAGCGACGAATGTTACCAGAGGCGCTTCGACGAATCTGCCGGCCGAAAGGCCGGGGTTTACGCCGCGGAGCTGTGCTGCTCTTGGAGCCGCAGCTGGCGGGCCGCCTCGCGACCGCGGCGCGCCGCTTCCTTGCTGGCCAGGTGGCGGACCCGCAGGTGTCGCGGGTCGACGAACAGGCGCCGGCGGTTGACCAGCACCTTGGGCTCACCCGGGGCCGGTTCGATCACGGCGGTGCGCTCGAGAACGGCGGTCACCCACACGCGCCGGCCGTCGTCGACCTCCGCCTCGAAGTCCGGGAGGATCTCGTCGTCCTCGTCCATCGAGACGTTGTCCAGGCGGACTAGCTCGGTGCTTGTCTTTTCAGTGCTCTTGCGGTTGCTTCCCATGCTCTTATCCCACTTACCCGATAACGATCCACGCCAAACCGAGTACCGCCTCTCGCAGTCCCAATTTGTTCTACGCAATCAATACCGACTTGGTAACGCTCGGTATTCCGAAGCTAGCTGCGTACGGGCGTTCCCTCAGGAGATACGCTCCGGGCACCCCAAACGGTTTCAGGGTGGACCCACCGCAGCTCGACCCCGAACTCAGCGGCGAAGCTGGAAGCATAGCTGCGGGCGGCCGTCTCCGTCTCGATGCGGTTGCCGGTGACCGCCTCCACCGACGTCGGCCGGAGCTCGGCATGCCCGCAGGGCACGATGCCGTCGAAGTACGTGAGGTCGGTCGTCAGGTTCAGGGCCAGGCCGTGGCTCACGACCGAGCGGTTGAGCTTGATCCCGATCGCGGCCAGCTTCTCGCCCTTGCGCCAGACGCCGGTGAGCCCTGGCTCGCCGGGGACGGCTTCGACCCCGAGCTCGCCCAGGTAGGTGATGAGAGACCGCTCGAGTCCCGAGATGTAGTCGGGAATGCTGACGTTCAAGCGCGCCAGGTCGATGACCGGGTAGCCGACCAGCTGACCTGGACCGTGGTAGGTCGCCTCGCCGCCGCGGTCTGACCACACGACCTCGACCCCCCTGCGCGCCCGCTCCCCGTCGTCCCACAAAAGGTCGGCGTCGGATGCCGCTTTACCCATCGTGAACACGTGCGGGTGCTCGAGCAGAAGCAGGGTGTCCTCGCCCGCGCCCTCCCGCAGCCCATGCACAAGCGTCGCCTGGAGGTCCCAGGCGTCGCGGTAGGGGACGCTACCCAGCCAGCAGGCTCTTACGCGCGGCAGGGACTTGCTCATCGGCGTGGTAGGAGGACCGGACGAGGGGGCCGGCCTCGACGTGGCCGAAGCCCATCGCGAGCGCCTTCTCCTTCAGGTCCGAGAACTCTTCGGGGCGGTAGTAGCGGACCACCTCTGCGTGCTTCTTCGACGGCCGCAGGTACTGGCCGACCGTGAGCACGTCGATGTTGTGGGCGCGCATGTTGCGGAAGACGTCGAGAAGCTCTTGCTCGGTCTCGCCCAGGCCGACCATGAGCCCGGACTTGGTCACCATCTCCGGCGCGAGCGCCTTGACGTGACGGAGAAGGGCGAGGCTGTTCGCGTAAACGGCCTTCGGCCGGATGCGCGCATAAAGGCGGGGCACGGTCTCGGTGTTGTGGTTGAAGATGTCGGGCCGCGCCTCGACGACTGTACGCACCGCCTCGTAGTCGCCCTGGAAGTCGGGCGTCAGCACCTCGATGGTGGTGCCGGGGCTGCGGCGACGGATGGCGCGGATCGTGCGCGCGAAAATACCGGCGCCGCCGTCTTTCAGGTCGTCGCGATCGACCGACGTGATGACCGCGTGCTTGAGGCCGAGCTCGGCCACCGACTCGGCGACGCGCAGCGGCTCGCCGAGGTCGAGCTCAGTAGGACGGCCCGACGTCACCGCGCAGAAACGGCAGGCGCGGGTGCAGACGTCGCCGAGGATCATGAACGTCGCCGTCCGGCGGTTCCAGCAATCGAAGATGTTCGGGCACCGCGCCTCTTCGCAGACGGTGTGAAGGCGCCGGCCCTGCACGATCTGCTTCAGCTCCTTGAAGTTGCCGCCCTCGGTGACCCGGACGCGAATCCATTCGGGAATCGGTCCGGGCTTGATGGGATCCGCGACGCTCACAGCCGGATGCTACCGGGGGTCCAGTCCTCGATCCGCTTCTTGATCGAGCCGAGGAACTCGCCGGCCATCATGCCGTCGATGATGCGGTGGTCGAAGCTGAGGCACATGTTCATCATGTGGCGCATCGCGATCGCGTCGTTGACGACGACGGGGCGCTTGACGATCGACTCGGTGGTCAGGATCGCAGCTTGAGGCTGGTTGATGATCGGCTGGCTCGCGATCGAACCGGTCGCACCGGTGTTGTTCAGGGTGAAGGTCCCGCCCTGGACGTCGTCGGGCTTCAGCTGCTTGTTGCGCGCGCGCTCGACCAGGTCGTTCATGGCTTTCACCAGGTCGGTGAAGCCGAGCCGGTCGGCGTCCTTGACGACCGGCACGATCAAGCCATCCGGGATCGCGACCGCGATTCCGAGGTTGACGTAACGCTTGAGGATCACGCCCTCGTCGCTCCACGAGGAGTTGAGCCATGGGAACTGGTTGAGCGACTCGGACACGATCTGCGCCACAAATGGAAGGTAGGTCAGGGGCGCCCCGTGGCGGCTCTTGAAGCTCTCCTTCTCGCTTTCGCGGTAGCGCACAAGGTTGGTGATGTCGACCTCCTGCAGAGTCCAGGCGTGCGGCGACGTCTGCAGGCTGCGGACCATGTGCTCGGCGATCGACTTGCGCATTACGCTGAGCTTCACTAGCTCCTCGCGCTTGCCGTCGACTCCGGCGGCGGCGGGCACGGGTGCGGGCGCCTGCCTCGGCGGCGCCGCCGGTGCGGCCGGGCCCGCCGACACCGCGGCGAGCACGTCGTCGCGCGTCACCCGGCCGCCGAGGCCTGAGCCCTGCAGCGAGGTCGCGTCGATGCCGTGCTCGGCGGCCAACTTGCGCACGGCGGGCGACAGCCGGGCATGCTCGTTTGAGGGAGCACCGGTGGGGGCAGGCGCCGGGACGGGCTGAGGTGCTTTGCCGCCGGCCGGCTCAGGTGGGACCTCGGTGGCAGCGGTGCCCGTATCGCGGTCCTTCGCGGGGGCGGCGACCGCCGCGACCGCGGCGGTCTCGATCTGGGCGATCACAGCCCCGACGCGAACCGTCTCGCCCTCGGTGACCGCGATCTTGACCAGCTTGCCCTCGAAAGGTGAGGGGATCTCGGCGTTGACCTTGTCCGTCACGACCTCGACGATCGGCTCGTCGCGCTTGACGAAGTCACCTTCGTGCTTGAGCCACTTGTCGACCGTGCCTTCGGTGACGGACTCGCCCAGCTGGGGCATTTTGATCGGCGATACGGCCATGACTTGAATTCGAGTGTAGCTTGCGGGCCCGTAACCCCGGCCGGTATCGGGTGGCGCGATGAGGAAGTTGCTTGGACTGCTCCTCGTGCCGATCGCGGTTGCTTCTTGCGGCGGGTCCAGCGCCTCGACTGCGTCGAACACCCCGACGACTTCGCCGACCCCGGTGATCGCGGTGGTGTCGAAGTCCGTCAAAGGCAAGACCGAGGACGTCCTGACCAACACCAACGCCCAGACCCTGTACTACCTCACCTCGGACGTCGCGGCGACGCCGGCGTGCGCGGGCCAGTGCCTGAACAACTGGCCGCCGCTCGTCCTTTCGTCCGGCGACCCTGGATCGGGGGCAAGCCTCCCAGGAAAGCTCACGGTTGCAACGACCCCCAACGGTCGCGTGGTCCTCTACAACGGCCACCCGCTGTACACATTCGTCAGGGACAAGACGAGCAACGATGCCAACGGCGAGGGCATCAACGCGTTCGGCGGCACCTGGCACGTGGCGACCCCGACTCTGGCCGCGAGCTGATCTCAGTTCGCCGGGCGCTCGGTCAAGAGCTCCTGAAGTCCGCGACCAACACCGCCGGGTTGTCGTAAAAAGCGACGCGGTAGCAGGGCGCTCCGGCCAGGCCGATCGCCCACTCGACGCTCCCGATCGACACCGCGATCTGACGCAGCTCGAGGACGGTGGAGTATCCCGTCTGGATGTCGGTCGGCCCGTGATACTCGCTGTGCGTGTCGCTGCTGTAGATGGTTATCGTCGCGCCCTGGGTTCCTTTCAGCACCGCGCCTGGGCCGCCCGCGCCGGCAGTGAATTGCGCAGTGTTCTGGGTGGCTATCACCACATCCCGTGGCC
>Ga0307479_10001846_pt1 | contig 19300 bp, 15 predicted proteins | sample atmos_gasesECM4C_FD_203743 | JGI IMG/M metagenome (GOLD analysis project Ga0307479, IMG submission 203743) | Hardwood forest soil microbial communities from Morgan-Monroe State Forest, Indiana, United States - atmos_gasesECM4C_515 | ecosystem: Environmental > Terrestrial > Soil > Temperate... | reverse complement strand
AAGAGCGTGCCGCCCGGGCGCAGCACGCGCTTCGCCTCGCGCAGCGCGAGCAACTTGTCGGGAAAGAACATGATGCCGAACTGGCAGGCGCAGGCGTCGAACGACGCGTCGCCGAACGGCAGCGCCTGCGCGTCGGCCTGCTTCCACTGCAGGCGCGGGTCGGCGCCGACACTCTTCTGCGCGTGCTCCAGCATGGGCGGATTCAGGTCGGTGGCGACGAGCCGCGCACCGGGAGACAGCGCGCCGAGGATTCGCCGCGTGGCGATGCCGGTGCCGCAGGCGATCTCGAGCACGCTGCCCGGCTGCAGCTTGCCGATGCGCGCTGCGAGGTCCTGCGCATACGGCTCGAAGATGACGGGTCCCAGGTGGCGGTCGTAGAGCGCCGGAATCGATCCGACGAAGGCGGAGGGCAGGCTCATGGCCGCACTCTACCAAGACAGGCGAGGCTCCATAGCGACGTGATTCAGGGCTGAACGCGACTATTGCGCAGGCTCGAGGTAGGGGAACGGCCCCGGCGTGAAGGGCACGAAGTCGCCCGGGCCGGGGTTCGCGGGCTGGAAATCGGTTGCCTTCGGCTTCTCGCCGGTGTCGATCCAATGCCGCATGGCCGCGACCGCCTCGATGAACTGGGGGACCGTGAAGCCGGAGTGATTGAACTCGGCGCGGAAGAGTTGGAGGAGAAAACGCTCGTTTCCGGCTTGGGCCACGGCCTCGTGGAAGTAGAAGTCGCTCGGAGGCGGCAGGTAAGGGTCGCCGATGTCCTTCATGGTGATCACGGGCTTCTCGATCTCGCCCGTCGGGTCGAAGTACGCCTCGAGATACTCCGCGGCACGCGGGTCGCGCGGGTAGCGGCGCTCGTTCATCTCGTCGAGGAAGCGCTCGGTGTCGGCGAACCCGAGCGGGCCTGCCGCGGGCGGGAGCGACGCGAGGTAGTTCCTGTCGTCGTCGCTGAGCGTGTAGTGATGGTCGAGGTTCTGGGCGATGCGGCCGCAGGAATCGATGCCCGTGTCCTCCTCGATCCTCTGCTTGATGTTGGAGAAGCCCTCGGTCGCGAAGAAGGCCGGCATGAAGTTGAACCAGAACTGGTTCGGGTCGGCCCACGTCGCTTCGGTGAAGTACGGATTCTTGAGGCCGACGACGAGGCGGATGAACTCGAAGCGGCCGAAGTTGCCGGGGTCGGCCATCTCGGCGAAGAACTTCGACGCCGGATCGTACGGCGTGCAGGGCACGTTGGAGCAGGAAAGCAGTCCCGGCGCCGGATCGGCGAAGCGCCCCCAGCTCTCGTCCCAGCCGCCGTCCTGGTCGCGGAAAGCCACGTCCCAGGCGAGGATCTCGGCGAGGCCGAAGTCGGCGAGACGCGATGTGCCGCCCCCAATATCGCCGACCACGATCGCGCCATCGGCGAGGGACGGCCGCTCCTCCAGGAGCTTCAACGTGATCAGGGATCCCATCGAGTCCGCCGCCGCGATCGTCCGCTTCGGGTGGCCGACCTGCGCCTTGAAGAGGGCGAGGAGAGCCTGCGTGTCCGCGAATCCCTGCTTCACGGCCCAGCCGTTCAAGCTGTAGCTCGAGCCGATGACCGCGTAGCCGAGGTCGGTGAGCGCGGTGACGCACGGGTAGGGCGTCGCGCTGCCCTGGCAGTTATCCGCGCTCGCGAAGTACGTCTCGAGGGGCGGAAACGGCAGCACGTTCCCCGGTTCGTCGGGGAAGTAGCCGTGCTGGTAGGAGATCAGCGTGTAATCGGTCGCCGCCCAGTTCGCCGGGACGAGGATCTCGTAGGGCGCCGGGTCAGCGGCGTCGTGATATTCGAAGTAGGGAAGCGGGACGATCGCCTGTCCCGCTGCGGGCGCCGCCGAGAAGATCGCCACGGAGCCGATCGCGCCCAGCCAGGTCCGCGTTCGCACGATCGCAGACACTGGAGCCCGAGACACCCGGATCGTTCTCATGGCAATGCTCCTTCTTGTTTTCTGATTCGCGCTCGGGTTTGCTCTCCCCCGCTCTTCACTGCGCGCTTCGGCACGAGCGAAGTCAAGCGCTGCCCTGCGCGTCTCGTCGGTGAGCCGGATGCACCACTCGCCCCGGTACTTCCCGCCTGTGGCCTGCAAATTTATCGTGCCGCTTGACTGGATCCGCCCTTCTGAGTTCTCGTCGGCAGCGGGGAGTCGAGCACATGTTCAAGCCAAGCCTGGCGCTGCGAGGCGCGGTCCTGTTCGTCTTCGTCGGTTGCGCGAGCAGCAAGAAGGCGCCCACCGGCGGCATCTCGGGTCAGGTGGTCGTCGCGGGAGGCAGCGCCGCGGGCGTCACCCTGCAACTGGCCGGGCCGGCCAGCGCGGCCACGGTCTCCGATGATGCCGGCGCGTATTCCTTCGGCGCGCTTCCCGCCGGCAACTACCTGGTCACCGCCAGCCAGCCCGACACCATCGAGCGCAGCCAGACGCGCGAGGTCACGGTCGCAAACCAGGTGGCGCCGTCGATCGACTTCGCCTTCTCGGCGGCCGGCTCGCTCGCCGGTCGAGCGACGCTGGCCGGCGCGCCCACCGGCAACGCGGGCATCTTCGTGGTCGCGGAAGGGAGCGACGCGGTCGCATCCACCGACGACGCAGGCAACTACCTGCTCGCCGGCGTTCGGGCGGGACAGGCGACGGTCATCGCCAGCCATCCCGGTTACGTGTCGGCCTCGAGCGCGCCGGTCGCGGTGCGGCAGGGCGTGAGGGGCGCGGTTCCCGCGCTCGCCCTGAGCGCTGCGGTGGGAGACCTCCCCGATCCAGCGCGCTCGACGCTGACTGCCACGCCGGCGCAAGCCACCGCAGACGGGCGCCAGCGCATTGCTCTCGAGGTGCACGTCTCCGACGCATCGGGGGCGCCTCTCGCCGGCCAGGTGGTGGTGCTTTCCGCGAGCGACCCCGCAGTCCAGCTTTCGCAGCCCGCTCCGACCAGCGCCCTGGGCACTGCCGAGGGCGCCGCAGTCGCCAGCCGGGCAGTGAACGCGACCGTCACCGCTGCCGCGCTGGGCGCGGCCGGGCCGGTGACGCTCTCGCAGACCGCCGCGATCAGTTTCGTCGCCGGCCCGGCGGCAGCGCTGGTCTTCTCCACCCAGCCTGCGAGCGTGACCGCCGGTGCTTCGTTCGGCGTGGCCGCGCAGGTGCTCGACGCGAGCGGCAACCTGGTGGACGCCACCGACGTGATCGCTCTCTCGATCTTCACCGGCCCCGCCGGCGCGCGGCTCGCCGGCACCGTCTCACAGGCCGCGGTCCACGGCACCGCCACCTTCGCCGGCCTGTCTTTGGCGCAAGCCGGGCGGGGCTACACGCTGGCGGCCGCGGCGGCGGGGAGGGCCCTGGCGGTGAGCCAGTCGTTCGACGTCGCCCCTGGCGCTCCCGCGCGCCTCGGCTTCCTCGTGCAGCCGTCCGCGAGCACGGCCGGCGCGGCGATCAACAGTGGAGCCGCTCCAGTCGCCGTGTCGCTGCAGGACTCTTTTGGCAACACCGTCCCCGGCGCTCCCGCGGCGCAAGTCTCCCTGGCGCTGTCGGGGAGCGCGCTCAACGGCGCCACGCCGGTGGCGCAGAACGCCGGCCCGCTCGGCACCTCCGACGGCGTGGCAACTTTCCCGTCGCTGGAGGTCGATCAGGCCGGCAACAGCTACACCCTGACCGCCAGCGCGGACGGATACCCATCGGTGACCAGCGCCGCGTACGCGGTTGCGCCGGCCGCGGCCAGCGCGCTGGTGTTCGTCGATCAACCGCAGAGCGCCAGCGCTGACGCAGAGCCGCTGCCGCCGGTCACGCTCGAGGTGGTGGACGCGTTCGCCAACCTCCTGCCTCCGCAGGCGCTCACGCTGGCGATCAACGGCGGCGCCTCGGGAGCAGTTCTGCAAGGCGGTTCGCTGGCGGCGGGCTTCGGCAACCTGACTGCCTTCACCGACCTGGTGCTGCGCAAGGCGGGACATGCCTATCAGCTGGTGGCCTCGCTGCCGGGCGTACCTTCCGCGACCAGCAGCGCTTTCGACATCACCCCCGGCGCCTACTCGAAGTTCGCCTTCGTCAGCCAGCCGCAAGATACGATCGCGGGCGCGACCCTGCCCGACGTGATCGTCGGCACCATCGACGCCTGGGGCAACGTCGTGGTCGGGCCGAGCGGGTCGGTCCTTTTCTCGGGGTTGCCGGTCGGGGCGTCGCGGATCTCGCTGGTCGGCGGCCAGGCCGACTATTCGAACATCGTCCTCACCAGCGCCGGCCACTATTCGATCACCGCACAGCTCTCGGGCACGGTGAGCAGCACCGCGCGGAGCAATACCTTCACCGTCTCGGCCGCGGACCCGGCGAAGCTCGTCTTCCCCGATGGCATCGACGAAACTCCTGCCGGCCAGCCGCTCACCAGCAATGGCGGGCCGGTGCGGGTCGCGGTGACCGATCAGTACGGCAATCCCACCACGGCGAGCAGCGGCTCGATCACCGTGTCGCTGGGCCAGGACAGCACCGGCGACGTGCTGCAGGGTACTCTCACCCAGCCCATCTCCTCGGGAGCGGCCAGCTTCGCCAATCTCAAGCTGATCAAGTCAGCCGGCGACTATGTGATGCTCGCCGATGCCGGCGGACTGGGCGAGGGCAGCGCCGGGTTCGCCGTCGATCCCGGTCCGGCCACCCACCTCGCCTTCGGCGTCGGGCCCTCGGCGGCGCGGGCGTCGTCGTTCTTCGCCGGCACCGTCACCGTCGAGGCCCGCGACGCCTACGAGAACGCCGCCTCGAGCGGCGATTCCGCCGCGCAGAAGGCGATCGCCATGCTCGAGTTGAGCGTCTCCGGCGGCGCGGCCGGCGCTCGGCTCATCGGAACCACCGATCCGCGGCCCGACCCGTCGGGAGCCGCGCGCGTTTCCTACCCGGGCCTGGGCGTCGACCGCGCCGGCGCCGGCTATTCGATCTCCGCCCACTCGACGCAGGGTGGGCTGGCGGCGGCGACCAGCGATCCGTTCGACGTGACCGCGGCCGCCTGGACCGCTTGCCAGCCGATCGAAGGCGGCACCGCTCCGGCCATCGTCTTCGCCTCGGGAGGCGGAACGGTCTACGCCGGCGCGGGGAGCAAGATCTTCGCCAGCGCCGACGCGGGCCAGAACTGGACGCTCCTGGGCAGCTTCGGGGCGCGCGCCGTGCTGGCCATCGGCGTCGACCCGAACGCGCCCGCCAAGATCTTCGCGGTGCTGGAGCTCTACGACAACAACCTCGGCTACGTGCACACGCTGGTGCGCTCGCTCGACTCGGGCGCCTCGTGGTCGGTGGCCCCGGTGCCGCTCAGCTCCAGCCGCCACCAGGGCGGATTCGTGGTGGCGTTCTCCGGGGCTTCGCCCTCGCAGCTCTACGTCGCCATCCCCGACAGCGGCCTGTTGCGCTCGACCGACGACGGCGCCAGCTTCACGCTTCTCTTCGCCGGCGACATCCAGTCGTTCGCCGCGGACCCGGCCGATCCCAACACGCTCTTCCTTGCCGACACCCACGGCGGTCACCTGCAGCGCAGCACCGACGGAGGCCAGACCTGGACGCCCACCGAGTTCGGACTCGCCGGCGGCCCGGGCTTCACTCGGCAGATCGTCTTCGACCCGACGCTGCCCTCGACCGTCTACCTCTCGTACAACGGTGATCTCTTCTTCGTCAGCAGCAACGCCACCGCCGCCAACCCGGTCCTGGTGAGCTGGACCAACGCCAACCAATCGGTCCTGCGCCTCGCGGTCTCCCAGGCGACGCCGGGACTGGTCTATGCCCTCACCCGCGACGGGCACGTGGCCGCGAGCGCCAACCGCGCGGTGACCTGGGGCGCGCCGGTCGCGCTGGGCGGCGCGGGGGCCTTCATCGCCGTCGATCCCGTCTCGGACGCGGTGGTGGCGAGCGGCACCGGGACCGGCATCCAGCGCAGCGCCAACCAGGGCGCGAGCTTTGCCGCCTCGAGCACTGGATTCGACGGCAACGTCATTGCCGCGTTCGCGCAGGATCCGAGCCACCCCTCTACGCTCTACGCCGGCACCAACGACTCGGGCGTGTTCGTGTCGAACGACGCTTGCGCCCACTGGGCCCCGTTCTCCACCGGCCTCGCGACGGGTGTGATCACTCAGTTGGCGGTCGCCGGCGACGGCTCCTACGTGCTGGCGGCGAGCAACGTCTTCCCCGGCGGGGCGGGCGCGCTCCAGCGGCGCGCGACGGGCGACACTTCCTGGAGCGCGAGCCTCACCAGCGGGCTGGGGCGCCAGACGATCTATTCGCTCGCCATCGACGCGGTAACGCCCGCGCAGGTCTATTTCAGTGCGTTCACCCAGTTGGCGAACGGCTACGCCTTGTACGGCAGCAGCAGCTCGGGCGGGAGCCCTGCGGTGCTCAAGTCGCAGAGCTCCTCGAGCTCGGTGATCGCCGATCCGGTGACCGGCGGGCGCGCGATCGTGCTGGGCTCCCCGGTCCTCGTCACCACCAACTCCGGCGCGAGCTTCTCGCCCACCGGCGGCACGATCGCCCTCTTCAACGGGCTCGGCTACCTCGGCGCGATCTCGGCCAAGGATGGCAACGCCATCTTTGCCTCGAACTTCTCGGGCACCGTCTTCAAGAGCGCCAATGGCGGCGCGCAATTCACGGCGATGACGGCGCTGCCTTCGGGCGTGACCGCGCTCGTGCTCGATCCCGGCGACGCCGCAACGCTCCTGGCCGCGAGCGGCCAGGTCAACGGCGGCTACGGCGGAGTCTTCCAGAGTAGCGATGGTGCGGCGAGTTGGAGCTACGCAGGCTCGGGGCTGTCGGCGACCGGAACGGTCAATGCCTTGGTGCGCGATCCGGTCACCGCCGGGCTCTACTACGCCGCGTCGAGCGGCGGCGTCTTCGTCACCACCTCCGGAGGCCAGTGAATGCTGGCTTGGTAGTGCTGCATCGGCCTTCACCGGGGCGGCCGGAAGCGATCCGCAACTCTGGTGCTAGGCGGCCCTGAAGTCGTGGCCGCGCACCGTCTTGCGCCCGTTGGACTTGGCGCGCTTGGCGGCCTGTTCGAGCAGCCAGTAGACCTCGCTGTCGCCACGCGGACTCGGTGCAGCGCCGATTGGCTGTCGAGTTCCGGGATCTCGTCCCAGCCCACAGTCCGCCGACTGATGGCGACGGCCATCGCACCGTCCCTCAGCCCTTGATCACGCCGCGAAACATCTCGGCCAGGAAGAGGTAGCCAGCGAATGCGATCAAGGCGAGAACCGGGATGGTGAGGAGAATGCCTCGCGCTCCGGCGCGCCGCTCCGACGGCACCAGCCTGCGATACGCGAACGGAGCGGCGAGCGCGAGGGCCATCACGATGCCGAGCGCAGCGACCGTGATCGCGCCGTTGCGCTCGTCGCGCACGAGCCACGCCTGCTGCTTCGCGACCATCTCCGCGTCGCCGCGCGCGCGGGATTCCTCGATCGCTGCCGGCCAGAGCGAGACGTTGTTCCGCCACTCGTGCCACTGCCAGGGAAGCAGCACGCCGATGACGACGACCACGGAGACCCACGACGCGATCGGAACCGCCCAGAATGCGGCGCGCTTCCATGACATGGCGGCAGGATATAGGACGGCGGGCGAACGCGCTCGAACATCATCCTGAAGAGTCATGACTCAGAGTCAGGATGCTCGGGGCGCTGCGGTCGCACTCACCGTCCAGGTTCTTCTCCGCGCAGTGACGTTCGCGGCCGAGAAGCACAAGAAGCAGCTGCGGAAGAACTCCGACGCGACTCCCTACATCAACCATCCGCTCGCGGGCGGCGGAGCGGCTCGCGCGCGAGGGCCAAGTCGATGACGTCACGGTGCTCGTCGCCGCGATCCTCCACGACACCATCGAGGACACCGAAACGACGCGGGCGGAGTTGGAGAGCCTGTTCGGCAAGGCCGTCGCCAACGTCGGGGCGGAGGTGACCGACGACAAGTCGCTACCGAAGGCGGAACGCAAGCGCCTGCAGATCGAACACGCACCGCACCTGTCGCGGGAAGCCAAGCTGGTGAAGCTCGCGGACAAGATCTGCAACGTGCAAGACGTCGCCAAAGACCCGCCGAAAGACTGGCCGCTCTCGCGAAGGCAGGAGTATTTCGACTGGGCGAAGGCAGTCGTGGACGGGCTCCGCGGTGTCAGTGCACCGCTGGAAGCGAAGTTCGATCAGCTGTACGGCTCTCGGCCGAGGTGAGCTGTTACAGGATTCAAGAGCCGAGGGGTCAGTCCGCCGGCAGGTTCATCTTCTTGAGCAACGCCGTGTACCGAGCGTCGGCGTGCAGCGCCTTGAACCAAGGATCGACCTTCACTTCGCTCAGGCCACCCTGATGAAGATCGAACGCCTTCTCAAGCCACTCGAAGGCGAGGTCTGCCTCGCGGCGCCAGGCGTGTTCGACAGCGATCGAGTACGGGTCAGTAGCGCCCTCGTGTTGCTTCAATGCGGCAAGCGCGGCACGCGCTGCGTCCTCGTGACCTCGCGGGTGTTCGAGTGCAGCAGTCAGCCCCAAACGACCTGACTCGGCGGTCACCTTGCTCATCCCACGATGCTGCCAGTTCCAGTTGCCCTTCGAGCAGGTACGACGATGCGATTTCCGCCGCATATGAACCGCGTCGCTCGGGAGTCGTCAGATCGAGCGCACGCGGCCAAGCACTCCTCGCCAGCGTGTACTGGCCCGTGTCGGCGTACGTTGCCCCGATCCAGTTCCAGTTGGGTATGTATAGGGGATGGATTTCGATGGCGCGCCGATGCTCTCGAATCGCATCATCTGCGTGCCCCAACTGAGCGGCGAAGAGCGCCGCGAGCGCAAAGGATGCAGTCTGCCTCATCCGCGTGACGCTCGCTCATGCATCAGGCTTGCCGCGCGGAGTGACGGCTCGATCGCGATCCGTTCGCGAAGCGTTCGTGGCCGTTCTGCTGACGCTCTCGCCAGACCGAAGAGCGCGGCTACGTAGACATTCCAGGCGCCCGATCGCGGCATGCCCATTGCTGCCTCTCCGGTCGAGGGAGAAACGACATGGGCGAGATGATCCACAAGATCGCAGGCAGGTTGAAGCAGGCAATGGGCGGGCTGACCGGCAGCAAGAGGCTGACGCGCGAGGGCGTGGCCGACGAGAACAAGGGCAAGGTCGAAGGCGCCGCCAACGACCTGAAGCACGCGGTCGAGGACGTGAAGCACGCCATCAAGGATGTCGCGAAGTAACGGCCGCCACGTTCGCTTCGCCGCAGCGCCATCACCACCGACGATTCGAAGGCAGGCGGGTGTCCGGGCGGTTAGAGTCGTTGCGTGTTCCATGCTTTCTTCAATCAGTCGGCTGCTGAGTTGGGCGTGCAGCTTGGGGGAACGGTCCTGGTCCTGGTCCCCGTCTTCTGGGCGATGCTGCGCACCCGGCCGGACACCTTGAACCGCCAGATCGATGCCCTGGCGCGAAAGACGCGGGCAAGAGACGCAACCTGATTGTCGTTGCTGCTCAGCTATTGCTACCGGGTTTTTTTCTGGAAACCGCCACGAGTCCAATGAGCTTTTGCATATTGAAGACTCCGCGAATCGCTCACGTTGATACCTGGCGCGGATCGGAGCTGTAGCGGGCGGCGGCATCGAACGCGGCCACGATCAACTCCCCGAGCCGCGCAGTCTTCTCGACTTGGTGTTTCATGGTTCCCTCCCGACAGCGTTTGCAAACGTTCGCAGGGCGCCCGTGGTCGGACCGGCGCCGGCCGCAGCAGTCTCCCTCGGCGTGACGCATCGGATAGATGGGGCTCGCGGTGGCGGCGGCCTTTCTCTTGCACGCCAACCCATTCACACGGAGGAACCATGACTCGATCGATCGTCCGAATTGTCTTCGCAACCGCCGCTTGCGCGGCTTGCGCCATCGCTCCTGTTCCCAACGATCGCCTGGCCGCGACCGAGGCGTCGTACCGCGGGGCGCAGGAAGCGGGGGCCGACGGCGTCCCGCAGGCGAAGCTGCACCTCAAGTACGCGGACGAAGGAATCGGGCAGGCGAGGCAGCTCATCGCCCAGCGGCGGCCCGCCGAGGCCGTGCAAGTGCTCGATCGGGCCCGGGCGGACGCGGAGCTCGCGGTGGGTCTCACGCGCGAGGCGCAATCGGAGTGGGAAGCGCAGCAGGCGGCGGAGCAGCTCAAGGCGCTCCGCGCCAACCCTTAACCACGTCTCGAAAGGATGACAAAATGAAGATCGATACTGCGGCAATGTGCATCGGCGGCGCGGCGCTCATCGGCGCTTTTGGCTGCGCAACGGTAACGCCCTCGCAAGAACTGTTGAACGCGCGCGCAGCCTACCAGAATGCCGCCGACGGGCCGGCCAAGGATCTGAACCCGGCCGATCTTTACGAGGCCAAGGTCCTTCTCGACCAGGCCGAAGACGCAGCCGGCCACGACGACTTCAGGCACCGCGCCTACCTGGCCGAGCGGCGCGCGGAACTGGCGGACGCGCAGGGAAAGACATCGGCAGCCGGGAGCGAGAAGGCGCGGGCCACGCAAGAGATGCAGGCCATCAAGGACCGGGCGCTGGCCACGGCCCAGGTCCAGATCGCCCAGGCCACCGTGAACCAGGCGCAGACGGATGCGGAGCTTTCGCAGACGCAGCGGCAACTCGACGCCGAGCACCAGTCGCGGGTGGAGATGCACGGGCAACTCGCGGTCGCCTCCGCTACGCAAGAGAAGACGCAGGCGCTGCTCAGCAAGGCGGAGGACCGGGTCGATGCCGAGCACCAGGCGCGGCTGGCGGCCGAGCAGAACACCCTCGACGCGCTGGGCAAGATCGCCGCGGTCCGGCAGGAGGCGCGCGGGATGGTGATCACCATCTCGGGTAGCGTTCTCTTCGCTTCGGGCAAGAGCATACTCCTTCCCGGGGCGCAGCAGCGGCTGGATCAGGTTGCCGAGGCGCTGCGCGCCAGCGATCGCAACATCCTGGTCGAGGGCCACACCGACTCGCGCGGGCCGGACGCTTTCAACCAACAGCTGTCGCAGGGCCGGGCGCAGTCGGTGATGGACTACCTGGTCTCGCGCGACGTCCACAATGACCGCATCCGCGCCGTGGGGATGGGATCGAACCGACCCGTCGCCGACAACGCGACCGCAGAGGGGCGGGCCAACAACCGGCGAGTGGAGATCGTGATCGAGGCGCCGAAGTCGGCGAGCGCGGTCAGGTAACGTCGTCGAAATTCCCGACTGGAAATCAGAGGGGAACTGGAGACGTGGCGGAGACGAAGAACGATCCGGCGAGCGCCGGGTAGAACGAAGCCCGTAACTCCAGAGGAGCTACGGGCGAAAAGGAGTGGCGGGGTGTACGGGACTCGAACCCGTGGCCTCCGGCGTGACAGGCCGGCGTTATAACCAGCTTAACTAACACCCCACAGCAGTGGGCGGGACAGGTTTCGAACCTGCGACCCTCGGTGTGTAAGACCGATGCTCTACCGCTGAGCTACCCGCCCGAGCGGACGCGAGCGGGGGCGGGTTCTACGGGACGGCCCGCGCGAAGTCAAGCCTGCGCCGGTCGAGAGCGGTAGATTCGAAATGTGCCAGGCGTCGTCACCACGGCGGCCAGCGGCCGGGCGGCGGAGGCGGAGGAGCTTTCGGCGCGGTTCGGTCTCCGCGCGGAGGCGCGCGCGGGGCGGACGCTGCGCCAGGTGATCGAGGATGCGCGCGGCGAGCCGGTGCTGGTGCTCGCCGCCCGCCGCGCCGACCTGTACGAGCGCGGCCGCGCCTTTCGCGCCACGGCGGGAATGGCGTTCTTGCGCGTGCTGCGGGTATCGAAGGGGGAGACCGATCCACTGATCGCGGCCGCCGCGTTGCGCGCCGGCGATCGCGTGCTCGATGCGACGCTCGGTCTGGGGGGCGACGCGCTGGTGGCGGCGCACGCGACCGGCACCGCGGTGGTGGGGATCGAGAGCGACGGGCTGCTCGCGGCCTTCACCCAGGCAGGGCTGCGCCGCCTGGCGGGCCACGGGCGCGATCCCGGCGGCCGCATCGAGGTGGTGCGGGGGGATCACCGCCTCTTCCTCCGGACGCAGGCGGACGGCTCCTTCGACGTAGTTCTGCTCGATCCGATGTTCCGCCGTTCGGGAGACTCCGGCCCCAACTTCGAACTCCTGCGAGCTCATGCCGAGCACGCGCCGCTTGCTTCCGACACCCTGTCGGAGGCGCGCCGGGTCGCCCGACGCGGAGTGCTGGTCAAGGACGCTGCGCCGGGGCTGGAGCTGCGGCGGCTGGGGCTCGTGCCGAAGCCGTCGCGCCGTTCGGCGGCCATCGTCCTTGGCTGGGCGGCGTCCTTGGTCAAATGACCAAATGAGCCGATCTCTCCTCGACAGGGCTCTTGGTCAAATGACCAAATGAGCGTCGCCGGTCGCCTGCCCGCGTAGCGCCATGAAGGTCATGCCCAGGAGCGCCTCGCGCACGAAGCGCAGGTGCTCCTCCTCCTGCCGCAGCCGCTTCTCGAACTCCCGCTGCGCCGGCTCGTCGCCGAAGGCCACGGCGAGCTGCACCAGCAGGTCCCAGCCCGCGTGGTCGGCCAGCTCGGCCAGGAGCAGCGCATGGAAGTCGTGCGCGATGCTCGGGTCGCGCAGCAGCACGAGCTCGATTCCTTCCGCTTCCTTCTGCACCAGCACCGAGTGCTCCGAGGGCGCGTGCGGGTCGCCGCCGAGCGCGCGAATCTGCTCCTCGAGCCACTCCTGGTGCTCGCTCTCCTCGTCGCGGTGAAGCTGCGTGGGCTCCAGCAAGGCGCGCAGCTCCGGGTCGGTGGCCGCGCGCAGCCGCCCGAGCAGAGCGTCGTACAGCTTCACGCCCGCGCGCTCGAAGGCCAGGCGCTCGCTGAGCAGATCGATCAGCCGGGCGGCATTCTTCTGTGCGAGCTTTTCCATGCGAGGCTCCCTCGAGCAGAGGGTGGCCATCGCAGGGACGAACCGCAGGCGGGCGGACGGACGAGCGCCACTCCGACTCGTCCCCGAGCGCGTTCTAGACCGCCGTCTGCGGCGTGTTGCCCGGCGCCTCGATCTTCGGCTGCTCCGGCGGAGGCGCGCGGAAGAAAGCGTCGGGGTTCTCCAGCACCAGCGCGTGTCGCAAGACCTCGTCGATGTGCTCCACCGGAATGATGGTCAGCTCGCGGCGGATCTTCATCGGGATCTCGCGGATGTCCTTCTCGTTGTCCTTGGGGATGAGGATGATCTTGGTCCCGCCCCGATGCGCGGCCAGTGCTTTCTCCTTGAGACCCCCGATGGGCAGCACCCGACCGCGCAGCGTGATCTCGCCGGTCATGGCCACGTCCTTGCGCACCTGGATGCGCGCCAGCGCGCTCACCATCGCGGTGGCCATGGTGACGCCGGCGCTGGGTCCATCCTTGGGCACCGCTCCCTCGGCGACGTGGATGTGGATGTCCACGTTATCGGCAAACTTCTTGTCGAGTCCGAAGCGCTCGGCCCGGGAGCGCACGTACGACAAGGCCGCCTGCGCGCTCTCCTGCATCACGTCGCCCAGTTTTCCAGTTAGTATCAATTTGCCCTTGCCCGGAATGACCGTCGCTTCAGTCTGCAAGAGCTCGCCGCCGACCTCGGTCCAGGCCAGGCCCGTCACCAGCCCGATCTCGTCGCGTTCCTCAGTCTTGCCATAGCGGAACTTGGGCGGCCCGAGCAGCTTGTGCACGCTCTTGGTGGTGATGCGGATCTTCTCGTCCATGCCGCCGGTGCGCAGCACTTCCTTGGCCACCTTGCGGCAAAGCGTGGCCACCTCGCGCTCCAGCCCGCGCACGCCCGACTCCTTCGTGTACCGGTGGGTCAACTCCATCAGCGCCTTGCGCGAGAAGGTCACGTTCACCTTCTCCAGGCCGTTCTGCTCCTTCTGCTTGGGCACCAGGTAGCGCTGCGCGATGGAGATCTTCTCCAGATCGGTGTAGCCGGCGATGCGGATGATCTCCAGGCGGTCCTGCAGCGGCGCGGGGATTCCGTGCAGCGTATTGGCGGTGCAGATGAACAACACCTTGGAAAGATCGTAATCCATGTCGAGGTAATGATCGTTGAAAGTATGGTTCTGCTCCGGATCCAATACCTCGAGCAAAGCCGAGGAAGGATCGCCGCGGAAGTCGGTGCTCATCTTGTCGACTTCGTCGAGCAGGAAGACGGGATTTCCGCTCCCCGCCTTCTTCAGCGATTGAATGATCTTTCCCGGCAGCGCGCCGATATAGGTGCGGCGGTGGCCGCGGATCTCGGCCTCGTCGCGCACGCCGCCGAGTGAAATCCGCACGAACTTGCGGCTCAGCGCCTTGGCGATGCTCTTGCCCAGCGAGGTCTTGCCCACTCCCGGCGGCCCCACGAAGCAGAGGATGGGACCCTTCATCTTCTCCACCATCGCCTGCACGGCGAGGTATTCGAGGATGCGCTCCTTGGGCTTCTTCAGGCCGTAGTGATCGTCGTTCAAGATCTTTTCGGCTTCGTTGATGTCCAATTTATCCTTGGTATATTCGTACCAAGGCAGCGACAGGATCCAGTCGATGTAGTTGCGCACCACCGTCGCCTCCGCGCTCATCGGCGACATCATCTTCAGCTTGCGCAGCTCCTTCTTCGCCTTGGCGACGGCTTCCTTGGACATCTTCTTGTTCTTGATCTTCTCCTCGAGCTCCTGCAGCTCGCTCTTGAACTCGTCGCGCTCGCCGAGCTCCTTCTGAATGGCCTGCATCTGCTCATTCAGGTAGTACTCCTTCTGCGTCTTCTCCATCTGCTTCTTGACGCGCGTGCGGATCTTCTTCTCCACCTGCAGGATCTCGATCTCGCCCTGCATCAGCTCGTACAGCTTCTCCAGCCGCTTGGCGGCCGACTGCTCTTCGAGAATGGCCTGCTTGTCGTTCAGCTTCAGCGACAAGTGCGCGACGATGGTGTCGGCCAGCCGCGCCGGATCGTCGATGGTGGCCACCGACATCAGCATCTCCGGCGGGATGCGCTTGTTGAGCTTGACGTACGCCTCGAAGGTGGCGTGTACCGAGCGGACCAGCGCCTCGATCTCCACGCTCCGCTCGTTGATCTCCTCGACCTCCTCGGCCTCGACCAGGAAGAACTTCTCCTGCGCGGCGTAGCGGCGGATGCGCGCGCGCTTCTTGCCCTCGACCAGCACCTTCACGGTGCCATCGGGCAACCGCAAGAGCTGCAGGATGGTCCCCAGCGTCCCCATCTCGAAGATGTCGTCAGGCGCCGGCTCGTTGGTCTTGGCCTTCTTCTGCGCGGCGAGGAGGATGTCCTTGTCGTGCGCCATGGCCTCTTCCAGCGCGGCGATGGACTTCTCGCGCCCGACGAAGAGCGGCACCACCATGTGCGGGAAGACGATGATGTCGCGCAGCGGAAGCAGCGGGACCGTACGCTGACCGGCGGGCCTCTTGCCCGCGGGATCCTTCTTGTCGTCGTTGCGGAAGAACATGGTCCTGGCCTCCGGGGGCTCGGCTGGTCGCGAAGCGTAACGCAGGGGATGGGCGAAGTCAGCTTCCGAATCCTCATTCTCAACGGGCCGCAGAGGGCCGCGATTCCCGAGCGCAGCGGGAGATCGGCCGCCAGCCCGGCCGCGTGCTAGCCTGCGGCATGCGCTTCTGGCGCCGGGGCGCGCGGGCGGGGGCGGTGGCGGCGCTTGCGCTCGCTTGCTACGCGGGGGCGATCCCCTCCGGCTTCGCCGGCGACGACGAGGACGCCATCCTCGACAACCCGGTGGTGAACGGCGCGCTGCCGCCCGCGGCGGCGCTGACCCACGACCACTGGGGCCGCCGCGGCGCCGGCACCGTGGGGATGTGGCGGCCGGCCATCACGCTCTGGTATCGCGCCGACCATGCGCTCTTCGGCGGATCGCCGCACGCGCCCCATGCCGTCAACGTGGCGCTGCACGCAGCGGCCAGCGCCGCCTCGTATCTGGCGCTCGAGGCCCTCGTCGGCGATCCGCTCGCGCTGCTCTCCGCCGCGCTCTTTGCCGTGCTGGCCGCTCCCTCCGAGGCGGTAGAGGCCATCGTCGGCCGCGCCGATCTGCTGGTGCTCCTCTGCGCCGCGCTGGGCCTCTGGGCACACTCGCGTGCGAGCACGCTGGCGGCCGCTGCGCTGCTCGCGCTGGCGGCGGCGGCGAAGGAGAGCGCGCTCTTGCTGCCCGCCGCCTGGCTCCTCTGCGGACCGGGCGAGCGCCGCACCTGGCGCGCCGGCGCGGCGTACGCACTCGCGCTTCTGCTCGTGCTCACGCTGCGGGCGGCGCTCTTCGGCTTTCCCCAGGTCCCCGCCGATCCGATGCTCAACCCGCAGATGTTCGCGGCGCCGGGCGCGCGCGTGCTCGGCGCGGCGCGGACGTTTCTGCGATTCGTCTTGCCCGGCATCGTCGATCCCTTTCGCCGGCTCTACGTCTGCTCCGCGCCCGCTTGCGGGCCGGCGAGCGCGTCGGACCCGCTGGCGTGGGCGGGGGTGGCCTGCGCGCTCGTCCTGGCGGCGGCTCCGTTTCTCCTCTGGCGGCGTGCCCCGGCGGCGGCGCGCGGGCTGCTCTGGTTCGACATCTTCTACTTCCCGCTCTCCAACCTGATCATCGCGGTGCCGGCGGTGTACGCCGAGCGGCTGCTCTACGCGCCGTGCCTCGGGCTGTGCCTCGCCGCCGCGGCCGGGCTCATTGCGCTCAGGTCGCGGCTGGTCGCCGTCGCCCTCGGCGCCGCGCTCTTCATCGCCAACGCCGCTGCCGTGCAGATCCAGCACCTCAACTGGCGAAGCTCCGGCACGCTGGCGCTGTCCGCGCTCCAGATCGCTCCCGACGCCGCGCAAGTGCAGCACAACGCCGCGGTGGCCAGCCTGCACGACGGCGATGCCGCGGCCGCGGAGCGCTTCGCGCGCCAGGCGCTCCGCCTCCATCCCGCTCGCGGGGAGACGGAGGCGGTGCTGGCGGTGAGCCTGGCCGCGCAAGGAAAGGCGCAGGAGGCGGAGCCGCTCTTCGCTTCCGCGGCGGAGCGCCTCGGCTACTCGCCGCAGATCGCCCTCGACTACGCGAAGTTCCTCGCGCCGCGCGACCCGGAGCGCGCGCGGGCCGTGCTGCAGAAGGCGCGCTCGCTGCACCCGGACGACGAACGATTGCGCTCGGTGGTCTTGCCGCCGCCTTGAGCCCGGCTCAGGCGGTCTCGGCCTGCTTCTCGTACACGATGAGCGGCGCTTCCTTCTTCAGGATGCACTCCTCGTTGATCACGATCTCGCGGATGTTCTTGTGCGAGGGCACTTCGTACATCACATTGAGCATCGCGTTCTCGAGGATGGCCCGCAGCCCGCGCGCGCCGCTCTTGTGGCGGATGGCTTCCTTGGACACCGCCCTCAACGCGCCCTCGGTGAACTTGAGCTGGACGCCGTCCATCTCGAGCAGCTTGCGGTACTGCTTGGCGAGCGCATTGCGCGGCTTGGTGAGGATGTCCACCAGCGCCGGCTCGTCGAGCTCGTCGAGCGTCGCCACCACCGGAAGCCGGCCGATGAACTCCGGGATCATGCCGAACTTGAGCAGGTCTTCCGGCTGCACGTCGCGCAGGAGCTGCGAGATGTTACGCTGCGACTTGGACTGCACTTCCGCGCCGAAGCCGAGCGACTTTCCTTCCTTGCGCGCCTCGACGATGTTCTCCAGCCCGCCGAAGGCGCCGCCGCAGATGAACAAGATATTGCTGGTGTCGACCTGCAGGAACTCCTGCTGCGGGTGCTTGCGGCCACCCTTGGGCGGCACGTTGGCAATTGTACCTTCTATAATTTTGAGCAGCGCCTGCTGCACGCCCTCGCCGGAAACATCTCTGGTGATGCTCGGGTTCTCGCTCTTGCGCGCAATCTTGTCGATCTCGTCGATATAGACGATGCCCTTCTGCGCCCGCTCGATGTCGTGGTCGGCGGCTTGAAGTAGATTAACTATAATATTCTCTACGTCCTCGCCCACATACCCGGCCTCGGTGAGGCAGGTCGCGTCGCTGATGGTGAACGGCACGTTGAGGATGCGCGCCAGCGTCTGCGCGAGCAGCGTCTTGCCGCTGCCCGTCGGCCCGAGGAGCAGGATGTTGCTCTTCTGCAGCTCCACGTCGTCCATCGAGACCTTGCTCTCGATGCGCTTGTAGTGGTTGTGGACGGCCACGCTCAGGATCTTCTTGGCGCGCTCCTGGCCCACCACGTACTCGTCGAGGATGTTCTTGATCTCGGACGGCCGCGGGATGCGCAACTTCTGGTCTCGCGCCTCTTCCTTGTCGATCTCTTCCGCGATGATGTCGTTGCACAGCCCGATGCACTCGTCGCAGATGTAGACGGTGGGCCCGGCGATGAGCTTCTTCACCTCCTTCTGCGACTTGCCGCAGAAGGAGCAGCAGAGCGTGTGGTTCTCGCGCTTCTCGACCAAGCAGGCCTCCGACTCCTAATCTAACCCTACTTCGGAACGCTGGCCGGTTTCTTGATGACCACCTCGTCGATGAGACCGTACTCCTTGGCCTCGCCCGCGCCCATGAAGTAGTCGCGGTCGGTGTCCTTTTCGATGCGATCGAGCGGCTGGCCGGTGTGCTTTTGCATGATTTCGTTCAGCTTTGCCTTGAGCCGCAAGATTTCCTTGGCGTGCAGCTCGATGTCGCTGGCCTGGCCGCCGAACCCGCCCGAGGGCTGGTGGATCATGATCCGCGCGTGCGGGAGTGAGTAGCGCTTGCCCTTGGCGCCGGCCGCGAGCAGGAGCGCGCCCATGGAGGCGGACTGGCCCATGCAGATGGTCGAGACCTGACACTTCACGTACTGCATGGTGTCGTAGATGGCCAGGCCGCTCGTGACCGACCCGCCAGGGCTGTTGATGTAGAGGTTGATGTCCTTGTCCGGGTCCTCGCTCTCGAGAAAGAGCATCTGCGCCACGATGATGTTGGCCACGTCGTCGTCGATGGGCGTGCCGAGGAAGACGATGCGGTCCTTCAAGAGGCGCGAGTAGAGATCGTAGGCGCGCTCGCCCCGGTGGGTCTGCTCGATGACGGTGGGGTAGGGGATCATTGCCATTGCGAATTCCCTCTCAAGTGAAGTTGGCCTTGGAGAGCAGATAAGCAAGCGCCTTGTCCTGCCGCAAGCGCGCTTTCAGGCTGCTCTGTGAATCCTGACGCCGGAAAGCGGCGCGGACCTTGTCCGCGGGCTGCTTCAGCTCGGCGGCGAGCTTTTCGAAGTGCTTGGTCAGATCATCCTCCGTGGCGTCGATCTTCTCCTTCTCCGCGATCGCCTCCAGCAGCAGATAACCTTTCACTTCGAGCAGCGCACGCTGACGTAGCTCGTCGCGCATCTTGTCGATGTTGAGCCCCAGCTGGCGCGGGTCGATGCCGCGGCGCATGAAGCC
>Ga0307479_10001845_pt1 | contig 19308 bp, 18 predicted proteins | sample atmos_gasesECM4C_FD_203743 | JGI IMG/M metagenome (GOLD analysis project Ga0307479, IMG submission 203743) | Hardwood forest soil microbial communities from Morgan-Monroe State Forest, Indiana, United States - atmos_gasesECM4C_515 | ecosystem: Environmental > Terrestrial > Soil > Temperate... | reverse complement strand
GGGTGGCGCTCCCAAGCGCCGCCCGCCACCCTTTTCAGCAGTGCGGCCGGCGCAATGATTTTTCACTTGTCTTTGTTTTCTTTTATCTTTTTTAGCATCTCTTTTGCATTATCGTTTGTGGGATCGAGCCTCAGAGACTTTTCGTAGTTTTCCTGCGCTTTTTTCAGATCTCCTGCCTTCATGTAAGCTTCTGCAAGACTATCCCAGACGTTCCCCGATTGCGGGAATGTCGCGGCGTTCAACTGGAACACGGGGATTGCCGCAGCCGGATCTTTTTCCAGCACCAGGTAACCAAACGCGTTGAGCGATCCCTCGCTAAAATCATACGAGTCCCGGCCGTAGTATTTCTTTCTCAGATCGGCGTAGCGATCGAGCGCAGCTGGAACGCCCTTCGCTCTGTATTGCTCCATCAAGGCCTCCTCCAGGGTGATGGGTCTCGGCTTGCCGTGATGGCACGTATGACACCACACGTTGACCCGCTTGTCGCCGCTCGGCTGGATCTTTTGCAGATGAGCGTTGATGTCGGTGAGCATCCTCAGCATTTCACGAGCGCGGTCCTTGTTCGGGTTTTCGTCCGACGCGAAATCGTACGTGCTCAGCGGCTTGCCTTCCTCGCCCTTGTGGCAATACGAGCAGCGCACGCCAAGCGTGGTGGTGAATTGGATCATCACGGGCTGCAATCGCGTGCCCGTCCAATCCTTCGGAAAAACCTGGAGGTTCGACGGCTTTTCCGGCCATTGCCATTGGTCTTGCGCGCGGGCCGGAAGAGTCAGCAGCATGACCAGTGAAATGGCGCCCGCAATTTTTTCCCAGACCTTGGTCGGCATGATGTGCTCCTCCAATCGAAGCGCCTAGCCTGCCCGCTCGCGATGCTCACCTAGATCGGAACGCGTCGCAATGCATTTGGGGCAGGACGCGACAAAACAGGGGCAGGGCGGACTGCAAAGCGCCGGTTGGGGTACGGGGGGGGCGGAAGCCCAGCCTTGCTGGGGCTACAGAAACTGGCCGAGAGGTTCGCCCAGTTTTTCCCGGTAATTGCGGCTGAGCGTCAATTCGGTGCCGTCGCGCAACCGCACGGCGTAATCTCCGTGGAAAAGCGGATGCAGCTCCCGAATCCGGTCGAGATTCACGATGGTCGACCTATGAATCCGCAGAAACCTTGCGGGATCGAGCCGGCCCTCGAGTGATTGCAGAGTTTCGCGGACCAAATGCGCCTCTACCCCCGCGTGGATACGGACGTAATTGTCCGCTGCCTCCACCCAGTCAATTTCCTCCACGGGCAAGAAGAAAATTCGGCCGGCTGACTTGATTACCACGCGGGTTGCTCGTTGCTTTCGCGATTCGAGATCCTCGAGCAACCCTGCCAGCCGCTCGTTCAAGGCGCCTTCGCGCGACCGGCGGATTTCCTCTTTCGCGCGCGCGACAGCGCTCCGGAAGCGTTCGCGGTCAAAGGATTTCAGAAGATAATCGAGCGCGTGCACTTCAAACGCCTGCACTGCGTAACGGTCGTAGGCGGTCACAAAGATAATGGCGGGCAAATGCTTGCCGGCAATCGCATCGAGCACCGCGAAGCCATCCATCTCCGGCATCTGCACATCGAGAAACAACAAGTCCGGTTTCAGACGCTCGATTGCGGCCACAGCCTCGCGTCCGTCCGGACATTCACAGACCACCTCCACGTCGGCGTGTTCGCTTAACAGCGTGCGAATCCGTTCGCGGCCCAACGGCTCGTCATCCACGATCAGCGTCCGGATTTTCAACGCGCATCTCTCTCTTCGTTGGTACTTGCGGCGTCCGCGATCACACGGAACGGAAACGCGAGCGTTGCCACCACGCCGCCGTGCTCCGAGTTTCGCAATTCGAACCGCTGCGCGCTCCCGTACAGCTTTTCCAGGCGCGCGCGAGTGCTCGAAATCCCCACACCGCTCTTCGCCGCCGCGCCGCTTGCCATCCCCGGCCCGTCGTCGCCCACTTCGAGCACTAGCATTCCATCGTCGCGCCGCGCGCTCACAACAATGCGCCCCGCCGACGCTCGCGCCGCGATTCCGTGGCGAATGGCATTCTCGACGAGCGGCTGCAAAATCAAATAGGGCGTGCGCGCGTCAAGCGTTTCCGGCGCGATTTCCATCCGCACGACGAGCCGGTCGGCAAAGCGCGTCCGCTCGATTTCGAGATAGCGTTCCAGGAACTCCAGTTCCTTCGCCAGCGGCACTTCCTGCACGCCGACGTTCTCGAGCGTCAGACGCAGCAGCTCGCTCAACCGCGCGATCATTCGGTCGGCTGCTTCCGGGTCTTTATGGACGAGCGTCGAAATCGCGTTCAGGGTGTTGAACAGAAAATGCGGGTGGAGCTGCATCCGCAGCGCCTGCAATTGCGCTTGCGCCAGTTGCGCTCCGAGCTGCGCCGACCGCAACTCACCTTCGCGGTAGCGCCGATAGTAGAGGTATGCCTGTGTTGCTCCTACCAGAAGCCAATAGGTCACCAGGCTCTGGTGGAACACGAAAATCAGCGACGTCCCGCGTTCGAACCCCAGCACGTAGTGCCGTAGAACATTATCCAACTGCCACTTCACGAGCGCGACGCCCACGCCCGCGGCCAGATGCACGCCAATGCTGCGCCCCCAGCGTCCGCGTTCCAGAGGAAACCTCCGCGCCAGCCAGACGATTCCCGGCGCGAGCAATCCCCAGGCGTACCACTGGCACAGGTTGATCTTCAGGACGATACCCCAGTGGGCTTCCCCGCCAGAATACTTGTAGGAGAGGTATGTCTGGCTCGCGAAAAAAAATGCGACGCACGTCCAGCCAAGAAATGCGAGAGTCCACCGGAACCATCGTCGCTGCGACATGAATTTGCTTCCCTCTCTTCTACCTGATTCCATGACGCTGCACCAGCGCACACCCGGTTTCGATCCCACGCACACGGGCGATTTGTCCCTTTGGCGGCCGCATCCGGCATTTCGTTCTATAATCTCTGGCGATCAATCCTCGCACCAAGCACGGATTGAGGGGCGGCTCCATGAAGCAGGCGATCGACAGATTCATAGACTACCTTCAATACGAGCGCAACGCTTCGCCCGAAACGCTCGGCGACTACCGTGGCGATCTCATGCGTTTTCGCGAATTCCTTACTCCGCCCGGCGAAAAAACCATGCCGCTCCGCCAAGTGGACCATCGCGTCGTCCGGGAATTTGTCGCGTGGCTGTACGACCACAAGCTTCAAAAAGTCTCGGTGGCGCGGAAGCTCGCCGCGTTGCGGTCATTCTTCAAGTATTGCATGCGTGAAAGAATTACGACCCAGAACCCGGCGCGGCTGGTAAGCAGCCCGAAGCTTCCGAAGCGCGTGCCTGCCGTGCTCACCGCGGAGGAACTGAACAATTTCCTGGATACGCTGTCGAAGGAACCGGCGGCCGCGAAAGGCTCACGCACCCGCAAGAGTAGCGCAGAACAGGACTCCCATCTAATTCCGCGGCGGGACCGCGCCATGCTCGAATTGCTTTACGCGTCCGGTTTGCGCGTAAGCGAACTGGTGGGATTGAGCCTCGGCAGCCTGGACAGGAAGGGCCAGATGCTGCGCGTTCTCGGCAAGGGCCGCAAGGAGCGCGTGGTTCCCTACGGCGCAAAGGCGCAGGCGGCGCTGGAAGCGTATTGGCCTGTCCGCGGTGAAATCCTGCAACATCCCCGCACTAAGCCGGACCATGAAGCCGTGTTCGTGAATTTTCGCGGCGGGCGGTTAACGGACCGCTCGGTGCGCGTGGTGGTGAAAAAATATGCGAGGCTCGCCAACGTCAACTGGGATTTGCACCCGCATTCGCTACGGCACGCTTTTGCCACGCATCTGCTGGCCGATGGCGCCGACTTGCGCGCGATTCAGGAGCTTCTCGGACACGCCTCGCTTTCAACCACGCAGCGCTACACGCAGACCAACATCCAGCAATTGATGGCCGTGTACGACAAGGCGCATCCGCACGCCTGAAGTCAGATCGGCGCTCGCATCTTCAGCGCCTCTATTTCGCCCGCCACGCGCAGCGCGAAATCCAGCCCGAATTGGAATTCGGCCCCATCGAGAGCTGCTTCCACCCCCGCAAAAAATCGCTGAATGATCGGTTCTTTGGCGGCGAGAAAATCGATGGACGCGTTCTGTTTGTCCGGTTTCTCGACCCACACGCGCCGCTCCTCGGGCATCTCATAGCCGCAAACGATCTCGGAAACACTCGACTGCGGCACAGCGTGCTCCCGCATCGCCAGCAGATGAGAGCCGAGTTCGTCCATTGCATTGATTCCTAAATGGTCGCGGCGGCTCACCGTGAAACAGCCGCCGAAGCGGTAACCGCCGCCGCGGTTGAATTCGCGTCGCCAGTCCTGGGCTTCTTTTAGAAAGCAATATTGATAATGAATGGCGACAACTCGCTGCGTCTTCCGCGCAAGATCGAGAAGAGCGTTCGTGACGCTCGGCGAGCACAGCCACGGTTTTTCCACCACAACGTGGAGATTTGCCCCGAGAGCCGCTTCAATGATCGCCGCCGTATGCGGGCCTGGCGGCACGCAAAGCCACGCGATTCGTGCGCCGCTTGCAGCCAGGGCGCCGGAGATGCGCGACTGATAGGTGGAGGCATTCTCAGTTGAATGCTGACGTGTCTCTTCGATGTGTATCGTCCGGCGATTCTCGCCGGCGAGCACGCCGCGGATCGTGCCCGCCCAGCGCCCCCGGCCCAGAATCGCGTATGGGGGAGTCTCAGCCACTTTTTGCAATCTTCTCGCAGACGATGCGTGCTGCTTTCACCGCGCTCACTACCTTGCCCGAGAAAATGTGGAATTCTCCCGGTGCAGCTTCCTGAACGTAGAGCGTCCGGCGGTCTTGCTGGGGATTGTTCTCGACAACGCGAATGGTGAAGCGCGACCCGAGATAGACAGCGTCAATCGATGCGGGCACGGCGAGCGCCGAGTCTATTCTCATCGCGTCGAAGCGGCTGAGCGGTAACGGCAGCGGCTCGAAGGCCGGACGGTTCAAGAGGCTTGCGTAAGGCTCGGGAATGGGCTCGAAAGGATCCGTGGTGGTCCAATGATTGGTGTTCTTCGCCGAACCGAAGAGAGATCGAGCCGAGCTGCCGTACGGGTCGAATGCGGTGAAAGGGCCGTCCACGACGACCAGCGAAATGCCGCGCAGCGCGCGCGGAAGCTCGACCAGGATTTTTTCCGCCACTTGATACTTGGCGATTTTGAAGAGGCCGCGGCTCGGTCCCAGGCCATACGTAGCCCACACGACGAAATCGTAATTGGGCCGCATCTGCGGCGTGAACGCGCGCTGCTCGAACGGAATCTGGAGCGATTGAATGCGCGACGTCACAACGTCGCGCAGGATTTCCGGATCGTAGATTTGCTCGTCGACTTCGTAGCATTTATCGATGAAGCCGAAATTCATCCACTCGGGACGGCAATTACGGCAGAAGAGCGCATATTGCGCCATCACTTTCTCGAACAGGTCCGGCGATGTCTGCGAGCCTGCTTTCGGAATCGCGTAGTAGTGGCGGCTGTTTCGAACGATGGCAGCTTCGAAGGCTCTTGTGAACTCGGCGCGAGCTTCGAGCGTTTCGCTGATCGTTTCCGGGCTGCGAGGATAATGATAGCCGGAGTGGATGCGGTACTGATTGATCGCCGACGCGGCGCGCAGGATACCGAGGGGATCGAAGAGACGCACAGTATGGCCCTGCTCGGCCAGACGAATCGCGATGGTGGCTCCATAAATCCCGGCGCCGGCGACAGCGATTTTCGCGCTCATGTCAGATGGGATTCTTCAGTGCGACGCATTTTGTGGTGTGTTCGGAACCACGGGCTCAAGCATTCCGCCCCGGATAAAATAATCGATTCCGCGCCAACGAATCGTTTTGCGGCCGAAGCTCACGAGCCAGATTGAAAATGCGAGCGCGTCCCAGACCGGAATCAATGGCATCCTCGTCCACAGACCGCGCTGCTTCAATCCCCGGACGCCGATCTGCCAGGTCATTGCAATTCGAAGAACGAGATAAGCGCTCAGATAGGCAAGCGCGAGAGCCGCGGTGGGATGTATGGCGACTGCGAGAAGGGCCCACGGCAGTCCCCAGGTGAGAATCAGGCCGAAATGGCCCCAGGGACGCATCAGGCGCATCACCGTCATCCAGCGAACACGCTTGTGGAGAAGCTCGCTCAAGGACTGAAAGTCAGCCACCGTTTGCACGGGTTCGGCGATCAACTCGACTCTGAACCCCTGTTCCGCGATCAGGCGACCGATCCAGAGATCGTCGGCCGGGCGATTTTCGATCAGCTGGTACCCGCCGAAACCTTCGACAGCCTTGCGCCGGGCGGCAATCGTCTGTCCGAACATGAATTTCACGCCCTCCAATTGCCAGGCAATCACGATTCCGGCGAAAAAATCGGAAACCATTCCGATGGAATGAATCTCCTGTACGAGCGAGGTTTCCTTGGTGGAAACATACAGGCATGTAGCGCCGCCGACCTTGGGATCCCTGAACTTCGCGGCCACAGAGCGCAGATAGTCCGGCTGGACGCGAATATCGCCGTCGGTGATCACGAACAAGTCATACTTTGCCTCGCTCGTCAAACGGACAAGCCGCGCCACTTTGTCGTTGATTGCATCGCGGCCGGAACCGTAGAGTAGGCGGATGCTGCGCTGCGGGAAATCCTGGACCAGTTTTTTGAGCAGCGGCAGCGCCGGGTCATCCTCATCAACGCAAAAGATGAGCTCGTACTCCGGGTAGTCCTGGCGGCAGAAACTGGCGTAGTTCTCATACGCATCGAGATCAAGACCCTTGATCGGCTTCAGGCAGCTAATGGGAGGAGTGAAATCGACGTTCTTCGTTTCTTGCCTTCTTGCGACGGTGAAAAATCGAGCGGCGCAGAAGAAAGCCAGCAGGTAATAGATATACGGAAAAACAGCGAGACCGAGAACGATATATTCGACGGCTGTCATCAATTCGCAAAATATAACACAAAAGCGATGGTGCACGTCTTCGCGTGCGCCTGGGGATGAATTGCCGGGGGAGTGACGCCGAATGCGCGTCTGCGTAACGGGAGGAACCGGTTTTGTGGGCGGAGCGCTGGTGCGCCGCTTGCTGAGCCAGGGAGTCTCCGTGCAAGTGCTGGCGCGGCCCTCAGCGCGCGCGCAAGCGTTGCGGACTCACGGCGTTCGCGTGGTGCTTGGCGACTTGCGTGATTCGGCGTCCATCGAGCGCGCCGTGGAAGGCATGGACGTGGTCTACCACGTTGCAGCGAAGGTCGAGTCCTCCGGTACGAAAAATGATTTCATCGAGACAAACGCGCGCGGCACCGAAAGAGTTCTCACGGCGTGTCATGCCCACGGAATCGGACGCGTAATTTACGAAAGCTCTTTGGGCGTTTACGGTCTCGTCCAGCCTGGAGGGCAGATTGATGAGGACACGCCTTACGACGAACATCCTGAGTTGCGCGAGTTTTACGCCCAATCGAAGATTGTGGCGGACGGCATAGCGATCTCCTTCGCGCGGAAGTCCGGTCTTCCTCTCGTAATCTTCCGGCCGGGCCTCATCTACGGGCCGGGAAAGCCGCTACCTCTGGGACTTCTGGGATTTCGCGTCGGAAGCGCCAACTTCGTATTCGGAAATCGCGAGCATCACGTCCCATTGAATTACGTCGAGAATCTGCTCGACGCAATGCAACTGGCTGCCGAACTGAAGGGCAGCGGGCTGCGGCAATACAACCTCGTTGACGATGAAAATCTGACGCTCGGGCAATACCACGAAGTCAGGTCAGCCGAGGAAAAAACGCAGAGGTTGTTCCTCCCCGGAGGCCTCGTTCTTTTCGGCGCGCCTATCGCGGATTCTTTTCTGCGCGCAGTATCATTTGGCCGCAGCGGCGGCATTGGCTTGCCGAAACATCAAATCGAGCGTGCGCTGCAGGATCGCTGGTACGTTACGCGGCGGGTCCGCGAAGAACTTGGCTGGGCGCCGCGAGTGCAGCTCGAAGAAGCGGTGCAATGCAGCGTTAAGAAACCAGCCTGACTTTTTCTATTGCGCAGGCACATCCGCATCCGCCGGCTGGTTGGTCAGGATCAGTTTGTTGCCCTGGCGCGCGAATAAAAAGACCTTTACGGGGTCGATACCTGCGAGGGCTTTCTGCTTGTTGAATTCCTTCGTGAACAGATATACGCGCTCGGGACCGTTCCACAAGCGCGCGAACGAATCCTGCGTCTCAAAAATTTGCGGCGAATCCGGGAACTGCGAACCGAACCACAAATTGTTCCTCTTGGTGTTGAGCATGTGTAGTTCAACGCCGGTGTAGTAGTTTAGCGTCGAGCCCCATGCGTACTCGCCGTTGAGGACAATCGTCTGGCCCGGCTCATAATGCTTGCGGATTTCAAGAGCGAGCGGTTTGGACGTAAGCTCTGGGGAAAAAATCGTATAGCCCTGGTGAACGCAAAACAGCACTCCAATCATCATGACGCCCAGTGCCAGATTTCCCTGGAACGATGCGCCGCGCCTTCGAAACCACCAATTCAATCCGGTACCCAGAACCAGAACCACGCCGATTTCCCACAGCGGCGCGCGAAAGACTCCCAGCGACTGGGTGGTGAGGTCGCTCAGATGGCTGAGCGAAAGTGTATAGGTGCCCGGGCGATCGATGAGCACATCAGAGATTTGTGTGCCTGCCGGAAGGGGCCGCGTCATCAGGAACAAAGTCTCGGCGACGGCAAAGCAGGCCGCGCCGATTGCGAACAGAGCGGTGGAAATTCTTCTGCCGCTGCGCTTCGCGGCGCTTTCTGCCGGCGCGGCGGATTCGCGCTCAAGCCATCCACCGAGCAGCAGCGCAAACGCAGGAAGCGCGGGCAGTGTGTAGTACTCTTGCCGGCTCGACAAACTGAAAAAGCCCACCACAACAACAGCCCAGATGACCAGCAGCAGATTCGCGCGCGCACGCGCGTCCAAGCTGCTCCGCAAAGCCTGCAATCGAATAGGGACTTGCCTGACCGCGGGAAGAAGAAAAGCGGTCCACGGAATCAGCCACGCAACGGTGAGAGCCAGGAAAAGAAGCAGCGGGACTTTGTCATAATCATGCGGGATGCGCTCGTTGATGTAGCGGAGAAACTGCTCATTGACGAAATACTCCCACAGGAACCCTTTTTCCGGGCCGCTCGGTTGCGCCGGATTGCGAATGGCCGCGAGAACATGCCAGGGAGCCGCGATCAGGAGGAAAACGACACTGCTCGAAAACAATCGCATCTTGCCGAGATATTTCAGATCGCCCAGGAGCAGCAGGAACAATAAAATAATTGCCGCGACGAACACAACGCCGATCAAGCTCTTCGTCAGGACGTTGAGTGCCGCCGTCGCCGTAAGACCCCAGCACATCCACCGCGAGGGAGTTCGCTGCTCGTAGCCCACGAGAAAAAGATAAAGGCCCGCCGCAAGCCACAGGCCCACGAGTGAATCAGGAATCAAGAATCGCGTATACAGGTAGATTCCAGGACCCGTGGCGATGATCAGCGCCGCGTAGAAGCCGCCTTCCTCGCCAAAGAAGCGCCTTCCGAAAACGAAAGTGCATCCCATCAGCGCGAGGACGCCCAAAACGAGCGGCAGCCGTGCCGACCAGTCGGCAAAGCCAAACACTTTGAAACTCACCGCGGTGGCCCAGTACATCAGAGGGGCTTTTTCGAGATACCGGAAGCCGTTGATGTAGAGGGTCACCCAATCGTGCCGCAGGATCATCTCGCGCGCCGCCTCGGCGTGAACCGAATCAGCATCGTCGAGAAGCCCAGGCTGGAACATCCCGGCTACGTAGACCAACAGCCAGGTGATGAAAAGGAAAGAGAGAAGCGCGGTCTTCGATGATGGGCGAAGCTGTCCCACGGACAAGGTCAGGAGCGGGAACTCTTGCCGGTCTTATGCGATGGGGCGCCCACTTTTTCCCAGCGCGATTCGGACGCCGCCGCGCGCGCTTTACGGGTGAGCGGCATACGCCGCTCGCTGCTCGCATTGCGCCAGTTGACTTGCGGCATGAACAGCTCTTTGTCGATGCGGTCGCGGTATTTCACGGCGATATTCATGAGCGAATCCAGCAAGGAATTCGACAACATATGAGGTTCGAGGCCAAGATCAATCAGCTTGGTGTTTTTTGCGTTGTAATAGTGTTCCTCGGCTTCGACGCGCGGGTTCGGCAGATGATTGATTTCCACTTTCAGCCCCATCTTTTTCCCTGCCGCTTCCACAAGGTGCGCGATGTCGAGAATCGAAAAGCGCTCGGTAAACTGGTTGAACACGCGACACTCGCCGGGCTTGGCAGGATTGAGACAAGCCAGCTCAATGCACCGCACGGTATCTCGAATATCGAGAAAACCGCGCGTTTGCCCTCCGCGGCCGTACACAGTGAGGGGCGATCCGATCGCCGCCTGCACGCAGAAGCGGTTCAGAACCGTGCCGAACACCTCGTCGTAATCGAAGCGATTGATGAGAGCCTCATCGAGTGCCGACTCGTCGGTCACGGTACCATACACGACGCCCTGATTCAGGTCCGTGGCGCGGAGTCCCCACACGCGGCATGTAAACATGATGTTATGGCTGTCGTGCACTTTCGAGAGGTGATAGAACGAGCCGGGCTGCTTCGGATACGGAAGCACGTCTTTGCGCCCGTTGTGCTCGATCGTGATGTAGCCTTCTTCGATATCAATGTTGGGCGTGCCGTACTCTCCCATGGTGCCTAATTTCACCAGATGGCACTGCGGACGGAACTCGCGCAAAGCAAACAGCAGGTTCAAAGTGCCCACTACGTTGTTGACCTGCGTAAACACGGCGTGCTCGCGGTCAATCATCGAATACGGCGCCGAACGTTGCTCGGCGAAATGGACTACGGCGTCCGGTTCCATTTCCCGCATGGCGGCGGAGAGAAATTCGTAATCGGCCACGTCCCCTTCGAAGATGCCGATGGTGTGGCCGGTGAGCTGCTCCCACGCTTTCACGCGCTCGCGCAGAGACTGGATAGGCGTCAAGGTCTCCACGCCCAAATCAACGTCCCACTGTCGGCGAATGTAATTGTCGAGGATGGAGACTGTGTGGCCCTTCTGCGACAAATACAACGCCGTGGCCCAACCGCAGTAACCGTCTCCGCCAAGCACAGCAATCTTCATTACGCCTCCTCGATGCCTTGGGACTGGAAGCCGAAACATCTATTGTAAGCCAGTTCCCCCGATTTGCACCAATTCGTCTCGCCGATTGGCCTCACAAAGATTGGCAGCAAGCATTCTAGATGTTTTAGTGTTGTGGCGTGCTTCCCGATCACGAGCATGGTGCCGAATCGAAACACATCACTTGGTATGGCGACGCCCGCATGCTGCGCTCCAACTTGTGCGTCCAATTTGCGGTACAGTTGGGCTAGCAAGCAGAGGAGATTGAGTGGACTGCCAAACCAGCCTCAAAATGCTCCTGCGCCCGTTATCGCTTGCCGTCTTTCTGGCGGCGTTCGCAAGTCTGGCCATTGCACAGGACAACTACGAAATCCAGGTGTACGACGCCGACACCGTCGAACCGGGTCATACCATGGTCGAACTCCACAGCAATTTCACGATCGACGGGTCCAAGAAAATTACCGACGGACTGTACCCTACCAATCACGCCGAGCACGAGACCATCGAGATCACCCACGGCTTCACGGATTGGTTTGAAACCGGCTTTTATATATTCACTTCGCTTCGCTCGGGACAGGGTTGGCAATGGGTGGGCGATCACATCCGGCCCCGGGTCCGGGTTCCCGAGCGTTGGCATTGGCCGGTCGGAGTGAGCATCTCGAACGAAATTGGCTACCAGCGCCGGCCATTCTCTCTGGACACATGGACCTGGGAGATTCGCCCGATCGTTGATCAGAAGATCGGCAAGTGGTATTGGTCACTCAATCCCACTCTCGACCGCGCGTGGCACGGCCCGGATGTGAACCAGGGCGTTGTCTTCTCGCCGAACTTCAAATTTAGCTATGACTTCACTCCCAAGATCGCCGGGGGGCTTGAATACTACGGCTCGGTAGGGCCGATTACGGGATTCAATCCCGTCAGTCAGCAGCAACACCAGATTTTTCCGGCCATCGATCTAAATGTCGCACCCCAATGGGAAATCAATTTCGGCCTGGGCGTGGGAGTAACGCGCGCTACCGATCATCTCATCGTGAAAATGATCCTTGGCTACCGCTTCGACTTTTGATCGCGAGTGTTCATTGTGACGATCGATCGTCTGCCAGTGAACCTGCGCCATACCAGCGCGCGCACGTTACTCCCATTCACGTACAGGTTCTCGGAGTGCAGGGCGAATCCGCCGCCTAGAGGTTCAAAGTGAGGCATGTTTCAGGGATGAAGCCGTCGGAATTGCTCCGCGCTGGCGCCGCCGGTATCGGCATCTTCGCGCGGTCCACGGGGTTGTAGAGCGTGTCGCGCTCCACCGGAACGCGGCCCGCGGCGCGAATCAGCCGCTCGAGTTCGGCGCGCGTCAGATGCTCCGGCGTGGTCGCGCCCGCATCGTGGTAAATCTTCTCTTCGACGACAGTGCCGTCCAAGTCGTTCGCGCCAAATCGCAGCGCGATCTGCGCGATGCGCGGCGTCAGCATGATCCAATACGCCTTGATGTGATCGAAGTTGTCTAACAGCAGGCGCGAGACGGCAATGGTCTTCAGATCGTCGAATCCGGTCGGTTTGGGCACGTGCGAGAGCGCGGTATTGTCCGGATGAAATTCGAGCGGGATGAAGGCGACGAAGCCGCCTGTCTTGTCCTGCGTCGCGCGAAGTTGCATGAGGTGATCCACGCGCTCTTCGAGCGTTTCGATGTGGCCGAAAAGCATTGTCGCGTTCGAGCGCAGGCCCACTTCGTGCGCCGTTCGCGCGATTTGCAGCCACATCTGTCCGCTCACTTTATGGTCGCAGATAATTTTGCGCACGCGCGGATGAAAAATCTCGGCTCCCCCGCCGGGCAGGGAATCCACGCCGGCGTCCTTCATTTTGAGCAGCGTGTCGCGGATGGAAAGCTTCGAAATGCGCGCGTAGTAGCCCACCTCGACCATCGTGAACGCTTTCAGGTGGACTTGCGGGAAGCGTTGCTTCAAGCCGCGGATCAGGTCGAGGTAATAGTCGAAGGGCAAATCGGGATGCAGCCCCCCGACGATGTGAAATTCCGAGGCGCCCTCGGCAACACCTTCCGCTGCGCGCTGATAAATTTCATCGAGCGCAAATGTGTACGCGCCCGGCGCATCCGGGGAGCGGCCGAACGCGCACAGCTTGCAATGCGCCACGCAGACGTTCGTGGGATTGATGTGCCGGTTGACGTTGAAGTAGCAAATGTTGCCGTGCTTTTTTTCGCGGACGTAGTTCGCCAGCCAGCCCGCCGCCAGCAGGTCATGCGATTGATACAGCGCAAGCCCGTCCTCCGCCGACAGGCGCTCTCCGGCGAGAACTTTCGCTGCGATCGGTCCCAGCCGGGCGTCGTTAATCTGCAATTCACTCATCAAAATCCCAACGAGGCGCGTCGGACGACCTCAAGCTACCACGTGTCCAAAATCAAAGATCGTTGCGGCGCCCCAGAACAAAAGAAACAACAGACTAATATAGCCGTTCAACGTAAAAAACGCAGCATTGATTTTGCTCAAATCGTTCGGCTTTACGAGCGAATGTTCGTAGGCCAGCAGGGCCGCTACCACGAGGATTCCAACCCACGCTGGCCACGCCAGACGAAAACTCCATGCGAGCAACATGAGAAGAACTACCATGTATATGTGGAGCCTGCGCGCGAGCGAAAGCGCCCCCGCAATCCCGATTTTTCTTGGAATCGAGTACAGGCCCGCTGCCTTATCGAATTCAACATCCTGGCACGCGTAAAGCACGTCGAAACCGCCCACCCACAGTGTTACGGCGGCGCACAGAATCAGCATTCGCCAATCGAGCGAGCCGCGAATGGCAATCCACGCCGCCGCGGGCGACATCCCCAGGCAGAATCCCAGTACAAAATGCGACCAGGCTGTGAAGCGCTTTGTGTAGGAATAGAAAAACAGCACCGCAAGCGCCACCGGCGAAAGCTTCAGCCCCAGAGGATTCAGTTGCCACGCGGCAATTACAAGAACTGCGGCGCCAAGAAGCGTGAACACCCACGCGAAACCGACCGAAAGCTCGCCCGTGGGCAGGGCCCGATTTGCCGTCCGCGGATTGTGGCGGTCGTACTCGATATCGGCGATGCGATTGATTGTCATAGCCGCTGACCGCGCTCCCACCATCGCCACGACGATCCACAGAATCTGCCGCCAGCTCGGCAGCCCACCACCTTCACGCGCGGCGAGCAGCGCGCCTACCAGCGCGAATGGAAGCGCGAACACGGAGTGCTCGAACTTAATCATTTCGAGCACGATTCGAATGCGGCTTCTGCTCACGGATTTCTTGTCCCTCTTTCCTCGGCCGCTGCGGCAGCTTTTTTCATCAGCGAGTCCACAAAATCCGCCTTCGCATCCTGGTACTTCGACCGGTTGTCGTGAAACTGGGCCGCGAGCTTTCGCTTGAGCGCCGCGTATTCGCGGGCTTCGTCCGAATGGGCTCGCAAGTAATCGCGGAGAATGATATGACGCCGGAAGGCCGCGCTCCCCTCAGGACACAAATAGAGGTGGTGTTCGGGAACGTTAGCAACCCAGCGGAATGCCTCACGCCCGTCGATGCCTAGGTTGCCCTCGTGCTGGTAGCCAAGCTGTTCCAAGGTTGCAATCGCTGCCGGAACATCTTCGGGCCGCACCACCACATCGAGGTCAATGATCGGCTTCGCCGGCAAATTCGGCACTGATGTGCTGCCGACATGCTCGATGGTAATCACGATCGGCCCCAATGTATTGCCGACGCGTTCGCGCAGTTCTTCGAAGAGCGAGGGCCACGCCGGATCGTAGTCCGCAATCAAAACGCCTTGCATGCAACCATTCTAGCGGTTGCTATCGAACACAACAATCCAGCCTATTCGTTGTGAATCTTGATCGTGATCTTGCCGTCCGCGCGCACCACGGCCCGCATCATGCCATTCGTGTTGAACGGCATCGCCACGTGGCCCTGCCGGTCGAGCCCGATGATTCCGCCCTCGCCGTGCTGCGCCACAAGCTCCTTCATCACCACGTCGTTCGCCGCCTCTTCGAGCGATACGTGCAAATACTTCACACGCGCGCAAATGTCCGCAGCCACCACATTGCGGATGTAGAATTCCCCCACGCCCGTACCGGAGATCGCGCAGCTATCGTTATTCGCGTAAGTGCCCGCGCCGATGATCGGAGAATCGCCCACGCGCCCGGGCATTTTCCACGTCGTCCCCCCCGTCGTCGTTCCTGCCGCGAGATTGCCTGCTTGATCCAGGGCAACGGCGCCGGTTGTCCCGTGCACCTCGTCGCTCTGCAGCTCCGAGGATTTTTTCTTCTCGCGCTCCTCGACTTCTTGAAAATGCTTCCACTCAAGCTCGTTGAAGAAATACAGAGGCGACACCAGGTTCACTCCCTGCGATTTCGCAAATTGTTCCGCGCCGTCGCCCACGAGCAGCACATGCTTCGTCCGTTCCATCACCATGCGCGCCAGGCTGATGGGGTGGGCGATGCGCTTTACAGAGGCCACGGCCCCGGCATTGAGGGTGCTGCCGTCCATGATGGCGGAGTCCAGTTCGACCACTCCGTCCCGCGTGTAAAATGCGCCTCGCCCCGCGTCGAACGCTCCCGAGTCTTCCATGATGCGCAGGGCCGCTTCTACGGCGTCCAGACTCTTCCCGCCGCTCGCGAGGATGTGATAACCCGTTTCCATCGCCTTGGTGATCGCCGCGCGGCCCGCTTCAGCTTGCTCCGGCGACTCGTGGCTGTAGTCGCCCGCGCCACCGTGCATCACCAGAACAAAATCCTGCGCTCCCGCTGGAGTCACTGGAAGCTCCGCCGAAGCTTTGCCGTTCGTGCGCGAACCCGCGCCCACAAGAAAAACGACGGCGACCGCAAAGTAAAATAGCCGCACACGTCTCATGAAGCCCTCCCCAAAACAGAATCTGCTCCCTGCTTTTCCATTCCTGATTTCTTCACGTCTCCATGCCTCTGCGGCAAATGTCAGCCCTTTCCGCCCGCCCAGCGATACTGTTTTTCCTGCGGCAGCCCGAGCTGCGCCAGCACGCGATACGCGAACTGCTCCACCATATCCGCGATGCTCTTCGGCCCATAATAAAACGCGGGCATCGCCGGCATCACCACCGCGCCCGCATCATGCACCCGCAGCAGGTTTTCGAGATGAATCCGGTTCAGTGGCGTCTCCCGCAGGCAAAGGATCAGCCGCCGCCTCTCTTTCAGGCAAACGTCCGCCGCCCGCGTCAGCAAATCGTTGGCAATCCCGGCGGCAATCGCTCCCATCGCTCCCGCCGAGCAAGGGATCACCACCATGCCGTCCACGGCTGCGCTGCCGGACGCGATGCTCGCGCCGATATCTTTGTTCGGGAGATATTCGATTTTCTTCGCGGCCGTGCCAGTTAGCAGCGACGCCAGTTTCTTTCCGTCCGCTGCTACGGCGCCAAGCTCCGTCGCGATCAGCCTCAACCCCGCATCGCTCGCCACCAGACAAACGCGCTCGACGCGCTGGTCCGCATCCAGCAGCCGCAACAAGCTCTGCGCGTAGATCGCGCCACTCGCGCCCGTCACTCCCACCGTGATGATGCGTCTGTCAGTCTTCGCCATTGACGTCCGTTGAATCGTCGAGTCTAGTCCCGTTCCAACCTTTTGAGAAGGCTTCCTCGAATCGCGGGGAATGGCTCAGTTTTCTGGGCTTCATTAGGAATCCGTCCGGGACGGCTCGGATGGAACTGGCTTCCGGTAACGCAGGAGGCAAAACGGGACGTATGAGGCAGCGGCGAAATGCACCGCAAAGCTGACTTCCAGGTAGCTGCGAATTGGCCTGCACAAAGGCTACGCGTAAAGGAGGGGCCGGATTTTGCGGCTCTTCCAGAAGAAGGCAAGGATGATCACACTCGCGATCGCCGCGTATGCACACCATAGGGATGTGAACGCGTACCTCTTGAACGCCATCACGACCAGGAGAATCACCAGGTTTGCCGCGCCGAAGATTACCATGGCCCTGACCTTGGAAAAAAACAGCGAACCGCAGGTTGCGATCACATACAGAACCGCGACCGCCGTATTGTTTGTGGCTTGATTGATGTACACGATGCTGTTTCCCCGGACGTACAGCTGCAACGGATACGCCGTTAACGCCCACAATATATAAAGTGCCGTTCCTGTGCCGAGGGCGAGGAACGGCACCATGCGCCTGCGGCTCTTCCCGTTTGGCTCAAACAGCAGCACGCTGAGCGGCAGCAGGAAGGGGAGGAGCCCCTGCGCATACAGCATGAACGCCGCGCCCATGTCGTGCGTTACCGTAGGCGAGAGAATTCCATCCAATCCGAGCCAGACGAATCCCTCGATGAACTGATGAATGGCGAATAGGGTAGGCAGCGCCGCGAAAAGCAATTCGCGCCTGTGCTTCACCTTCGTCAATGTGAGGACGCCGACGGCGCCCAGAGCTCCGCTCCCAACAAAGTTCGCTGCTGCCGAAAAACACACGGTCCGTCTTCTCCCCGCCGAGGATTGCACCTATCATCGCTGAACGCAAAATATTTCTTATAACGCAGTGATACAGGTTGTACTTTGGTTTGTCTTATCCAGGCGGGGTCATAACAAGGCCAAAGCAAAGGCTAACCGCGTTTGCCACCCCCAGTCAAAACGTGCAAAATGTAGGCCGCCTTCCGAAGGAGATGAGATGATTGTAAAGGGAAGATCGTCCGCCGCGCTTGCGGTGGGATTTGCGATTTTATTCGCGCTCGGCGCGGCACTGGCGTGGGCCGACGTGACGTTGCCCAAACTCGAGCTGCGCGACACGCACTTGGAAAACGGCCTGCGCGTGATTCTTGTCGAGGACCACAGCGCGCCCGTTTACTCGATCGACGTTTGCTACAACGTCGGCAGCCGCAACGAACGTCCCGGACGCACCGGCTTCGCGCATCTCTTCGAGCACATGATGTTTCAAGGTTCGGAGAACGTCGGCAAAGGCGAGCACTTCATCGCCGTGCTGAATAACGGCGGTGGCATGAACGGGACCACGAACGAAGACCGCACCACCTACTTCGAAGAGCTGCCGAAGAATCAGCTGGACCTCGGCCTCTTCCTCGAAGCGGACCGTATGCGCGCGCTCGCCATCACGCCGGCAAATCTGGAAAATCAGCGCAATGCGGTGCAGGAAGAACGCCGCCAGGGAGTGGACAATCAGCCCTACGGCCGCGCCAACCTCGATATCGATAACATTTCTTACGACAATTTCGCGTACAAGCATTCCACGATCGGTTCGATGACGGACCTGAACGCGGCCGATGTTCACGATGTCTCGGAGTTCTTCCGCGTTTATTACGCGCCCAACAATGCGGTGCTGACGCTCGTCGGCGATTTCGATTCCACCGAAGCGCTGACGAAAGTGAAGAAATATTTCGGGGCGATTCCTTCGCAGCCCGCGCCTCCCAAAGTGGACTTGCTCGACGAGCCGCATTACGGCGAGCGCCGCGAAGTGATCGAGGACCCGCTGGCCCGTCTGCCCCGTTTTGATATCGCCTATCACGTCCCCCCGGGAAATACGCCGGAGAATTATGCCGCGCTGGAGCTCGCCGTTATCCTGGGGCAGGGCGAGAGTTCGCGGTTTTTCCAGCATCTCGTGAAGGAAAAGCAGCTCGCGTCGCAGATCAACGTCTTTGTCGAAACACGCATCGGCACCAGCCAGTTCTACATCATCGCGACTCCGCGGCCGGGCGTGAAGATCGAAGACCTGGAACATGGTGTGAACGATGAGATCGCCGCCTTCTTGAAGGAAGGAGCGACGGCGGAAGATCTTGCCAAAGCGAAAGTCCAGCTGTTGAGGCGTTTCATCGAGATTCGCCGCTCCTCGTTGCGAACGGCGATCGCGATCGGCGATTACACGGTGAAGTTCAACGACCCGAATCTCATCAACACGATTCTCGATAAGGAGCGCGCCGTAACTGCCGAGCAAGTGAACGCGGTGGCGCGGAAGTTTCTCGTGCGCGACCAGTGCACCGTCATCGTCACTGTGCCGAAAGCGCAGGAAGCAGCGGCATCCAAGGGGGCGCAATGAAAATTCATGCCGTTATTTCGAAATCCTCAAGTCGGGATTTGGTCGTGGCTGTCGCGGCCACTGCTCTTCTCGCGTGCGGAGCGAGGCCCGCGCGCGCGCAGGATAAGTCCGCTCCGCTAAGTAAGGTCGAAAGGCTGA
>Ga0307479_10001844_pt1 | contig 19311 bp, 14 predicted proteins | sample atmos_gasesECM4C_FD_203743 | JGI IMG/M metagenome (GOLD analysis project Ga0307479, IMG submission 203743) | Hardwood forest soil microbial communities from Morgan-Monroe State Forest, Indiana, United States - atmos_gasesECM4C_515 | ecosystem: Environmental > Terrestrial > Soil > Temperate... | reverse complement strand
CCACAAGGCGGTGGCGATCTAGCCACGGCCGCGTTGGACGCACAGGGGCGCACCGAGGCGCTTGCTATCCGTCGCGCGCTCCTGCGCGTGGCCGCGCGGTTGCCATGGCGGTCAAGCTGCCTGGTTTGCGCCATTGCGGGGCGCATGATGCTGTGGCGCCGGCGTTTACCGTCGAGCCTCTACCTTGGCGCGCGGACCGATTCCCAAGCGGCACTAGCGGCGCACGCCTGGCTTCGCTGCGGCGAAATCGACGTTGTCGGTGCCGAGATCGCGGACCAATACGCGCCGATCGTCGCGTTCAAGGCGTGATCACGCGAGTATCGGGCCGAATCGACGCGCCATGATCGATCGAGTCCTCTGCGGCTGGCGGGTGCGTTCCGCGCTGCCATTGCCCGAAACGATGCCGTGGTCCGGACCCGATCGTCCGGTCGACCTCGAGATTCGTCCGGGAGTGGTGCCGGGCCGCGTGGGGGACCGCACGGTGGACCTTCCATACATAGAGGCGGCACCGGACGGCCGATTGCTGGTCGACGTAATGCCGATCGGGCGGTTCCTGGTAACGGCGGATTGCGTCGTGGTCGACACCACGCTCGCGCCGGATGCGCCGGAATGGCGCGCCTTCCTGCTTGGCCCGGTGCTCGCCGTGATCTGCTATCTCCGCGGTGCGTTGCCGTTGCATGCCTCCGCTCTGCGGCTTGGCGCTCGAACGGTCGCATTCGCCGGCCGATCCGGATCGGGCAAATCCACCCTCGCAGCTGCTCTCTCCTGCCGCGGGCACGCCCTGATCACCGACGACATCTGTGCCTGCGTGGGCCTCCCGGGACGCCCTCTGTTGCTGCCGACCTATCCGGCGCTCAAGCTCAGTCGGGCAAGCCTCCAGGCGCTCGGCATCGGGTCCCAGGGTCTGGTTCGGATCGGTCCGGACTTTGAGAAACTGCAGCTGGTTCGACCTCAGGGCTTCGATCCGACGCCTGTAACGCTGGATGCGGTTTATCTGATCGAGGACGCGCCGGAAGGGGCGGCTGACGAGATCGTTCCGACGACCGGTGCGGACGCCTTCACGCGCCTCAGTGCCGAGATCTATCGTCCTCCGATCGGGCGACTCCTGCTTGCCAAGCCGGCGTTCTTCAGCATGGTGACTCAACTCGCCACGGAACTGCCGACCCGAAGGCTGCTCCGGCGGCCCGACTTCACGAGACTGCAAATGCTCATGGAAATGATCGAGGCGGACGCCGCTCGCTAGCCCAGCGACAGGCGCAAGCCCTCGCCGTTCAACACCCGATTATACTCTTGCGATTCGAGCAGGCGACCTGCAGAAGCGCCCCGTCAGGACGCTCCTCCGAACTGGTTTTGCCCAGTGGGGGGCTCGTTTGACGTGCGGGCGTTACCCGCAGTGAGGTCCACGTCGAGTCGCTTGAGGATTGGAGCGTGCCACCGCGCCTTTCCGCCTACCTGCGCACTCTCGTTCGTGCCACCGCTACCGTATTTCCCATCTTGCATGATCTTATGCCCCAAGAGACGCAGCGGCCACTTTCGGCCCCATATGCCTAGCTTTTATAACACCACGTGCGGTTGGGAACAATCAACTTATCACTGTATGGCGCGAGGTATGGTTAACGAATGCCCGTAAGCCTCTGCGAAAGCTCAAACGCTTTTGGACGCTGTGTTTCCAAAGGATCTCCGACGCGTCTACGAACCCTCCTGCAGCCCAAGCAAGCCTTGCCGGCAAAGATCGATCACGGAGTCGCGAAGGGTCGTCTCATCCGTGGTCGTGCCGAACGCCGCGACGAGCGCACCGAAGGTGAGTCCACCGCATTCGAGCACGTGCGCCAACACCCGCCGTCGCTCTGGCGATAACCGATAGGATTCGCCCCCGATCGTCACTGCGAGCTCGGCATCGCCGTCGGTGGCGACTGGAATGCGGCGGCGCAAGGAAGGCACGATCATCGTGGCGCCAACGAGGTGGTCGGCGAGACCGAGGCTTAGCAATGGACGCGCCTTTCGTTTCGCATCCTCGGCGTCGAGATAGGTGGCGAGGCTGATCGAATCGATCAGAGCGTGCAATCGCTCTTTGAGCTCGCGCTCTTGCTGGCATAACGTCGCCTCGCCGCCCAGGCGCGTCAGATCCATCCGTGCCGGTACTTCGGCTGCCGCCTTGTCGGCCAGCCAGTGGATGAAGTCGACGCCGCGCGGAGCTTGAATGCCGATGGTGATATGCACCGAGTTCGGCCCGTCCAGCGTGGCCTTATGCACCTCGCCGCGAGGGAGATACAGCACGTCGCCCGGCTCGAGCAGGTCCTCCCAGACGACCTCGCTCCCGAAGGGCTCGCTGGGGCCGTGGTTCTCGAGGGGAAACGGCATCGGTATGCCGTGGCTTCCCCACCGCTTGCGGCCATGGATCTGCAATACCAGGACGTCGTGCGGATCCCAGTGGGATCTGAACGCGCTGCCGCGCCCAAAGCTCAAATAGGCGTTTGCCCAGGCGCGGTGGCCAAGGCGGCGCTCGATCGCATCCGTTAGGTGGCCGATTCGCGGCACGAAGTCGCCAATGCCGTTGATAACCAGGCTCACTCCCTGGCGTAGCAGGGCCTGTAGCGCCCCCGGGCGCAACTGGCGCGCGCCGTCGCTGTGCCGGAACAGCGCCGGCAAGATCTCGGTATTCGCTCGGAGCACTCTCAGGCGGTCAGAGGGAAGCAGGTCCGACTCGATCAGCTGATTGATTGTCGACCAGGGAAATAGGGGAGCCGCCCGCGCGGGATCGGCGGACCTCACGTGGAGCCGCTTTTTCTGGAGAAAATGATCGAGGAACGACTCCTCCGATTCCGGGGCCAAAAGTGAGGCAAGATCTCGAATCATTTTACGCCCTATTGAAACCGGACCGGATCGGCAAGCTGGAAGCAATCCGAGCCCCATGTTTGCCGGTCAGTCGCTGATCTCCCGCGATGTCTGCACATGGGTACGCTTGAATTCCTGATATTGCTGGTGGACCCAGGCGGTGAGCCGCTCGGCAGCTGGGCCGTCGTAATACAGGATCCGTCGATTGCTGAAGCCGCGCCCCAGCCCCGCGCAGCTTAGCACCTCGGTGGGTCCGCCGATATTCTCGCGCAGCCCTGGCTCGTCCAGGTACCGGTTGCCGATTATGAACGTGAAGAGCCGGCCGTCCGGCCGTGGCGCATACCATTCGGTATTATTGATCCAATGCGAAATCTGGCCAGCCTGAATGAAGTTCAGGACGGTGATTCGGCCCTCGGACAGGAAGTCGACCGGGTAGGTCTCCCAATGAGACCCGAGCCCCAACCGAAGGTCTCGGGATTTGCCAAATTCCTCCAGACATCTCACCAAGGGCGGCTCTGCGAGGTGCCGGAAAGGCGGTGCTGACCCATCGACCGGCATCGCCGATAGCAAGAGGCCCATCGCTGCCGTTCCAAGAGCGAACTGAGGACGCGACAAGGTCGGCGGAACTCGTTCACCCAGCTTCGCGACCAGCGCCCACAGGAGGCAATAGCCGGCGGGATAAGCAAAGCGCTCGATCAGCACTCCGAACGCAAACAGCGCCAGCGGAATCAAGAGGGCGCTGGCGACGAGATAGACAATGAAAGCGTCGGCCGCCGCGCATGAGACAAGGTCGCGCGCCGGGTGAAACAAATGGGAGGCGACGCGCCTGGCGTAGACCATCGCTACGGTGAAGGCTGAGACGAGCGCAGCGACGAGGATGACGATCTGGGCGGGATCCAGATGCGCTAGAACGTAGGCCGTGCCGCCCCAAGCATTCAACGGTGGGATGGAGATACCCGATAGCTCCGGGTCCTCGCCGACCGGTGAGCGCGTAAGCAGCGATTGAGCCAGGGGCTGCATGATCCCCTTGATCTCGGCCGGACTCAATAATGCCGGCCGGACGGGAAGGACCTCGGTAACCTGGCTCCAAACCAGGTCGCCGGCGAAATAGGCGACAGCGGCTGTCGCACAGAGCGATGCGCCGCAGACGAGCGTTGTGGCGGATAGCTCGCGGCGCATCGCCACGAAATAGAGCGCGGCGACAATGAAGCCCGGGACGGCAACGATGACTGTGAGCTTGTCACTCAGGGCGCAGAGCATCATGAGTGCGCATGCCGCCCCCAAACGGCCGACCGTCGGTCCGTTTAACGGGCGTGGCAGGCAGTCAATGGCGAGAAACGCGGCGAGGATCGCGCAGAAGAATTGCCCGAAATGGTTCGAGGGGATCCCGATGTACCGCAAGTAGGTGTCGAAGAGGCCCCAGCTCCGGAGGAGGGGCGGCAATCCCGTGACCAGAAGCGCGCCCCACAGCGCAACGCGTCGGGCAGCGACAGCCGCGTGCGTCACGCGCATGTAGAGCCAGAGACAATACCAGGCGATCCCGAAATAAAGCGCGAGGTTAAGGGATTCAAAGGCAAAGAGCCAATGTTCCGGCTGGCTTGAAATCGCATAGGCGACGATCGAGAAGAGTTTATCCGGGAAAAGATCGGTGTGCTGCCCGAAGTTCCAGTCCGCCAAATGGCCGCCGTGCAAAAAAATGTCCTGCAGGAAAACGAGCGTCCAAAGCGTGTCGGCGCTGAAGGCTCTCGTCGTTGTCAAAGCGTTGCCGGTAACCGCGTCGAGGCCCAGCGGCGTGAGGATTGCGATCGCCACGACGGCATAGAATCCAAGTGGCGGGACGGGCAGCGCGGGCTCGCCGGTGCGCTCTCTCACTGGATCTGCCACGCGCACCCTGGCTGGGGAAAACATCGATTCACTGCCCATCTTGAATGTCTAGCCCATCCCTAACGTGCCTCGACCGTGATCGCTGGACAGTGCCCCGATCATGGCCGAACAATGGTACCTCAAGTAGGATGTGATCCAACGGCTGATCACTGGTCTTTACCATGATTGTTTGGGGCCGCGCCGAATGAGAGTGCCTTCAATTGCGGCCGTGGCGAAGCTTCATCGGAAGCTGGTATACGGCCGCAGAGTTCGAATTCTGGCCGATTGTATCTTGGAGAATCTTCCGAAGGAGGCACGCGTCCTCGATGTAGGCTGCGGTGATGGTATGATTGATGTCGTGATCGAAGCCAAGCGGCGCGACGTATCGATTCGAGGGATCGATGTTTTGGTCAGACCCGACACTCATATCGCCGTCACGAAGTTCGACGGCACGGTGTTTCCCTTTCCTGATAACTCCTTCGATATCGTGATGTTCGTCGATGTCCTGCATCACACCGACGATCCCATGACATTGTTGAGGGAAGCCGTTCGGGTCGCTCGCAAGGCCGTGGTGATCAAGGACCACACCATGAACGGCGCGTTGGCCTATGCGACGTTGTGGTTCATGGATTGGGTGGGAAACGCTCGGAAGTTGGTGGGCATCCCCTGCAACTATTGGCCGGAGCAACGCTGGCGGGATGCATTCGAGGCATTGGGATTGCGCATCGACGCATGGATGCCGAGATTGGGATTATATCCGTGGCCGTTCTCAATGATTTTCGAGCGACGCCTGCATTTTGTGGCGCGTGTTGTTCCCGCCCAAGACGACCGCGACAATCAGGCTGATTCGCTGCCCGCGTTCGCTTCCAAATCAAGGCAAATATGAGCCCAGGGGCGGAACAAACGGGCGCCGGCGTCGGCGCGCCGTCCGCTCCCGCGCCGACGCGGCAGTCTGCCGACGAGCAAGCGAGGTGCTCCGGGGACAACGAAACTGAACTCTCAATCGTCATTCCATGCCTCAACGAAGGCGAAACGATCGCCGCCTGTGTCACAAAAGCAATCGAGTTCCTGAAGCAGCAGGCCGTCGCGGGCGAGGTTATCGTTGCCGATAATGGCAGCGTCGACGGCTCGCGCGAGATGGCGCGTGATTGTGGAGCGCGCGTGATCGAGGTGTCCCCTCGGGGCTACGGGGCGGCTCTCCAAGCCGGCATCCTCGCGGCACGGGGACGCTACGTGATCATGGGCGATGCCGATGACAGTTACGACTTCAGGGATCTCTTGCCGTTCGTCGCCAGCCTGCGCACCGGCCACGAACTCGTCATGGGCAATCGCTTCAAAGGCAAGATAATGCCGGGCGCCATGCCGCTCTTGCATCGATACGTCGGGAATCCGCTCCTGAGTTTCATTGGGCGCCTGTTTTTCAGGAACTCGGTCGGCGACTTCTACTGTGGTCTGCGAGGCTTCCAGCGAGAGGCGATAGTGCGCCTCGATCTCAGAATGACCGGCATGGAGTTCGCGATCGAGATGGTGGTCCGCGCGGTCCTGGCCGGGCTTGGCATCGCGGAAGTTCCGACGACGCTCTCGAAGAGCGGCCGGTCCAGGCCACCTCATCTGCGTACTTGGCGCGACGGCTGGCGAACCCTCCGCTTTCTGCTGCTCTATTCGCCGCGGTGGCTCTTCTTCTATCCCGGCCTGACGCTGATCGCGGTGGGTTTTGTGACGAGCGTGCTCCTCTTGCCGGGACCGCTGACCATCGGCAGGCTGACGCTCGACGTGCATACAATGCTGGTGGCATCCGCCTGCTGCGTGGTCGGCGTGCAGAGCGTTTGCTTCGCGATCATAGCAAGGGACTACGCCTCGGCCCGGAAGCTGCTTCCGCCGTTGGTGGGGTATCAGCCGCTGTCCGGACAACTGACGCTCGAGCGAATGCTGCTTCTGGGCGGTGTTGTATTCGCGGCAGGTTTGGCGGGAGTGATCGGGGCATTCCTGCAGTGGAGCGAAGTGGGCTTTGGCGATCTCGACTACAGCAAGGTCTTGCGCCTCGTGATCATCTCGGTGACCGGTCTCTCGACGGGCGCGCAGCTCATCCTCTCCGGTTTCCTTGCGGGAGTGATCGCGATCGGTCACCGAGAGTGATGGGCGGTTGCGTTGTCGATACCGGCGCGAATCCCTGGCCTCGGATAGTCAGCGGTTTCCGCCCGTCACCCGGCGCAGGAAATGCCCGGTCGAGATGGCGCGCAACAGGGCCAGCCGGTACGGGCTGCTGACTTCCGGCCGCTCCCAGCCGGCAGTCGGCCAATTCTCGACCAGGCGGCGCAATCGCGGCAGGTCGACCGCTCTGGCCGCCGGCTCACACGCGGCCAGTCGCTCGAGCTCCTTCGCGACGTCATCTCGCGCCGCCGTCAGCCGCTCGTGCCAATCGGCGCTGTCGAGGCCAGTCCGCTCGTTCTCCAGAACGAGGCGCGGGACGCGATCCGCGAGAGCGCGTCGGGCCAGCGCTCTCGGCGTTCCGTCGCGCAGGAATTGGCTGGTCGGCACCGAAAGGCAGAATTCGATGAGCCGCACATCCGCGAGGGGCTCTCGCACGTCCAGGCGGTGCTCTGCCAGGCAGCCCTTGAGGGCATCGCCCGAATCACAGCGCTCGAGGCACCAGACCCGCTCCTCGAAACCATCCTTCCAGGGGCGACCGGCCAGATCACTGCCCGCCTGCCGGGCGCGGCGGGGAAGATCGAGGGTCTCGAACCGATCAGGGTTGATCGCGCAATAGCCGAATATGTCGGTATCGTCTCCGCGCCTCACTCTGCGAATCCAAGTCCAGGCGGCAGCCGGAAACCACGGACCAAGCGTTTCCGCGAGGGCGTGGGCCCAGCTCCATCGCTGCCGACGGACCAATGTCCGTGCGGTGCGCCACCACTCGATCCAATGTCCGGTCCGGAACAGCTCCGGTAGGAGCGCCATCCCGTCGTAGCTCAGTCCGAAGTTTCCCAGCGCGCCACCGAGCAGAACCGTAAGCTTCCGCTCCTTGACAGCTTCGATGATTCGGTTCTGCAAGGCGAGATTGCAGATGGCGAGCATCGGCCGCTCGGACAGCAGGAAGGCGCGGTCGAGATCCGCGAGTGGCGAGCGATTCGGCGCATGGATCAGGACGTGCTCTATGTTCGGGTACATGGCCGCGGTGGCGGCTGCGTATGGGCCCTCATCGATGAGCACGTTCGGAGGACAAGGGCCCGCATATCCTTCTCGCGGCACGCCGGTGAAGGCGGTGACGCGGCCGCCGGATGGTGTAAGCAGCCGTGCGGCCGTTGCCACAACGGCGGGGCTGTCGAGACCTCCGCTCAGGGTAGCCGCAACGTTTTTGACGCCGCGCAACCGGCATCGCACCGCTTCGTCCAGCAATACGCGCGCTTGCTGCACATAGTCGTCCGCTCCACGCAGCCCAAGGGAGCGGCGGCGCGGCTTCCAATGGCGCCACGTCTTGAGTCCGCCCGCGGTGACTTCAACTCCGTGAGCCGGTGCGACCCGATCGATGCCGGCAAAGAAGGTGCGAGTGCCGGCGTCCGGCAACAGCACCAGGAACTCGGCGATCTTGTCTTCGTCGGGAGCGTAGGGGACCTCAGGCAGCGCATGCAGGCCTTTGGGCATGCTGGCAAAGGCAAAGAAACCGTTCCCTCGGTGGTAATAGAGCGGCCGAAAGCCCAGCGGATCGCGCGCCAGCAACAATCGTTGCCGCTTAGCGTCCCAGAGGGCAAAGGCGTAGTCGCCGATAAGGCGCTCAAGACAGGCGTCCTCCCATCGCTCGATCGCGGCGAGGAGGATGGCGGCGTCGCTGAGGGTAGCGGTTGTTGCGGCAGGAATCTGCAGGGCATCAGCGAGCTCATCGCGATTGTCGAGACGAAGATCGGCGACCAGGATGAACCGCCCACCGCCGCCCACCAGCGGCTGCCGGTCGAAAACGTCCTCCGGGAGAAGCCGCATCAGCCGCCGACCCAGGGACACGTCGCCTTTGGACCACTGCCCGCCCGCATCGGGTCCGTAAATCTCCTGGGCCCTCAGCATCCGCGCGCAGCCCTCGGCGGCATCCAGCCGACCGTCGAGCCGCCACAGTCCGGCAATCGCGGTCATCCTACAGTGGGCTCCCCATCTCTTACGCTCAGTGCATGGGGGATCAATGCGCGGCTTCCAAGCGCGGCGCATCGCGCAGCAGGCTGCATCGCCACATCAACCAAGACTTTCATGCTTCCTGCGATCGTTCTCTGACGTAAGAACTATCGGCCGCAATTCTTAAGATCGATCTTCAATAATTTCAGCACGGGGAGTGATTATGGGGCCGATCATTCTTAACGAATTGCTAGCATAAGCGGGACCGTCGTACCAGCCGACATCATCGAATGCTGGGTGGCGCTGTCCGGCTCGACACGGGACGGTCAAGAAGTTAGTAACCAATGAGCGCCGGGCCTGCACGCTGTGGTTCGGTGAACCGGCGGCACTCTCCTAGGGTCAGCTATCGCAATCTCGGCTCAAACCGTGATACCTCACATGGGCCACGCCGGCGAGTGCGTCGAAGGATCGAGGAAGCGCGGTCGACAATGCGACTCGAGGATTGGATTGATCGGCGTCACCTGGAGCCGGCTGCTCAGGCGGCCTACCTGGCGGCATTCGCCGCGTCGCCGCATTCGGCGATCATCATCGACAATTTCTTGCGGCCCGAGAGGCTCGGCGCCCTGCAGCGCGTGTTCGCCACGGAGGGTCGGTTCGAGACGCGGCACTACGCTTGGAAGCCCTCGGAGAACCCGGCGGAGAAATCGGAAATCGAGGTCCCCACCAGTGTTTGGCGAGCGGCTCCGGCGTCCCAACGGGCCTCCACCGAAAGCGTTTTCGCGGGCGCGCACCCCGCCTACCGGCTTGGCGATGGGATCCTGTCGCATCTCAAATTCACGGAGCTGCTCCGGTCGCCTGAATTCATGGACTTTCTGCAGGCCGCGACCGGGATCAGGCCGGCCACGCTCACAGGCTTCGTCACACGGATCATGGTGGGTGGACAGTACATCCAGCCGCACAGCGATTTCTGGCGGATCCGCGACCTCTGCGGCGTCTACTATGCCAGCACGGGCTGGCAGCCGGGCTTCGGCGGCCGCTTCCGGCATTGCGGCCCCGGGCCCGATCTCGTGCCGATTGATCCATTGCCGAACCGGCTTCTGCTGTTCGAGCCGCGCGCCGAGTGCAAGCACGATGTGGAGCCGATCGTCGAGGCGGGCGCCAGCTGGCAGCGCTGGGCGTTCTCTCTGTGGTTTGGCACACCCGCGCCGCCCGAACCGTGAGAGCGAGGCAAGCCTCGCGGCGCAGGCGATGGTCCGGTGTCGCCTGAGGCACGATTGATCGCCCGCAGATGACGGACGGCAAGGCGCTCTGCCTCAACATGATCGTCAAGAACGAGATGAAGAATCTCGAGCGCTGTCTCGGCGCGATCGCCGACCACATCGCATGCTGGGTGATCGGCGACACCGGCTCCACCGACGGTACCCAGGACTTCATCAAGGCGTTCTTCGCCAAACGCGAAATTCCCGGCGAGCTGCACAGTTTTCCCTTCGAGCATTTCGCGCAAGCTCGGAACGCCGCCCTCGACCGCGCGGGCGCCTCGACGCTCCTTTACGACTATCTGCTGTTCGCCGATGCGGACATGGAGCTCGTGGTGGAGGACCGGGACTTCCGGACGAAACTGGAGGCGCCCGGGTACCGGCTGATTCAGCGCACGGAGTCGGGCCCCACCTGCTGGACCACGGGCCTGGCACGGCGGAGCATCGGCGCGCGCTACCACGGCGTCACCCACGAATATCTCGATGTGCCTGGCGCGGAACAGGAGCTGCAGGGCGTCTGGTACCGGCACCACGCGAGCGAAGCTGATCGCGCTGACAGGCTCGAGCGGGACATCCGACTGCTCACGAGAGCGCTCGAGCGGGACCCGGAAAATCGTCGCTACTGGTTCTACCTGGCGCAGTCGTACCGCGACATCGGGCAGACCAGACGGGCGGCAGAGACATACGCCAGGCGCGTGGAGATCGGCGGCTCGGACGAGGAAACGTGGCAGGCACGGTTGCAGCTGGCGCGCTCCCTGCGCGCGCTGGGGGAGAACGAAGGGGAGTTCTTGCGCCAGGCGCTGGCAGCCTTCAATCAACGCCCGCAGCGGGCCGAGCCGCTTTACGATCTCGCCCGGTATTACCGCGAGCGTGGCATGAACGCGGCAAGCATGGTGTTCTCCGAGATGGGGCTGACCGTACCGTGGCCGGAGGGCGTCGCGTTCCCTGAGGAATTCATCTACACCGCGGGGCTGCGAGAGGAGTACTGGATCGCGGCGATTTACTCAGGCGATTCCGCGCGGAGGGACCGCGGACACGACGCGTGCAACTGGCTGGCGCTCAATAGGAAGATTCCGGCCAGCTCACGGGACTTGGCGCGCTCGAGCTTAGTCCACTACCTGGAGCCCGCCAGCGCGATGATGCCGTCATTCGCAGCACGGCCGATCGGATTCACCCCGCCCGACGGTTACCGGCCGATGAACCCGTCGGTCGCGCAGAGGGGCGACGAAATCGTACTGGTGCAGCGAGCCGTCAACTATACCCTGACGAGTGACGACCGGTATGAGACGCCGAACGGGTCGCCGATCGATACCAGGAATTTCTTGCTTCGGCTGAGCCCCGCGCTGGAGATCCAGTCGTCGGCGGAGATTCTGCCGCCGACGGATATGCCCAACCCCACCTTCGAGCTGGTCAGGGGTTTCGAGGATTTGCGCTTGTTTCTCTGGCATGGCGGGCTCTGGTGCAGCTCAAACTTTCGGGAGTTGACCTCGCATGGGTGGTGCGAGCAGGTGCTCGCGCGCATCGATACCGGTACTCCAGGGGTGTGCCGGTTGACCGATTGGCGCGCCCTGCGGCCCGAGGGACAGCGCCGGAACGAGAAGAACTGGATGCCACGGGTCGCAGACGATGTGCTCCAATTCATCTATCTCTGCGATCCCACCCGGGTGGTAGACGAGCAAGCGCGAACGATCGCCGAAGCCACGCCTCCCATCAAAGCCGACCACTTCAGGGGCGGCTCGCAGGCGATCCCCTTCGATGGGGGCTGGCTCGCCTTGATTCACGAAACGAGGGAGAGAAGCGCCAGAAGGCCACGATACCAACAGCATCGGCTCATCTGGCTCGACCAGGCAAACGCGTTGCGCCGGGTGAGCCGTGCATTCTTCTTCAACAAGATAGAGACCGAATTCGCCGCCGGGCTGGCTTGGCATCCCGACCGCAAGCGCCTGCTGGTCTCCTATGGCGTCGGCGATTGCGAGGCGTGGATCGCGACGGTCGATGCTGCAGAGGTCGGACGCGCGCTGCAGGATGTGGAGCAACTACCCTCGGGGGCTCCTTGAACGGCAGGCAGCGCCACGCAACGTTGGACGCGGAGCGTGGCGGGACCATTGAGTGCGTGAACTGTCGTCAACGCGGTGGAATTCAAATCCAGTCGTGCGCTAGCGCGGCCCGACGGGGTGCCGTGTCGACGGACGGGCATCGCTTTTGTTCAGCGAAATTGAACCATCCGATGGTCAACTGTCGATCGACGGGAATTGTCTTGTGCCGAGCCCCCGATCGGCAGAGGAGCGGGAGATGGCGAGCGCGGCGCAGAGTGCAGCGAATCGGTCGAATGCGCAGGAGAGCACCGGGCCCCGGACGTCCAGGGGCAAGGCGGCGCTGCGGCGGAACCCGTTGCGGCATCTGCCCGCGGAGCTCGGCAGCACCGCGCCCCAACCGCCTCGGGGCCGATCCCGCGAGAATCGTCACATTGGGAAAGCAGAGCCGATTTATCGAATGAGATCAGCGAGCGCGACGTCGGGGGAAAGCCGATTTGATGCCGCCGGGAGCCGCTTGAGGGTCCGTACCCAATTGGTGCAAACCCGCTGAAAACGATTCGTTTCGCGCTCTGGTGCTGGATGACGAGCGTGAATCAGACCAATGGGCGCGCCTTATCGAGTCCAGACCCTTGCTTTTCACAGCTTTTGCAAGCGTGTCAGCCGGCGGGGCGTAGTATTATGCTTTTTCCGAAGCGGGATCGGATTTGAATGTGGCGAACGTGTCATTCGAAGCATTGACCGCGCGACTCTCACGATACTCCCTGCTCGGATACGGCTCAGTCGCGGTTGCTTTGCTGGCCTTTGCGAGCTTCACGGTGGCCTTTTTCCTGCCGATCTACACCGACGAGATCGTGTGGAAAGCCTATCAGGACAGGATGTGGTATGACGGGTTTCAGAGTACGGGATCGTTCCTGACCTGTGGCGCCCATTCGTTTCGCACCCCATTATTGTTGGCGCCTTTTCGTCTCCTTGATACCGCTGTTTATGAGGAGCTCGACCAGCCGCTCGGCATTCGCGCGATCGGTGTCGGGCTTGCGCTTGCGTGGGGATTCATCACTTGGCTGCTTCTGCGATGCTCAGTCGGCCGGACGATCTCTCCGGGGACCATCGCCACAGGCGTGATCGCGTTCTCGACTGTGGGCATCATGCCGTTCCTGCTGGTGCTGAACCGTCCTGAGCAAGTGTTGCTGATCGCGATCACGCTCTTGACTATTCCTCTGCTGCAAGACGAATCGCCCACAAAACGCAGTCTTCCCACCGAGATCGCCGCGGCTTTGGGGTTCGTATTTTTCTGCGGCTATGTGCTCGCGGCTCATCAGTTGGGGATCTTGACGATCCCTCTGATGCTTCTCTTTCTCGTGCGCTTCTTTCCAAGGAAGAGCATCGTCGGCTTGAGTGCTGTAGCGGTCGTGGTGATTGGCGTCACGGCGTTCCTCGACTGGAACCGACGCTGGCAGTGCGGCGATCCCAGCCTCAAGCTCACGTTTTTTAAGGATAACATCATGTTCGCCGTTCAGTCCGGCGAGCTTAGGCACTATTTGAGGATGTGGTTGGAGTTACTTTGGACGGACTTTGCGCCGTTCTCTTACCTGTCGGAATTCCTGTTCAAGCGCCATTACACGTCCCCGCTGTTGCCCGGAGCGCCGGACATCGTCCGAATCTCGCTTTCGATGGGCATCTTCGTTTTGTTCGCCTTCATCCTTTCCGTCGGCGCCTGCGCATTTGGACTGCTGATGCGGAATTCTGTCCGCACTCGGCGTGGCGTCGTGCCGCTTTTGACGCTAGGTTGGATATGGGGATTTTACATATTTGCGGTCTTCGCCCGGCTGGTTAGAAACGAATACCAGGCGGAACTCATCGAGCCTGTGATGGTCCTCATGGCCTTGGCCTCGCTGTGGCTCGCGCGAGGCCTGATCGTCGGGCGGTTCGGCGCCTCGAGGTCGCTGATGGTGGCGCGTGGCACCTTCGCTGCGCTCATCGGACTCTCCATCCTGAGCCAGCTCGCGCTACTCGCGATCTACACACCTTATGCCTTCGGCTCCTGGAGCGATCCTGGTTATCCAAGCGAGCTGAAGTATTCGATTAGCGGCTTTGGCTATGAGCGGCTTCGACCCAAGATTCTAGAGACCGCGGCTTTGTGCGATATCGATCCCAATCGCCATCCTCAGCACGTCGTGGTGGACGAGCTGACGTATTTCGCACTCGAGCCCGCCTATCAGCCATTTTTTGCGACCTACCTGCATGAGAGCAATTGGGGCGAGAATATCTCGGATATTCGCGGCTTGTTGGATAGTTGGAATTCGGCGGGTATGATCGTGGGGTGTCAGTGGGTTCCCCACAAGCTTCGGAGCGAAGCAATAGAGAATGGCCAATTCTGCTGTCTTCGAAAATTTGCCCGTTAGCTAGGGCTGCGCCGCAGCCAGCCGATTGACGTGGGATGCCTGCAACTTTCGAGCGTCTCCCCCAAATCCAATTCACTCGGATCGGACTACGCTCCAGTCGCGTTCACCAGGGGCCATTCTTCCTGTGGGGTCGAGGGATCCCTGCATTTGATCTCCCGCGCGGTCCGCGAACTGGGCAAAGAAAGCCGTGCACTGGAGGAGAATTTCGCGTTGCAGCAGATCCTTAGATTGCTCGACCCGTCTGAGATAGCTGCTTGCGGCCGCGCGCATCGCGTCGGTCGATATGGCGAGTTGCAGATAGAGCTGGTCGGCCTTTGTGCCTACTCGCATACTGCCTCCTGACGATGCCCGATGTTCGCTCACTATGCGGGTGGAGGCAGTTTGATGCTCTGGATCACATTGCCGCCGGCGGCGTGGTGACCATCCAGGCGCAGCTTCCGGATTGTGCGCGCTTTCATTCAACTCGGCGGGATCCGGAAGCGCCGTGCTCGCGAAAGACCGTATCGAGCGGAACCGCAGCATTACCTATGAGATCCCCTGATGCACGGGAAGTTCCGCGGGCGGATCCGCTGGAGCCCGCGCCGGAAATTGGGCGACGCATGACAGTGGCGATCCGCCCGCGGAAGTGTCCGGTTCCTCATAGAGCGCGGTGGCGCCGACGGCGGCATCCTATGGTTGGACGAGCCGTGATCGCCGCGCACGCCGCGGATGCACGCCGGTGGAACGCGCTCGATAGTTAGAAGGTGTCCTTCCATCTCATGCGTTCTCCCACCGCGCTTTCCCGCCTTATCGAAGCCTTGTTCGTGCAACGCTCTGCGGCTCTGCGTCTCGGAATCAGCTTCGTCCTCGGTGCGGCATACACCCTCTCCATGCTTCCTCTCGGCTTGCTTTCCGGAAGTGGCGGCTTCTGGGAATTTCCGAGAGGCACCATACACGGCGCAGACAGCGACATGGCCAATGGCCTTGTCGGATATCTCTATTTCGTGCACAGCCCCTGGCAGTGGCCGGTTTTGAGTTTGCCTAATTTGGGAGCGCCGACGGGAACCAATCTTTTCTGGCTCGGCGACGCGGTCCCGCTGGTGAGCTTGGCGGGAAAGCTGATCTTCACGGCCACCGGCGTAGAGATCAATCTCCTTGGGGCATATCTGTTTGCCAGTTTCGTCTTGACCGGCATGGCGATGGTGACGCTGCTGGCCGCGGCCCGGCAGCGCAACCTGATCGCCGCGATTGTCGGCACGATTATCGGGGTCAGCACGCCCTTCCTGCTCTATCGCTGGGGCCATATGAGCCTCGCTGCCCAATTCCTGATCGTCTTCGCCCTTGCGCACTATGTAAAGGGGTCGCGCCAGCCGAGTGACTGGCGCATCTCGACCGGCTGGATGGGTTTGGTTTCAGTCGCTCTTCTTGTCGATGCTTACATTTTTCTGATGGTCGGAGCGTGTTGCGGCGCCGCACTGTTTCAGAGATGGCTGAACCGCAACATATCGAGCATCGGCGCATTGGCGGAAGGGACGGCCGTTGGTGCGTGCACGCTCGGCTTGATGTTCATCATGGGCATTCTCACGGACGATTTGCGGTCCGCCGGTGACGACTGGTTCGGGATTCTCTCGATGAATTTGGCGTCGCCGTTAATTCCACAGTTGAGCGGACTCATTCCGCCGCTCGAGGAATATCGTGTGGGAACAAGCGCTCAATACGAGGGATTTTCATACCTAGGATGCGGCGTGATCGTGTACCTGTTGCTCGGCCTTCGCCGGGGGGCCGGTTGGATCAAGCGGCGCGTGAGATCTCACATCGCCCTGATCTGCGTGCTTGGTTGCGCTACGCTGCTGGCGCTGTCTAACAAGATCTATTTCGGCCACCGTCTGTTGCTGGAAATACCGCTTCCCGACCGCGTGCATTACGTGCTTGGTGCGGTGCATTCGAGTGGACGATTCTTCTGGCTCGTCGGCTACGCCCTCGAGGCGGGCGGAATTCTGATGGTTCTGGGAGGATTTCGACGACCTTCGGCATTGGTCGTGCTCGGGCTTGCTTGCGCGGTTCAATTAATCGACGTCGATCCTATTCGCGGGGCGGTCGCCGCGAGCGCTACGCACCCAGCTGTCGCTGTTATCGAACGCCAACGAGCCGCAGCAATCGTAGCTCAATCGGGCGCCCTGAAGATTTTTCCGAGCTATCCATGCGTGGATACTGCGATCAAAGACGGAACCGTGTCCGCGTCTGCCCGTGAAAGAGTGGCCCAGGCAAACATGGAATTTCAGTTGCTCACTGCCCGAGCAGATCTGCCGATCAATTCGGTCTACAATTCTCGCCTCCAAACCGATTGCCGGGCAGAGGATCGGATCATGCGCGATCCGCTTCAGGATGGAACCACCTATATCTATCTTGGGTCATTCGTGCCGAGCGGAAGCCAACGCGGAGGACGTGCAATGGCGGAGGTTTGTAATGACCTCGACTGGTTGCGCTACTGCATTCTCCGATCATCACCGGTATTCGAACGGCCGCAATCGGGATCGTCCGCGCAACCGGACCGTTGATAAGCGCGCGCAACTAGCGCAGATGTGAGTTGCCGATCGGCTTTGAACGGACTGATTGTCCATGATGATCCGACCGCCCTGCCCGAGCGTGAGGTACAGGCATGTGGCAGATGCTCTGAAGATAGCGTTCGGACACCCAGCCGGCCTCCAACTCCAGCCAGCAGCTTAGATCACGATTGTCCTGCCCCAGAGCCCCAAACCCGAATCACTGGGACTACGCTGTAATGGCGCTCAAAAGGAGCCATTTTTTTTATGCCCCCGGGTCGATCCCTGCATCTGATCTCCCGCACGGTCGGCCAGCTGGGCAAAGAAAGCCGCGCACTCGAGGAGAACTTCGCGTTGCAGCAGATCCTTAGATTTCTCGGCCAGTCTGAGATAGCTTTTTGCCGCTGCGCGCATCGCGTCGGCCGAGTTGGCGAGTCGCAGATAGAGCTGGTCGGCGTTCGTGGGGTCAGACTTCCTGCTCATCTGCGCTTCCTGTCGACCGTGGCGACCGACCGCTGGTGCTCTGCCGATGCGGTTGCGAGCAGTCGATCCACAGATTGCTTCGACCGGCTCACGCTCTAATTTTCCATCGATCGAAGCACCGGGTCTCGCGACCTTCTCGGGATCGGCCAAAATTCCCCGCACTCCATGTCCTTGGAGGCCGTCCCGTGCGAAATTCTGCGGGATGCGAGCTGAAGCTTGAGATCGGCAACTCGGCGTACGTCCGATCTCCGACGAGACCCAGTCCTATTCGTTGATCCAGCAGTACCCGTACCCCTCCCGAGTTCTGATGCAGGAGAACGCAGAGTCGATCGCTACAAATTTCCGCCGGATGCGCTTTATGAATGTGCGCATGTTCGTAAAGTGTCCCACTCCGTTGTATCCGGTTACGAAGTCCTTGCCGTGAACGAGATCGTAGAGCTCGCGGTAGGTCACTTCGCGCCCGGCCTCCAATGCCATTTTCGAGACCATTCGGAATTCCGTTAGCGTCAGATCGATCTCCGCGTCGCACCAGAAAGCCCGGTTGATGTCGAAGCGCAGCTTCAGTGGACCCAATCGGAAGAGTGGCGGATGCGATCTCGGCCGTCGGCTTTCCGTGGCGAGCTTGATGCGTCGCCCCAAGACGGACAGGCCGCGGGACTTCTGAATGAAGTCTGCAGCGCCGGCGGCGAGCGCCGCCTCCTCGAGTGCCTCATCGGCAAACCCGGTCAGAAAAATCACTGGCGCGGCAATGGCGCGTCGACGCAATTCACAAAGCACCTCGAGACCGTTCATGTCGCTGAGGCGCCAATCCAGCAGGATCAGACTGGCGGTCTCATAAGCCGCGGTCATCTCGAGCGCTGAGAGCCCGCTCGAGCACTCGACGACATCGAAGCCTTCGTTGGCCAAATGTATCCGGAGCGCGCAACGGTAATCTTCGTCATCGTCCACGATGACGATCCGGCATGATTGCGCGGCCTTGACGGGAGCCAAGGAGGCCGGCAGGGGAGGGCCGGTGCGGAAAGTCGAGGGTGCCATGAAGCTGCGCAACGTCGACATGAGCGATCCCTCTAATTCAGAGCAGTTGCCACTTCGCATGGGGAACTGCGAGCCTGCCCGGCATCGGGTCATCTGCCGAACTGCCCGCACCAGCTCCCGCATATTTTGCGGACGGCGGCGAACGCCGTCTGTGAGTATTTTCGGAATCAATCCTTTTCTCGGAGCAGTAATGTACGGAACCATGCGCCGATGCGGCCTCGGTCGTGCTGTCGCCCGGCTGGTAGCTTGCCGTATGCTTGAGGAAGAAGGGCCGCAAAAAGCGTGAGGACCGCGGGCAGGATCCAGGGCCAAAGGTTCATACGCCCTGGCGCGATCCCGCGGGGCGCGCCATCATGTGGTCCCGCAATCCACCCGTAGTGCCATGAGCGCGCCATCCAAGACCAAGCTCCGCGTCCACGGCTTCGCCATATCCATTGACGGCTATGGCGCCGGCCCCAATCAGGATTTGGGCAACCCGCTGGGTGTCGGCGGGATCGCGTTGCACGAATGGGCTTTCGCCACCCGTACCTTCCGGCAGATGTTCGGGAGCGAAGGCGGCACGACAGGCATCGATGATAAGTTTGCCGCGCGCGGCTTCCACAACGTGGGGGCCTGGATCATGGGCCGCAACATGTTCGGGCCGATCCGGGGAACTTGGCCCGACGACACGTGGAGGGGCTGGTGGGGCGATAATCCGCCTTATCACACGCCGGTTTTCGTTCTTACCCACCATACTCGTAAATCGATCGTCATGGACGGGGGCACGGTCTTCCACTTCGTC
>Ga0307479_10001843_pt1 | contig 19318 bp, 17 predicted proteins | sample atmos_gasesECM4C_FD_203743 | JGI IMG/M metagenome (GOLD analysis project Ga0307479, IMG submission 203743) | Hardwood forest soil microbial communities from Morgan-Monroe State Forest, Indiana, United States - atmos_gasesECM4C_515 | ecosystem: Environmental > Terrestrial > Soil > Temperate... | reverse complement strand
CGTCAGAACGAAAAACAGCGGCGCACCCTCGATCGGGTTGACGATCGGGAACAGCGCGGCGAAGGTCACCAGAAAGGCGGCGGCGAGCGTGTGCATGGCGGCAGGCGTCGTGGCGGAGCGGTCAGCCGCGCATTGTCGCCGCTTCCGGGCGGCGCGCGAAGCCCCGGACGAGACCCATCGCCCGGATCGGCTGGCTCAGGCCAGGTACCGGTTCAGCAGCGCCAGCAGGATCAGCAGCACGACTCCGGTGCCCAGGCTCCAGCCGATCAGCTTTTTCTCGACCGGCAGCAGCGGCTCGACCGGGATCTTCTTCAGCTCTTCCTGGATGCCAGGCTCGCTCATGATGGCTCCGCGCTCGCGCCTCAGGTGCTCGCCAGCGGCGGTTTGACGCCGGCGAAGAACAGCCACGAAATGAGCAGGCCCACCCAGATGATGAATCCGAACAGGCTCAGCGCATACACCGCGACCAGTTTGCCGATGCCCTCCTGCCACAGCTTGCGGAAATTCGACAGCACGCCGATCGAGAAGAACGTCAGCACGAAGAAGATGACCCGGAACACGTTGGCCTGGCCCGCGGCCGACTTCAGGCGGCCAACTCCCTCGGGCGAGGCGCCCCAGGTGAGCAGCAGCACCACCGCGAAGGTCAGCAGGTAGCCGATGATGAACTTCGGAAATCGGTCCCAGATCTCGCGCGCCCGGGCCTTGTCGGTCGACTCGACGTTGATGTGATTGGTCCAGATGTACGCCAGCAGGAACGCCCACAGGCCGATGAAGACGTCGATGAACACCTTGATGGTGGCCGTCGTGCCCAGGATCCAACCCTTCTGGTAATTGATGCCCTCGGCGGCCGCCCTGGCCGTGATCAGCGCTTCCGCAATCGCGCCGCTTGCCACCGCGGCGCCGTCGGTCTTGACCGACAGGCCCAGCCAGGCCCCGGCCACCAGCGGCTCGTGCGACAGGAACGCCTGCGCGGCGAACGGCAGGATCAAAACCTCGACCACCGCGAAGATGACGACCAGCGACGACACCAGAATGGGAACGGCGGGGCGCGCGCGGATCGCGCTGCCGGTGGCGATCGCGGCTGAAACCCCGCAGATCGAGATGCCCGAGGCGAGCGGAGCGGCCCACTCGCGGCTGAAGCCGAACCATTTCCGCGCGATGTAGTAGACGACCGCCCAGTAGATCAGGTAGGCCTCGACGATGGCCGCGATCCCGCGCAGCAGCAGCGAAGAGGCCAGGCTGAATTTCTCGGCGGCGGTGACGGCGACGAACCCGCCCAGGATCACGATCGCGATCTTGATGTACAGCTCTGGCCGGATCGCTTCCTGCAGCCACCCGGCGAACCGGGGCAGTGCGTTTGCGACCACCAGGCCGGCCAGCAGCGCGAGGATGTAGCCGCCTTCGTTCGTGAGCTTCAAGGACCAGTCGATTCCGAACTTCTTCAGGTCGGCCGGCGTCGTGACGGCGAAGTGGGCGTAGCTGCCCGCGAACCAGCTCAGGTACGCGATCGCGAACACGACCGTGAAACGGATGGCGAAGCGGCGTGGGTCGATACCGAGCGACATGGACCCGAGCGTCAGCACCAGCACCAGCGCCAGGTAGGTCGCCACCAGCGCGCCCGCCCCGCCCAGAAAGGCATAGCCCTTGGACACGGGGGAGAGCGCCTTGGCCGGATCGACCCAGACGGCCGTGGTGACGGCCCAGCCGACCAGGTCGACGCCGGCTGCGCTGGCCAGGGCCAGAACGAACACCAGCAGGCCGATCCACAGCGCCAGGATGTCCTCGTGGCTTCCGGTCGGGCCGGCACTGCCGGCCCGGCCGGCTCGCGCCGCCGTCTGCACCAGGGCGTTCGTTGCTTCAGCCATCGCAGCGTCCGATCCGACCTGACACGGTAGCAAGCGTGGGCGCCGGTCGGAACGAACAATTCCTCATATTCATATTGCGCGCGGGCAGGCGGCGCACCGCCCGGTCGCCCCTCGTCCGCGTTTAATCATTGGCTGGGGGAGCACGAGGGGGCCAGCCCAGCCCCCTCGTTCTCTTCCTCCCCTCCTTTTCCGGACGAAGGCCGGAAAAGGGCCCCCGCGCCGCTCAGGGAGGGTTCAGTTCGGCCCGGTGCAGCTTGATCGCCTCGGCGACGATCGGCTTTAACTGCGGGGCGCCGTCGCGATCGAACTGGGCGTACAGGTCGCGCCGCATGCGCGGCTCCCAGAACCGGTGCAGGTGGGTGGCGATGTTCCGGCAGGCCTCGTCGCGGTCGGGGTAGGCCTCGAAGAAGTCCCCGATGCGGTTGGCCATGTGGATCAGGTTTTCGACGTCCATGGGATTTTCGGACTAACCGGCCGCCGCCGGCGCGATGCGCCAGGCGTGCGAATAAACGGAAAACTCGTTGCCGCGGGCAAAGCCCACCAGCGTCAGGCCGCATTCGTGCGCGATGCGGGCTGCCAGGCGGGTCGGTGCCGAAACCGCGACCAGCGTCGTGGCAATGCAGGCCGCCTTCTGGACCATCTCGACGCTGGCCCGGCTGGTGACGACCACAAACCCGGGCTGGACGTTGGCGCGCGTGCGCAACACCGCCCCGATCAGCTTGTCGAGCGCGTTGTGCCGCCCGACGTCCTCGCGTACGACCTGGGCCGCGCCTGCCACGCTGCTCCAGGCGGCCCCGTGCACCGCGCCGGTGGCTTTTTGCAATTGCTGGGCCGCGACCAGCGACGACAGCGCCTGGCAGATCGCATCGGGCAGCAGGCGCGGGCCCTTTTGATCCAGCTCCGGCAGCGGCCGCAGCACCTGCTCCAGGCTCTCGGCGCCGCAGATGCCGCAGCCGGTGCGGCCGACCAGCGTGCGGCGCCGGCTCTTCAGGCGGGCGAACGCTTCCGAGGTGATGTCGATCGCCACCGTGATGCCGCGCCCCGACGCCTGCGCTTCCACCCCGTAGATCTCATCGGGGCCGCCGACGATGCCCTCGCTGACCGAGAAGCCGACCGCGAAATCGTCCAGGTCGCCGGGAGTGGCGAGCATCACCGCGTGCGATACGCCGTTGTACTCGAACGCGACCGGCACTTCCTCGGCCAGCAACGCCCGGCGCACCTCGATCTGCCCGTCGCGGAAATGGATCTCGGTGGCCGCCTCGGCCGCGGGCGGTGCGCTCTCGGTCGAGTCCGGCAGCGGGCAGGTGCCTGCCGCTCGCGCACCCTGCTCGGCATTCACCGCGGTCACCGTTGCCTGCCCGCGAGAACTACTTGGCCGCAGCGGTCGTGGCGCGCTCCTCGTACAGGCGCTCCTGCGTCTGATTGAAGCTCTGGTAGGCGCGCTGCCATTGCGAGGGTTGCTCGACCGGCGTGACCTGGACCGCGGTGACCTTGTACTCGGGGCAGTTGGTGGCCCAGTCGGAGCTGTCGGTGGTGATCACGTTGGCGCCCGATTCCGGGAAATGGAAGGTTGTGTAGACGACGCCCGGGGCGACCCGCTCGGTCACTGTGGCCCGCAGCACGGTCTGCCCGGCCCGGCTTTCGATCCCGACCCAATCGCCGTCGCGTATGCCGCGCTCCTCGCCGTCGTGCGGATGGATCTCCAGCCGGTCCTCGTCGTAGAAGCGCACGTTCTCCGTGCGGCGCGTCTGCGCGCCCACGTTGTACTGCGACAGGATGCGGCCGGTCGTCAGCAGCAGCGGGTACTTGCGAGTGACCTTCTCGTCGCTGGGCACGTACTTGGTCAGCAGGAAGCGGCCCTTGCCGCGCACGAACTCGCCCACGTGCATGATCGGCGTGCCGTCCGGGTGCTCCTCGTTGCACGGCCACTGGATGCTGCCGAGCTCGTCGATCTTGGCAAAGCTGACGCCGTGGAAGGTCGGCGTGAGCTGCGCGATCTCGTCCATGATCTGCGCCGGGTGCGCGTAGTTCATCGGGTAGCCCAGCTCGTTGGACAGGCGCTGCGTGACCTCCCAGTCGGCCAGCCCGGGCAGGGGCTCCATCACCTTGCGCACGCGCGAGATGCGCCGCTCGGCGTTGGTGAAGGTGCCGTCCTTCTCCAGGAAGGAAGAGCCCGGCAGGAACACGTGCGCGTACTTGGCCGTTTCGTTCAGGAAGATGTCCTGCACGATGATGCATTCCATCGCCGACAGGGCGCCGGCCACGTGCTGCGTGTCCGGATCCGACTGCACGATGTCCTCGCCCTGGCAGTACAAGCCCTTGAAGGTGCCCGACAGGGCCGCGTCGAACATGTTCGGGATGCGCAGCCCCGGCTCCGGCGAGATCTGCACGTTCCAGGCCTGCTCGAACAGGGTTCGAGCCGTGGTGTCGGACACGTGCCGGTAGCCTGGCAGCTCGTGCGGGAACGAGCCCATGTCGCACGATCCCTGCACGTTGTTCTGGCCGCGCAGCGGATTCACGCCCACCCCCTCGCGCCCGATGTTGCCGGTGGCCATCGCCAGGTTGGCAATCGCCATCACGGCGGTGGAGCCCTGCGCATGCTCGGTCACGCCCAGCCCGTAGTAGATGGCCCCGTTGCCGCCGGTCGCGTACAGGCGCGCCGCTCCCCGCACCTTGGCGGCCGGCACGCCGCTGGCCGCTTCCAGCGCCTCGGGCGAGTTTTCCTCGCGCGCGACGAACTCGCGCCATTGCTGGAACGATTTGTCTTCGCATCGCTCGGCCACGAAGGCCTCGTTCACCAGGGCCTCGGTCACGATCACGTGCGCCATCGCAGTGAGCACGGCCACGTTGGTGCCGGGCCGCAGCTGCAGGTGATAGTCGGTCTTCACGTGCACGCCGTCGACCAGGTCGATCCGGCGCGGATCGACCACGATCAGCTTCGCGCCCTGCCGCAGGCGCCGCTTCATGCGCGAGGCGAACACCGGATGGCCCTCGGTCGGGTTGGCGCCGATCACCACGATCACGTCGGACTTCTCGACCGACTTGAACGTCTGCGTGCCGGCCGATTCGCCCATCGTCTGCTTCAGGCCGTAGCCGGTGGGCGAATGGCACACCCGGGCGCACGTGTCGGTGTTGTTGTTGCCGAACGCGGCGCGCACCAGCTTCTGGACCAGGTAGGTCTCCTCGTTGGTGCAGCGCGAGGAGGTGATGCCGCCGATCGAATCGCGGCCGTACTTGGCCTGCAGCTCGCGCATGCGGCGCGCCCCGTAACTGAACGCCTCCTCCCAGCTCACCTCGCGCCATGGGTCCGAGATCTGGTCGCGGATCATCGGCTTGAGCACGCGATCGCGGTGGGTCGCGTAGCCCCAGGCGAAACGGCCCTTGATGCAGGCGTGCCCCTCGTTGGCGTGCCCGTCCTTGTACGGCTCCATGCGCACCACCTGTGAGCCCTTCATCTGGGCCTCGAACGCGCAGCCCACGCCGCAGTAGGCGCACGTGGTGACCACCTTGTGGTCGGGCTGGCCGAACTGGATGATCGACTTTTCCTGCAGCGTCGAGGTCGGGCAGGCCTGAACGCAGGCGCCGCACGAGACGCACTCGGACTGCATGAAAGGCTGGTCCTGCCCGGCCGAGACGCGCGACCCGAACCCGCGCCCCGAAATGGTCAAGGCGAACGTGCCCTGGATGTCTTCGCACGCGCGCACGCAGCGGTTGCACACGATGCACTTGGACGGGTCGTACATGAAGTACGGATTGGATTCGTCGGCGGCATCCTTCAGGTGGTTCTGCCCCTGGTAGCCGTACCGCACCTCGCGCAGTCCGACCGCGCCGGCCATGTCCTGCAGCTCGCAGTCGCCGTTGGCCGGACAGGTCAGGCAGTCGAGCGGGTGATCCGAGATGTACAGCTCCATCACGCCGCGCCGCAGCTCGGCCAGCTTGGGCGATTGGGTGACGACCTTCATGCCGGCCTCGACCGGGGTCGTGCACGAGGCCGGATAGCCTTTGCGGCCCTCGATCTCGACCAGGCATAACCGGCACGAGCCCCAGGCTTCCAGCGAGTCGGTGGCGCACAGCTTCGGCACGATGACGCCCGCCTCGGTGGCGGCGCGCATCACCGAAGTGCCGGCAGCCACTGTCACCTCGCGGCCGTCGATCGTCAGCGTGACCGCGGCGCCTTCGCGCTTGGGCGTGCCGTAATCGGTGTCGTCGTACCCGAGCGGAAGCATCCGCGCGGGATCGTACGAGGCCTCAGGCGACTGCGGCTGGCTTCTGCGGGTTTCGACGACTTGCATGATCAGACCCCTTCTGAAAATCCTCGGGATAATGGTTCAGCGCGGACAGCACCGGAAACGGCGTCATGCCGCCCATCGCGCACAGCGAGCCGCTCACCATCGTGTCGCACAGATCGCGCAGCAGCGTGATCTGGCGCTCGGTGTCCTGACCGGCCATGATCTTGTCGATGACCTCTTCGCCGCGCACCGCGCCGATGCGGCACGGCGTGCACTTGCCGCACGACTCGAGCGCGCAGAAGTGCATCGCGAAGCGCGCCATTTTCGCCAGGTTCACGGTGTCGTCGTGGACCACGACGCTGCCGTGGCCCACCACGCCGCCGAACTTGGCGTAGGCCTCGTAGTCGAGCGGCGTGTCCCAGTGCGACGGCGGCACGTACGTGCCCAGGGGACCGCCGACCTGGATCGCGCGCACCGCACGCCCGGACGCGGTGCCGCCGCCCCAGTTGTCGAGCACCTGGCGCAGCGTGACGCCGAAGGCCACCTCGATCAGTCCCCCATGGCGCACGTTGCCGGCCAGCTGCACGGTCAGCGTTCCGCGCGAGCGGCCCACGCCGAAATCCTTGTAGAACGAGGCCCCGCGCGCCAGGATGATCGGGACCGAGGCCAGGGTGACGACGTTGTTGATGGCGGTCGGCTGCCCGAACAGGCCGTTGATGGCCGGCAGCGGCGGCTTGGCGCGCACGATGCCGCGTCGCCCTTCCAGGCTCTCGAGCATCGCGGTTTCTTCACCGCACACGTAGGATCCCGCTCCCACCCGCACTTCCAGATCGAAGCGGCGTCCGCTCGCGAGGATGTTGTCGCCCAGATAGCCGGCCGCGCGCGCCGCCTGCATCGCCTCCTCGAGCGTGTGTACCGAATCGGGATACTCGCTGCGCACGTAGATGTAGCCCATCTCGGCGCCGACCGCCAGGCCCGCGATGGTCATGCCCTCGATCAGCACCAGCGGATCGCTCTCCATCACCAGACGGTCGGCGAAGCTGCCCGAGTCGCCCTCGTCGGCGTTGCACACCACGTACTTCGGGGTGGCCGCCGCGCGCATCGCGGTCTGCCACTTGATGCCGGTCGGAAAGGCCGCGCCGCCCCGCCCGCGCAGTCCCGATGCGGTCACTTCGTTGACGATGGCTTCCGGCTGCATCTGCAGCGCGCGTCGCAGGCCGGCAAAGCCTTCGTGCCCCACGTAATCCTCGACCGACACCGGGTCGGTCAGGCCAATGCGCGCGAAGGTCAGGCGCTGCTGCGATTTCAGGTACGGCAGCTGCTCGACCGGGCCGATCGACAGCGGGTGAAGGGCGGCGGGGTCCGGAAAGCCGGCGTCGAACAGCGCCGCCACGTCCTGGGGCTGAACCGGGCCGAAGCCGATCCTGCCCGACGCGGCCGCGCATTCCACCAGCGGCTCCAGCCAGGCGAGCCCGCGCGATCCGTTGCGCACGATCCGCAGCGGCTGGCCGCGCCGCTTCGCCTCCGCCGCAATCGCGTCGGCCACTTCGTCGGCGCCGACGGCGCGGGCGGACGAATCGCGCGGAACGTAGACGGTTGCGACGGCGCTCATCGGGTTTTGCCCGCTTCGAGCGCGCCGATCAGCTGATCGAAACGCTGCGGGGTGACCCGCGCGTACACGCGTTCGCCGATCATCATCGAGGGCGACGAGGCGCACAGCCCCAGGCAGTAGACCGGCTCCAGCGAGAAGCGGCCATCGTCGGTGGCTGAATTCATCGCGCACCCCAGGCGCGACTGCGCATGCGCCGCCAGCGCCTCGGCCCCCATGCTCTGGCAGGCTTCGGCCTGGCACAACTGCACCGCATGCGCGGCCGGGGCGTGCTGGCGGAAGTGGGTGTAGTACGTGATCACGCCGTGCACCTCGGCGCGCGACAGATTCAGCCCGCGCGCGATGGCGTCGACCGATTCGGCCGGGATGAACCCCAGCTCGTGCTGTACATCGTGCAGCAGCGGCAGCAGCGCTCCGGGGCGTGTTCGATGTCGTTCCAACGCCCGCTCGACCGCGCCTTCCACGTCGACTGCTGCCGTGCTCATCCGGCCTCCGCGGGGTTGGACCCGGTGCCCGGAAATTGGTGCAGAATATGCAAAGTCATGCCTATTAGATGCGGTCGAGCCGACGGGATTCGGCACTGCGGATAACCCCGAACACTACACCGGCTGTCGCCGCACTATCAATAAGCAAGACGCTTCATATATGTGGCGTATTTCGATTCATCCCGAATGGGTCGTTGCGCCGGCCGGCGGTCACCCCCATCCGCTGCCGGAGTTGCTGCCGTTGCTGACCGCCATCCAGAATTCGGGCAGCATCGCCAACGCGGCGCGCACTACGGCGATGTCGTACCGCAGGGCGTGGGGAATGCTGCGGCGCTTCGAGACCGAATTCGGCGCCCCGCTGGTGATCAAGACCCGGGGTCAGGGTACTCGCCTGTCCGCGCTGGCCGAAAAGCTGCTGTGGGCCGACCGGCGGGTGGCGGCGCGCCTGTCGCCGACGCTCGAAAGCCTGTCGTCCGAGCTGGAGGGCGAGCTCGAGTCGCTGCTGGCGCCGGCGCGCGCCAGTCTGCGGGTGAACGCCTCGCACGGCTTTGCGGTGGCTGCGCTGGTGGAGGCGCTGGGGCGCCAGAACGTGCCGGTCGAGCTGAAATACCGCACCAGCACCGAAGCGGTGGCCGCGCTGGCGCGCGGCGAATGCGACCTGGCCGGCTTTCACGTGGCGGAAGGGCCGCTTCAGAAAGCGTCGGTCGCCCCGTACCTGGCCTGGCTCGACCCGCGCCGGCACGTGCTGATCCACCTGGCGCACCGCACCCAGGGGCTGTTCGTGGCCAGCGACAACCCCAAGCAGGTCAGCTCGCTCGAGGACCTGGCGCGCCCGGACCTGCGCTTCGTGAATCGGCAGGTCGGCTCGGGCACCCGCGTGCTGGTCGATTTGCTGCTGGCACGCCACGGCATCGACCCGGCCCGGATCGTCGGCTACGAAAACACCGAGTTCACGCATGCGGCCGTGGCCGCCTACATCGCCAGCGGAATGGCCGATGTCGGGTTCGGCCTGGAGGCCGCGGCGCGCCGTTTCGGGCTGGATTTCATCGCACTGCTGCGCGAGCGGTACTTTTTCGCGTGCGAGGCAGCGGCCGTCAATAAGTCTCTGTTGCGCAACGTGGTGGCGCTGCTGCGCGGCGAAGAGCTGCGCGCGGTGATCGATGCGCTGCCGGGTTACGACGGGCAGCTCACCGGCACCGTGATCGAGTTGGAGCAGGCCTTTGGCACCGGCTAGCAGCGCGGTGGAACTGGCGCGGCAGGTCGGCCGCGGGCTGGCCTCGGCCGAGCAGATCGTGCGCCGCTACGTGGACGCGGTCGCAACGGGCGACGGCGCTGTCCAGGCTTTTGCCGCATTCGATCCGGCGGTGCCGATCGATTCGGCGCGAGCAATCGACCGCACGCCGGTCAAGGGGCCGCTGGCCGGCGTGCCGGTTGCGGTCAAGGACGTCATCGATACGGCGCAGTACCCGACCTGCTACGGGTCAGCGATCTACGTCGGGCACCGGCCGGCGCTGGACGCGGCCTGCGTGGTCATGCTGCGCCGGGCCGGCGCCGTGGTGCTCGGCAAGACCGTCACGGCGGAGCTCGCAACCTTCACGCCGGGACCGACCCGCAATCCGCGTGCGCCCGGGCACACGCCCGGCGGATCGTCCAGCGGATCAGCCGCCGCGGTGGCGGCCGGCATGGCCCCGCTGGCGCTGGGTACCCAGACCGCCGGCTCGGTGATCCGGCCGGCGTCGTTCTGCGGCGTGGTCGGGTACAAGCCGTCGGCGCGGCAGGTGCCGCGTTCGGGCGTCAAAGTGAATTCGGACACGCTCGATGAGGTGGGCCTTTTCGCCGCCTCGGTCGACGACGCCGCGCTGCTCGCATCGGTACTGGCACAGCAGCCTGAATGGGCGGCCCTGGCGGCGCAGGGCAGGGCCGGAGCAGCGCCGGATATCGGCTGGACCCTGACCTCGCGCAGCGAGCGGCTCGAGCCCGCGATGCGACAGGCCGTCGAGCGGGCGGCCAAGCGCGCCTGCGAAGCCGGCGCGCGCGACCGGCCGCTCGCCTGGCCCGCGCCCTTCGACCGGCTGTTCGATGCGCAGTTGACGATCCAGCTTGCCGAGACGGCTCGCGCGCTGGCGCCCGAATACGCCTATCGCAGGTCAAAGCTGTCGGTGCAGTTGATCGAGGCGATCGAACAGGGACTGCGCTTCACGCCGGAGCAGTATGCACAGGCGCTGCTGACCGCCCGATCCTGCGCCGCTTCGCTCGACGCGCTGTTCGCAGGCGCCGACGTGATCATCGCGCCGAGCGCGGTCGGCGAGGCGCCACCGACGCTGGCCAGCACCGGCGATCCACTGTTCAATCGTCCCTGGCAGGTGCTCGGCTGCCCGATGATCGGATTGCCGTTCGGCCACGGCGCGCAGGGTCTACCGATCGGCGTCAGCGTGATCGCGCGGCCCGGCCAGGACGCGCGGCTGCTGGCCGCCGCCGCGTGGCTGGAGCAGTGCTGGGCGCGGTAGTCGACCGCTCGTGGGTCGGCGCGCCTACTTCGCCACCGGCAACATTGCGATCCCGGGGAAGAACAGGTAGCAGGCGACACTGATGATGATCAGATAGACCAGGATCACCAGGCACCAGCCGAAATTGTGACGGATCACCTGGCCTTCGTTGCGCACGAAGCGGGTGGTGGACACGCCCACACTCGCGGTCTGCGGCGCGATCGGCTTGCCGATCTCGGCACCGACCGAGTTCACCGTCGGCAGCAGCAGCGGCGGAAAGCCGAGGATCTGTCCCACCAGCGCCTGGAACTTGCCGAACATCGCGTTGGTCGAGGTGTTGCTGCCCGATAGCGCCACGCCGATGAAGCCCAGGATCGGCGCCACCACGATGAAGGCCGTGCCCAGCGAGGAGAACGCCTTCGCCAGGGACGCGGCCATCCCCGAGAAGTTGTAAACGTAGGCCAGTCCGAAGATGAACACGCCCACCAGGAGCGCCCCCCACATCTGCGACCAGGTCTTGGCGAAGATTTCGGCGAGTTGCTTGGCGCTGATGCGCAGCAGCAGCGCGACGATGGCCCACGAGGCCAGGATGGCCGTGCCGCCGACGAAGGGCGTCCATTTGAACGCCGCTGTGATCTTCGCGCCCTCGGAGATGGAAGAGGCAGCCGTCACCTGCAGTTGAAGGAGGACCTTGGCCGGCAGCTTCGACCAGGGGCCGGTCCAGGCCACCACGACGGCAACCAGAACCGCGATCGGCAGCCACGCCTGCCAGATATCGCCGAAGGACAACCCGTGACCCGCTGCGTCGGAAGAGGCCGTGGCAGTTGGCTTGCCGCCGTAGCCGAGCACTTGGGCCGGCCGCCACACCTTCAGCAGCAGCAGGACGCAGATGAAGCAGACGATCGAACCGGCGACGTCCGGCAGGTAGGGACCGAGAAACACGCCCACCGGCAACTGGCCCGCGATGTAGCCCAGCGACCCGACCACCGCCAACGGCCAGGCTTCCCACATTCCCTTCCGGCCGGACACCAGGTACAGCAGGATCCACGGTGGCGCCAGCGCCAGGATGGCGACGATCTTGCTGATGGAGCCCGACAAGGCGTACAGGTCGTATCCGGTGACCGCCGAGAGCGCGATGATTGGAGCGCCGAGCGCGCCATACGATACGGGCGCGTTGTTCGCGATAGCGGCCACGCGGATGGCGTCCAGATCCGGAATACCGAGCGCGATCAGGATCGGTGCGACGAACGCCCACGGGTAGCCGAACCCCACCAGGCCCTCCAGCAGCGCGCCGAACGCCCAGGCGAACAGGATCGTCTGAACCCGGATGTCCTGCGTGCCTTGAGCGATCAGCCAGCGCCGCAGCTTGTCGAAGGTACCGGTGATGACCAGCGTATTGAACAGCATCACGCCCCAGAACGTGATCCAGTCCACGTTCCACACACCGGTGGCCGAGCCGTAGGCGTAAGCGAGCAGGCCTTGATCGAGCGGCATCCTCCAGATCCACAGGCCCAGCGCCAGCGTGATCAGGGAACCGACCAGGGTCGCCACCCACGCCGACCAGCGAAGCCCCGCCAGCATGAACAGCAGCGCCGCAACGGGAATCAGGGCGACCAGCCAGGTGACGAACAGATTCCCGGTGGGGTCGAGAATTTGCGCGAACATGTGAGCCTCCTCCTTTTGTTCTTCTGGATGGCGCGCCGACACGCACCATCGGCAGCGCTACTATGGACCGCAGCGCGCCGGCCGGCAAGAGCGCGGTGCCGGCATCAGGACTGAATCAAAATGCTGCTGTGCCAGATCAGCGATTTGCATGTGACGGCCGGGCGCGCGCTGGCCTACGGCGTCGTCGATACCGCCGCGTGCCTGGAGCGCTGTGTGCAGCGCATCGCAAGCCTGGACCCGTCGCCGGATCTGGTGATTGCTACCGGCGACCTGGTCGACGAGCCCGACCCGACCTCGTACGGTCAGCTGCGCGAGATTCTGGCCAGGCTGCCGCTGCCGGTCTACCTGATGCCGGGCAATCACGACGAGCGCGGCGCGCTGCGCGCAGCCTTCCCGGACCACCGCTACCTGGCGCGCCCCGGCGAGTTCCTGCAGTACGCGATCGACGAGTACCCAGTGAGGCTCCTCGCGCTCGACAGCGTGATCGCCGGCGAGCCGCAGGGCGTGTTGTGCGCACAGAGGCTGCACTGGCTGCGCGAACGCCTGGAAGAGTCCGACGAGCCGACCGTGATCGCGCTGCACCACCCGCCGTTTTTCACCGGGATCGGCCACATGGACCGGATGGGGCTCGCCGAGCCGTCTGAACTGGAACGGATCGTGCGCCGCTTTCCTCAGGTGCAGCGCATCATCTGCGGTCACCTGCACCGGCCGATCCAGGCCCTCTTTGGCGGAGCGCTGGCGAGCGTGTGCCCGAGTACGGCGCACCAGGTGCTGCTCGATTTGAAGCCGGGCAGCCCGGCCCGCTTCGTGATGGAACCGTCCGCTTTTCAGCTGCATCTGTGGACCGGCCAGGCGCTGGTGACCCACACCGCGTATACCGGGCACTACGACGGACCTTATGCCTTCGACCGCTAACTAGTCCTCCAGCGGGGGCAGCACGCGGGGCTGGCGCTGCTCGTCGGTGGCAACGTACACCAGCGTGGCCTCGGTGACCTTGGCGGTTTCGACCTTCAGCCGGCTGCGTTCGGTATAGACGCTGACATCGACCGTGATCGAGGTGCGCCCGGTGCGCACGATGGTTCCGTAGAACGACAGCAGGTCGCCGACGAACACGGGCTGCTTGAACACGAAGCTGGTGACCGCCACCGTGGCCACCCGCCCGTTGGCGCGCCGGGCGGCCAGGATGCCGCCGGCGACGTCGACCTGCGCCATGATCCAGCCGCCGAACACGTCGCCGTGCATGTTCGCATCGGCGGGCATCGGAACCACGCGAAGGATCGGGTCCTCGTCCGGCAGGGAAACGCGGTCGGTCATCGTCGATCGGCGCAGGCTCGCGCGCTCGAAAGCATCCCGCGCGATAATGCCGCACTGTAATGGAAAGCAGGCGACCATGAGGACCAGCAGGTGAGGGGCGTGAGGCCGCCGCCCGGCCGCACACCGCACGTGCCGCCCGAGGCCGGACGCAGCCAGTGGCACACGGTGAGCATGCTGCTGCCCTACCTGTGGGCCTACCGGGCCCGCGCGGTGTTCGCGGTGCTGTGCCTGATCGGGGCCAAGATGGCCGTGGTGGGCGTGCCGGTGCTGCTCAAGCACATCGTCGACCGCCTGTCGGTGCCGCGCGAGGCGGCGCCGGTGGCGATCCCGATCGCGCTGATCGTGGGCTACGGGGCGCTGCGGCTGGCCACGTCGGTCTTCACCGAGCTGCGCGAGTTCTTCTTCGCGCGGGTCACACAGTCGGCCGTGCGCACGCTGGCCCTGAAAGCGTTCCGGCACCTGCATTCGCTGTCGCTGCGCTATCACCTGGAGCGGCGCACCGGCGCGGTGACGCGCGAGATCGACCACGGCATCCGGGGCATTTCGTCGCTGGTCAGCTTCACGCTGTACTCGATCGCTCCGACCCTGGTCGAGATCGGCCTGGTGTTCGGCTACCTGCTGACGAACTACGAAGCCTCGTTTGCGCTGATCGTTGCGGCGAGCCTGGCCCTGTACATCACCTACACGCTGACGGTCACCAACTGGCGCACTAAATTCCGGCGCCAGGTCAACGAGCTCGATGCCAAGGCCTCGTCGCGCGCGGTCGATTCGCTGCTGAATTTCGAGACGGTCAAATACTTCAACAACGAGGACTACGAGGCGCAACGCTACGATGCGACGCTGGCGCAGCAGGAGCGCGTAGGGATCCTGGCGCAGCAGTCGCTCAACGTCCTGAACAGCGGCCAGCAGGTGATCATCGCGGGCGGCCTGACTCTGATGCTGTGGCGCGCGGCGGCCGGGGTCGCGGCCGGGCGCATGTCGATCGGCGACCTGGTGCTGGTCAACGCGTTCATGCTGCAGATGTATGTGCCGCTGAACTTCCTGGGAGTGATCTACCGCGAGTTGCGGCAGGCGCTGGCGGACGTCGAGCGCATGTTCCGGCTGCTGCAGGAACAGCGCGAAGTGGCCGACCGGCCGGGTGCGGCGCCGCTCGCGCTGCCCCCGGACGGAGCCAGTCCCGGCGTGCGATTCGAGCACGTGAACTTCGGCTACGATGCGCGCCGCCAGGTGCTGTTCGATGTGGACTTGACGATTGCGCCCGGCACCACCTGCGCGGTGGTCGGCGCCACCGGATCGGGCAAGTCGACGCTGGGCCGGCTGCTGTTCCGCTTCTACGAGGTGCAGTCCGGGCGGGTGCTGATCGACGGACAGGATGTGGGCGCGGTCACGCAGAAATCGCTGCGGGCGGCGATCGGGATCGTTCCGCAGGACACGGTGCTGTTCAACGACACGATCGAATACAACATCGGGTACGGTCGGCCTGGCGCCGGCCGCGCAGAGATCGTCGCCGCCGCGCGCATGGCGCATATCCACGAATTCATCGAGTCGCTGCCCGACGGCTATCAGACCATGGTCGGCGAGCGGGGCCTGAAGCTGTCGGGTGGGGAGAAGCAGCGGGTCGCGATCGCGCGCACGCTGCTGAAGAATCCGCCCATCCTGGTGCTGGACGAGGCCACCTCGGCGCTGGATTCGCGCACCGAACGCGTGATCCAGTCCGAGCTGGCCGAGGTCGCGGCCAATCGGACCACGCTCGTGATTGCACACCGGTTGTCCACCATCGTCGAGGCGGCCCAGATCGCGGTGATGGACCGCGGCCGCATCGTCGAGCGCGGCACCCACGACCAGCTGCTGGCGCGCCAGGGCCTGTACGCGCGGCTGTGGTCGTTGCAACAGCGCGAGGACGAACGCGACCCGGCAACCGCGGTCTGATAGGGTGAAGGAGAGAACGATGACGCGAACCAAGGTCGGCCAGGGTGCGGGCGAGGTCCGCCTGGAACGGGACTCCCTCGGGGAGATGCCGGTACCGGCGCAGGCGTACTACGGCATCCACACGATGCGGGCGCTGGAGAATTTCCCGATCTCGTCGGTGCCGATCGGCGTCGTAACCGATCTGATCCGCGCGTTCGCGATCGTCAAGCGGGCCGCCGCCAGCGCGAACCGGGACCTGGACCTGATCGACCCGGCCAAGGCCGACGCCATCGTGCGCGCCTGCGAAGAAATCGAGTCCGGTCAATGGCACGACCAGTTCGTGGTCGATGTGATTCAGGGCGGCGCGGGCACCTCGACCAACATGAATTTCAACGAGGTGATCGCCAACCGCGGCCTGGAGCTGATGGGCCATGCGCGCGGCGAGTACAAGCTGCTGCATCCGATCGACGATGTCAACGCTTCGCAGAGCACCAACGACACGTATCCGACCGCGGTCAAGGTGGGCCTGTGCTTCGCGATCGGGCGTCTGCTGGCGGCGATGGCGGATCTGCGCGCCTCGTTCGAGAAGAAAGCGTTCGAGTTCCGCGAGATCCTGAAGATCGGCCGCACCCAGCTGCAGGACGCGGTGCCGATGACGCTGGGGCAGGAATTCACGACCTACGCGATCATGCTCGGCGAGGACGAGGCGCGCCTGCGCGAGGCGATGGCGCTGATCACGGAGATCAATCTGGGCGCCACCGCAATCGGCACCGGGATCAACACCGATCCGGACTACGCGCCGCTCGCGTGCCGCTACGTGGCGCAGTTCTCCGGGGTCCCCGTCACGCCGGCCGCCAACATGATCGAGGCCACCCAGGACACGGGTGCCTTCGTGCAGCTTTCGGGCGTGCTCAAGCGCATCGCCTGCAAGGTGTCCAAGACCTGCAATGACCTGCGGCTGCTGTCATCGGGGCCGCAGGCCGGGTTGGGCGAGATCCTGCTGCCGGCCCGCGCCGCCGGCTCCTCGATCATGCCCGGCAAGGTCAACCCGATCATTCCGGAGGTGGTGAACCAGGTCGCCTTCGAGGTGATCGGCAACGACGTGACCGTCACGATGGCCTCCGAAGCCGGGCAGCTGCAGCTGAACGCGTTCGAGCCCATCATGGCTTACTCGTTGTTCAAGTCCATCACGCACCTGCAGGCCGCGTGCGGCACGCTCGCCCACAACTGCGTGGACGGGATCCGCGCCGACGTCGAGCTGCTGCAGAAGCGGGTCAACCTGTCGGCCGGCCTGGCCACCGCACTCAACCCGTACATCGGCTACGAGGCCGCATCCGAGGTGGCCAAGGATGCGATCAAGTTCGGACGCCCGGTGGCCGAGCTCGTGCTCGAGCGGGGCCTGATCTCGGCCGCCCAGCTGCGCGAGATCCTGCAGCCGGAGGTCCTGACGCGGCCGACCCGGATCCGGCGCACGCCCAAGGCGTGACGGCGCCGATGCAGACGCTGGCCATCACGCGCCCGGACGACTGGCACCTGCACCTGCGAGACGGCCCGGCGCTGAAGGATGCGCTGGCGCACACCTCGGCCGTGTTCGCGCGCGCCGTCGTGATGCCCAATCTGCGCCCGCCGGTGACGCGCACCGAGCACGCGCTCGCGTACCGCGAGCGGATCCTGGCGGCGCTGCCGCCCGGGCACCGCTTCGAGCCGCTCATGACGCTGTACCTGACCGACGCGACGCCGCCGGACGAGATCCGGCGGGCCCGGGATTCGGGACTGGTGCACGCGGTCAAGCTGTATCCGTCGGGCGCGACCACCCATTCGGACAGCGGCGTGACCGACACGGCTCGATGCGCGCCGGCGCTGGAGGCCATGCAGGCGTTGGACCTTCCGCTGCTGGTGCACGGCGAGTCGACCGACCCGGCGGTCGATGTGTTCGACCGCGAGCGCGTATTCATCGACTCGGTGCTGCTGCCGCTGCGCCGGCGCTTTCCGTCGCTTCGCATCGTATTCGAGCACATCACGACGCGCGAGGCGGTGCAGTGCGTGCAGGAGGGCGGCGAGCGGATCGCAGCGACGATCACCGCCCACCATCTGCGCTACGACCGCAACGCGCTGTTCGTCGGCCCCGACGGCCGCAACGGGATCCGCCCGCACCTTTACTGCCTGCCGGTGCTGAAGCGCGAGATGCACCGCCAGGCCCTGCTGCAGGCCGCGACCGGCGGCAGCCCGAAGTTCTTCCTGGGAACCGACAGCGCGCCGCACCCGGTGCACGACAAGGAATCGGCGTGCGGATGCGCCGGTTGCTTCACGGCGCCGCTGGCGCTGCCGATGTACGCCGACTGCTTCGAGCGCGCCGGGGCGCTGGACCGGCTGGAAGCTTTCGCGAGCTTTCACGGCGCCGATTTCTATCGGTTGCCGCGCAACCGCGACACCATCACGTTGCAGCGCAGCCCGTGGCAGCCTCCCTCGGATCTGCCGTTCGGCGGCGACCGGGTGGTCCCGCTCGGGGCGGGCGAGACCTTCGGGTGGAAGGTCGCGACCAGGGACTGAATCATGGAAGCGACGCAGCCCGGATTCCAGGATCTGCTGACGGATGCGCTGCGGTACTGGGAACCGCGCAGAATTGTCTATAACGCGGCGCTGTTCCTGGTGGTCGTCGGACGGTTCGTATCGGAATGGCCGGCTTCCGCCGCCGCGATCACGTTCGACGGCTTCGTGTCGCTTTTCATTCTGGGGGTGTTGGCCAACGTGGCCTATTGCGCGGCCTACGTGGTCGATCTTGGAGTGCAACACTCGACACTGCGTGAAGCCTGGCGACCGCGGCGGAAGTATCTGCTGCTGGTGGGCGTGCTGTTCGGCTGTGCCCTGGCGTACTTTATTTCGCGAGGCTTGTCGACGCCGAGCGCGGCAAGTTAACTCGCGAGGCATCGCTTGGCCTGGGGAACAGTCGGTCCGCTGCAAGAGGACCGGCACCACCGAGCACCAGGGCCAGAAGCCCTGCTAAGTAGAGAAGATCTGTCTCATAACCCGGCTGGCCGAAGTGCGCCCCCGTCGCATCGACCGAGGTGAGCTTGATCGAGCTGAACCCGTTGGGCAGGTGAACCGTGAAGATGGCGACCAGCAGCACAATGGTCATCGGCACGCTGACGAGCCGGACCAGCACGCCGAGGAGGATGGCCAGCCCACCGAGCAGCTCGACAAGGATAGTCGCCCACGCCAACAGTCCAGGCGCGGGCGTCCCAAGGGCATGCAAGATGTTCGCGAATGACTCGGGGCCACGAACGAGTTTTGCATATCCATGTTGCATGAACCCCAACCCCACGATCAGGCGCAACGGGAGTGCGTACCAGGTAGCAACAGACGATGGTGTGGAACGTACGAGGCGAGCGACAAGTTTGGTCATGTTTCAGTTCTTTTCTTTCGGATGGCGTTAACAAGGTACCGCGGGCGGCAGCGCTCGCGCAGGTAGAGTGGCCTGGGACCTTGCCGCTGCGTTAAGGTTCAAACGCGATTGAGAGATCTTCGGTTCATCATTAGGATCTGGGCGTGGCCGAAACGGGGTCGAAAGATCACCATGGACCCGTTGCATCCAGGACCGACCGCTTTTGGGGCGTCTTAAATCATGGGGGCGAAGCCAGATTGCCGCAGCAGCGGCTCGATGCCGGACTATGGCGGCTGGCCTCAGATGGGTAGATGGCTCGTACGTTTTATTTGTAGAGCCAAGGCTTATAGGCAATCTCGATGTTGTATCCGTCCG
>Ga0307479_10001842_pt1 | contig 19323 bp, 15 predicted proteins | sample atmos_gasesECM4C_FD_203743 | JGI IMG/M metagenome (GOLD analysis project Ga0307479, IMG submission 203743) | Hardwood forest soil microbial communities from Morgan-Monroe State Forest, Indiana, United States - atmos_gasesECM4C_515 | ecosystem: Environmental > Terrestrial > Soil > Temperate... | reverse complement strand
GTTTCACCTCGCCGTCGAGAAGCTTGAGGGCCAGCGGATCTTGAATCAGCCGCTGAATTGCGCGCTTCATGGGACGTGCTCCGTACGCCGGATCGAATCCTTCGCGGAACAAAAGAGTTTTAGCCGGCGGCTTGAGCTTCAGCGTGATTTTTCTTTCGCTCAGCAGCTTCACCACATTGCGCATCTGCAGCTCGATGATGTGCTCGATCTGATCCTTCCCGAGCGGCTGGAACATCACGATGTCGTCGATGCGGTTCAAAAATTCCGGGCGGAAAAGCTCGCGAAGCGCCGCCATGGCTTGCTCGCGCGCCTTCTTCGGATCCTTCGCCGCGAGTTCAAAAATCGCCGTAGAGCCGATGTTCGACGTCATGATGATTACCGTGTTGCGAAAATCCACCGTGCGGCCTTTTCCGTCCGTGAGCCGGCCTTCGTCGAGGATCTGCAGCAGGACGTTGAACACGTCCGGATGCGCTTTTTCGATTTCGTCGAGCAACACGACGGAATACGGACGCCGGCGAACCTGCTCGGTAAGCTGTCCGCCCTCTTCGTAGCCCACGTAGCCCGGAGGCGCTCCAATCATGCGCGCCACGGAATGCTTCTCCATGTACTCGGACATGTCGAGACGGATGATGGCGCGTTCGTCGTCGAACAAGAATTCTGCAAGAGCACGCGCGAGCTCCGTCTTTCCCACGCCCGTAGGGCCGAGGAAAAGGAACGAACCAATCGGACGATTCGGGTCGCTCAAGCCCGAGCGGTTGCGGCGGATCGCGTTCGCGACGATGGCTAAAGCCGCCTCCTGGCCCACCACGCGCTGGCGTAGGCGTTCTTCCATGTGAATCAGTTTTTCAACTTCGCCTTCGAGGAGGCGTCCCACAGGAATACCGGTCCATTTGCTGACGATTTTCGCGATTTCTTCCTCGCCTACCTCTTCCTTCAGCATCGGATGATCCTTTTGCAATTCGGCGAGGCGATCCTGCGCAGCCTTCAATTCCTTTTCGGCCGCTGACAATTTGCCGTAGCGAATCTCGGCCACGCGGGCGAGATCACCCGCGCGTTCGTAGCGCTGTTCTTCCGTCTTGAGCTGATCGATCTGCTCTTTGATTTTGCGAATCTTGCCGATGGCTTCTTTTTCCGTCTGCCAGTGCGCCTTGAGAGTATTGGATTGCTCGCGCAAACCGCTCAGTTCTTTTTCGATTTGGCCCAGCCGCTCGCGAGAATGCGCATCTGACTCCTTTTTCAGCGCTTGACGCTCAATTTCGAGCTGCATGATGCGACGTTCGATTTCGTCGATCTCGGAGGGCAGCGAATCAATCTCCATACGGAGACCGGCGGCGGCTTCGTCTACAAGGTCGATGGCTTTGTCGGGTAGGAATCGGTCGGTGATATAGCGTTGCGAGAGCATCGCCGCAGCAACGATTGCGGAGTCCTTGATGCGCACGCCGTGGTGCACTTCGTAGCGCTCTTTCAAGCCGCGCAGAATCGCGATGGCATCCTCAACGGATGGTTCGCCGACAAATACCGGCTGGAAGCGGCGCTCGAGCGCGGGGTCCTTCTCGATGTATTTGCGGTACTCGTTGAGAGTCGTCGCGCCGATCGCGCGAAGTTCACCGCGCGCGAGCGCGGGCTTCAGCATATTCGAAGCATCCATCGAGCCTTCGGCCGCACCTGCGCCGACGAGGGTATGGAGCTCGTCGATAAAAAGAATCACCTGGCCTTCCGATTCCGTGACTTCCTTCAGCACTGCCTTGAGACGATCCTCGAATTCGCCGCGATATTTTGCGCCGGCCACGAGGGCCGAAAGATCGAGAGTAACGATGCGCTTCGGCCGCAGAACCTCCGGCACGTCGCCCGCCACGATTCGTTGTGCAAGACCCTCCACGATGGCGGTCTTGCCGACGCCTGGCTCGCCGATGAGTACCGGGTTGTTCTTCGTACGGCGCGCGAGAATCTGCATCACGCGGCGAATTTCCTCGTCGCGGCCAATCACAGGGTCCAGCTTGCCCCGCCGCGCCAGATCGGTCAGGTCGCGTCCATACTGTTCAAGCGCGCGATACGTAGATTCCGGGTTTTGCGACGTGACGCGATGGCTGCCTCGAATCGCGGCCATGGCCTGCAGGATGGTTTCGTGCGTCACACCGTGCTTCGCGAGAATTTCACCAGCGGAGTCGTGTTTCGCGGAGGCGATCCCCAGCAGGATGTGTTCGGTTGAGACGTATTCGTCTTTCAGGCGCTGCGCTTCTTCGAACGCGCGCTCCAAAACCTTGTTCGCTTCCGGGCTCAGGTATTGTTCCGAGCCTCCGGAAACTTTCGGCAGCCGCTCCACTTGTTTCTCAACTTCACCTGCCAGTTGCGTTGGCGACACACCCAGCTTTTCTAGCAGGGGAGGCACCACGCCGTCACCCTGCGCAAGCAACGCCCAAAGGACGTGCAGGGGCTGAACCTGCTGCTGTCCATAGCGCCCAGCCATTTCCTGGGCGGCTTGCATTGCCTCTTGGGCCTTTAGAGTCAGTTTGTCAAATCTTGGCATTTCGCAATCTTCTCACTTTCGCGGAGCAACAAGAAGGGCCAGCAGAATCGGTCGGCCTCCCGTCACGTCCTGCGATTTCAGCTCCGCGCTTCTAGAGTCGAGACGTACCGGGTTATCGTATTCAGGCCTGAAGGCTATAGAAACTTCATCATCTTAGCGCCTGCAGATAATAAAATATGCGCGTAATATTGTCAAGTCAGTTCATGAAACCCTTCGAGATGCCATGTAGCATTCATTATATTCATTCTAATACCCTTACAACGAGGCATTTCAGATAGTGCGTTTCCGGCATGGTCAGCAGAATGGGATGGTCTTGTGCCTGCGTGCGGCGGTCTACGACAACCACGCTTCGGCGGGCATCGACAGCTGCTTCTGCGAGAATCTGCAGGAATAGCGCTTCCGGGATGTGGTAAGAGCAGGAACACGTTAAGAGGAAGCCGCCAGGCTTCAGCAGCTTTAAGGCGCGAAGATTGATTTCCTTGTAGCCGCGCTGAGCCGCGGCGATGCTATCACGGTTCTTGGCGAAGGCAGGTGGGTCGAGGATCACCATCTGGAATTTGCGGCCCACATCGTCATATTCCTTCAGGATGTCGAAAGAATTGCCTTCGCGAAAAGTGACGTTGGAGATGGCGACGTTGGAGATGGCATTGACCTCTTGATTGCGGCGCGCGGCTGCAATCGCAGCGGGAGCCATGTCAGTGGCCTCCACATGCTCGCAGTGGCCGGCCACCGTCAGAGCGAATCCTCCGTTGTAGCTGAAGCAGTCGAGCACTTCGCCGGAGGCGTAGCGGCGAGCGGCCAGATGATTCTCGCGCTGGTCGAGGAACGAGCCAGTCTTCTGGCCTCCGCGCAAGTCGTAAACGAAACTGATTCCGTTTTCCTTGGCGATAACTTCTTCAGGAACTTCGCCTTGCAGAACGCTGACGCTTCGCTCTAGGCCTTCGAGCAAGCGCACCTTTGGATCGTTCCTTTCGAGAATGCCTTTGGGCGAGAAGAGTTCCAGCAGGATTTGTACGAAGAGGTCCTTCAGGCGCTCGGTTGATTGGCTGAGCGTTTGAACAACGAGATAATCACCGTAGCTGTCCACGACAAGTGAAGGCAAATGGTCTGCTTCGCCGTAAACGAGCCGAAAGGCATCCGTGTTCTCGACAACGATTTTGCGGTAAGCGGCGGCGTTGCGAATGCGTTCCGTGAAGAATGCGCGATCGATGGGCACATCTTCGCGTGTAAGCAGCCGGATAGCGATTTGGGATTTGTCGCTGTAGAAGGCGCGGCCCTGGAAGCGTCCTCGTTCGTCAGTAAGACGCACAACGGCCCCGGCTTCCGCGTTGGCGCTGCGGACGTCACTTCGATAGATCCAAAGGTGGCCCGAGCGCAGCCGGTCTATGCCCCGCGGGCTTATAACGACCGAACCTTCTGCCACAAGTATTTCCTTTCCTAAGCGTGCTTATGCGAATGCGCCTGGATACGAGGTCTCAACGAATCAAATCGCCCCCTCAATCCGCTACAATGTTGACAAAGATACAGCAGAAATATACGTGCCGAAGACTAGCCGATGAATTTGAGCGATTTCGATTACGAGCTTCCGGCCGGAAGTATAGCCCAGCGGCCACTCGCAGAACGCGACGCATCGCGAATGCTGCTGCTGAGCCGGGCGACCGGAGCGTGGGAGGACCGCCAGTTTCGCGAATTGCCGGCGCTGCTTCGGGGCAACGAACTTCTCGTATTGAACGACGCTCGCGTGTTGCCGGCGCGTCTGTTCGGGCATCGTGTCGGCCTGCGCGCCGAACCACCCGGAGCGCAAAGCCCCGTGCGAGATGAATTTCTCACGTCGCCTATCGAGGTGTTGCTGGTTCGTCAGCTTGCGCCGGACACATGGGAGGCGCTTGTGCGGCCGGGACGCAAAATTCCCGTAGGCGAGCGAGTTGTGTTTGGCAAAGGCGAACTGCAGGCTCGGGTGGAAGCCCGCGCCGAATACGGCCTGCGGGTGTTGCGGTTCGAGTCGAAAAACGGTTTCCATGACGCGCTCAACCGTCTCGGTCACATTCCGCTTCCGCCGTACATCAAGCGGGCGGACGAACCGTTCGATCGCGCGCGGTACCAGACCGTTTACGCTCAACAGGGAACCGCAGTAGCGGCCCCGACCGCTGGACTTCATTTCACCCAGGCAATACTGGAATCGCTGCGCCAGCGCGGCATCGAAATCGCTAAGGTGACCTTGGATGTTGGCCTTGGAACCTTTGAGCCGATTCGCACCGAGTCACTCGAAGAGCATAAAATTCACGTGGAGTCTTACGAGATTCCGGAGGGTACCGTTGAATCGATCGCTCGCGCGAAACGAGAACAACGCCCTGTCCTTGCCGTCGGGACCACCGTTGTGCGCGCGCTGGAAGATGCAGCTGAAAAAGCGGCCGGCAGCAGTACGCCTCTGCTCCCAGGCCGATTTGAAGCAAGCATCTTCTTACTCCCCGGCAAGCCGTTTCGCGTTGTCGATCAACTGCTAACGAATTTCCATCTTCCGAAATCGAGCTTGCTGGCGTTGGTTGCCGCGTTCGCCGGACTCGAAAATACGCTCGCAGCCTATCGGCATGCAGTCACCGACGGCTATCGCTTTTACAGTTATGGCGATTGTATGCTAATCCGCTGAGCGCCCGTTAACGACCCGAATGCGAAGCACTATCGTCGTCGTTGGAGACCCTATGCCAAACGGTAAAAAAGGTGACGACCCCTTCACTGATATCTTGCATTGGAAAATCCTACGGGCCGAGGGGAACTTGAACGGACGTTCAATCTTTCTGACCCGCCCCAGCTCTCGGAATTCGAGAAGTCTCTCGAGGAAATTCGCGACCGTCTCAGCCGTGAGGCCAAGCAGCGCGGCTGGGAGGTTTAATCCTTAGCGGGCCATTTGCTTAGCGAGATTCGTGCATCGTGGCGCGCGTTCGACTATAATCCGCAACCTGCCAAATAAAGGCAGTCTTTGATGCGCTATCTGATCCTAAGCGACATTCACGCCAACCTCACGGCGCTCGACACCGCGCTCGCCGCCGCCAAAGGTAAGTGGGAGAAAGCCGTGTGCTTGGGTGACGTCGTCGGCTATGGACCCGACCCGAACGAAGTAATCGACCGCATCCGCGAAATTGACGCGGTCACGATTCGCGGCAACCACGACAAAGCGGGAAGCGGCCTGGCCAACGCCGAGGATTTCAATCCCGTCGCCCGCAATGCCGCTCTATGGACGCGCGATAAGCTGCGTCCGGAACTTCGCGAGTATCTCGAAAAATTGCCGACTGGGCCGGCAACGATTAACGGCTTTACCATCGTTCACGGGGCGTCGCGCGACGAGGACGAATACGTGTTCGCTCCGGCGCAAGCGCTCGACAGCCTGATTGAGGCTGCGACCCCGATCACTTTTTTTGGTCATACCCATCTGCAAGGCGGGTTCACGCTCGGAGGTGAGGACGACAGGGTTGGCGTACTGCACTTCAAGCTTGAGGGCGAAAATAAATTCTCTCCTCTCAAGATCGAGCCAGGCACTACCTACCTGCTGAATCCGGGCTCGATTGGCCAGCCGCGCGATGGGGACACGCGCGCAGCGTTCGCGATCGCAGACGTCGACAACAAAGTTGTGGAATTCTGGCGCGTTCCCTACGATATAGAGGCAGTGCAGAAGCGCATGGCAGCGGCGGGACTCCCTGAGCCGCTGATCCTCCGATTGCAATTCGGCCGCTAAGGCAGGCTCCGTCGATGTCTCCCGAAGAGATTCCCCAGCGAGAACAGCGCAGCCAGTTTCCCATCGCGTTCGCGGCAGGGGCGGTAGTGGTTCTGTTGCTGCTAGGTGGTGTGATTTTATTGTCGCGTGGATCTCATCCCAACGGCGCGGGCGCTGCTGCGAAGTTGCCTTTTGGTCCCACCGAGCAGGCCTATGCCGAGCACATCCACTTCAAAGACATCCAGATGGCGAAAGCCAACAATTTCCTGAATCAGGAATTCACTTACATTGCGGGAACGCTTTGGAACGATGGCGCGCATACCATCCGAGCGCTCGACGTGACGATGGAATTCCATGACCCATTTAATCAGGTAATCCTGCGGGAGACGGAATCAGTCATCGGGCCGAAAGATGCTGCCCTACAGGGCGGGCAGCGGCGCGACTTCCAAATCACGCTGGAACATGTTCCCGTAGAATGGAATCAGCAGTATCCTTCTATCCGAGTGACAGGCCTTATCCTGGGCGACTGACGCTCACCCCTTACAGCTAAATCTGATTGCTCGGTGGTTCAATGGACGATTGGGCAGAACTCGATCGCGCATTGGGTGAATTTGTGCGTTCAGGCGCCGTGGAAGTGCGTGAAGACGGTCAATGGCTCGCCGGGCTTGCCGATCTTCAGTATGAAATGCGGCGCGCGGGAAGAACCGCTCGTTCACCTGTGGTCGCACGAGAAAAATCTGACGCGGCGAGTTATCCGCCTTAAGGAACAAGCTGCGGACAGGATCGTTCTCGAAGTATATCGTTTGGGCAAGTCGAAACCAGGCCGGCTCGAATTTTTGCGGACAGATTCACCGCGTCCAGCGGGCCGGATCACGAGAGAGCAATTTCGCGCGCGCTTTGACCGCATCCTGGCGGAGGCATTTCCTGACGCGCACTCCGAATCATTATCCGCGGCCCCGGACCTCGAGCATTCATTCTCGGGCATGTATGTGCGCGGACGCATGCACGAAGGGGCGAGCGACTGGGCGTTCCTGGCTGCATCGCCCTCTGAAAATGCCACCGCCATCGACGGGATGCTTGCTTTCGGGCTTCTTTGGCTGGATTGGACCCGAGGGCATTCCGATAGGCGTGCCGTCGAGGGGTTAAGGCTGTTCGTACCGGAAGGCTCCAGCCGAATCCTCCGCGAGCGCGTCCTCGCATTGTCAACGATTGCCCGCACGGAGATTTACGAATTCAGCGAGCCAGATTCGCAAATGAAAAAAATCGATCCGGCGGACGCTGGAAACCTGGACAGCTCGCTTGTTTCGCGACGAGACGTGGAGTCAACTCTAGCGGCTGCCCGCGATTGGCTCGCGAGAATCCGGGCGTTGATTCCCGGCACCGCCGGCGCCATTGAAACGCGCGTTCCGCCAAAAACAAGTGAGCTCGTATTCAGCTTCCGCGGCCTGGAATTTGCCCGTTGGACGCGCGAAGGCCTCCTGTTTGGCATCGGCGAATCCATTGAGAAATTGACGACCACGAAGATCCCCTCACTCGAATGCAACATTCGACAACTGAACCTGCATCGCAACTCGCTCGCTGCGGACACGAAGAACTATTTTTATCGCGCAGCTCCCGAACGTTGGCTCAAGACTCTGGTACTCGAAGATCCATCACGCCTGGACGCGCAACTGGATCCCAAGTTCCTCTATTCACAGGTTCCTGCCCTGAACGGCGGGGACCGCGGCGTGCTTGACCTGCTCGGCGTCACGCGACGCGGCCGGCTCGTGATAGTCGAATTGAAAGCTTCGGAGGATATTCAGATGCCGATCCAGGCCGTGGACTACTGGCTGCGAGTGCGCCGCCATCAGCGCGAGGGCGATTTTCAGCGCTTCGGATATTTCAGCGGAATAGATTTGGACCCGAAGCCTCCGCTCGTCTGGCTGGTCGCGCCCGGTCTGCGGTTCCATTCCGCCACGGAGATTCTTTTGAAATACCTCTCGCCCGAGATTCAAATCAGCAGGATCGGCGTCAACGAAAACTGGCGGCGCGGAATCAAGGTCGTTTTCCGTCAATAAAACTAGTGTGGACAAAAAAGAAGGGAAGCGGTCCGGATTAGATCCGGTGCCACTTCCCGGGGTGTGTCCTAGAAGTGATTTGTAATATTAGACGGTGGGCCACCGGAAAAGGTTGCAGAGAAAAAATCACAGCGAAGAAAATCAGTAGAAAAGATACTTGCGCCACTTCTCGTCGCGATGGCCGATCAGGCGCATCAGCTGCCGCGAAGTGTGGAGCGTGAAGGGACGCGGGCGCCGCTGCAGCTTTAGGCCCGCTTCTTCCGGCGTGCGGTCGCCTTTATTGTTATTGCAGGAGTAGCAGCAAGCCACGAGATTCTCCCACGACGAGCGGCCACCGCGCGAACGCGGCATCACGTGGTCGAGCGTCAGCTCGGCAGCCGGGAATGCGCTGCCGCAAAACTGGCAAGTATTCCGGTCACGCAGCAAAATATTCTTGCGCGAACGCGCGCGGCTCTGCTGCGGGATGTGGCGATAGGTGAGAAGCCGGATCACCGAAGGCACCTGAATCGCCTTTGAGGTAGAGTGCACTTCGGCGTGATTAGTCTCTTCCGCCTGGGCGACGCCCTTGAGCATGAGCACCAGCGCGCGACGAACCGCCGTGACATTGATGGGCTCGAACGTGGCGTTCAGAACCAGCACGGGTGCCTGCATCAGGGAAGGGCGCTTCGTAGCGGGGAGTTGCGAATTGGGCGCACCAGCTCCCGCAGTCGTCTTGGCCAGGCCAAGATTAGGCCGCGGACGTAGCACGTTCTTTAGCCGGTTTTCCATCTGCGCCGCCTTTGCGTCGCTCGACGAGTTTCCCTGTACTAAGGATGCCAACCGCACCCTGTTGGTTTCAAGGGCTTTGTAACTTTGTTCGCTGCTTAGAAGCCGTGAGCGACGAGCCCGGAACGACCCGCGCCACCGTCAGCCCCAGTACGCTTGCGGCTCCAGCCTTCTTCAGCACCCGCGAGCACGCATCCAACGTCGCGCCAGTCGTCAATACATCATCTACCAGCAAGATACGCAGCTTGTCAACTCGCACCCCTCGCCTGGTCGCGTAGGCGCCACGTACTGACTTCCAGTGTTCGCTCCGCGATAGGACCAGTTGTGCAGGGCGGGGCTTCGTGCGCATCAGCAGGTATGACCCGAGCTTGAGTCCCAGGCGCCGGGCTAGGGGTCGCGCGATCAATTCCGCCTGGTTGTAGCCGCGCTCGCGCTGCCGGTCAGGATGCAACGGGACAGGAACCACAGCGTCGGCTTGAAATTCTTCACCTGCTTTTCGAATCACCTCGGCAAGGCGCTCGGCAAACCAGTGGCCCAACCGGGTGACCTCCTCGTATTTCAAGAGCACGATGGCTCCAGCCAGGGCGTCGTTGTAGTAGGCGAAGCTGCGGGCCCGCTCGAAGGCATAGAAATTTGCACGGCATAGGCGGCAAAGTCCCGGAGCCTTCTCAACCTGCAGTGCGAGCTCAAAGGGCCGTCCGCAACATGAGCACATAGGATCAACAATCGGCTCTATCGAGGCAAAGCATGAAGCGCAGATGGGAATTCGATTCGCATCCGTGAGCGTGGCTCCGCAAATCCGGCAGGGTGCCGGCAGGAGCACAGACACAACGGCATCGAGTGCGGCGCGAAAGAACACAAATCCGCTCTTTTAACTGTTAGTGCCAGCTGTAAGGGGTGAGGAGAAACTACTCCAATTCAGGAGGGGAAGGAAGACAAATCGAGATGGCGGCGCGGCGGTCTATTCAAATCTCCTTATCGGCGTGAGTTCGCACGCCTTTCTCCTCACTGTTTCGACTCAAGCCCTTTTGGCTTTCGCGCAGACGTCTCGATGGCCAACGAGAGGACGAAACGGGGCTTACAGAAGCCCCTGTTCCATTTTTTCCTGGCAGATGATGCAGTAGCGAGTCCACGGCACTGCTTCGAGACGCTTTTGCTGAAGTTCCTCATGGCAGGAGACGCATTCGCCAAAGCCATTGTCCTTGTTGATCCGCGCGAGCGCGTCATCCACCAATTGCAGCAGCGAGCGGTCATTGTGCGTCTGCCCGAAGAGAAACTCCTTGGTGTAGGAGTTCGCGGCCTTATCCGCGAGATCCACTGTGGGATCCTCGTCGGCTTCGCGGCCCTCTTGCTCTGTGCGGGCAATTCCGCGCACGAGTTCCTCGCGTCGCGTCACCAGCTTCTTCTTGTAGTAATCGAGTCGCTTCTTGTCCATTGTTTTGGTCCCATTGTGAGGCGCAAAGCCTCACCTAGAGCCGGAAAGTTTACCGGCATGCCCTTTCGTTGTCAATTAAGGCAACTACCCGAAGGCGGACAGGTTTGATGCTGTAGGCGGGAAGAAGATGCGGAGCGAAGTGGCAGCGGTGCGACGCTATCCTAGAAGTCGGTGCGAGCCCCACTAATCCGCACATCAGCGCCCGTTTCGGTCCGCTCGGTCGACGCGGGTTTTGCAGGAAAAAGAAAATGAATTGCGATCGCCCAAAGAATCATAACCAGAAACACAAACCAGCTGCCTTCCGGCCCGACGCTTCCCCCTGTCAACCATTCCGGCCCGCGGAACGATGAGTTGAGGAAATGTCCCTGTGCCAGAACGCCGCTGTCCGGAGTACCGTAAAAATACGTTTCTCCCCAATCCCAGGAAGCATGCATTCCGATGGGGTACCATATGTTTCCGGTTCGACGCAGTGCAAAAGCGGCGACAAGTCCGAAGCACCCGGCCATGAATGCGCCGATCTTCGCTTCGCCACTGTTTCCGAGGTGGATGGCGCCGAAACCAATCGAGAGAATGATTGCCGCCGGCCAGAATCCGATGCCTGACTGGAGAGTTGACTGCATGTATCCGCGAAACGAGAATTCCTCGAACATCCCGACTAAAATGAAACCGATAAAATACAAAACGGCCAAGCTGAGGGCAGCCGCTCCGCCCACCCCCACGCCATCCAGGGAAAATCCGTGCCGAGCAGCGATGAGCAAGAGCAGCAGGGACAACATGATGAAGCCAATAGGAACTCCCTGCCAGAACCGCTTGCCGAATGCCTCCTGTAACGGCATTCCGTAGTCGGCGAACGATCGTTTCTCAATAAGCGTCATTACTGCGGCAGCCAAAAGCAACGGGAGCAAATTGAGCAAGCCCTCGCTCAAAAGCAAACCATTCGCGGTAAAAATCTGTTGGGATGGCAGAAGCGAGCGAACGCCGGGAATGTGCACGATCCCGTAAACGAATGCAAAATCCAACGCTAGGAAAATCACGAGTCGCCATCCGGCGCGAATCCCATTAGGCCCGATGAAAATATTGTGAGCAGCGGAGGGCTTCGTGGGCGCCGGAGCGGGAGCCGCCGGCTGCGACAACCGGTCAGCAGAGCTGTAGTCTTCGGCCATTTAAATCCTCCTGAGTCGTCCGCGTCTCAAACTGTGGAAGACAGCAACAGTATCGCGAATTTCGTCTCCGCTGAAGGCTGAATATCAGTTCGCGGGCTTGTTCGCCGGATAGGCCCGGTTGAGGGCCAGAAATGCGATTGCCATTACCACGAATGCCAGTGCGCTGCCTTCCGGGCCGATTGTTCCTCCGGTCAGCCAACGTGGCCCGTGAAACGATGAATTCAGCAGATGACCCTGCGCGAGCATGCCGCTGTCGGGCGTTGAGTAGATGAAGGTTTCCGCGTAGTCACTCGCCGCATGGAATCCCACCATGAACCAGAGATTGCCCGTTCGTCGCAGCATCATGCATCCCAATATTCCGAATGCGAAGACCGTGAGCGCTCCCACCCAGCCTTCCCCTGGGTTCGAAAGGTGAACAGCGCCGAATGCCGCCGAAAGTAGAAATGCGGCGGGCCAAAAACCTATTCCGCTTCCCAGCGTAAATTGCGCGTATCCGCGGAACAAAAATTCTTCAAAAATTCCTACGAGTACGAACCCGATCGCCCAAAGCACCGCATATTTCAAGAGCGCCGCGCCGGCCAGGGCAAATCCTCCGGGGGAGTATCCGCCGAGTGCGAAGATCGCCAGCATCTCGAGTGATTCGAAACCCAGTCCCCACAGAGCTCCCTGCCAGAATAATTTCCCGAAAGCGCCATCGACGGGCAGGCCGTAAACACCCAGAGACCGCTTTTCGATGCGGCTCATGATCCCTGCGGCGAGAAAAACTATCAGGATCGCGACGCCCTCGAATATGAGCTCGAACCGCGGAGTTAGGATTCCGCTGTTCTGAGCCTGCTTCATGACTTCTGCGACGCCCGGAATCAGCCGCAGACCGCGTTGGATAATCAGGTAATCAAGGCCGAATATCACAGTGAGATAAATGGCGAGCCGCCACCCGGCTCGAAGTCCGTCTGGGCCGAAGAAGGCTTTATGCAGACCGCTCGGTTCGGAAGGTGCCTGCGTGGATTCGGCAGTTGGTAATGTTGCGGTGCCTGGAGTTGGCTCGTTATTCATGCGTCCCTCTGGCATCTATACGAAATGGGGTCGTATTTAGTTGCGTCACTGAGAGCTATTTCCTGCGAAACGGACTTAGCTAGTCAGACGTGCCTACCTGGGATTCGATAGCGCGCTCCTTTGTGCATTGCTCTTAAGCGCGGGTTGCGGCGGCTGGAAACGGCTGCTAAACTCTTTAGTCTGCGCACTTGGAAGAGTCGCAGTCGTAACCACCCTTCCATGCATCTATTGGTTCCGGCTGAAATACCAACCGAAGGGGAGAACCAGTTTGGCCAAATACGATCTCGCGATCATCGGGAGCGGACCGGGCGGCTACGTCGCCGCGATTCGCGCCGCACAATGGGGACTGAAGACGGTTGTCATCGAGAAAGACTCATTTCTCGGCGGCACGTGCCTCCACGTAGGCTGCATCCCTACCAAAGTTTTTCTGCACCATGCCGACATTTACGACCATTTCAAGCGCGCTGAAGAATTCGGCTTCGAAGTGAAGGACGTGAAAATCAATTGGCCGGCCATCCTGGCGCGCAAAGACAAAATCGTCAAAAAGCACGCCGGTGGCATTGGTGCGTTGTTTAAGAAGAACAAAGTTGAGTCGCTCACGGGCTGGGGGCGCATCGTTGGGCCGGGGCGAGTTGCGGTGGAGAAAGACGGCAAGACTACCGAAATCGAATCGACCTACACGATGCTCGCCACCGGGTCTGAAGCGCGATCGCTGCCTGGCGTTGAAATTGACGGCAAGATAGTCCTGACAAATCGCGAAATTCTGGGGCTTCAGGAAATCCCCAAGTCGATGATCGTGGTCGGCTGCGGCGCAGTCGGCGTCGAATTTGCTTCCATTTTCAAAACGTTCGGCACGGACGTGACGCTGCTCGAAGCGCTGCCGCGTGTGGTGCCGCTCGAGGACGAGGAAATTTCCGCCGAACTCGAGAAGATTCTCCGCAAGAAAGGTATGAAGATCGAGCTTGAAGCAAAAGTCGAATCGGTGAAGAAAGATGCAAAGGGCGGAACTGTCACTTACAAGGACAAGGCGGGGAAGTCGCAAACCATCAGTGCAGAAAAGGTCTTGATCGCCGTTGGCCGGCGTCCGCTCACTGAAAACATCGGCATCGAGAAAACCAAAGCTAAATTGGACCGCGGTTTCATCGAAACGAATGCGTTTCTCGAAACGGCCGAGCCGAAACTCTACGCCATCGGCGACATCGTCGCGGGTCAACCGCAACTCGCGCACGCCGCTTCGATGGAGGGCATCATCGCCGTGGGCCGCATGGCGGGCAAAGAGATGCTGCCGTTCGACCGCAAGCGTTGCCCCAACGCTACGTATTGCGAGCCGCAGGTGGGATCAATTGGCTACACGGAGAAGCAGGCGCGCGAAGCCGGTTTCGACGTGAAGATTGGCAAGTTTCCGTTCCTGGGCAACAGTAAGGCCACGATTCTCGGCCAGCACGAAGGCTTCATCAAAGTGGTTGCCGATGCGAAATACGGCGAAATACTGGGCGTCCATGCGATCGGCCCGCTCGCGACGGAAATTATTGCCGAGCCGGTGGCCGCGCTCGGCCTCGAAGCCACGCTCGACGACATGGCCGCCACGATTCACGCCCACCCGACCGTGTGGGAAGCGATGAGCGATGCGTTCAATTCCGTGCGCGGGCTTTCGATTAACTATTAGGGCGCAAAAGGGGTTAGCTGCAAGAGCTTTCGCACAGATGAGCCAGAGCGGCGAAATCCTAATCGGAAGCCAGGGAGGTGACCATGTGTCAATCAAGACCTCCCCGCAAAGTTTTGAAGGATGGCGGAACGCCGAGATCGAAGTCCATTGTGATTGTTGGATCGGACGAATGAGCGGAAACTTCATGAAGGGCGAACTGGGACGTTTCGCTCAGGAGATTCGTACCTTGCATCGAGACCTTGCCGGAACGGCAGAACTGCAACCCCTCCAGCCCAATCTCACCCTGACGCTAACAGGCGATGGGAAAGGACACGTGGCGGTGGATGGGGAGGCGACGAATCATTTCGCGCGCGGCACAACGCTTCACTTCCGATTCGACATTGATCAAACATTCTTGCCTCGAATCTCCGAAGCCCTGAGCCATGCAGATCCCGCGAGCTAAGCGAATGGCGAATTCTGCTCAAAAAAACTGCTGGCTGGTCGACCTGGGCCTCATACCGTACGCGCCTGCCTGCGAATTACAGCACGAACTCGTCGAAGCGCGCAAAGCAAACACAATTCCCGATGTTCTGCTCTTCTGCGAACACTCGCACGTGATCACGCTCGGACGCAACGGCAAGCGCGAACACCTGCGCGCGAACGATCGTTTGCTTGCACAGATGCAGGTGGAGTTTCACGCGACCGATCGCGGTGGGGACATCACCTATCATGGTCCCGGACAAATCGTCGGATATCCGATTCTTGATTTGGCCGACCATCGCCGCGACATTCGCTGGTACGTCGAACAACTCGAAGAAACCATGATTCGCGCGACCCGAGATTTTGGCATCGAAGCGCAACGCGTGCCGGGCAAGCATGGAATCTGGGTCGGCTCAGCGGATGGCACAGCCGCGGCAGAAGAGAAACTTGCGGCGCTCGGCGTCCACCTGAGCCGCTGGGTCACGTCCCACGGCTTCGCGTACAATGTCTCGACCGACTTGCGCTATTTTGACTTGATCGTTCCGTGCGGGATTCAGGACGCGCGCGCCACATCGCTTGAGCGCATTCTTGGCCGCGACGTCGAAACCGCCGAAGCGAAGGCGCGGCTGAGCGCACATTTTGCCGATGTCTTTGGATTTAGCCTTACGCCTGTATCGCGCGGGGCGCTGGAAGCAACGGTCGCTAGCGGTCGCAAAATGCTAACGGAACCACTCGCAGCCGCGGTCTGAGATTCCTGGCTGCTTTGTAAGTCTTTATAAGCATAGTGGAGACCATCGTATGCACGTCGCAAACTCGGTGAAGGAAACGGGAACCACGGCTGCAAAGCTCACGCGCGCGCAGTATCTCGACCTCTACTACTACATGCAGCTCAATCGCCAGCTCGAAGACCGCATGGTCCGGCTCTTCCGCCAAAATAAAATCGTCGGCGGACTTTATTCGAGCCTCGGCCAGGAAGCTGTTTCGGTAGGCACGGCCTACGCGCTCGAGGCGAAAGACTGGCTGGCTCCGATGATCCGCAATATCGGCGCGCTTCTGGTGAAGGGCTTCAAGCCCCGCGATATCTTCGCCCAGCACATGGCTAAATACACTTCGCCCACCTTCGGCAAGGACGGCACCAGCCACTTCGGCGATTTGAAAGTGCATCACACGATTTCGCCCATTTCGATGCTCGGAGATTTGATTCCGGTAATGACCGGAGTGGCGATGGCCGGCCGCTATCTTGGCCAGAACATTGTGGCTCTTACCTGGATCGGCGACGGTGGTTCTTCCACCGGAGCATTTCACGAAGGCCTCAATCTCGCGGCCTCGCAGCGCGCGCCGTTTGTGCTCATCGTCGAAAATAACCAGTGGGCTTATTCGACGCCGGTTGCGCGTCAGGTGCCCGTCAAGAATCTCGCCGACCGCGCGGTGGCCTACGGCATCACCAGCAAAATCACGGATGGGAATGACGTGCTGGCCGTCTACGCGACAACCAAGGAAGCGGTCGAAGAGTGCCGCGCCGGTCATGGGCCTGTGCTCATCGAGGTCAAGACCCACCGCATGAAAGGCCACGCACAGCACGATCCCGCCGAGTACGTGCCGAAGGAGATGGTCGAGTACTGGAAGGCACGCGACCCGATCGCGCGTTACGAAAAGTTCCTCACCGAAAATAAGATCTGGGACGCCAAAACGAAATCGGAAATCGATGCAAAAATCGAAGCATTACTTGACGAAGACCAGAAGTTCGCCGAGGAATCGCCTCTTCCACCGCCCGAACTTGCCGAGCAGGGCGTTTATTGCGACGGCTGCCACACGATCGAGGCCGATTGGCAGCGTTCGAAACAGGAACTGACGCCTCCGAATTGTAGCGTCGATGCGATCTGGGAAGTAAAATCCTTCGGCTCGCTTGATCCCGATGCCGACGCAGAAATGAAAGCGGCTGCGCAGACGAAACGGCCGCAGCCAAGCGCGGGAAACGGCGCCCCATCGGTGCGGCTGGAGAAAACCGCTCCCAAATCGCCGCCGAAGCCAGCCGCAAATCCGCCAGCAGCAAAGGCTACCGCTGAAGAAAAAGATGCCCTCGAGACAGCCGCCGCTCTGCGCGTCCCCTTCGGCCGCGGGCCTAAGGATCGAGCTTTCCGCGAGGAGCGCGCCCAAAAAGAAAAAAACCGGCGCGGCAAGCGAGGACGACGCTGATGGCCGCAATTACGATGCTCGAAGGAATCCGCCAGGCGATTTTCGAGGAGATGGATCGCGATCCCGCCGTCGTCGCGCTCGGCGAAGATATTGGCGTTTACGGCGGGGCATTTAAGGTAACCGAAGGATTGCTGGCGCGCTTTGGTCCCGAACGCGTGATCGACGCGCCCATCAGCGAGACGGCCATCGTAGGCGCGGCTTGCGGCATGGGCTATCTCGGGCTGCGCCCCATTGTCGAAATGCAGTTCATCGATTTCATCGCCTGCTGCTTCAATCAGGTGACGAACTTCGCGGCCAAGAGCCACTATCGCTGGGGCGCGCCTGTGCCGATGGTATTGAGAGGACCCTCGGGCGGCGGTGTGCACGGCGGCCCGTTCCATTCCGCGAATCCGGAAATGTATTTCATGCACACGCCGGGACTGAAGATTATTTATCCCTCCACCGCCTACGATGCGAAGGGGCTCCTGAAATCCGCGGTGCGCGACAATAATCCCGTGCTCTTCTTCGAGCACAAATATCTCTATCGCCGCATCAAGGAAGAAATTCCGGCGGAAGAATACACGGTTCCGATTGGCAAAGCCGCAGTGCGGCGCGAAGGCAAGGATCTCACCATCCTGAGCTACGCGGCGATGGTGCATACGTCCATGGAAGCCGCCGAAATGCTGGCGAAAGAGGGAATCGACGCCGAGGTGATTGACCTGCGCACGCTTCTGCCGCTCGATCGCGATGCGATCCTCACCTCGGTGAAAAAGACAAACAAGCTCTTGATCGTTCACGAAGACACGCGCACGGGCGGCATCGCGGGAGAAATCGCTGCGCTTGTCTGCGAAGGCGCCTTCGAAGATCTGGACGGGCCGATCGCGCGCGTCACATCGCTCGATACGCCCGTGCCTTATTCGCCGCCGCTCGAAGAGCGCTTTCTGCCCAACGCGGAAAAAGTTGCCGCCGCCGCGCGCGACTTGGCAAAATACTGATTGCCAGATATTTGACGGGAAATTTCAGCTCGAAGAGTTTGACAACGGGAGAGTGCCATGGCTGACGTCATCATGCCGCAAATGGGCGAGAGCATTTTCGAAGGAACGATTACGAAGTGGCTGAAAAAGCCCGGCGACAAGATCGAGCGCGACGAGCCGCTCTTTGAAATCTCGACGGACAAAGTCGACGCCGAGATTCCGTCGCCCTCTGCCGGCGTGCTGAAGGAAATCAAAGTCAACGAAGGGCAGACGGTACCTATCCAGACCGTCGTCGCGGTGATCGACGCTGACGGCGCAGGAGCATCCGCTGGTGCTCCTGCCGCTGCGTCAGCTTCCGCACCTGCTCCCGCAAAAACAGAAGCGCCCGCGCAAGCCTCCACGCAAACAAGAGCCGAGGCTCCCGCGAAGCCGGCCCCGCCACCTGCTCCGGGCGCGCCCCGCGCCGCCGCACCATCACCCACACCGGCGCCACCACAGCGGCCCAACGGCCAGAAGATTCGGAGCTCTCCACTTGTCCGCCGCATCGCGCGCGAGAATAACGTCGATCTCTCGCAGATTCCCGGCACCGGCGCTGGTGGCCGTATCAGCAAGCACGATATTCGCGCCGCCATCGAAGGTGGCGCAGTTTCCGGCGGCGCGTCGCGAAGTTCATCCGGCGTTTCCGCTGCGGGTGCCGCCCCAGCGCGCGCAGCTTCAGCTCCGCCGCCTGCCGCGGGAGGTGCCGCAGCATCCGCCGTTCTCGAGACCGCTGTGCCGCGCGAAAAAATGTACTTCGGCCAGTACGAAGTCCAGCCCATGTCGGTAATGCGCCAGCGGATCGCCGAGCACATGGTTCTCTCGAAGCGCGTTTCTCCGCATGTGTACTCGGTGGACGAAGTGAATGTTTCTGGAATCGCCGCCGTGCGCTCGAAACTGAAAGACAAGTTCGAGCAGTCGAGCGGCACGAAGCTCACCTTCATGCCCTTTTTCGTGCGCGCCGCTGTCGAAGGCCTGCGCGCGTTTCCCACGGTGAATTCTTCCGTCGACGGCACGAACATCGTCCTGCACAAGGAGTGCAACATCGGCATCGCCGTCGCGCTCGACTGGGGCCTGATCGTCCCGGTGATCAAAAACGCCGAAGAGAAAAATTTCCTGGGTATTGCTCGCGCGCTCAACGACCTCGCCGAACGAGCCCGCGCGAAGAAACTCAAGCCCGAGGAAGTGGCCGAAAGCACTTTCTCGATCACGAACCCCGGCGTTTTCGGCGGCCTTTTCGGCCTGCCGGTGATCAACCAGCCCAACGTCGCAATCCTCGGCCTCGGCACGATCGAGAAGCGCCC
>Ga0307479_10001840_pt1 | contig 19323 bp, 20 predicted proteins | sample atmos_gasesECM4C_FD_203743 | JGI IMG/M metagenome (GOLD analysis project Ga0307479, IMG submission 203743) | Hardwood forest soil microbial communities from Morgan-Monroe State Forest, Indiana, United States - atmos_gasesECM4C_515 | ecosystem: Environmental > Terrestrial > Soil > Temperate... | reverse complement strand
ATTGCCATTATGTGCCCCGCGTCCGACGTTGAAGACCTGTCGCGCGAGGTGGCTAAAACAGTGCGCATCGTGCCTCAAACGGGTCAAGGGCTCGCTGCGGGCCTTGCTTGTGTATTCACGCAGTTTGCGACTTCTGGCCGCCAGCGGGTCATTGCCTTCAACAGCGATAGCCCGCATGTGCCGGCTTCGGTTCTTGGGAGCGCGTTCGAGGCACTTGAAGCCTGCGACCTGGTTGTAGGTCCCACGCACGACGGCGGCTATTATCTTGTCGGTGCGAAGGCGTCCCCTCCAGGTCTGTTCAGCAGCAGCGGGATGGGAACAGCGAGTGCGCTTGACACGCTGTTGACGCGCGCCCGCGCGCTGGGGCTTTCGGTACACCTGACCGATCCCTTCTACGACATCGACGTCGAGGGCGACTTAACTCGGCTCGCCGCGGAACTGCGGCTCGCTCCCGCCAGGGCGCCACGAACGGCGGTCTGGCTGAAACAGTGGGGACAGGCTGTGGCACACTCGCGGGCGGCCACGGGAGACCTGTGAAGCTTACGCCATCCCGCAGGCTGTACGGGTTCGGTGCCATCTTGCTTGTGGCGCTGACGATCTGCTCACGCAACTTCAGCCGCACGGGTGAGGCATCATTTTTCATTCCTCTGGCTGTTGCTGGCGTCGCGTACCTCCTAGCCATCCGCGAGCTCTTATCCACGCCAGAATTTCCGCACCGCGTCATCGTCATTGGGCTCGTGTTGGCTGCTCTGTGGCATCTTCCATTTCTGCTGACGCCGTCGGCTTCAGATGATGACGTTCATCGATATGTTTGGGATGGCCGCATGCAGCGGCTCGGCTATAACCCTTATATTGTCGTTCCCAGCGACCCTACGCTCGGCGGGTTGCACACACCCGAAACCCGCGCGCTAAACAACCCGGATGTACCGAGCCCATATCCAGCGGGCGCTCAGCTTTTCTTCCGCGCCATAACGGCGATACATGAATCTGTCTTTGCGCTGAAAGTAGCATTTGTGGTTTGCGATTGGGCGATCGTTCTCGTTTTGCTCGATATCTTGCGTCGTGGTCGGCAAGGAGCGCACTGGGTTCTGGCTTTTGCCTGGAACCCGCTCCTGGCAATGGAAGTGGCGGGCAGCGGCCACATCGATATTGTCGGCGTGCTGCTGCTATCGGTATCCCTCGCCGCGCTGGTGCGCCGCTGGCGTGCGGTTGCAGCCCTGACATTTGGGCTGGCTGTTTCAGTGAAATTGCTCCCGATTGTACTGATGCCACTCTACTGGAGGCGTGTTCGTATGCGCGACGCCGCGCTGGCGGCAATCGTGGTCGGACTCCTATACGTACCATTTTTCAACCACGGTCGGATTCCGATCGGCTCGCTCGGCACTTACGTGCAGAGGTTCCGCTTTAATGATCCCGTTTTTGCAACGCTCGAGCGAGTGACTGCTCCACAGGTTGTGGCTGGGCTGGCAGTGCTCGTCGGCTTTCTTACCGCGATCTGGATGAGAAGAAAGTCCGCGGAAGGGTCTGCGGACGCGTTTGCTTGGCCAATGGCGGCATCGCTTTTATGTGCGCCGGTTGTATATCCATGGTACCTGCTTTGGCTGCTGCCTTTCATAAGGTCAACCTCAACGGTGCCGATCATGATCTGGACTTTGAGCATTATTCCTACCTATTATGTCTGGCATCTGCGCATAGTTGGACGGCCTTGGTTGGTTCCTTACTGGATTATGATGCTGGAATACGGATCCGTGGCAGTAGCTGCTGCCATTATCGCTCTGCGTAGGATCACACGATCGGCCGCACTACAATGCTCAGCGGACCGTGTAGAGTGAAGGCAACTGCACCACATGCGATTCACGTATCCAGGGACCTTTGTAGGTCATCCAAGACGACGTTCGTTTCATTCACTGAGGAGGATCTCCATGACAAAGCTGCGCCATTCCGTGACGATCCGTTGCCTATTTTTGGGGGTGCTGCTCCTTGCGGGCACTTCCCGGGCACAGACGCGCCCACCCATTGCCGAACAGCTTGCCAAGACCTACGGCCTTGATTCGTTTGGGCAGATCGATGCGATCCGCTATACGTTCAACCTACAGCTCCCGGCCTTGAATCTGAATCTCTCGCGTACCTGGACTTGGGAGCCCAAGACCGGTCAAGTCACGTATGAGGGAAAAGATAAGGACGGCAAGCCGGTCAAGGTTACCTATCTCCGGTCACAGATCAACAGCGCACCTGCCAACGTGAAAGACGAAATTGAGCCCGCTTTCGTGAACGACAATTATTGGTTCATCTTCCCTTTCCACGCTTACTGGGACACCAGCGCCAATGTGACGGTCAAGGACAAGCAAAAATTGCCGATTGGACAGGGTACGGCGAAGCTGGTGTCGGTGAAATATCCGGCGGAGGTTGGCGGCTACACGCCGGGAGACACTTGGGACCTTTACGTCGGGTCGGATGGGCGAGTCGAGCAATTCATCTATCATCGGGGCGGACCCAAGAAGCCGAGCAACGTCACAACCACCTGGGCGGGCTACAAGAAGGCCGGCCCTCTGCTTGTCTCAACGGACCATCGCGGGACGGCGGACGGCGGGCCGTTCCATCTCTTCTTTTCGAACGTGGCCGTCAAGCTAGCGGGGTCGGACACTTGGGTGGACGCGAAATAAACCACGGACCGCAATCGCAATGGATGTGGTTCTGCACGAATCACGCTTCCTGACAATCTCTGCGGTAGTGCAGGAGCTACTCAGCTTGGGCCGTTCCCCACGAATGGCTAAATGGCTTGCCGAGTGGGAGCGCGTGGCCGTGCCGATGGCGGCGTGACTAGTGTGCGCGCCCGTCTTCTATCCCTTGTACCCGCTCTCGCTTGTTGGGCCAGATGTGGCAGGCCACTGCACGGGTTCATTTTTTCGAATGAGCTCGGCAACCCGATGAACTTGGAAGCACTCGCTCGGGATGTCATCCGGCCGGCGCTAGCGAAAGCGCATCTTCGTTGGCACGGCTGGCACGCGTTCCGGCGTGGGCTGGCCACGAACCTGCACAGGCTCGGAGTTTCCGACAAGGTGATTCAGCAAATCCTGCGTCACGCGAACGTCAGCACGACCATGAATATTTACGTGAAGACGGTCAGTGCGGATGCGGCGAATGCGATGAAGGCCCTGGAAACAATCTGTGCAACTACTGTGCAACCGGAGAGGCTCGGAAGTGCGCGAATTATGTAGAAGTTGTTTCGGAAGTTGGTCAGCAAGTCTCGACGCTGGATGTAGTTACGAGAATCTGGCGGAGAGGGGGGGATTCGAACCCCCGGTAGAAGTTTTAGCCCCTACAACGGTTTAGCAAACCGCCGCCTTCAGCCTCTCGGCCACCTCTCCGGCGTTTACTTTCAGAAGTTTATCACAACCAGCTAATTTACCTGCTTAACCCTTGCTGAACACTGGTTCAGCGTCTCCAAAGTTGTTTCTAGGCTCTTCATGGCAGCCAGCCGGAGCTCCGCAGCGTCTTGCTGGGATCGTGCCATCGTGAACGCACACACCACCGATCACCAGCGCATTGGCTTACTCTGCTGCCGATAAATCCCCGTTGATTTGACATGTTTGACTCACCGCATGCGATGGGCGTCGACGCAACTCGACAACACGAACCCCGGGCGAGGGTCTGCTAACCAGCCGTCGTGCACTTCGGTCATGGGGGCGCCAAGCGGGCGTCTCTTGTTTACGCGCTGATCCTTTACGCATATGGACCTGCGTTCCTCCGTGTTCGAAAGAAACTTCGTCCATGGCAAGTTTCATCAAGTGGATGCCGCGCCCGTGTTCGGAATTGAGGTTTTCGAACGCCAGAGGATCGGGAACTCCATTTGGGTCGAATCCTTGCCCCTGATCTCTGACGATGATGAACACCCCCTTGCCGCATTCGCAGCAGCAACGGACGTGAACCAGCTTGCGAGCGTCCAAGCGATTGCCGTGGAGCATCGCATTACTCAGGACTTCCCGAAGGGCGAGTTCAACGAACTCCTCCTCTCCGAAAACAGAGCGGGATCCCGCTATCAGGCTCATGAGCCAGTCCACCAGCGGTGAGATCAGGCCTATCTCGCTCCGCACCCAGGTGTGCACCTCCAGCGGAACACCGGAGAAACGAGGCTTGGGGATCGCCGACCGCAGGGATTTGAAACTGCCGACCCAAATCATTTCTCCAGCTTCCTTTCGGGACTCATTCTCCGCCGCTTAATGTCCGGCGCCAGGACCAGCCGACCTGAATTTGCGTGTGAAGAAAACCAAAGGCGCTCCGATGATGCAGGCGCAGCCCAACAACCAGAAGCAATCGAGGGATGCCAGAAACGAAGCCTGTTGATCCAAGATCCGGCCGAATTGAGCGTGCGCGTGGACCGATGCGTCGGCTGCAGAGAAACCATGCCTGGCAAAATACGCGGACAGGTTCGTCAAAACCGACTGGTAACGCACGCTCAGCGGAGTGGCATGAGCGACGAGCACGGAACGATGGTATTGCGTGCGGCGCGCCACCACCGTGGTCACAAACGCGATGCCAAAGCTCGCTCCCTGATTTCGGAATAGATTCGTCAAGCTGGAGGCCTTGTTGTTCTTCTCTTTTGGCAGAAAGGAATACGCGAGCTGGCTCACGGGAATGAAGAGCGGCGCTATGCCCAGCCCCTGGACCGCGCGTGCAAGCGCCTCATGCTTATAGTCGGTGCCCAGATCGAAACTCGCGTAGTACCACATGCTCAGAGCGAAAATGAAGTAGCCCACCGCGATCATCGGCTTCACCCCGACTTTTGGTAGCAGCCTTACCATCACGGGTGCAAGAACCACGATGACAAAGGCTCCCGGCCCAAGGACCAAGCCTGCGTCCGTGGCTGTGTATCGATAGAGGCTCTGGAGCATTTGCGGAATCAGCACGGTTGATCCGAAAAGCGTGAAGCCGAATAAGAAATAGAAGAAATTGGCGATGGCGAAGTTGCGTTCGCCGAGAAGCCGTATCTCCACCACGGGATCGGGATGCCGCCACTCCCAGACAGCGGCAATGACCAGAGCGACTACCGCCACAGTAAAGAAAATCAAGATGAAGTTGCTCTCAAACCAGTCTTCCGTTTGGCCGCGGTCCAGCACGACTTCAAGGCACGCAAATCCCAGGGCGACGAGCACAATCCCCAGGCCGTCAATCTTGAGCTTGCCGGCGCGGCGCGCCGCCTGGACCTGACGGGTGAACTCGGGCGGATCCGATACCACACGCTTCGTAAGAATCAGCGACAGTATTCCAATAGGAATGTTGATGAAGAAAACCCAGCGCCAAGTCCAGCTATCGGTGATCCAACCGCCCAACGGAGGACCTATCGCCGGCGCGGTCACGATGGCCATGCTGTAGAGGGCAAAAGCCGCGGGCCGCTTGTTCGCTGGAAATGTGTCTACCAGAATGGCTTGCTCCACCGGCGCAAGACCGCCTCCCCCAACGCCCTGCAAGACGCGAAAGAAAATCAGCAATCCCAAGCTGGGCGCTAATCCACACAACAAGGAACTTGCCGTGAACAGGAACACGCAGGTCATGTAATAGCGCTTACGTCCAAAGACGCGGCTAAGCCACGCGGAAAGCGGCAGCACGACAGCGTTGGACACCAGATAGCTGGTGAGCACCCACGTGCTTTCGTCGTAGCTGACCGCAAGGCCGCCGGCGATGTGGGGCAGTGCGACGTTGGCGATAGCCGTGTCGAGCAGCTCCATGAAGGTAGCGAGCGTGACGACGACGGCGACGATCCAGGGATTGATGGGGGGCCGCTCTGCGGCCGCATGGGGAACGGAAATGGAAGCAGCGGCAGGGCTCATGCGGGCACCTGCCTGCTTTGATGCAGTAAGAGACCGTTCGGTCTCATCTGATATAGGGTGGAATACAATTAGCGACCAGTTGGTCGCAGAGCCGGTTTAGGGGGCTTAAGTGCGCAAGGGCGAGCAAACCCGGCTGGAAATCATTCGCAAGGCGGCGCCCATCTCTAATCAGAGGGGCTATGACGGGGCGGCCTTGTCCGACTTCGCGCTTGAATAGGTCCGTTGTCCGCCTGAGCTAGTCCTATCGAACCTCTTACGAACGTACTACCAAAACACTAATACTTCCGTCCTCTCGCAACCCAACTCCCCTCACATTGTGAACCAAGCCGCGCCCATCAAGAATGGGAGTGCGTACTCCGCTTTAACACGAAAGGATCCATGGCGACCCTGGACATCTCCGGCATTCTCTCTGCGCGTAGGAAATCGCGTCAAATGACGAAGTTGGCCTTCGCGCGGCTGCTCGTCGTCCTCGCGGCCCCTTTTTCTCTCCGGTACTTCTATTGGCGAGCCGGATCGACCATGAATCCCGCGGCCCGGTGGTTTTTCTATCTGTTTTTCGCGGTGGAGCTGCTGAATTGTCTGGAAGCTCTGCTCTTTTACTTCACCACCTGGAAACTCGTCGATGTTTTTACCAATCGTTGGTGTCCGCAAGGCGGGAAAATCTCTCCGGCACAGGCAGACGGCGCTTTTTCTGGAACAGTTCAACTCGGAGGCAAAGGCAGGCAGCAGTGCTATCACCTGGTGCGGGCCCGGCTTTATGATGACCATGGACAGCGCCAGGCCGTAGCCATGCAATACGGTATTGCGCGAGCGAACCCGGACGGCGCCGCACCAAACTGTCCCTGAGGAGCCTGCGCTTTTCTGCTTTGCGTTTTTTGTCGAATGAACTGTCTCGGACAGCAAAGTATTGACAGACGGTGGAGCATTGAGCGCTATAATGACGTTGAGCCGAAACGGTATCCGGGTTGCTGCTCCTTTACCCTTGGATGACGCTCCGATTGTCCCCTTTGGATCGTCTTGTAAGGCAATTTTTGCTGGTTGATACAGTTAGCTCTCGTCATCGACTGGCCCCTGATATGCTCTTGTAGTTCTATCCGGCCAGCCGCAGAGCCGCTCCTGTTGGGTCCGATGTGGAGCTAGGAAGGTAGTTTCGCTATGAGGCGTAAGGCGTTTTTGGGCTCAAAGCGAATCCCATCGCACGGTTTTAGTCTTGTCGAAGTTGTGATTGCACTGGCTGTGATCCTCATCCTCTCGGCTGTGGCCCTACCGGCATTTGTGAATGCCTATAGGATGTATCAGTTAACCGACGCGGCCACGCAATTCGCGGGATTACTGAAGTTCACCCGCTTTGAAGCCATTCGCCTGAATACAAACGTGAATTTCCAAATTCAACAGACGGCCTCGGTTCCTCCCGTAACCAATATGTGGGCGGATTCGCTGCCGACCCCTCAGGATGGCGTCGAGGACCCGAGTGAAAAACAGCTCCTATTCAGCGGCACCGTGAATCTCGTCCCGACAGCCGCTGTGCCAAATGCGGCAGGCCTGGCCGCAGCATCAGGCGTTCCCGCTCTGGTGACCGTTCCGTTAGCTAATGGCTTCGTCACTTTTGATCGCCGCGGCGCCGTATTCTTCAATCCCCCAAATCCCCCGCAGGTTTACGTCTTTTATCTCACGAACCAGAATGATCCGAGTGTCGGCGCGCGGGCTGTGGTTCTGCTTCCCTCCGGTTCCATACAGATTTGGAAAGCTGACTCACTCGGAAATTGGATATCACTCGGCTGACAGAGAGAAATCTTATGCGCATGCAAATTCATAAGCTTCAAAAGAAACAGCGGGGCTTCACGCTCATCGAACTTCTGGTCGCCATGCTGGTGCTGATGATCGGCCTGGTTGCGGTAGCGCAACTTGTGCCGATGTCCATCCGCTTGAACTCGGGGAATCGTGATGATTCCACCGCGATGGCCTTCGCTCAAAGGGAATTGGACGCCTTGACCGAACAACCCATTAGTGCGCTCACGTTTTCCGACCCGAATGGAGTTCATTGCCCCCCGGCTGCCGTTTGCAACCTGGGTAATCCCACGACGCCTCTGGTGCTCGTCGGCAGCCCCGTGTTGGTGATCAACAACCGGCCTCAGATCAATTTCGGGGTCGCTCAAGTGCCCGGCTACAGTTTTAACTACACCGATCCCAACGATCCCTACGCCGTCACCTACGACGTTCGTTGGGCCGTCATTACCTATGCGAACGGAGCAAATCCCACCGCCAAGCGATTCATTCTGGGCACTCTGCGGCGAACGAACAACGCTACGTTTCTGCCTCTAACTCTGGACACCATGGTGGAAAAAGGGTGGAAAAATGACTAGCCTTCAAACACAAACACGGAAAAGCCAGGCCGGGTTCACCCTCATCGAGCTGACGGTCTCCGTGGCCATCTTCATGTTGATCTGCGGAGCGATATTCGAATTGATGGGAACCACCCAGAAGCGTTTCCGCACCGAATCGCAGGTTTTGGGAGCATTCGAAGAAGCCCGGCTGGGCCTCGACCAAATCGTCCGTGACGTCAATGATTCAGGTTATCCTCCGCAGAACCACTTCTCAGGAAACGCCCTTGCCACTGCATTTGCCGCCTCCCCCATCGCCTGGAGCCCTAACTACGCGCCCACCACTCCCTGCCAGATTGGCACTGCGGGCGGCGGCACATGCGCCAGCCCCGGGGACTTTGACCTAATCGTCGAGGGCAACGTGGACGGTTCGGGCGTGCAATGGATTCGCTACCAATTGCCGCCCGGAAGCACAACGCTGTTTCGTGGCGCGATCCCCAAGGGTCCGGCAGGCACCGATCCGGTCGCAGCTACTCCTAACCCTGGTGCCGTAATGCTTCCCTACGTTCTGAACGTAATGAACAACGCCCCGCCCGCGCAGATCGGGCAGTTTCGGGCCGCCTATCCAGCTATGTTCCCCGGCGGGACTCCTCAGCCGCTGTTTCAATTTTCCTGTGATACGCCGGCCGGGCCCGTGCTCTGCCAGAAGGCCGGAGCAAACAACTCCCCGGCCAATGTTCGCGACGTGGATATCACGCTGATCGTCATGACGCCTCAGACCGACGCTCAGACCAATCAGGTTCACCTTGTGGAATTGAACGGCCGCGGCCATCGCGTCAACCCGAACAGATAACGGATGCCTCCACGAAAACTGTTCGCAAACTCGCACCGCGGCATTCCGAAGCAGGCGTCGCTCTGCTCATTGCCATGTTCGCCGTGTTGCTGGTGAGTCTCGCCGCCATCTCCTTGATTCTGTCTGCCAGCAAGGAAAGCGCTCTCTCGCCGAAGCTGCTCAGAATTTCCAACTCGCACAGCGAATTAACCCCTGAACTCATCACGAAGGATCAAAAGTGCTTTCTGATCCTCATTCCGATTCCAAGGCCGTCCGTAAAAGCCCCCTACTCTATTCCTCGATTGTGATTGGAATCGCGCTGCTCTACGTCGGCTGGATCTTCTTTTCCCGCTGGCAGGAAAATCGCGCCATCGAGCAAAAAACGGAAAAGGAAAGAGCCCAAAAACAATTGGAGAATGATCGCGCTGCCGTCGAACAACTCGGCGGCAAAGAGCTGGCGATTCAAATGTTTTATGCTAGTCCGGGCGCCATTCGCCGCGGAGAATCAACCCGGCTGTGTTATGGCGTGGCCAATGCGAAGACGCTAAAGCTCGAGCCGCAATCCAATCCTGTTTGGCCGTCCTATTCCCGCTGCGTCGAGGTCGCCCCCACCAAGACCACGACCTACACTTTGACCATCATGGACGCAGCCGGCAACACTAAGTCCCAAACTGTGGAAGTGAAAGTCCGTTGATTAGGCGAGGCCTCGCCGGCAAATCTCCGAGCTTCCTCTTGTGGCCGTAAATCACTCCCATCTATAATGTTCTCTTACGCGGGGTCCGGCGAACCGTTGTGCAAACCCGGACTCCGCGAACGTTTTTTAGTAACGCGTTCCAGGTGAACGACGGCCATGTCCGATCCGCTCAAGAAAATTAAGCACAAGCTGCAGGAAGAGATCAAAGCGCTCGAGCACGAGCTCAGCGTGGAGCTTCCCAAGGAGATCGCCGTTGCGCGCGCGCACGGCGACCTGTCGGAAAACGCCGAATACAAGTTCGCCAAAGAACGCCAGGGATACGTCAACGCCCGCATTGCCCAGCTCAAACAGCGCATGGGCGATCTCGGCATGCTTAATCTAAACAACATCCCCAAAGACCGCGCCGGCTACGGCTCACGCATCACCGTGCTCGACATTCATCGCGACGTGAAGATCGAGTACAAGCTCGTCAGCACCGAAGAAGCCGACGCCGAAAAAGGTCAAATCTCCACCACTTCTCCCATCGGGAAAGCGCTGCTCAACCGCAAGGTCGGCGATGAAGTTCAGGTCGCCACCCCGGCAGGCAAGAAAGAATTCGAGGTCGTCCGGCTCATTACCATTCACGATGACGAGTAACCCGTCGGCTATTCCGGGCGTCCAATGAGTAGCGCGTCTTGGCCGTCTGTGAGGGACTATGTTTTGGGGAGCGGGCCCGGCCCTCGGGCTTTTAACACTTCTCGGCTATTTTGTCTGCATGGTTGGCGCGGTATTTATCTGGCGCCATCGAGACGACTTCTTTGTTTGGATTGAAGACGAAGTCAGCGCGTTTCGCCGCAACCTCTCTCGTTATGTCGTCATCGGTCCGTTTTACGCTCCCCGGGAGCAATCCCGCCTTGGGGTCATCTCATCCCAATTTCTCCATTCGCCCAGCCACATCGCTCGCTCCCATATTAAGCTCGGCACCATCCTATTCTTTTTCGGACTGCTTCTCTTCTTGCTCGATTTTTTCATCTGACGCATCATTGCTGATTCGCGCTGCTCTCCGCGCGGGCTCCTAATGAAACCTTCTCTGATCGTTCATGGCGGCGCGTGGGATATTCCCGACGAGTCTGTCGAGGCCTGCAAGTCCGGTTGTCACCGCGCTCTCGCCGCGGGATGGTCTATTCTTTCGAGCGGTGGCTCCGCGCTTGACGCGGTGGAAGCCGCTGTCGTCATCCTCGAAGACGATCCCGTCTTCGACGCGGGTTTTGGTTCTCATCTGAATCTCGATGGCCGCGTGGAATGCGACGCCATCGTCATGGATGGCGCCACGCTCCGCGCCGGCGCCGCTGCTGCGTTGCAGCGCATTTGGAATCCCATTCGCTTGGCTCGCGCTGTCCTGGAAAATTCCCCGCACATGATGCTCGTCGCCGAAGGCGCCGAACGCTTCGCCAAACAGCACGGCATCCCGCTCTGCGCTCCGGAAGATCTTGTCAGTCCCGCCGAACGCGAAGCCTGGTCCCATTGCAAAGGGGACAAGCACGCCGCTTCACATCATCGCGGCCACGAGCAAGGCACCGTCGGCGCCGTCGCCATGGATCGCGAGGGCCGCCTTTTCGCGGCCACTTCCACAGGCGGTACCTGCTGCAAGCTTCCCGGCCGCGTCGGCGATTCGCCGCTCATCGGCTGCGGTTGCTACGCCGATGCGGAAGCCGGCGGTGTCTCCTGCACCGGCTACGGCGAAGCCATCATGAAAATCGTCATGGCCAAAGCCGCCGTCGATCTTCTTCGCCAGCATGCAACTTGCGTTGACTCTCCCGCCGCAGCGTCCTGCGATATTTCCACCGCCAATCTCGCCGCCCGTGAGGCGGTCCATCTCCTCGCCAAGCGCACCCACGCCACCGGTGGGCTCATTCTCCTCGACCGCGAAGGCAATCCCGCCTTCGCCTTCAACACGCCTCGCATGGCCTACGGTTACGTCGCCCCCGGCGGCGCATTCGTTGTCAGCGTTTAGCGCCGTTGCGCCCGGCTTTCGTTTATCCTGTTGCTTCGCGCGAGGAACTCGCTGATGAAAATCTCCCGCCGCCTCTGGCTTCGGCTCTCGCTCGCTGTTCTTTGCGGCCTGTTCTTTACTCCGCCCGCCCGCGCGCAGGAACCGCTTTCGCGTCCCGCCGTCATCCTCATCTCCATTGACGGCCTCAAGCCCGAATACGTTCTCGACGCCGACGCCCACGGCCTGAAAATTCCCGCTCTCGGCCGTTTTCTCCGCGAAGGCGCTTACTCCACCGGCGTTCACGGCGTCGTTCCCACCGTCACCTATCCCAGCCACACCACGCTCATCACCGGCGTCTCTCCCGCCAGGCACGGCATCTACGCCAACAATACTTTCGATCCGCTCCGCAAAAATTTCGGCGGCTGGTATTGGTACGCCGAGGACATCAAAGTTCCCACGCTATGGGACGCCGCCGCCGATGCCGGCCTCGTCACCGCCAACGTTCATTGGCCCGTCAGCGTCGCCGCGCGCATCACCTGGAATCTTCCGCAGTACTGGCGCGCCGGCACGCCCGACGACCTCAAACTTCTCCGCACCCTCTCCACTCCGGGCCTTCTCGACACACTCGAAAAAGATCTCGGCCCTTACGCCGACGGCATCGACGAATCCATCACCGGTGACGAAACCCGCGCCAAATTTGCCGCCCGCCTCCTCGAGCTCAAGCATCCTGCCTTCGCGACCATCTATCTCACCGCCCTCGATCACGAGCAGCACGCCTCCGGCCCCTTCAGCGCGCAGAGCAACTCCACCCTCGAACGCATTGACGCTGCCGTCGCCGGCATCCTCGATTCCATCCATCGCACCTACGGCGGTCGCGCCGTCGTGTGCATCGTTTCCGATCACGGCTTCGTCTCCGCCGACAAAGCCCTGAACCTCGGCGTGGCCTTCCGCAACGCCGGCCTCATCGAATTCGGGGCGGAGAACCGCTCCGCCTTCGCGCCCGCCAGAAACCCGATCAAATCCTGGAAAGCCATGATCTGGGGCGCCGGAGGCTCCGCTGCCATCGTCCTCCACGACAAAAACGACGCCGCGACAGAATCAAAAGTCGCCGATCTCCTCGTCAAGCTCGCCGCCGATCCCGCCAACGGCATCGATCGCATCGTCCCTGAAAGCGAACTCCATTCCCGCGGTGGTTTTCCCGACGCCGCGTTCCTTGTCGCCTTACGCCCCGGCTTCGTCATCGGCGACGCCGTCTCCGGCGAAATCGTCACGCACTCCGCCAGCTTCCGAGGCATGCACGGCTACTGGCCCGATCTCCCCGAAATGAATGCCTCCTTTTTCATTCTCGGCTCCGGCATCCCCGCCGGCCGCTCTCTCGGCCTCATTGACATGCGCGCCATTGCCCCAACGCTCGCGCAAATCCTCGGCCTCCGCCTCCCCTCCGCGGAGTTAGCTCCCCTCTTGTAGCGGCGAGCACCCGACGAAGGGGCCGAGTCCCGAGTCCGATCGGGACGAGGGAATTTATCCCGCCTGCCCCGAACCTCTCGGGGACCTGGTCGGGGTCTCGCCATCTCGTTCTTTCCTTGTGAAGTGCAGCGCCGCCCCACCTCACCGTCCGTCATTTCGAACGAAGCGGGCCGACGCTTTTTCCACGCTTCGCTCCTGCGAAGCGTCGGCCTGCGCAGAGAGAAATCTCTCTTCTCTTTGGTTTCATCTCGCCGCGTCTTCCGTCCCACCCCAGCCTGTCATCCCACCCGTAGCGGCAGCGGTTCACAAAAGAGACCGCGCAAAGACAGCTAGCTATAAGTGGTGCGGCAGTTTCTTGCCCGCGCCGGGCGCTGGCGGAAGCGGAACAGCCTTGTGGGCCGGTTTCGTGAGAGTTGTGCCCTGGACATTCGTGGAGGGCGCCGTCGCCGCGAACGTCGGCAGGTTGTGTGCGCGCACCTGAGTCGCCGCCTCGAAGCCAGACGCCAGCCTGATCAGTGTTGGCTCGCTGAACGCCGTCCCGAAGAAGCTGATCCCCAGCGGGACACCGTATTGCGTGCAGCTCGTCGGCTGCACAATAGGTGACGCACAAAGCTTAGGAAATCCGGCGGGCACCTGTACGATCGGATATCCCGGCGCCGCTGCCAATCCGGACGTTCCAAAGATGAAGTGGTCGCCGAAGAGCAGGTCCGTGGCCCACGCCGGGTTGTCCGTCGCCGAAACCACCGCGTCGAGGTTGAACTGGCTCAGTGCCAGGTCGATGCCATTGACGCCGACATCGTGGCCGTTGTTCAGCGCTTGGTTGTAGGAGACGCCGTTGGGGAAGGTGTTGTCCGGGGGCACCGTGGCGAAGCGCGAGTCGACGAAGTTGGGATCGGGGTTGATGGTCTCCGCCAAGTCGAAGATGTCCTGGTTGAAGAACGGCATCTCCATGTCCGGATGCGCATTGTTGAACTCAATGGCGGCCTGCAGCGTTCCGCAGTTCGGCAAAGGGTTTGTGGTGTTGCAAGCCACAGGCACGCCCGTGCGCGTCGCAAAATACTTGGCCACATCGAACTTGAAGTCGTAGAGCAGGACAAAGAATTCACCGTCGGCCGGCGGGAAGGTGAAATTCTCCGAGTTTGGTACCGTATCCAGGTCGATGATAGTCGCGCCTGCGTTCTCAAGGGCCTGCACGGCTTCCTCGAACGCATCCAGCACGGGCTTCGGTGTCGACACATTCGTAAAACCGCTCAATCCCGCCCGGGTTACGCCGATCCGTGCGCCCTGCAGCCCGTGCGGATTCACGAACTGCGTATAGTCCGTGGGGATGTTCGTGGGACGTGCCCTGCCGGTTCCCTGCCAACCCAGCGGTACACCACCCGTCGCCGGATCGCGGCCATCGTAGGTGCGGCTCTGGATGACGCTCAGCGCCGCCGCTGCATCAGCCACCGTCCGCGCATGAGGACCGACCGTATCCTGCGTGTGTGAGATGGGCACCACGCCCGCGCGGCTGGTAAGCCCGACCGTGGGCTTAATAGCGACCACACCGTTGGCGTTGCCGGGGCACACGATGCTGCCGTCGGTCTCGCTGCCGAATGACACCGCAGCGAAGTTCGCCGACGCCGCAGCGCCTGAGCCGGAGCTAGACCCGCAGGGGTTGCGATCGATGCCGTAGGGATTGTGCGTCTGCCCGCCGCGGCCAGACCACCCGCTGATGGACTCGAAGGACCGGAAGTTCGCCCACTCCGATAAATTGGTCTTTCCCAGAATTACCGCGCCACCGGCGCGAAGGTTCGCCGCCACCGTGGAATCCTGCAACGAAGGCGTGCCCACGAGCGCGAACGACCCCGCGCTGGTCTGCATCTTGTCGTGGGTGCCGATGTTGTCCTTGAGAAGCACTGGGATGCCGTGCAAAGGCCCTAGCACCATGCCGCGCCGACGCAGCGCGTCCATTTGCTTGGCTATCGTGATAGCGTCCGGGTTGAGCTCAATCACCGCGTTCACGCCGGGACCGTTCTGGTCCAGCGCCAGAATGCGGGTGATGTATTCCTTCGTCAGTTGCTCCGAGGTCAGCTTCCCGGAGGACATCTCCGCCTGGAGTTGAGCGACCGTAGCTTCGTTGTGCTCTGTGGGTATGGCGTTCTGTGCCGCCGCCGAAGTCGGCAGCAGCAGAGCTGCAAAAAGGATCGTGCGCATCACTAGGGTTCTCATGTCGTTTCTCCTTGGAGCCTCGCCGTGCAGTGCCGGGCGAAATCGGGGGGACAGGACTCAAGATGCGCTCGTCGGCAGGGGTGCGGCGATTCGGCTTTTCGAGGGGCCGAGACTACTTCGCTGTCGGGCCGATGTCAATCATGTAAAACCATTATTGTGGAACTGGCCGGGCGGATCCCCGATTCCGACCTGTCCCGCCTGTCCGCCGTGGCGAGCACTCGGCGAGGTGTGCGAGTCCCGCCTGCCCCGAGCTTCTCGGGGAGTCCGATCGGAGCGGGAATCACGCACTCCCTTCGAGGCAACGCATTTGACCCAGCTTGCTTCTCTCCCTACCATGACGGCTGCGTGTGCCTGCGCATTGCCGCGCTGGGGAGTGAGTTGCCAATGAAATCGAGAGTCATCTACGTCGCGCTCTTCTGCCTGCTTCCGCTCATAGCGACGGCGCAGACCTCCGAGTACATCATCGATAAAGCCCTCGCCGCGCGCGGCGGCCTCGACAAAATTCGCGCCGTCCAGGCCGAACGCGTCTCCGGCCACATTTCCTTCGGCGCGGATGCCGAGGGCCCCTTCGTGGTCGAGCTCAAGCGCCCGCGCAAGATGCACATGGAGTTCACCGTCCAGGGCGGCACCATGGTCCGCGTGTACGACGGAAAATCCGCCGGCTGGACCGTCAATCCCTTCGCGGGAAAGAACACTCCGGAGCCCATACCCGAGGAAGAGCTGAAAAATATTTCCGAGGAATCCGATTTCGACGGGCCGCTGGTGGACTACAAAGCGAAAGGCAACCACATCGAGCTGGTGGGCAAGGACAAAGTCGAAGGGAAAGAGACCTACCGCCTGAAGCTCACCACCAAAAACGGCGACGTGCGCTTTTATCTTTTCGACAGCGAAACTTTCCTTCTGCTGAAATGGGAAGGCAAGCGCAAAATCAAAGACCAGCAATCACCGGTGGAATCCTATTTCCGCGATTATCACGATGTTGGCGGCTTGCAATTTGCGTTTGAAATCGATTCCGGCGCCTCTGCCGAGGAGATCAACCAGAAAATTCTTATCGACAAAATTGAACTCGACCCGGAAATCAGCGAATCGCGGTTCATCAAGCCGCCCCCGCCCTCAGTTTCGGCCCCGCCCGCAGCTTCCCCCGCCGCGCCTTCGCCTTCTTCCAGCCCGCCCGTGCCCGACCCCGTGCCGGATTAGCGCCCCCACTGGAGGGAATGGCTGTTGCAGCCGGTTTGAGCATCGCATACTATGATTTAAAGACAATGGAACTGGCGCTCAATCTCGTTTGGCTGTGCGTGGCGATCGTAGGACTCAAGCTGCTGTGCGGCAGCTTGTCCCGCGCCGAAACGCTTTCCGATCGGCCGCCCAACCATTGGCGGAAGATCGTCGCGATGGGCTGCACCCTGGTCATCCTGTTTTTCGTCATCTCCATGACGGACGACTTGCACGACCAGGAAATCCTGGTGGAAGAAAGCAAGTCGTCGCGCATTCTGTCCGGATCGGACGCTCCTTCGCCGGGCGCCCCCGGTCCCGTGGCTCCTCCTGTTTTTCTGTTGTTCTCCGCCCTCGTTTGTGTTGTTCCTGCTTTGCCGGCCGCGAGAAGGCTCATGGAGTCTTCGGAACTCTTGTATGCTGCTGCGGTAGATTGTGATCGGCTCAGCGGACGAGCGCCGCCCGCCTCCCTCGCCTGAACCAGCCGTCTTCCTTGAAAAGAAGTCGTTCGTGGAGAAGGTCAATGAAGCTGGGTGCCCTTGTCTCGGTGCTATTTTCTATTGGCGCAGTTCTCGCTGGAGGCCATGAAGCATTTGTCCGCTTGCGCGAAGAATCGAAGGCCACTGCGCGTTACCTTTTTGTGGAGTGGGAACCATCATGAAGAAAAATCTCTGGAAATATTTCGCACTCCTTGCGTTGTTCCCCGGTTGCGTGGAAGCGCAAACACCGGAACCTTTGACCTGGGAGCAGGTACGGCAGCGCTTTGAACAAAATAATCCCACTTTGCTTGCAGGAAAATTGGGTATTGATGAGTTCAAGGCGCAAGAGATCACTGCGTATCTGCGACCCAACCCGAATTTCAATCTGACGGCGGATGCGACCCAGATCGCTCCTTATAAAGGTGTCTGGCGGACGTTCGCTGGCACTTATGAAACGCCTGGCATTAGCTATCTGCATGAACGGCGGCACAAGCGGGAATTGCGCCTGGAGAGCGCTCAAAAGGCCACGGACCTCGCAACGTCGGGACAAGCTGATTTGGAGAGGAACCTTCTGTTTAGCCTGCGCGGGGCTTTCGTGCAAACACTGCAAGCTAAGGCGGTATTGAAACTGGCGAATGAGAACTTGACCTATTACGACCACGTGCTGGACGTTGGAAGGGAGAGATACAAGGCCGGCGATATTGCGCAGATCGATCTGGACCGGCTGGAATTGCAGCGCGTCCAGTACGAGTCCGACGTGCAAACAGCAGAAGTAAATCTGCGCACGGCAAAGATTCAACTCCTGATGCTCTTGAACGACCGGGCTCCGGTTGAACAATTTGAGGTGGCCGGACCGTTCGATTTTGCCGACCAACTGCAGCCCCTCGATGAATTCCGCAACATAGCGTTGGATGCGCGCCCGGATCTTCAGGCGGCGCTGCGGGCAGTGGATAAGGCGAAGACCGACCACAAGTTGGCTGTCGCCAATGGCTCAACCGATCCGACATTGAGCGCTTGGTATACGCACAACTCATCGAACAACAACCCTTTTGGGATCAACACCGTTGGGCTCAGCGTCGGCATCCCTTTGCGCATCTTCGACCGCAACCAGGGCGAAAAGCTGCGCACGCAAATAGACATTAGCCGCAGCCAAAGGCTGCTGGACGCGACGCGAGCGCTGGTCTTCAGCGATGTGGACTCTGCTTACGCGACGCTAAACAGCAACCTGGTTCTTCTGCGGCCATACAAGGCAAGGTACTTGCTGCAAGCGGTCCGAGTGCGAGACACGATCACTTTCTCCTATCAGCGTGGTGGCGCTTCGTTGTTGGATTTCTTGAACGCTCTGAATGACTACCGCAGCGTCGAACGGAGTTACTTGACCCTAATCGGTTCTTACCTGATGGCGGCCAGTCAACTGAACCTGGCCGTGGGCCGGGAGGTGGCGCCATGAACCGAAGAGGGCTGCGCGGTCTCCTGGAAACAGCCTCGTTTATTTGCTGCGGCCTTCTCCCGATTTCGTGCGGACCTGGGAAGGCGGATCCCAAGGCGGAAGCGCCGCCTGTTCCCGTGGTGGAGCATGAAGCGGACCTCAACGTCGTTAAGGTAGACCATCCGGAACGATTTCCGCTCGCCACCGCCGCGGAACACAAATCTGTAACGACATTGACGGTAACCGGAGTGGTGAATCCCGACGTATCGCGCAACGTGCCGGTGATCTCGCTCGCCTCCGGCCGCGTCGTGGAAATCCGCGCGCGGCTGGGGGATACGGTGAAGAAGGGCCAGCTTTTGATGCGCGTGCAAAGCAGCGATATCTCCGGGGCATTTTCGGATTACCTGAAGGCAGTCAATGATGCACGGCTGGCGCAGAGGCAAGCGGAACGTGCGAAGATCCTGCTCGATAAGGGCGCGATCGCACAGAAAGACTTCGAGGTTGCGGAGGCCGCCGAACAGGATGCCAAAGCCGACCTAAATTCCAAGGCAGACCGTCTACGGGTCCTCGGCGTTGACAAAGACCATCCGGGCGGAATTGTTGATGTGGTTGCGCCCGTATCGGGCACCATCACCGATCAACAAGTCACGAACGCGGCAGGGGTCCAGGCCCTCTCCGGACCGAATCCCTTCACCATATCTGATCTTTCTTACGTCTGGATTATCTGCGATGTTTACGAAAACGATTTGCGCAACGTGCGTCTGGGCGAATTTGCAGACATCCACTTGAACGCCTATCCCGACAAGGTTATGAAAGGGCGCATCGGCAATATCGGGGCGATTCTCGATCCCAGCATCCGCACGGCAAAAGTACGACTG
>Ga0307479_10001839_pt1 | contig 19324 bp, 15 predicted proteins | sample atmos_gasesECM4C_FD_203743 | JGI IMG/M metagenome (GOLD analysis project Ga0307479, IMG submission 203743) | Hardwood forest soil microbial communities from Morgan-Monroe State Forest, Indiana, United States - atmos_gasesECM4C_515 | ecosystem: Environmental > Terrestrial > Soil > Temperate... | reverse complement strand
GGTGCGCCGGGTGTCCTCGCAGGCGACGAGGGCCACTTCCTTCAGGATGCGCAGGGCCCGCAGGGTGACGTCTTCGAGATTGCCGAGCGGGGTGGCGACGACGTACAGCGTGCCCGTCAGGCGGACTGCTCTTTCTGCTCGGAGATCAGGATGGGCCGATCCTTGTTGAGGATGACCTCACGAGTGATGATGCACTCCTTCAGGCCGGGGAGCGAGGGCAGCTCGTACATCACCTCGAGCATGACCTCTTCAAGCACCGCGCGCAGGCCGCGGGCTCCGGTGCCCCGCTTCATCGCCTCGCGCGCGACGGCGGCCACCGCGTCGTCGGTGAACTTCAGCCGCACCTTCTCCAGCTCGAAGTACTTCTGGTACTGCTTGATGATCGCGTTCTTGGGCTCGCGCAGGATGCGCACCAGCGCCGGCTCGTCGAGATCGTGCAGGGTGGCCACCACCGGCAGGCGCCCGACGAATTCGGGGATGAGCCCGTACTTCAGCAGATCCTCCGGCTGGATCAGGGCCAGCAGATCGCCCACCCGGCGATCCTCTCGGCTCTTGATCTCGGCCCCGAAGCCGATCCCGGTCTTGCCCACGCGGCCTTCCACGATCTTGTCGACGCCGACGAACGCGCCGCCGCAGACGAACAGCACGTTGGTGGTGTCGACCTGGATGAACTCCTGGTGGGGATGCTTGCGCCCGCCCTGCGGCGGCACGTTGGCCACCGTGCCCTCCAGGATCTTGAGCAGGGCCTGCTGCACGCCCTCGCCGGACACGTCCCGCGTGATCGATGGGTTCTCGGACTTGCGGGCGATCTTGTCGATCTCGTCGATGTAGACGATCCCTCGCTGCGCCCGCTCCACGTCATAGTCGGCCGCTTGCAGCAAACGCAGAATAATATTCTCGACGTCCTCGCCGACGTAGCCGGCCTCGGTCAGCGTCGTCGCGTCGGCGATGGTGAACGGCACGTGCAGCATCTTGGCGAGGGTCTGGGCGAGGAGGGTCTTGCCGGAGCCGGTGGGGCCGATCAGGAGGATGTTGGCCTTCTGCAGCTCCACGTCACCCGACTCGGAGCCGGCCTCGATGCGCTTGTAGTGGTTGTGGACCGCGACCGCGAGGATCTTCTTGGCCCGCTCCTGGCCGACCACGTACTGGTCGAGCACGTTCTTGATCTCGGCCGGCTTGGGGAGGCTGCGCAGCTCCCGGCTCTTCTCCTCTTCCCACTCCTCCGCGATGATGTCGTTGCAGAGCTCGATGCACTCGTCGCAGATATAGACGGTGGGGCCCGCGATCAGCTTGCGGACGTCGTTCTGGCTCTTGCCGCAGAACGAGCACTTGAGTGCGCCGCCACCTTCGCGGGTCCGGGCCATGGTCGGTTCCTACTTGGTGGTGACGACCACTTCGGAGACGGGCCGGGTGGTCGGCTTGGAGGAGATGACCTCGTCCACGAGCCGGTACTCCTTGGCCTGCTCCGCGGTCATGAAGAAGTCGCGGTCGGTGTCGCGCTGGATCTTCTCCATGGACTGGCCGGTGTGATGGACCAGGATGCGGTTCAGTTCCTCCCGCATCCGGAGGATCTCCTTGGCCTGGATGTCGATGTCGGTGGCCTGGCCCTGAACGCCGCCCAGCGGCTGATGGATCATGATCCGCGCGTGCGGCAGGGCGAAGCGCTTGCCCTTCGTTCCCGCGGTCAGCAGCAGCGCGCCCATCGACGCGGCCTGCCCCATGCAGATGGTGGAGATGGCCGGCTTGACGTACTGCATCGTGTCGTAGATGGCCATTCCCGCGGTGACCGACCCGCCGGGAGAGTTGATATAGAGGTGGATGTCCTTGTCCGGGTCCTCCGCCTCCAGGAACAGCATCTGGGCGATGACCAGGTTCGCGATCTCGTCCTCGATGTACGTCGGGAGGAAGATGATCCGCTCCTTGAGGAGCCGGGAGAAGATATCGAACGCGCGCTCGCCGCGCGGAGTCTGCTCGACCACCATCGGGACCAGTCCCATCGGGCGCCTCCTTGCCATGTCCGTAGTGTACCTCAGGCGCTGTTTACCGGATTCTTTTCGATGAGGAAGTCGACCGTCTTGCGCTCGCCGAGGGTGTGGCGGATCCCCTCCAGGTCGCCGCTCTGCTCGAGCATCCGCCGGACCGCGGGGCCCGGTCGCTGGCTCGCCTGGGCGATCCGCTCGACCTCGGCGTCCACGTCGGCGTCGACGGGCTGGAGCCCCTCCTTGTCCGCGATGGCCTCGATGAGGAGCGCGCGCTTGACCGCCTTCTCCGCCCCGGGCCGCAGGTCTTCGAGGAGCTTCTTGTAGTCCCACGGCACCTTGTCCGGGTCGAGGCCCTGCCGGCGCATGTGCTCCCGCGCGTGCTCGATCTGGTGCCCGACCTGCCGCAGCACCAGGGCGTCGGGCACCTCGAAGGTGTGGCCGGCCAGGACCGCGTCGAGCACCGCCCCCTCCAGCGCGCGGCGGTTGTCGGCCTCGCGCCGGGCCTGCAGGCCCTTGCGCACCTCGTCTCGCAGCGCGTCGAGCGTCTCGAAGCTGCCGCCCACGCTCTTGGCGAACTCGTCGTCGAGCGCGGGTAGCACCTTCTCCTTCACCTCGGTCACCGTCACCGAGGCCTCGGCCGACTTGCCGCGCAGCGCCTCGCTGCGATGGTCGTCCGCGAAGCGCACGGGGGTCTGGCGCGTGCCGCCCGCGGCGAGGCCGACCACCGCCTCGTCCATCTCGGGGAGTACGTTGCCCGCGCCGATCACGAAGCCGTAGCCGGTCTCGGAGCGCGGCTCCATGCCCTCGGGGGTCAGGGTGTAGTCGACGATCACCAGGTCGCCCGGATTAGCCAGCCGCTCCACCGCCCGGTACTCGGCGTGCTGCTCCTGCAGCGCGCTCAGGGCCGCGTCGACCTCACTCTCCTCGAAGGCCTTGGGAGCGTGCTCGATCTTGAGGCCGGAGTACGCCCCGAGGGTGATCGCCGGCTTCACCTCGACGACCGCGGCGAACTTGAGCGCCGCGTTCTCCTCGAGGGTCACCTCCTGGAGATCGGGCTCCTCCACCGGCTCGATGCGGGTCTCGGCCAGCGCCTGGCGGTAGACGTCGGGGATGAGTCGGCGCGCCACCTCCTGCCGGACATCATCGGCGAAGTGGAGCTTGATCATGCTGCGCGGGACCTTGCCCTTGCGGAAACCGGGCAGCTTGGCCTCGCGCTGCACACGACCGAAGGCCTGCTCCCACGCTCGGGTCACGACCTCGGGCGCTTCCTCGACCTGCAGCCGCCGCTTGCAGGCCCCCAGTTCTTCGACATCAACTTTCATGATCGCTCCGCGAGATCATCCCACTCCCAAGGGGGGTCGATGCTGCTCCAGTCGTCGCCGGAGCCCCATCCTACACTATCGGGCAGCACGGTCAAGAATACGCGGACTTACCCGGCGGTCCCCCGGAGTTTGCCCCGGGGTTCCAGGGTGGACTATGCTCGGGAGAACCGCGCCATGCGAGATCTCTCCAAGCTGTACTCGGTCCGCTTCGCGCCGGACGACAAGGCGCGAAAGGACCGCGTGTGGCGGGTGCTGTGCCGGCATTTCTTCCAGAAGTACGTGCAGCGGGCCGATACCGTCCTCGACATCGGGGCCGGCCACTGCGAGTTCATCAACCACATCGAGGCCCGCCGGCGCATCGCGTTCGACCTCAACCCGGACGTGCGGGCCAACGCGGCCGTCGGGGTCGAGGTCGTGCAGGGGGCTAGCACCGACCTGAGCGCCTTCCACGACGAGTTCTTCGACGTGGTCTTCGTGAGCAACTTCTTCGAGCATCTCCCCACGAAGGACGATCTCCTGCGGACGCTGGCCGAGGTGCGCCGCGTGCTCCGACCCGGGGGGAAGCTCCTGATCCTGCAGCCGAACATCCGGCTCGCGGGCGGCGCCTACTGGGACTTCGTCGATCACCACCTCCCTCTGACCGAGCGGTCGCTGGTGGAGGCGGTCGAGCTGGCGGGGCTGCAGCCCACCGAGGTGCGGGCGAGGTTTCTCCCGTTCACCTCCAAGAGCCTGCTCCCGCAGCACCCCCTGCTCGTGCGTCTGTACCTCAAGGTGCTCCCGGCCCAGTGGCTGCTCGGCCGCCAGTCGTGGATCGTCGCGGTACGGCCACGGTAGGGGGAGTCTCGGTCGGGTGGATCGCGGCCCTCGCCGTCCTGGTCCTCCTGTGCCTGAGCCGCGGGTTCGAGATCAGCCCGATCCGGCCCGGGCTCGACCCCTCGTACCTCTACGCCCTGAACCACGCGACCGTCCACTCGCTATCCTGGGGCCAGGACTTCGTCTCCACCTACGGCCCCTACGGCTTCTATTTCACGACCTACGATCTGGGCAACCTGCCGGCTCGTAAGCTCGCCCTCGCCCTCCTCCTGGCGGGCGGGGCCGGCGTGACCGCCACCCTGCTCGTCTGGCGGGAGGCAGGGATCCCAACCTGGCTGCGCCTCGTCTCGCTGGGATTGCTCCTCTATACCTTCGTCATCCAGATCCTCGAGTACCAGGTGGTCGGCTTCCTCGTCCTCCTGCTCCTCTTCGCGGTGCGAGAAGAGTCCACCAAAGGGCTCGTCGCCTTCGGATCGGCCGGGCTCTTGGCCGGGTTCTGCATGCTCGTCAAGTTCTCGCTCGGATTCGGCGCCCTGCTCGCGGTCGCGATGGCGTGCCTCGTGATCGGTCGCCCCCGCCTCATCCTGTCCCGGGCCGGGGTGGCGCTGGCCGGCGCGCTGGCCGGGCTCCTGGGCGGCTGGCAGCTATACCAGGGCAGCCCGCGAGGGCTCTCGACCTTCCTCCGCCGCGGATGGGACGTGGCCGGAGGCTACTCCGCGGCGATGAGCAGCGCGGAGAGCTGGCCGATCGGCGTGGGCGCGTTCCTGCTCTGGACCGCCCTGCTCGTCGTGTGGGTCGTGTCCTGGCGGGCCTCGCGCCCGCTAGGGTCCCTCGCCGTCCTGGCGATTCCCCTCTTCGTCGCGTGGAAGCACTCCGTCGTCCGCCAGGACGTGCACGTGAAGATCGTGGTCCTGTTCGGCCTCTTCACGATGGCGATCCTGCTCCTCGACGCGGCGGCCCTCGGGCGCTGGGGGCGCGCGCTCCCCGTGGTGGCGCTGCTGGTCGCGCTGCTGATCATTCCCTGGTATTCGTTGCCCGCGGAATTGCTGGACCGCGTGCGGAAGGCGCCCGTCGCGCCCTGTCCGGTCAACACCCTCGAAGGGAACCTATCCCAGCCGCTTCGGCTATGCGGCCTTCGCAGCCTCGCCGAGTGGCGGGATCCGGCCGCGATGAGAGCCCGACTGGAAGCGGACACGCGAGCCGCGCTGCGACCGGATCTCCTGCCCGCGTCGATCCGCACCCGGATCGGGAGCGCCGCGGTCGACGTGTACCCGTGGGAGATCGCCTACGTGCCGGCCAACGCCCTGGTCTGGGCGAACCGACCTCTGCCGGCCTCGTTCAACGCGTACACCGCGAGCCTCGACCGGCTCAACGCCGCGTTCTTCGAGTCAACCCGCAGACCGCTGTATCTCCTCTGGCACGCTCCGTCGAGCGGGCGCGGCCCTCTCTGGAGCATCGACGAGCGATACCTGCTGTGGGACGAGCCGAGGACCGTGCGCACCATCCTGGACCGCTACGATCTGGTCGAGGCATCCCCGGGGGTTCTCCTGCTCCAGTCGCGCGGCCGGCCTCGCTTCGCCGGACTCGCCCCGATCCGGCACGAGGTCGTGGACTGGAACACGTGGCTCGACGTGCCCGCGACGCCCGGCGTCCTCCTCGCGCACGCGACGATCAAGCCGCGGACGGTGGCGCGGGCGCTCCGGACCGTCTTCCGGGAGAGTGCGGTGTTCGTGTCCCTCCGGTTCTCGTCCGGAGAGGAGGCGCGATTCCGCATCGTCCCCGAGAGCGCGGCGGGCGGCTTCTGGGTCCGCCCGTTCGCCTCCACCTTCGAGGAGCTGCCGCGCCTGCTCGCCCAGGGCGAAGGCCGCACCGTCGTCGCCATCCGCTTCGAGCTCGGTCGGATGGCCCGGCTTTACGAGCCGGTCGCGGTGACCTGGTCCAATCTAGCCCTCGCGGACGCCCCCGGACCGGCGCGATGACGGCCCGTCCGGGAGTCCGCGGCGTGCCCACGCTCCTTGTCTCCTTCGACGGCGGCGTCCGGGAGCGCACCGTGTGTCACCGGCCCGACCGCTACCGCTTGCTCGAGAGCGATGTCGATTCGCGAACGAGGATCGCCCGCGGCGGCGGCTACTCCTACGCCGCGGCGAGCTTCGGCGGGGGGTCGGTGACCGTCGAGATGCAGCGGTTCAACCGCATCCTCGGCTTCGATCCGGCTCGGCGCACCATCGAGGTCGAAGCGGGAATGACCCTCGGCGAACTCCTCCCGGTGACCGCGCGCGCCGGCCTCTGGCTCGCGGTGCAGCCCGGGTATCCGACGATCACCGTCGGCGGCTGCATCGCGGCCAATGTCCACGGCAAGAATCCGTTCCGGGACGGCACCTTCCGCTCGTGCGTGGCCGACCTCACCCTCTTCCATCCCGATCACGGCTTCCGACGGTTGTCGGAGACCGAGGGCGCCTCCGCGCTCGAGCTCACCTGCGGGGGGTACGGGCTCACCGGCATCGTGGTCGCCGCGACCCTCCGACTCGAGCCACTCGGTGGCGGCCGGGTCAGCGTGAAGCGCCACGCCATCGGCACCCTGTCCGAGGCAGCGCGCATGGTTCAGGATCTCGCCGGCAAGAGCCTCTTCGCCTACACGTGGCACGACGCGACCCCGAGACCGCGGACGTTCGGGCGAGGCTACGTCTACGAGGGAACGCTCGATCCGGGCGGCCTCGACGCGGGAGATCTCGCGGCCCCCTATCGCGTCGTGACCGCCGCGGGCCGGGCCAGGCTGCCGTTCTCCCTCTGGAACACGGCCAGCGCCCGTCTCTTCGCGTCGGCCTACTGGCACCTGGAGCGCCATCGCCCGGAAGTCACCAGCAGCGGCCTCTTCGACGCCATCTTCCCGTTCGCCCGGAGATCTGCCTACTTCCGCCTGTTCGGACGGCCGGGCCTCGTCGAGTACCAGGTCATCGTGCCCTTCCATCGGACGGAGTCCTTCCTGGCCGAGCTGGGTCGTCTGATCCTCTCCTCCAGCCCGCCCTCGGTCTTGCTGTCCATGAAGGCGTTCGCTGGCGAGCCGGGCCGGCTTCGCTTCGAGGCGGACGGGATCTGTCTCACCCTGAACCTGGAGCGGAGCGCGACGACTCTGGGCCTGCTCGCCCGGCTCGACGAGCTGAGCATCGAGACGGGAGCGCTGCCCAACATCATCAAGGACTCGCGCCTGCCCGCGCGGGTCGTGCGGGCGTGCTACCCGGAGTACGAGCGCTTTCGACGGGAGCTCGCGGTCTTCGACCCCCCGCGCCGCTTCCGGTCCGATCTCTCCGAGCGATTGGGGCTGTGATCTACGCGATCATCGGCGCGTCGGCGGGGGTGGGCCGCGCGCTCGCCTCCGCGTTCGCTGCGGCGGGACACGACCTGGTCCTCGTCTCCTCGGACGAGCGCGACCTCCGGGCTCTCTCGAGCGATCTCACGATCCGTCACGGCAGGCGAGTGGCCGCGATCGCCGCGGACGTGAACGACGGGGACGCCTACCTCGATCGGGTGGCGGACGCCGCCCGGCGCCTCGGAGCGCTGGATGGGATGCTCTTCCCGCTGGGGGCCACCGCCGAGGACGACGACGGGCGCTTCGATCCCAGCCTGGTCGGCGCGCTGAACCGCGTGAACTACGAGGCGGTGGTGAGTGCCGCGACCCGATTCCTGCCCGAGCTCCGGGCGCGCCCGCGGGCGACCCTGGTCGCCTTCGGCAGCGTGGCCGCCGTGCGTGGGCGAGGCCGCAACGTGGCCTACTCCGCGGCGAAGCGGGCGCTCCAGGGCTTCTTCGAGAGTCTCCGTCACGCGTGTGCCGGCTCGCGGGTCAGGGTGCAGTTCTACGTCCTGGGCTACATGGAGACCGAGCAGGCGCGCGGCCTCCAGAGCCGGATCCCGAAGGGAAATCCCCTCGCCCTGGGCCGCCGGGTGTGCCGCGACGTGCACCGGGACGTCGGAGTGGTGTACTACCCGCGATTCTGGCGGCTGATCGCCGGAGGAGTACGTGCCGTTCCCTGGACGATGTACAAGCGCATGAGGTTCTGAGGCCCGTCGTGGAACGCGTGCCCATCAGCCTGTTCTTCCCGGTGTACAAGGACGAGGCCACCGTCGCGGTCATGGTCGAAAAGGCCCTGGCGCTGCTTCAGGGGCTGAGCGACGAGTACGAGGTCATCGTCGTCGACGACGCCTCACCGGATCGGGCGGGCGCCATCGCGGACGAGCTCGCCCTGCGCCACGAGCGGGTCCGGGTGATCCACCATCCGGTCAACCTGGGCTACGGGGCCGCGGTGCGTTCCGGCCTCGCGGCGAGCGTCTTCGAGTACGTGTGCTTCACGGACGGAGACGACCAGTACGAGGTCAACGATTTCCTCAAGCTGCTCAAGCTGCGGGATCGGTACGATCTGATCATCACGTTCCGGTACAAGAAGATCTACTCGAGCAACCGGCTGTTCGTCTCCTGGTTCTACAACAAGCTGCTGCGCTTCCTGTTCCGGACGTCCTTCCGGGACGTGTCCACCGGATTGCGGATGGTCCGCCGCTCGATCCTTTCGGACATCGAGCTCGAGGCCCGGAGCCCCTTCATCGGCGCGGAGCTGGCCATCAAGGCGATGCTGCACGGCTATCGGGTGGGCGAAGTCGGGATCCAGACCTTTCCCCGCACCTTCGGCCAGGGCTCGTCCACATCGGTCCGCAACATCGTGGCGACGATCGCGGACATGTGGCGCATCTACCGGAAGATATTCTCCGAGGGCTACGACCTGCCGCCGGGACGGCCGCGGAAGGATGGTGCGAGAGGGGGGAGTTGAACCCCCACGGGTTGCCCCTCTGGATCCTAAGTCCAGCGCGTCTGCCAGTTCCGCCACTCTCGCCCGAGGGCTGTGTCCACCCGGAGGCCAGGCGAAGGTCAGGATAGCACTCCGGCCGCCGGCGCTCCTCTAGTACAGGAACGGGATCGGCAGCGGCGGCCGGCCGTAGGGCCGTCCGCCCTTGACGGTCAGCACCGGGACCAGCTTCCGGGTGCCGGTCCGCTTATTGTTCCGGGTGTCCACGAACTCCACCGGCCCGTCGACGATGTCGAGGATCGCGAGGTCGGCCGGCGCGCCGATCGCGAGCGTGCCGAGCCCCGGGACCTTGCCGATGATGCGCCCCGGCTCCGAGGTGGACCGCGCCACCACCTCCTCGAGCGGCATGCCGAGCGCCAGGAGCTTGGACATGACCCACGGCATCGTCGGGTAGCCCGGGGTGTTGATCGAGACCGCGTGGATGTCGCTCGAGATGGTGTCGGGCCCGAAGCCCTGCTGCATGGCCGGCTCGCAGACCGTGAAGTCGAAGCTGCCACCGCCGTGGCCCACGTCGACGATGACCCCGCGCTGCTTGGCGGCCAGCGCGGCGGGCAGCACGCGCCCGTTCTGCACCGTGTTGTTGCCCGCCCCGCTGTAGGCGTGGGTGAGGATGTCGCCCGGGCGCAGCAGGTCGAGCAGGTCGGAGAGGTTGCCCGGCGCGGCGCCGATGTGGCACATCACCCGGAAGTGCTTGCCCGCCATCTCGGCGGCGCGGATCGCGCGGCGGAGCGGCTCGAGCCCGTTCTGACCCACCACCGAGTCGGTGATGCGCACCTTGACGCCGAGGGCCAGGTCCGCGTTCTCGGCCACCGCCTTGGCGCAGGCCTCCACGTTGGCGTAGTCGATGTTGAGCATCTCGCCGGGAGCGAGCCCGCCGGCCAGGCCGATCGAGGCGATGTGGACGAAGCCGAACAGGCGGGTGCGCGACTGGGGCACCACCCCGTGGCGGAAGTTGCCGAAGGTGTGCGCGCCCGCGTCGCCCGCCGACACCGCGGTGGTCGTGGCGGTGATCGGCACCAGCTCGTCGGCGGGCAGCCCGAGGCCGAGGTGCGGGCAGAGGTGGGTGTGGAGGTCGATGAGGCCCGGCGTCACCAGCTTGCCCGCCGCGTCGATGCGCTGCACCGCGCGGTCGGGCGGGATGCTCGGGACGACCGCCGCGATCTGCCCGAACCGGATGCCGATGTCGCGCCGCGCGCGGACCTTCTGCACCGGATCGAGCACGTCGCCGTTGGCGATCACCAGCTCGTACTTCATCGACGCGTCGGCCGGGTTGAAGCCGAGCGGGGCGGGCGGGCCCGCCTGGGCGAGCAGCCGGGGCGCGTCGAGCGGCGCGCCGGCCTGCGCGGCGGCGTCGCCCGCACCGGCGAGCGTGCCGCCGGCGGCGGCCGCGCCGGCCGAGAGCTTGATGAATCCGCGTCGAGAGAGATCCATGTGGGCCTCCTGGCCTCCTGAGAATCGGCGGGATCGTGGCACAAGGCTCCGTCCGGCGCAAGCGGGCCCCCCTCGGCGCGACCGCCTAGCGAGGATCGCGGAGGCGGCGGTAGCGCCGGATCAGGGCATTGGTGGAGCTGTCGTGGTCGAGCCGGGGCTCGGTGGGAGCCTCGAGCTCGGGCGCGACGCGTCCGGCCAGCGCCTTGCCGAGCTCCACGCCCCACTGGTCGAACGAGTCGATGCGCCAGATGGTGCCCTGCACGAAGACCTTGTGCTCGTAGAGCGCCACCAGCCGTCCGAGCGTGGCGGGCGTCAGCGCCTCGGCCAGGATGGTGTTGCTCGGCCGGTTGCCCTCGAAGGTCCGGTGCGGCACCTGGGCGGCCGGCACCCCTTCCGCCACGACCTCCCCCGCGGTCTTGCCGAACGCGAGCGCCTCGGTCTGGGCGATGAGGTTCGCGGTCAGGAGATCCTGATGGCGGCCGAGCGGCGTGAGCGTCCGGGCGAAGCCGATGAAGTCGGCCGGGATGAGGCGCGTGCCCTGGTGGATGAGCTGGTAGTAGGCGTGCTGGCCGTTGGTGCCCGGCGTGCCCCAGATCACCGGCCCGGTCCGGTAGTCGACGCGGTGGCCGTCCCAGTTCACCGACTTGCCGTTCGATTCCATGTCGAGCTGCTGGAGATAGAAGGGCAGCCGGGCCAGGTACTGGCTGTAGGGCAGGATCGCGTGGGTCTCGGCGCCGAAGCAGTTCACGTACCAGACGCCGAGCAGCCCGAGCAGGACCGGCAGGTTGCGCTCGAACGGAGCGGTGCGGAAGTGCTCGTCCATCTCGTGCATGCCGCCCAGCATCGCCCGGAAGTGCTCGGGGCCGATCGCGATCATCAGGGAGAGGCCGACGGCGGAGTCGAAGGAGTAGCGGCCGCCCACCCAGTCCCAGAACTCGAACATGTTCGCGGTGTCGATGCCGAACTTGGCGACCTCGACCGCGTTGGTGGACACCGCCACGAAGTGCCGCGCCACCGCCCGCTCGTCGCCGAGGGCGCGCAGGCTCCACTCCCGCGCCGCGTGGGCGTTGGCGAGCGTCTCGAGCGTGGTGAAGGTCTTCGACGAGACGATGAAGAGGGTCTCGGCCGGATCGAGGTCCCGGGTCGCCTCGACGAAATCGGTGCCGTCCACGTTGGAGACGAAGCGCAGGGTGAGCCGCCGGTCGCTGTAGTGGCGCAGCGCCTCGTAGGCCATGACCGGTCCCAGGTCGGAGCCCCCGATGCCGATGTTCACCACGTTGCGGATGGGCCGTCCGGTGAAGCCGGTCCACGCCCCGCTCCGCACCCGGGTGGAGAAGTCGGCCATCCGGTCGAGCACCGCGTGCACCCCCGGCACCACGTCGACCCCGTCCACCAGGATGCGGCGATCCCGCGGGGCGCGCAGGGCCACGTGGAGCACCGCGCGGCCCTCGCTGATGTTGATTTTGGCCCCCGAGAACATCGCGTCGATGCGCGCGCGCAGCCCGGCCGCGTCGGCCAGGTCCAGCAGCAGGCCGAGCGTCTCCTCGGTCACCCGGTTCTTCGAGTAGTCGAGGTAGAGGCCGGCCGCCTCGAGGGTGAGCCGCTCTCCGCGGTTCTTGCCCTCCGCGAAGAATGTTCGCAGGTGGACGTCCCGGATCTGCTCGTAGTGTCGCCGAAGGGCCGCCCACGCGTCCCGCTCACTGATCACCATGTCTCCTCCCGCCGCCGGGGAACAGGACCCCGCGGCTGTGTCGCGCGATCATCAGATCCTCCCGGGTCGCCACGATCCGCACCTGGCCGCCGCGGCCCGGCACGCTCGCCGGGTTGCCGTGCGCCTCGTTGCGCGCCGGATCGAGGTGGACTCCCAGGTGACCGAGTCCGTCGCAGATCTCCGCGCGCACCGGCGCGGCCCGCTCTCCGATGCCGCCGGTGAACACCAGCGTGTCGAGGCCGCCCAGCGCGGCCGCGAAGGCGCCCACCTCCTTGCGCACCTGGTAGACGAACATCGCCACCGCCAGCGCCGCCGCCTCGTCCCGGTCGCGCCGCTCCAGCAGCGTCTTCATGTCCGCGGTCGTCACCGACACCCCGAGGAGCCCCGACTCCTTGTTGACCAGCCGGTCGAGGCCCGCCGCATCGTACCCCTTCTCCCGCATCAGGTAGAGGAGCACGCCCGGATCGAGATCGCCGGTGCGCGTGCCCATCATGAACCCGCCGGTCGGGGTGAGCCCCATGCTGGTGTCCACCGCGCACCCGTCACGCACCGCGGCCATGCTCGCCCCGCTGCCCAGGTGCGCGATGATCACCCGGCCGCGGCCGGCCGGGCCGAGGTGCTCCATCACGTACTCGTACGAGAGCCCGTGGAAGCCGAAGCGCCGGAGCCCGGCCGGGTCGACGAGCGAGCGCGGCAGAGGCAGGCGCCACGCGATCTCGGGCACGTCGCGATGGAACGCGGTGTCGAAGCAGACCGCCTGCGGCAGCGCGGGGAAGCGCGCGGCCACCGCCTCCACGCCCGCGATGCCGCTCGGCAGGTGGAGCGGCGCCAGCGGAACGAGGGCGCGCAGGTCGTCGAGCAGGGCCGCGGTCACCCGCTCCGGCGCCACGTGCCGCGCCCCGCCGTGCACGAGCCGGTGGCCCACCCCGGCCGGCTCGGGGAGCGTGTGCTCGCCCAGCAGCGCGAAGACCGCGGCGACCGCCGCGCCGTGATCGGTCCACTGCCCGGCGAGCCGCCGCTGTCGCCCGCCCGTCGGCGTGAGCCAGGCGGAGGCGCCGGGCCGGCCGATCTCCTCCACCTCGCCCTGCCCGAGGCACTCCTCCCCCGCCCACACCGAGAACTTGAGCGACGAGGAGCCCGCGTTCAGGCAGAGGATGACGGGCGGACCCGGCATCAGGGCTCGCTCCAGCGCCAGTCCCGCACCTCCGGCATGTCCTCGAGGTGCTCACGGATGTAGCCGTCGTGCCGATCGAGCATGGTCCGGCAGTGCGCGGCCAGGGCCGCCCCGCGCGTCTCACCCTCCGGAACGCGCCGGAGCGCCTCCAGGCAGAGGTGGTAACGGCTCATCTCGTTGCGCACCACCATGTCGAACGGGGTGGTGGTCGTGCCCTCCTCGTTGAAGCCGCGCACGTGGAAGCGGCCCGGGTGCGGCCGGCCGTGGATCAGCTCGTGGACCGCGCGCTGGTAGCCGTGGAAGGCGAACACCACCGGGTCCGACGCGGTGAAGAGGGCCACGAACGCCTCGTCGCCGAGCCCGTGCGGGTGGAAGCGCGGGGCGAAGAGGGTCATGAGGTCGACCACGTTGACCATCCGCACCCGGATGCCGGGCGCGTGGCGCCGGAGCAGCCAGGCGGCGGCCACCACCTCGAGGGTCGGCACGTCGCCCGCCGAGGCCAGCACGACGTCTGGCGTGTCGGCGCCGGGACTGCTCGCCCACGGCCAGATCGAGGCGCCGCGCGCGCAGTGGGCGCGGGCCGACTCGAGGTCGAGCCACTGCAGCTGCGGTTGCTTGTCGATCACGATCAGGTTCACGTAGTTGCGGCTGCGGAAGCAGTGGTCGGCCACCGAGAGCAGGCAGTTGGCGTCGGGCGGCAGGTAGATCCGCGACACCGTACCCTTCTTCGAGAGCACCACGTCGATCAGCCCCGGGCCCTGATGGCTGAAGCCGTTGTGGTCCTGCCGCCACGAGGTGGAGGTGAGCAGGATGTTGAGCGAGGCGACGTCCGCCCGCCACCGCAGCCGGTCCGCCTCCTGCAGCCACTTGGCGTGCTGCACGGTCATCGATGCCGAGACCATCGCGAACGCCTCGTAGCTCGCGAAGAGCCCGTGGCGCCCGGTGAGCAGATAGCCTTCGAGCCAGCCCTGACAGCAGTGCTCGCTCAGGATCTCCATCACCCGGCCGTCCGGCGCGACGTGGTCGTCGGCGGCCGTGGTCGGGAGCATCGAGCACCGGTTCTCGACATCGAACACGTCGCCCAGACGGTTGGAGTTGGTCTCGTCCGGGCAGAAGAGACGGAAGTTGGCGGCGGCCCGGTTGCGCGTGAACACGTCGCGCATCAGCTTGCCGAGCTGGCGGGTCGACCCGTGCAGCTCGGTGGCCGGCCGCGGGACCGGGATCGCGTAGTCGGCGTAGTCGGGCAGATCGAGCGGGCGGAGCAGGCGGCCGCCGTTGGCGTGGGGATTGGCCCCGAGCCGGCGCTCCCCGGTCGGCGCGAGGGCGGCCAGCTCCGGGCGCAGCCGGCCGCGGTCGTCGAACAGCTCCTCGGGACGGTAGCTCCGCATCCACCGCTCGAGCACGGCGAGGTGCTCGGGATCTTCGCGCACGCGGTCCACCGGCACCTGGTGCGCGCGGAACGTGCCCTCGATCGGCAGGCCGTCGACCGTCTTGGGCCCCGTCCATCCCTTGGGCGTGCGCAGCACGATCGCGGGCCAGCGCGGGCGTGAGGCGCCGGCGCGGTCCGCGCCCGGGCGGCGGGCCTCGGCCCGGATGGCGCGGATGCGGGCGTGGCAGTCGTCCAGCACCTGGGCGAAGCGCGGGTGCATCGCGAGCGGATCGTCGCCCTCCACGACGTGCGGCTCCCAGCCGCGGCCCCGCAGCACACCGACGACGTCGCCGTCGCCGGTGCGCCCGAGTACGGTGGGCCCGCTGATCTTGTAGCCGTTCAGATGCAGGATCGGCAGCACCGCCCCGTCGCGCGCCGGGTTCAGGAAGTCGATGCCGCTCCAGCTCCCGGCGAGCGGGCCGGTCTCCGCCTCGCCGTCGCCCACCACCGCGGCCACGATCAGCTCCGGATTGTCGAAGGCGGCTCCGAAGGCGTGGACCAGCACGTAGCCCAGCTCGCCGCCCTCGTGGATGGAGCCGGGGGTGGTCACGCTCACGTGGCTCGGGATGCCGCCCGGCGACGAGAACTGCCGGAAGAGCCGTCGAAGGCCCGCCTCGTCGCGCGTCACTTCCGGGTAGATCTCGGAGTAGGTGCCCTCGAGGTACACGTTGGCCACGATCGCGGGCCCGCCGTGGCCGGGACCGGCCAGGTAAATGACGTCGGCGTCGGTCTCGGCCACGAGCCGGTTCAGGTGCGCGTAGATGAAGGAGAGCCCCGGCGAGGTGCCCCAGTGGCCGAGGAGCCGCGGCTTGATGTGCGCGGGGGCGAGCGGCTCCCGCAGCAGCGGGTTGTCGCGGAGATAGATCTGGCCGACGGTCAGGTAGTTCGCGGCCCGCCAGTACGCGTCGAGGAGTCGGATCTGCTCGGCCGGCATCGCCATCGGCTCATCTCCCGTTACCCGGTCCCGCGGGGACGCCCGCAGAGGCGCGCGCCCGCAGCGTGGACAGGTCGTAGTCGACGAGGTCGCCGATGTGCTCGACGGTGAGGTCGGCGGCCGGATTGGTGGCGACGGTCTCCGGATCGTGGGCGTAGTGGCCCTGCCGCGGGAACACGGTGGTCACCCGGGCGTTCCACACCTGCTTCACCGCGGTGAGGACACGGAGCTTGTCGTCCACCAGGACGTAGTGATCGGCGGGGTATCGCTGCTCGACGTCGTCGAGCTCCCGCTCCTTGTGCACGTAGATGAGCACACCGTCCACCGCCTCGCCCAGTCCGGAGCGCTGGATCTTGCGCGGCTGGAACACGACGTCGCCGTCCGAGAGGATAACGGTGGGGCCCCAGCCCCGGAAGCGCTCCAGCACGTCGAGCGAGCCCGGGTAGAGCCGGTTCGCGAACGGGTAGTCGATCAGGAACGCGGACACCGTCAGGAGGTGCGGGTCGCGCGGGAACTCGAGCCGGTAGCGCTGGAGCGCGCCCAGATAGTCGGCGTAGCCCAGCTCGACACGCAGCCGCTCGAAGTGGGCCCAGTAGCGCGCACGGCCCTCCGGCCCCACCATCCGGTCGAGGTAGCGGCGCAGGTCGTCGGTGACGCGGTCGTTGTCGAGCAGGGTGTTGTCCACGTCGACCAAGAAGACGACCGCGGCCCGGGCGGTAGAGGTCACGCGGGCCTCTCGTGGTGGCCGCCGAACTCGAAGCGAAGCGCGGAGAGTACCTTGCCCGCGAAGTCGGCCTCCCCGCGCGAGCTGAAGCGCTCGTAGAGCGCGGTGCTCAGCACCGGCGCGGGCACGCTCTCGTCGATGGCGGCCTGCACCGTCCAGCGCCCCTCGCCGGAGTCCGACACCCGGCCCGAGAAGCCGGCGAGGTCACCGCTCTTGGTCAGCGCGCCCGCGGTGAGGTCGAGCAGCCACGAGGCCACCACGCTGCCGCGCCGCCACACCTCGGCGATGTCCCGCAGGTTCAGCTCGTAGCGGTAGTGCTCCGGGCTGCGCAGCGGCGAGGTCTCCGCGTCCGCGGTCCGCTGGCTCGCTCCCACGTTGGCGTGACGCAGGATGTTGAGCCCCTCCGCGTAGGCGGCCATGAGCCCGTACTCGATCCCGTTGTGCACCATCTTGACGAAGTGCCCCGCCCCCGCCGGCCCGCAGTGCAGATACCCGCTCTCGGCGGTGCCGCCGATCTTCTCGCGGCCCTCGGTTCGTGGGATAGCGCCGACCCCGGGCGCGAGCGCCTTGAAGATCGGATCGAGGCGCTCCACCACCGCCGCCTCGCCGCCGATCATGAGGCAGAAACCGCGCTCGAGGCCCCACACCCCGCCGCTCGTCCCCACGTCGACGTAGTGGAGCCGCCGGCCCCGCAGCTCGCCGGCCCGGCGGATGTCGTCGTGGTAGTGGGAGTTGCCCCCGTCGATGACCACGTCGTCCGGCTCGAGCAGCGGCACCAGATCGGCGAGCGTCCGGTCCACCACCCCGGCCGGGACCATGAGCCACACGGTGCGCGGGCGCGCGAGCGCCTTCACGAAGGCGGGGAGCGAGTCGGCGCCCGCGGCACCCTCGCGCGCGAGGGTGGCCACCGCGTCGGCGTGCACGTCGTAGACCACGCACTGGTGCCCCGCCTTGCCGACCCGCCGCACCATGTTGGCGCCCATGCGCCCCAGTCCGATCATGCCGAGCTGCATGCCTCGCTCCTTTGCGCGGCGGCCACGGCCGCGATGACGGCCGCCCCCGCGCTGGTCGAATCCTTCACGAAGGCGATCTCCACCCGCTCGGCCCGCTCCCGGCCGATCAGCTCGGCCAGCGCCTCGCGCACGAGCCTCTCGAAGCCCGGGTAGCCGCCCCAGAGGCTTCCGTCCACCGCGATGGTACGCCGCTCGGCGAGCTCCCCGTCGAGGAAGCGCAGCGTGCCCGTGAACGCGGCGGCCACCAGCCGCGCCGCGCGGCGGGCCACCGCGGCGCCGAGCGCGGAGAGGCCGCGCCGCTCCGCGGGTGTGCTCTCGATCCCGAGCGCGCCCAGCAGCGCCCGCACGTCGTCGAGCGCGGCGCTCCGGTCGGCCGCGATCCGCGACAGATGCGCGCTGTCGAACCCGAACGCGGTGGTAATCGCGGGCGCGGCCGCCCAGTGGAACGCGGCGGTGCGCCGCTCGAGATCCACGAGCACGCGGCGCACGATCTCGCCCAGGTAGTGGCCGGAGACCATCTTCTCGAAGCGCTGCGCGCCCGGCGGCGGCTCGTCGAGCTCGCGGTCGAGCGCGGTGTCGTACGGCGTCTCGACGGCGGAGATCCCGTCGAAGTTCCCCGACTCGAGGTTGCGGATACCCGCCGCCCCCAGGTCCGCGGCGAGGTTGGTTCCGGTGCCGAGGATCAGCCCGATGTCGGCCGGACGCCCGTTGCCGTCGCCGCCGCGCGCCCGGTAGCTCTGTAAGATCAGGGCCGCGACCGTGTCGTTGGCCACCGCGGTCACCGTGATCCGCTCGAGGCCCGCGCGCCGGAGCGCGTCGGTGAGCATCGCCGCCACGTCCCGCCCCACGAGGCCCTGCAGACGCCAGCCCTTGGTCGAGGCCAGCGCCACCGCCCGGTCGATGCGCTCGAGCCGCGCCGGGTACGAATACACGAAGGCGAGCGGGGCGGCGTCGACCCCCTGGGCTCGGGTCGCGCGGCCGACCGCCCCCGCGATGAGGTCGAGAACCGGCTCCGGCGCGCCGCGCTTCATCGCCTCCGGAAAGGTCAGCGCCTCCTCGGCCACGATGCGCGCGGTCCCGCCGGCGAGCTCGACCAGGCCGGCCCGCGCGTTGGTGCCACCCCAGTCCACCACCAGGACCCGCCCGCGCTCCCGGCCGGTAGGCTGTCGCGTAAAGGTGCGCAGCATCTTGAGAGAGCCGCCGCCACCCAGTCCCTGGGCGATCTGGGCCTGGAACTCCTTCGCGATGGCGTCGAGCGGGGGGGCCGGGGCCTCGAGCGAGGCCACCGTGCGCGCCACGAGGGCCTCGGCGGCGGCGGACATGGGCGTCATCATACTCCCCGGGGTGGGATGGTATGATGACCGTCACGCGATGAGCACTCACGAGCGACGCAAGACGGTGGCGGTGGACGTGGGCGGGGTCAAGGTGGGCGGCAAGCGGCCCATCGTGGTGCAGTCCATGACCAACACCGACACCGCGGACGTGGCCGGCACGGTGGCGCAGGTCAACGCGCTCCACGCCGCGGGCAGCGAGCTGGTGCGCGTGACCGTGAACACCGAGGCGGCGGCCCGCGCGGTGCCGGAGATCGTGAACCAGGTCACGGTCCCGGTGATCGGCGACTTCCACTACAACGGCCACGTTCTGCTCACCAAGTACCCGGCGTGCGCGAAGGCGCTCGCCAAGTACCGCATCAACCCCGGCAACGTGGGCGGCAAGCACCACGACGACAACTTCCGCGCCATCGTCCAGGTCGCGGTCGACAACGGCAAGCCGGTGCGCATCGGCGTCAACTGGGGGAGCCTCGACCAGAACCTGCTGACCCAGATGATGGACGCCAACGCCAAGAGCGACGATCCGCTCACCGCGCGCGACGTGACGATGAACGCGATGATGGAGAGCGCGATCCAGTCCGCCGAGCTGGCCGAGCAGACCGGCCTC
>Ga0307479_10001837_pt1 | contig 19330 bp, 15 predicted proteins | sample atmos_gasesECM4C_FD_203743 | JGI IMG/M metagenome (GOLD analysis project Ga0307479, IMG submission 203743) | Hardwood forest soil microbial communities from Morgan-Monroe State Forest, Indiana, United States - atmos_gasesECM4C_515 | ecosystem: Environmental > Terrestrial > Soil > Temperate... | reverse complement strand
TGACCGCGCCGATCTTCTTCTCGCGGAGCGGGGCAACCACTTCGCGAAGGTAGTTCGGACCGGCGCGCACATCGCCGTCGGTCAGAATGAGCGCATCGTGCCGCGCTTCCCGCACCAGCATCGCCAATTTGTTGACTTTGCGGTTTGCGCCCAGGTTTTCCGCGCTGGTGAACAAGCGAATTCGCCGTTGAGGAAACTCCGCCATGATTTGCCGGATCAGCGGTACGGCTGGGTCGCTCTCGTCATTCACGGCAAAAAGAATCTCGTAGTCCGGATAATCCTGCGCGCAGAAACTCGAAAAATTCTCGCGGGAAGCAAAGTCCACGCCACGCACGGGCTTGAGCAAGCTAACCAGAGGCCAGTATTCCAGGGGTGCTTGCGCAGCCTTCCGCCGGAAAAACCGCAAAGCAGCAAGAATCGCGAGAACGTAATACGCGAAGGGAGCGACAGCCAACAGTAAGAGGACCACTCGCAACACGACCGAGGGTTGCATCATCCAGTTTTCCGCGCCATCGTTGAAACGTTTCCTCTGCCCAAGGGCTCGAGGCTACTGTAACAGGCTGGCAGGAAATGTGAAGAATTGCGAGGAACGGGTGAGGGGTGGATGGAGATGCTATGCCGAGACTACAGGTTCTTTCACACGGGCTTCCCCGTGGGCATCACCGCGGACAATTACGGGCGCTTTGGACTTGTTTGAAACAGCAGTTCGCGGGCTCATGCCGTGCGCCGTACTTGTTCCAATGGAGGTTCTCTCCGGTATGAGTTCGAGTTGTCCCTTCCTGACGCGATAGGTCAATCCCCGCCAAATAATCTTGTCGGAAAACAATCCGCCGGCCCAAGCGACAAAGTCGAGAGCATCGTGCAAGGGCACCAGCCACAGCTTCTTTGCTACTCGCTCATCACCAAGCCCCCAAACCCCCACAGTCCATCCCAAGATCAAGCGCAGCGCCAGGTACAGAAAAAGATAGGCGGCCGCGACATCTTTCCACCCCATATGCGCCGAAACCAGCGCCGCAGCCAATGCCCAGGGCAAACCATGAGTCAGCAACATTGCGCGGTAGCCTGCCGGCCTCACATTCTTCAGCCCGATCGACCAACGCAACTGGTGCTGCAAATACTGTTTCAGATTTCCGCGCGGAAGCACCATGTGGATGGGCTTGGGCATCAATTCCACGCGGTAGCCACGACGCGCGATGCGGTTCCCCAGCTCGAAATCATCCGAATGGTAATTCGCCATCGCTTCCCAGCCACCGATCTCCGCCAGAATCTGTTTGGTTGTGGCCATGGTCCAGCCGTAAGCGAAACGCTGTTGCTTTTCGAGGCGCCGCGCAACGAGCGCTCCCGGGGCGGAGTTCAGGCACATCCCTAAAGCGCTTAAGTTCGTCGCGAGGCAGCCGTTCGTAATGCAGCGGTAAAAACTGGTGACTGCACCCACGAGAGGATCCGCAAACGGCGCGGCCACTTCCTTCAAATAATCAGTCTCTACGCGCACGTCGCTGTCCGTCATCACCAGCAGGTCGTATCTCGCTTCATGAGCCAGACGGCAGAGGCTGTTCACCTTACGATTGGCGCCAATCTGCGCCACGCCGCGAATCAGGCGGATGGAACGGTGCGGAAAATCCGACTGGAGTCTCTCGATGACCGGCACGACCGGATCATCCGCTTCGGCCACTGCAAAGATAATCTCGTACTCTGGATAGTCCAACCGGCAATAGCTCGCGAAATTCTCATAGGCCTGGTGATCCAGGCCGCGCACCGGTTTCAGAATGCTCACCGGCGGTGGAAACTGCGGGACTGATGGAGATGAATTTCGCGCCTCGCGGAAATAGCGGACGGCGCAGTAAAGGGAAAGGAGATAATAAGCCAGCGGGGCCGCCGCCAGAACGAGCACAAGCCAATAAAAGATATGCTGCACCATTGCCTTAGCCCCAAGGTCTCGTTTGCACGATCAAGCAGTGCAAGAGAACCTTTTTCCGTCACGCAGGAAGTGCGCGTAAAAGCGCCAACTTGGCGGGTGAGATGCCTCCAAAATCCGCAGGGTTGCCACAAGATCGCCTGAGGCGCACCCGCAGATGACCTGTTAAGAGGAATATATAGCAACTTGCTTGCTAATGGAAGGAAACGACTTACTTAGTTTACCCGGCAGCAACCAAAACCACCCCCGCGCAGACAAGTACAACGCCTATCCACCGCGCGACGCTGACGTCTTCGCGCAAAATGTATTTTGCGCCCAAGGTTCCGACGACGTAGCTGAGGGCCGATGAGGGAATCACCAGGCTGACGGGTTCCCAAGACAGCAAGACGAGCAGCGCATAAAACGACACCGCCATGAGCGGAATCCCGGCCCAAAACCATCCGTTGCGCACGGCTCGACCCAGGAATTCCAGAACAGCGCGGGGCCGCAAGCGCGGTGGCTCGCCAACTGACTTCATTCCGTAAGTGATGGCGATTTCCCCGCCGGTGCTGCCGAGGATGAGAACCGCGAGACCCAGAATCACGCGCATCGAGCCACCGCCTCGGTTGGCTCCGGGGTGGTGCGCGGCTTTGTCTGTCCCACCAGGAGAACGCCAACGCAGATCAGCACGACGCCGACCCAACGCCGCGGCGAAACCGACTCGCGCAGGAACACCACCGCAAGCAAAGTGAGCACCGCGTATCCAAACGCGCCAGCGGGCATTACGTAGCTGTAATCCGCCCAGCTCAACACGGTCATGTAGCAGGCCATGAATCCAATCAGGAAAACGATAGCCAGCCAAATGGTTCCGCTCACCACGGTCAGGCGAAAGGCGTGCGCGATTCCCTGCGGGGTCAAGGCAACGGGGCCAATCTTGGCCATGCCCTTCTTCAGCAGCAAGTCTCCCGCATTGGCGCACAGGACGATAGCCAAGACCATGACCAGCGTCTTGATGCGCAGTCTACTTTCGCTCGCCATTTTGGGGAGTTAGTCGTTTCCGGAAACGGAAGAAGCGCCGGGCACGGAAACTATGGGCTTGGCGAATTCCTCGCCGCCCTTGCGCGCCCACTTTAGTCGCTCGGCGCGCAACTTCAGAAACTCCGTGGCTTCGGCGTATAGACGCTTGCGCTCGTGGCTGTCCCACAAAGCGTCTTTCACGATGCGCCAGACGACCCTGGGGCGGAAGTAGTATTCATCGTAGAAACGGTTCACGCCGGCCATCATTTCGACCTTCGAGAGGTGGGGGTACTCGATGTGCGGCAACTGGTGGCCCCCGGAATCGGCCAGGGCTTCGACCTTGAGGAAACCTTGTGCCGACATAGTATCGTGGAGTTCGGTTCCTGGCATGGCGTGCGCGAGGGAAACCTGAATGGTCTCGCAATCGAGCTCTTTGGCGAATTCGATGGTCTTTTGAATAGTTTCTTTTGTTTCGCCGGGCAAGCCGATGATGAAATCCCCATGCACCTTGACGCCGTATTTGCGGCAATGCTTGCGGAAGTTGCGTGCCATCTCCAGGGTCGCGCCTTTCTTGATGTTCTTGAGGATTTGCGCGTCGCCCGACTCGAATCCCACGATGAAAAGCCGCGCGCCGGATTCGGCCATGGCCCTGACGGTTTCCTCGTCGCTGTGCACGCGGGCGGTCGACGACCACCGAAACTTCAGCGGCTTGAACTTGGCGCAAAGCTCGATCACGCGGTCCTTGCGGATGTTGAACGTATCATCGTCGAAGAAAATCTCCTTCATCTGAGGAAAGTGCCCAAGCGCCTGCTTCACTTCCCGCGCGACGTTGTCCGTCGAGCGCGTACGCCAGGCATGCCCGGAAATCGTCTGCGGCCACATGCAGAAGGTGCAAAGCGCCGGGCAGCCGCGTGTGGTGTAAAAGGAAATGAACGGATGCAAAAGGAAGGGCACGTTGTAGCGCTCGATCTGCAGGTCGCGCTTGTAGATGTCCGAAGCAAAAGGCAGTGCGTCCAGCTCTTCGGTGTGCAGTTGCGGGCGCTCCGGGTTGTGAACGATCTTGCCGTCTTTGCGGTAGCTCACGCCGAGAATTCCGCTCAGCGGCTTCCCGTGCGCATAGTCCACGACCGAATGATCGAACTCGCCACGCGTCACAAAATCGATGTCCTCGCTGGCCTGCAGCGTCTCATCGGGCTTGATATGGCCGTGCGGTCCGACAAAAGCAATCTTCATGCCCGGATTAGCTTCTTTGATCTTGCGAATCAGCTTGATGTCGCTTTCCAAGCCCACGGTGGAGGTGAACAGGACGAGGAATTCGTAATCCTTGCAGATTTGTACGGTTTGCTGCCAGTTCACTTTGTGCGGGGAGGCGTCCAGCAGCCGGCTGCCCGGAATCATTCCTGCGGGATACGTCAGCCAAACGGGATACCAGTAGGATTCAATCTCGCGCGTCGCGGGCCACCGCGAGCTTGCCCCGCCGTCGAAATTCTCAAAACTCGGCGGGTTCAGCAGTAAAGTCTTCATTGCTTCCGGCATTCATCACCCTCAGTGTTCGACAATTGCAATCTTGGCAGGGCAAGGTTCTTGGGCTCTTGCATCCAGCCATCAGCCCCCAGGGCTGCCATTCACACATGACCCCGAGCCCGATCCTCAAACTCTAGTCTACCCGACTTTGTTGTATGGCCTCAAACCTTTCTGCAAGTGGGCGTTCATCGGGCGAAACGTGCAAGTAACGCCTTGGAACGAGTTCTGAGGCTGTTACGCCGGGATTACGCCTCAGGCGCGCCCTTCGAGCGTTTCCGCCGTGGCCTCGGAAATCAATTCCCAGATGCGCTCGAGCCAATCCAGATGCTCCGGTTTCATCAATACCGACCGCAGGCAGATAAGCGTTTCGCGGTCGCGCTTCATTCCGCCGAGGCTGACCTTCCAAAAATGAAGCGGCAATTCGGCTAATGCCAGGTGAAGCTGACGCTTGTCGGCAGCTTCAAAAACCTTGCGACTTAGAGCCGATGTTTCGCTGGCGCTCTCGCCGCGTGGCGCAAAAACAATAATATCCAGTTCCGGCGCAAAAGCAGTTATGAAGCGGCGGTCTGCTTGCAGCTTCTTGTGTAGCGCCAGCGCTGCTTCCCGGCCGCGTTCCAGCCCGCGGGCAAACTCTCCGCCTTTCACCAGCGGCAACAACTTCTGCGTAGCCCACAGCGCCGCCGCTGCCGCTCCGGGCCTTGAGCACTCCAGACTGATTTCTCCCAGATGCAAATCCGCCGAACTGAAATACGTGTAAGGCGAATTGTGTTTGTAAAGCCGCCCGACGCCAGGATCGCGAAACAGTACGCTGCCGCATCCATAGGGCTGCAAGCCGTGTTTATGCGGATCGATGACGATGGAATCCGCCTGCCCGATCTGCTCGAAGGCAGCGCTTGCTTCTTCTCCAAGATTCTCCGCCAGCGCAAAATATCCGCCGTAGGCGGCATCGGCGTGTATCCGGAACCCGTGCTTTCCGCGCAACGCCAGAATCTCCGGTAGGGGATCGACGCTGCCGGTTGCCGTCGTGCCCATGGTTGCAACGACGGTACCTACATCGCCGCGCTCCAGCCGTTTCGTAAGCGCGCCCGTATTCATGCGCCCGAGTCCGTCGGCCGCGACCGATTCGAACGGCAATTGCAGCACCGCGCTGATCCTGCCGTGTGTGTAATGCGCCTGTGAACTTGCCAGGATTTTCTTCCCCGGATGCAGTTGCCCCGCAGCCCACAAAGCCTCGAGGTTCGCCATCGTGCCGCCGCCGCAGAGGTGCCCCAGGAAATTCTTCCACCCGAACATTTCAGCAATCTCCGTGACAGCTTCTTTTTCCATTGCGGAGGTGGCGCGCCCGCCATCCAAAGCGTGATTATTGGGATTGATCCACATGGCCAGCGCGTACGCCATGCGCGCCACCGGATGCGGCGGCTTGAGCATTTGGCCGGCGTACAGCGGGTGAAAGTATGGGTAATTGTCCTGCAGGCGTTCTGCGGTTACTCGAAGTATTTCTTCAAGGCGGTCCTGGCCTGCCGCGCCGCGTTCCAGTGGAGGCAGCTTGCCAAATCCTTCGTCAAGCTTGGCGAGCGCCCCGTTCAGCGCGGTCAGGCTCCCCTTGTCAAGCATCTCCGCTCACCGGCAGCGAGCCGCCCGCCTATTGCCACACCTTGTCCAATTGCCCGGCCGTCTTGAGCAGCTCCAACTGCGCCTGCTGCTTCTGGAAATTGGCGTCCAGATAGGCCATCCACTTGTCGTTTTCTTCCAGCCGGGCCTTTTCCATGTCGCGAAGATTCAGTTTGCCTTCGCCGAACTGGGCTTGCAAAACCGCCACGTCCTGTTGCGCGAGTTGCAGCTCCAGCCTGGCTACTTCTTTGGCGGCGTCCATTTCGCGCACGCGCCGGGTTTTTTGCCGCACGTCCGCGGTCAATTCCGTGCGCTTGTTGGTCAGGGTGGCTTTTGCCGCGTCTAGATTGACTTGCGCCAGCCCGATAGCCGCCTTCGTATGCGCACTGAAGATCGGCATCTGCACATCGACGCCCGCATTGTAGTTATTCCGCTGGAAATGGCTGAAAAACTCCGTGTAATTGTTGAATCTCGCCAGCACGCTGTAAATGCTCACGAATTCCAGCGTCGGGAAATACCCGCGGCGCTCGCCCTTCAGCCGGAATTCCTTTGCGCGCACATCAGTTTCCGCCAGCCGCAGGCCGATGTTGTTGACAAGCGCCGCCGCGACTAAATTGTCGCCCGTTTGCTCCGCCTCTCCTGGCAAATCTTCCGGCGCGACTTCGAGCGCCTGCGTATCGGAGAATCCCAGTTGATAGCGCAGAAAAACTTCCAGTTGGTCTTCCCGTTCTTCCAGTTGCAGAATGCGCTGCACCACGCGCGCTTTGATCAATTGAGCCTTGGTGGCTTCCACCGGCAACTCATAGCCCTGTTCCGTGCGCTCCTGTGTCACTTGCACAATCTTTTCCGCGCTGTCCTGTTCCTTCCGGAGCAGCTCGAGCGAATGGCGCACCTTGGCGAGCTCGAGGTAGGCCATGGCCGTCCGCGTAATCACACTGTTGCGCGCTTCTTCGAGGGCAATTTTCTGCGCCTTGGCCTGCTCTTGCATCTCCTTCGCTTGGCCGCGCAGCGGCTCGTTGAACACTTGTTCGGTGTAAGTGACGTTGAAGACCGAAGGCGCCCGCCCCCCGGGCGTTTCCGGGATGCCGTTGGTATAACCGGCGCCCGAGCCGGCATAGAGATTAGGCATGAATTGCGCCCGCGTGATTTGCGCCGCGTGATCGGCCACGCTGGCCTGAATCTTGGCCACTTGCAGCTCTCTGCTGTTCTGTAAAGCCAGCTCGACAGCATGCTTGAGCGTCACCGCCACCGGCGCGCCGCCCCCGGCGTTTTGCGTACCAGCTTCCGCCGGCTTCTGCGCGGGGCTCTCCTGAGCCATCGCTCCCCAGCAGAACATCCCTGTGCAAGCGGCCATGCCACAAATCACTCGAAGCAATCGCATTTTCCAGCTCCTTCGGCGCCATTCCGTCGCACGAAAATTCCGGCTTCCTCTTCCTCGTCCCTGGCCCCGTTTTTCACTCATATCGCAACGACTCCACCGGCTGGAGGCTGGCTGCCTGGTTCGCCGGCAAATACCCGAAGAACAAGCCCGTAGAGCAGGACACCACAAAGGCGATGACCACGCTTAGGCTCGACACCGGTACGCGCAGATTTCCCGGCAAGAATGACTGCACCACGACGGGAACGGCGATCCCCAGCAAAATACCAATCACCGCCCCCCCTCCGCTGATCAAGAAAGATTCCACCAAAAACTGGTACAGGATCTCCCGCCGTGCCGCCCCGATTGCCTTACGGATGCCGATTTCGCGGGTCCGTTCTGTCACGGTTACGAGCATGATGTTCATGATGCCCACGCCGCTTATCAGCAGGGCGATGGCTGCAATGATGATGAGCACGATGGTCAATGCCAGCGAAATCGTCCGCGCTGCCCCCAAAATCGCCGTCAGCGTCTGCACCTTGTATTCCGCTTCGGCCGGATGTCGGCTGCGCAGCAGCAGCCCCACCTGCCGCTGGACCGACGGCACGTTTTCCGCACTATCCGCCTGCGCATCCAGCAACCGGACCACTTCCATGCCCGTGTAATACTTCATCAGCTTGAATGGGACGAGTACGGAATTTTCCTGAATTTCCGACAGGCCGAAGGTTTCCACGCGCTCCCGAAACACTCCGATGACGGTAAAGGTCAACTCGCCAATACGAATGGGCCGCCCAATGGGATTTTCTTGCCCGAAAATCCGTTCTGCGAGCTGTGTGGTGATCAGACAGACTTTGCCGCGCATTTCCATGTCCGCTTCGTCAAAGTACCGGCCGCGCACGATGAGCAGTCGTCGGATGGCCTGGTACCCCTCGGTAACGCCAACTATGTACGCGGGGCGTTCCACGCCGTCCACGGTCATGGTCAGGGGTTGTTCCCGCGTTCCGGCGACGGCTACCACATGAGGAATGGACTTGACGGCTTCCATGTCCTCCAGCGTCATTTCATAGCTCAGCGGCTGCGGCTTGTCCGGCCGCTGTACCAATTCCACCCAAACCAGATTGGAACCCACCGCCTCGATCTGCGAAAGCACGAACTTCCGGCTGGTCAGGGCCACCGTCACTACCAGCACGATCGAAGCGCTACCAATGATCACTCCCAGTGAGGTCAGCATGGCGCGCAATTTGTTGCCGCGCAGCGCGTCGATTGCTACCGATATGGTCTCCCGGATGTCCATCGCTGCCTCTTATCGCCAGAAATCTTCAGCAGGCCGTTTTATCGCGAGCCTTCACGGGGAACGGTTAGTTCTTCTAGATCAGTCCTTCTCGCTCAGTCCTTCCCGGTCAATCCTTCTTGGTCTTCTTCAGTGCTTCCTGCGCCATTTTGTTTCTAGGATCCAGCCGCAGAGCAGTTTCAAACTCCTCCACGGCATCCTGCTTCCTGTCCTGATTCTCGTACAGATGGCCCAGCCACACGTGCGCCATGGCAGGCCGCGGGTAGCCAGTTCTTTGCGGCGCCGCTTTGGCATATTCGCGCAATAAGCGCTCGGCCTCGTCCGGCTTTTCTTGATTCAAGACCAGCGCCACGCCTCGACAAAACTTGGCTCGTGGGTCCGCGGGCGCGACGCGCTCTCCGGCAGCCGCTACGGCCATCAGCCGCTCCGCCTGGCCGCGCCGGATCGCATAATCACCGATGTCGTAAATCAGCTCCGGTGATTTCGGATTGCTTTCGAGCGACTTCGTGAACTCTTCATCGGCAAGGACAAAATCCTTTTTCTGCCGCCGGCAATTTCCGGCCGCGTAATGGCCTTCGGCAGCGTCCATCTCCATCAGTTCCCGGATTTGCGGCTGCGCCTTCTCTTCTCCTCCGCCGACCAATCCGGGCGCACTGCAATCAAATTCAATCAGCGCCTGCCGCGCCGCGAAATTCCTGGCGTCCAGCTCCACGGCGCTTTGAAATTCCTTCCGCGTTTTCTTGGCCAGGGAAATTGCGGAGAACCATCCGGCGTGGTCGGCTTTCTCGCCATAGGCTTTTCCGAGCCACTCGTGGTACAGGGAATTCTGCGGGTCGAGGGCCACGGCTTTCTCCGCGCTGCGGATGGCGGCGTCGCGTTCCTGTAGTTCGAGGTAACTCTTCACCAGCAACAACTGTATGTCGCCGTTCTTGGGATCGTTGGCGGCGGCTTCTTGCAGCACTTCGACGGCTCTGACGTAATCGCTCGCGTCGTAGGCCCGCCGCGCCGCCTCGGGGATTTCCTGTTTGAGATTTGCCGCCGCGAGCGCCGTGCACGCCAGGAGCAGTGTTGCGAACGCCTTGATGCTCCTAACCATCCGTTCTTCCCGGAAAAAGGCTCGCCGTCGTGTTCACCACGATCACAGACATGCCGTCCCGCAAGTCCACGTCGCCTGGCAGGGCCACGAGATCGTCCTCCTGAAGGCCGCTCACCACTTCGTAATTGATGGCGTCCGCGATGCCCACGCGGATTTCCCGCTTCTCCAGCGTGGATTTGCCCACGCCCAACTGGTTCGATTTCACCACGTAAACGTAGCGCCTCCCGCCCTCGACCTCCACCGCGCTCCGCGGCACCGACAACACGCCTAGGCGCTCCCGTGAATTGATGCGCACGTTCACGTTAATATTCGGCAGCAGCTCAAGTTTGTCGTTGTTCACCGAGCAGAGCAGTTCGCCGACGCTCCGCGTTCCATGCGGCACCACTTGCTTCGGAATCATCTCCGTTTTGCCTGACCAGGTTTTGCTGGGAAGCGCGTCCCAGGTGATTTTCACCGGCTCGTTCTCTTCCAGGCCGCCCAGCTCCGGCTCATCGATGAAGGCGCGCACGCGCACCTTGTGCAGGTCGGCCATTTCCGCCAGCAGGTCGCCGACCTTCACGTAGTCTCCCGCCTTCAACGGCTGCGCCGCGGCGTTTCTGCCGAGCGCGTAGAGAGTCCCGTCTGCAGGCGCCGTGATCCGGCCTTGCCGTACCTTGTCTTCCAGCGCTGCGGCTTCGTTGCGCGTTTGCTCCACTTGGAGCGCAGCGCGGTCCGCGTCCAGCTTCACCGCGCGGTCGAACTCCTGCTTCGCGGCTAACAGGCGCGTCACCTCTGCCTGGGCTTTGGTCAACGACAAATCGTTGGCCGCCAGCTCGTCCTGCGTCGCTGCTTGTTGCGCGATCAGGCGCATCAGCGCAAGGTGATTTTTCTGCAGCCGGTCGCGCTCCGCCTGCGCCTTGGCGAGGTCGCCGGCGACTCTTGCCGCGTCGTCCGATCTGCCGCCGGCCCGGAAAGCTCGCAGATCGTCCTGCGCCTTCAGCAGTTTTGCCTTCATGTCGGCGAGTTGCGCCGCAGCGTCCTTTACATCCAGTTCCAGCAGCGGCTGCCCTCGTTTCACCTGCTGCCCTTCGCGGGCGTACACTCTCTCGACGAACGTATCAAGTTGTGCGCGTACCACGTAGGGCGCTACAGGTTCCACTCTGCCGTTGCCGCTGATCGAAGAAACCAGGTTTTCGCGCACCGGCGTGACCGCGGAAATTTTCGGTGCCGGCTTACGCCCGCTCAGCGCAACTCCGGCGTATGCCAGCACTCCTGCCAGCAGCAGATAAAGCAAAATGCGGTTTCGCAGCTTTCGATCCATGAATCCTTATTCCGCGTGTTCGGCCAAATCAATTGGCCGGGCCGTGCCTCAGGCATCCCGGCTTTTTCAATCTGTCGCTTGCTCCCAAGGAGTTGGACGGCACAGGCCTGCCTGGAAGGCTACAAGATACTTCATTCTAGCAAGGGCGGCGCGGCTTTCTCCATGTCCCTTGTCCTACCCAAAACCTAACCGTGCGCGAGTGGCGGATTTGCCCTTCTGGCGCATCGCCACTATCTAGAGATGCCCAGCCGCATCCAGGGGATGGCCACCGGCGCCGCACGTCGCGCTGCGCGCATTTTGGCCTCTGGCGACCCGCGTGCTACTATCCAGCTATGTCCGCTGAGCCAAACGCTCCAGCCACGCAAGTTGCCACTCGATCCTCCAAGAGTGTGGCCAAGCCTGCGCCGGTTTCCAGCACCGTGCTACATCGCGTGTGCATCCAGTGCAACAACATGTTCCGCGTTACCCCCGACAAGTTTGATGCCAAGCAGTGCCCCACCTGTCACAAAGGTTAGTCCGTATTTTCCGTCTTCTTTTCTGTCTTTTCTTAGGGAATCTGGATGCCGATCTCCGTTCCTCGATCTCTACTCTTGGCTTCCGCCGATCCCCTTTTTCCGCGTCCTTCCAACGTAACATTTCCCCGTCCGTTGCGTAGTACACTCACGGACGCTTGTGTCCTTGCCTTACTACGCCCAACGGGGGAATCTTCGATGATTGAGGCTCGTGGCCTGTCCAAGCGCTTCCACGACAAGAAGCGCGGGGAAATCCGCGCCGTCGACAATGTCAGTTTTACCTGCAAGCCCGGCCAAATTTACGGTTTACTGGGAGCCAACGGCGCCGGCAAAACCACCACGCTGCGCATGCTGGCCACTATCCTCGAACCTACCGATGGCACCGCCGTGGTCGGCGGCTATGATGTCGTTGAGCAACCAGAAAAAGTTCGCGCCAATGTCGGCTTTCTTTCCACCGCTACCGCCCTTTACCCGCGCCTCACCGCGCAGGAACTGGTCGAATACTTTGGCCGGCTCAACGGACTCGACGAAGCCACGCTCAAAAAGCGCGTTGACGAAATCTTCAATCGCCTGGACATGAACGGCTTCCGCGACCGCCGCTGCGATAAGCTCTCCACCGGTATGAAGCAGAAAACCTCCATCGCCCGTACTTTGGTCCACGACCCGCCGGTGATGATCTTCGACGAGCCCACTCTCGGCCTCGACGTGATGACCGCGCGGACTATTACCGCCTTCATCCGCGAGTGCCGCGACCGCGGGAAGACGGTCATCTTCTCCACCCACGTCATGAGCGAAGTCGAAAAGCTCTGTAACACCATCGGCATCATCCAGTCCGGCAGACTCCTCACCGAAGGGACCCTTCTACAGCTTCGCGACAAATACGCCGAAAAGGACCTCGAGGAGATTTTCGTGAAAGTCGTCGCCCCGCACTACGTCACCACGGAGGCCCACTGACATGTCTGCCCGCAACATCGGCATCGTCTATCGCAAAGAACTCACGGAGGCTCTCCGCGACCGCCGCACCCTCATCACCATGTTTATTGTGCCCTTGGTGCTTTTTCCCCTCGTCAGTGTTGGTTTTGGCGCGGCCATCGCCGCGCTGATTGGGAAGGCCAAAGAGGAGACGCCCAAAGTTATGGTCATTGGCGGTGAAGGCTCGCCGACGGTGTTAGCCGGGCTGAAGAACGTGCCCAAAATTCAGATTGTTCCCCTGGAATCCAATTGGAAGGAGGAGGTCGTCAACAAACAAGTCCCCGTCGTGGTCGAGATTCCCGAAGGCTTCGAGCGCAATCTCGCGGAGCAAAAGGAACAAACTATCCTGATTCACGACTATGAGGGCGACCTAAAGTCCGAGACTGCAAAAGAGAAAATCGAAAAGTATTTCACCGACTATCGCGACTCTGTCATCAAGGACCGCTTGGCCGCGCGGAACCTCCCTGTCGCCGTCCTGAAGCCGTTCGAAATCAAGCCCCACAACGTGGCCCCGCCTGAAAAGTCCGGGGGCGCGCTCTTTTTTGGCGGCTTCATCGCCTACATCGTCGTGTTTTTATGCTTCAACGGCGGGATGCATCCCGCAATGGATCTGACCGCCGGGGAAAAAGAACGCGGCACCATGGAAACGATTCTCTCCAGTCCCATTTCACGCACGCATCTCGTCCTCGGCAAATTCTTGTTGGTTCTCACCACCGCCCTCGTTACCGCGGCGCTTTCCGTTATTTCCATGGGCATTTCCTTCGCCATCGTCAACGCACTCAACACCAAGCCCATTCAGGCCGGCGAGTCGGATGTAGCCCTGCACATCGGATTCGGCGCTGCACTCTCCGTCTTCATCATGGCTATCCCGCTCGCCGTCCTTTTCGCCTCCGTTCTCCTCACCGTCTCTTCCTTTGCCAAAAGCTACAAGGAAGCGCAAAGCTACATCACGCCCATGATTTTTCTCGTTGTTCTTCCCGCTATTGCTGCTATGCTCCCTGGCGTCGAACTCAACCCGAAGCTTGCCCTTGTTCCCGTCCTGAACGTCAGCCTCCTCTGCAAGGATCTGGTCATCGGCACGTATCACTGGAACTACATCGCGATCATCTTCGCGTCCACGTGCGTTTATGCTGCCGTCGCGCTCTTCCTGGCTGTAAAAATGTTCCAGCGCGAATCCGTCCTCTTCCGCTCCTGACAGGAAATCTCGTTTCGTCTGCGCGGTTCACAAAAGCTCGGCTACAATGCTTGCCTCCGGAGGGCCCATGTCCAATTCGCGTCGCAAATTCCTCGCGCAATCCACTCTCGGCCTTCTCGGTGCCGCTGTCGCTCTTAAACATGAAAACGCCGCCGCCCAAGAACCTTCTCAGCAGCCCACTCCCGGAGCGCCTCCTGCCTTTGGCGCCGGCCCCGCCGTTGGTCCTGAAGTCTCGCCCAACACCTTCGCCGAAGCCGAAAAGCTCGCGCAAGTCGAGATGACCGCCGCGCATCGCACTCAAGCCGCCAGCTCCTGGCGCGTGAACATGGCCGCGCTCCTCGAGCGCCGCTCCGGCCCTCGCCACGTCGCGCTCGAATCCTCCATCGCTCCTTTCTCGCGCTACGACTCCGTGCTCCCTGGCCAGCACGCCGCGCCTCAGCGCGATCGCTTCGTCCGCACCAACGCCGATCCCGGCCCGCTCCCTTCGAGCGACGCCGACATTGCCTTTGCTCCCGTCACGCAACTCTCCCGCTGGATCGAGCGGCGCAAGCTCACTTCCGAACGCCTCACCAGCATTTATCTCCACCGTATTGAGCAGTTCGATTCCAAGCTCCGGTGCATCGTCACGCTCACGCGCGACTTCGCTCTCGCGCAAGCCAGGAAAGCCGACGCCGAAATCTCCTCCGGAAAATACCGCGGCCCGCTCCACGGCATCCCCTGGGGCGGCAAGGACCTTCTTGACACCGCGGGCATTCCCACTACCTACGGCGCCGAGCCTTTTCGCAATCGCATCCCCGCGCAGGACGCCGCTGTCGTCAAGCGCCTTCACGATGCTGGCGCCGTGCTCCTGGCCAAGCTCAGCCTCGGCGCCCTTGCGCTCAACGATATTTGGTTCGGCGGCCAGACCATGAATCCCTGGCTGCTCGAAGAAGGCGCATCCGGCTCCAGCGCCGGCCCGGGCGCCGCCACCGCCGCCGCGCTCGTCGGTTTTTCCATCGGCAGCGAAACCGGCGGCAGCATCGTCAGCCCCAGCATGCGCTGCGGCGTCACCGGCCTGCGCCCCACTTACGGCCGCGTCCCGCGCACCGGCGCCATGACGCTTTGCTGGTCGCTCGACAAGCTCGGCCCTATGGCGCGCTCCGTCGAAGACGCGCTTCTCGTCCTGCAAGCCATCTCCGGCCCCGACCCGGGCGATGTTTCCAGCGTTCCTAGCCGCCTCGATTTCGATTCCGCCGCGCCCGTCAAGGGCCTGCGCGTCGGCTACTTTCCCGCCTGGATGAAGGAAGCTCCCGCCACGGACGTGGACCGCGCCACGCTCGAAACCGTCCGGCAACTCGGCATGGTCCCCGTCGAAGTCACCCTGCCCGATTGGCCTTATGGCACTCTCGATCTCAACCTCTTCGCCGAAGGCGCCGCCGCATTTGAAGAGCTCACTCTCTCCCGCACCGACGATCAGCTCAAAATGCAGACGCGCGACTCCTGGCCTAATCTTTTCCGCCAGGCGCGTTTTCTTTCCGCCGTTGATTTCGTTCAGACCGATCGTTTCCGCCGCAAAGTGTGCCAGGAAATGGCCCGCATTTTCTCCCACGTCGACCTGCTCCTCGTTCCCTCGTTGCGAGACGAAATGCTCACCATCAGCAACAACACCGGCCATCCTTCCCTCACGCTGCGCGCCGGCTTCGTTGAAGTCTCGGAAGCCCGCTCCGACTGGGCCCCCGATCCGCAAAATCCGCTTCCAAAGTTTTCTCCGCCGCGCCGCGTTCCCCACGGCGTCACGCTCCTCGGCCGCCTCTTCGACGAAGGCACGCTTTGCCGTGCCGGCATCGCACTCGAACGCGCTTTCGCCGTCTCCTCCGCCCGTCCTCCCGGCTTCTAAACGCAACCTGTTACCCTGCTTCCTCCAGGAATTTAATGTAGCGCTGCCCTTTAGGGCCGCATCTTTCTTCTCTCTAATTTCTGCCGCATTTGACCTCCGGGGAATCCTGGCAGGCTGTACGCTTCCGCAAGCATCGCGGTGAGCACCTATTTCCCTATTCGTTTCATCCAATCTTCCGGAGGGAGTCTCTCTTCAAACCCGGCCCAGCGCCCCTCGAAAGGAGAAGCCATCATGCAGCCTCGAATCGATTACCGAAAGCACGCGCAGGAAGCCATCAAGTCCGTCCTCAGCCTGGAAAAATATGTTGCCGCGAGCGGTCTCGACGAAAAGCTCATTCACCTCGTGAAAATGCGCGCCTCACAAATCAACGGTTGCGCCTACTGCCTGGACATGCATTCGATTGACGCGCGCGCCGCCGGCGAAACCGAGCAGCGCCTCTACACTCTCGACGCCTGGCGCGAAACGCCTTTCTTCACCGACCGCGAGCGCGCGGCCCTGGCGTGGACCGAAGCCCTCACGCTTATTTCCGAAACTCACGCTCCCGACGATGTCTACGAAGAGCTCCAGAAGCATTTCAGCGAAAAGGAAATCGTGGACCTGACCTGGGCTGTTTGCGCCATCAATCTTTGGAATCGCGTCGCCATCTCCTTCCGCGCCGTCCCCGGCCACTACAAGCCCGCCAAAGCCGCCGCCACTTCATCCTCCTCGTAATCGGAGACGGCGTAAATAAGCCGTTTGTGCGATCCCTAACTTGCAGGTTCGCGGAAAACACGCCCATTTTCGGCTGCGCTCTGGATAGCTGCGATGATTCGGTGGATCTTCACGCCGTCTTCAAAGCTGGGAGCTGTGTGAGTTCCTTGACGCAGATCCTTTGCCATCCTCGCGTACACTCGGGCAACATTGCCTGGCGTCACGTCCACAGGCCACCCAACCCGGTAAGAATCTGGTATCGATAAAGGCTGATACGTCTTTTCGTTGCCACGTACCCCTTCCAGCGAGAGTTGCACCGCCTGCGGGTGTCCGACAGGGCCTGACACTCGAATGTCTCCTTCCGTTCCGTTGATCTCCCACAGGAACCCTACCCGGTCTCGTGGCACTCCTCCCCGGTAGTGAATGGAGACGGGAGCGCCGCTCTCCAGAATTCCGCTGACCAGCACTTGATCCGCTGTATTCATCGGCAGCTTCTCCCCGGTGTCGAGCGCGACAACCTCGGGACGCCGGGTGGCCAGCACCGATGAAACCTGTTGGAATCCTCCCAGTACTTCCGTGAGTGTGGCTAATGTGTGTCCCACTGGGATTGTCAGCATGGTGGCGCCGTTGTTTCGCTCCAGGGTGTATGCATAGTTCTTCGTACTGGCGATGAAACCGCCCCAGTGCAGCCCAGTTCCAATGATCGTGGTCGATAACACCCCGCCGACGAACCCATCCGAGATCAACCCTCTGAGGTATTCGATTTCCGGTGCCACGCGCGCCTGCAGTCCCGCTACGCCTAAGATTCCTTTTGCCTTGGCCAACGCCGCAAGCTCTTCAGCCTCAGCAAGGCCGTTTCCCAGTGGCCATTCGCAGTACACGTGTTTCCCGGCTGCTATCACCGATTTCACCACCTCCAGTTGATGTTGCACCCTCACCGCAACCGCAATGATGTCGATCTCCGGTGCTGCTGCCATCTCCGAGACGTTGGCGAAAGCCCGCGGCAGTCCTGTGGCGGCAGCGGCCTTCTGAGCGCTGGCCAAACTTCTGTTCGCCACTCCGATGATTTCGTAATCTTGCGAAAGAGCCCGCAAGGCTGGAAGGTGGGCTCGCGCTGCCCAACTCTTGTCGGCGTCCAATCCCACGATGCCGACTTTCAATAGCTTTGTTGACATGGCTCTTATTTTCTCCTTTGGACTGCCATCATGGATCAACCCTGCCATCGACGGATGCCGCGCGTGAGGCGTTCCCAGTTTAAGACACGGAGCGCCGCAGGCGCGGTACAGCTTAGCCCAGCGCGTAAGCGCTGGGTGCTAGGAGAGAGCACAGAGAGGAACGGTGTAACTCGGAGTATTAAGTGTATGCGGCAGAAGTTGAAAAAGGCCATGGCAGGGGAATTGATCCATCCTTCGCCGGTGGCCAAGAATTATGAAGTTGTAGCGTGCCAGTTGCCGAAGAGAGGTTACGGTGGGACCGTTCCTCGTCCTGCGCTCTTACCGCAACGGCTTTCCCGGATGCTCACCGCCCGGACGCTCACCACCCGGATGCTCGCTTCCTTGATGCTTCCCGCCCTCTGGTGGCCGGTTCGCATGCGTCTGCGGTGGATGCGCCGAATTCCCGTGCGCTCTATTGCTCTCTTGACTTTTCGTGTTCGGACGATTCGCGGCCGTCTTGGCGTTTTGCGTCGAACCAGTCCTGTTCCCGCCCGCGTTCGGCGGCCGGTTGTCGTGCGAAACTCTATTGTTAATTGCGTTCGTTCCCTTGTTCGGTGGCCGATTCTCATTCGTGCGTCCCGCTCGCGCCGCCACCACTCCTTCACCCTTGAAAACGCCTGGCTTGGCGGTTGCAGCCACTGCCGGTGACCCGTGATTCACGGACGCCAGCAGCGCGTGATTCCCGCTCGCCAAGTGCTCGTGCTGCGTCTGCATGGCTGTCGCCGGAGTATGCCCCTCGCGCTCCGCCGCAAGTTCCGCCCCCGTCGGTCGCGCCGTTATTCCGCCGTTCCCGCCGTTGAAGCTTACCCGGTTCACCGTTGTGTTGTTGTTCACCACCGTCGTGTTGTACGTGTTGTGGATGACCGTCACGTTCACGTTCGTTACCGCCCGGTTGTAGGCGAATACTCCGCCCCTCCATTCCCCGCCAGCAAATCCCACTCCTCCATAACCGAATCCGTAGTTAATCCCGCCATAGAATCCCACGTGCGGTCCCCAATAGCCGGCATGCCACGCGTAGATTCCGCCGCCCCAACCCCAATAGCCAGGTGTCCACAGCAAGCCCACCGTTGGCGGCTCCACCCACGTTCCTGGTACCCAGTAGTAGCCATCCGGTCCGTAAGCCCAGTAGCCCGGAGTCCACAAATAGCCCGGCCCGGGGCAAACAGGCTGAACATAAACCGGCAACGCTGGGGGACCGATATGGATCGCAACTCCCACTGCAATCTGCGCCTGCGACACCGCAGGAATTGCCCAAACGGCTAAAGCCATCAACACCAGCCGAAGCAACTTTGCGCTTCGCATATCCCTAATCCTCCAGGGTCGTACTTATCTGCTCAAGTTCTAGGAGTCCAAACTATTCCGGGAGCCCAAACTATCTCCCCATCCCGACTCTATACTCCCCTAAACCCGCTTCCCGCTGTAAAGTCTCGCCTCACTCCCCTAAGCGCCACTCCCCCGTCGCCCTCTGGGAATTTAATGTAGCGCCGCCCTTTAGGGCGGCATCTTGCTTTTTCCTCTTAAATGTAGCGCTTCCCGGAACTGTCCCGATCGGAGATCCCGACCTTGTCCCGACCCGGTCGGGACGTCACCATATTCTGTCTCCCCCCGGGTGGGCGACCCTCGATCCGCTGAGACCTCCTGTGTGGCCCACTCTTTCTGCGGTTTGTGCAGAAAGGGTGGGGGCTGTTTTTCGCTGGCCTCCTCTATTCCCCCGAGCCCTGATCAGCCCCGCTTTTTTGCTAGCCTCAGTGCCGGATTCTTCCGGTTGTCTTCTACTCTCC
>Ga0307479_10001836_pt1 | contig 19332 bp, 12 predicted proteins | sample atmos_gasesECM4C_FD_203743 | JGI IMG/M metagenome (GOLD analysis project Ga0307479, IMG submission 203743) | Hardwood forest soil microbial communities from Morgan-Monroe State Forest, Indiana, United States - atmos_gasesECM4C_515 | ecosystem: Environmental > Terrestrial > Soil > Temperate... | reverse complement strand
CGTGTGCGAATTGGAATAGCAGCCTGTCTTAGAAACAGGTGTTTGAGAGTTCGAATCTCTCCGCTGGCACCAGATTTTTCTCAATCTGATGGTACCGGCCGTTATTGCTTCTTGGGCGAGGATGTGGGCACCACTGCCCTGAGACACTTCGCTGCCAGCTTGCCTGTATCCCAAATCCAGACTCCTTCCCCCGATCGTGTCTGCGCGAGGATGGAATTGTCCTTTGCGCCTGCCAAAAGAGTTCCATCTGGACTGAGAGAACCACTTTCGCTGTACATCAGTTCTGACACGCATGTTTGTGCGGTACTGGTGTTCCACGCCCACAGTCGATCATCGCTGTGCCCAAAGAGAGTACCGTTTGTACTGAAGGCCGCAAACCCTCCGGCGGCACCGTTAAACTTGGGCAACTCCGGGTTGGGAACACTCGGGAGAGGCTCGCCGGTGCTGAGACGAAGTAGCCTGAAGGTTCCGGACGAAGTAATAACGAAACTGTCACCTTCAGGAGTCAATGCGAGTGGGATTGCGTAGGCGGGAGACCGTGGCAGTGTCCGTTTCTGTGTCCAGTCTGATGTGGACCACAGTGTGAAGTTGGCTTTGCCGACTGTCATCAAAATATCGCCTTGCGGCGACAAGACAGGCGAATGCATATCTTTCAGTTCAGCGAGCTGCTTATCAGTGGTTATGTCGAGTACGTGTGTGACGGCAGCATTGTCCGAGACAACAATCCACGTACCGTCTGGGCTGAACGTCGCAGTGCGTACGTATCCGTTGAAATAATTGTAGGTCCGCACCAATTTGCCATCAGGTAGGTGCCAGAGTTTCAGGCTAAACCGATCGCCTTCCCCTCCGGTGGCCATCAGTTGCCCATCCGCAGAAACGGCGACTGCATGGACTATGCCTTGGCCGGTATCTACGGCACACAGGAATTTCCGGCTTGGCACATCCCAAACGACAACCCTGCCAAAGTCCTTACCGGCAGCGATCAGTCTACTGTCTTTCGAGAAAGCAAGAACGTTGATGGTCGTAGGCGTGCCCACTCCCGACTGGATGGTTACTGTATTCCCCGGCCCGAGCCGTACTCCGCTCTTCGGTTCCTTATGTTTCACATCTGACAAGATCGTATCCGGAGGCGGGAAACCCGCCACCGACTGGGCAACCATCTCCCGCAGTGCAAGAGAGACGACGAAGAAAAGTAAAACGTGCTTTACAGACCACATGCGTGGAAGTGTACCTCAGAAGGTCGATTGACTGTCGTGATGCTCAGCACTCGCAGCTACAGTCTCGGATCAATTGGTTCGCTCTCCAGCGCAAGCACCCCGAATACACACTCGTGAACACGGCGCAGAGGTTCTTGATGGACGAACCGCTCCAGCGCCTCCAATCCCAAAGCAAACTCCCGAAGCGCGAGCGACCGCTTTGCGCCCAGACCTCTGCTCTTTAGCCGTTGCAAGTTCTCGGGAAGCGTGTATTCCGGTCCATAAATGATCCGCAAGTATTCTCGTCCGCGAACTTTCACAGCAGGTTGTACCATTCCTTTCCGACCCTTCGCCACAAACTCCAACGGTTTGACAACCATGCCTTCACCGCCACTTGCCGTCAGCTCCTCCCACCATTTAATTCCTTTATCCTGGTCGGCCCTGTCGGTAAGATCCACCACTTGAACCGGCGTTGCGAGTAATAGACCAGCATCTTTCTGACAGATTCGAGAAAGCGTTTCCATGTGCCACAGGTGGTCTTTCGCGGTGTGAACGGCACCCTCGCTGGCAAGCAGGTGGAAGGGCGCCAGTTTCAGATCGGCGAGAGAATGCACGATCCAGCAGTATCGTCGGTATGCCTCGACATAGAGATCGGCTGCTTCCTTACGCAGAACGTGTTGTTCCGCCAGCGCCGCTACCTCCGGATTCTCCGAGGCCGCTCGCAACGCTGCAATCGCCACCGGCAAAGCCGCTCGGGCCGCCGCCCCGGTTGGAGCATATTGCTGGCGCAGCAACTCTTGTGCCTTGGCTGACCACGGCATCAATTCGCAGTCCAGGCAGACCCAGTCAGTTTTCAGCTCTTCCCAAATGCCTGCCCCGTCTACAGCCTTGCGAACTTTCTCCAGAAACTCCAACTCCAGAGTCGCGTCATTGAAGAACCGCCGTCCCGTCCGCGTGTAGCAGACTCCGGCCTCTCCTTCCACAATTCCAAACCGTTTGCGCGCAGCATCGGCGTCACGACAGACAACGACTACCGCTCGCGATCCCATGTGCTTCTGTTGGCAGACCACCTTGTGCACGCCCTCGTGCAGGTAGTAGGCAAAGGCTTCTTCAGGATGTTCGAGCAGTCCGTCACGTTTACTGGTCTCACATGGGGACATCGTGGGCGGCAGATAGATGAGCCATTTTTGATTTACTGCAAATCGGCTCATCACCTCCAGGGCTGTGATCGCATTTTCTTCTCGAATCGTGATGTTGCGGTGCAACCGCGTGTTAATGATCCGCTTGCCGATGACATCCTCGATGTCGAGCAGGTCATCCAGTTGCTGTTGTGCAGTCAGCGCTGGTGCCATTTCCTCCGGGGACAAGAACGGCTTGACCGACTCGTAATAGCTTCGGAGAGCCGAAACCGACATCAATTCACGTTCGGGGTAACGAAGGGCAGTCAGTTTTCCGCCGAACACGCACCCGGTATCTATGTTGATCGTGCGGTTCAGCCATTCCGGCTCGGCGACCGGCGTATGCCCATAAACCACCATCGCCTTGCCACGATACTCAGCCGCCCAGTTGTAACGCACTGGGAGTCCGTATTGGTCCGTCTCACCGGTGGTCTCTCCATAGAGCGCAAAATCGCGCACTTTGCCAGAACCGCGTCCCTGCATCTCCTCTCTCATGCCGGCGTGTGCCACGACTAGCTTCCCTTCGTCAAACACATAGTGGCTGACCAGATCGTCGAGAAACTTGATGACCGTCTGCTTGAATTCAGGAGTCTCCTTATCGAGCTGTTCAAGGGAGTCGGCCAATCCGTGCGTCAACTGCACATCGCGTCCGTTCAGCTTCCGCATTAGCTTCATGTCATGATTTCCAGGAACGCAGAACGCCGTACCGTCTTCAACCATCTTCATGACCAGGCGCAGCACTTCTGGAATCTTGGGTCCGCGGTCAACCAGATCACCAACGAAAATCGCTCTGCGTCCGTCGGGCGGAGTCACACTTGGTGCTGTCGATCCTTCGTTGATCTGATAACCGAGCTGAACAAGCAAAGCGGTCAGCTCTTCGTAGCAACCGTGCACGTCCCCGATGATGTCGAACGGCCCATGCTCGTGTTTCAGGTCATTCCAAAGCGGCTGTCGCACGATCGTGACCGAGGAGAGCTCCTCTGGACTGGACAGCACGAAGACATGACGGAAGCCTTCGCGTTCAAGTCCCCGAAGCGAACGCCGCAGTTGTTGCGCCTGGTTTCTGATGACGTGAGGGCCGAACTGACGGTCGGGCCGACTCTGATTACGTTCGTGGCAGACTTTCTCTGGCAAGTTCAGAACGATCGCCACCGGCAAAACGTGAAACTCGCGAGCGAGCGCCACTAGCGGCTTGCGCGCCTCAGGCTGGACGTTTGTCGCGTCAACGACGGTCAGCCGGCCAGCAGCAAGCCTTTTGCGAGCGAGGTAGTGCAAGACATCGAATGCATCATTCGTCGCCTCTTGGGAATTCTCGTCGTCTGACACAAGGCCGCGACAGAAGTCTGAAGAGAGCACCTCTGTAGATTTGAAGTGCTCCCGTGCGAAACTCGACTTGCCGCAGCCGGAAGGACCAATGAGAACGACCAGGGAAAGTTCAGGAATCGTTATAGTCACGAGCTGAAGACCCCCATTTGCGTAGGCGCACCGACTTGGGGATCTTCTTCTCCTACGGGCAGAAACCTAACTGCGTACCCAAACCGTTCAGAAATCTGGCGTGACCACTGCTGGAATTGTTCCCGAGTCCACTCGAAGCGGTGATCTTTATGACGAAACTTTCCCGCTGGCAGGGTTTCAAACTTCACGTTGTACTCGCAGTTGGGCGTGGTCACGATGATCGTTTTCGGACGTGCCGCTTCGAAAAGAACACGCTCGAATGCCGCCAGCCGGGGTGCATCCAGATGCTCGATCACTTCCACGACCGTGGCTGCGTCGTACCCGGCCAGGCGCTTGTCGCGATACATCAGCGAACCATGCATCAATTTCAGCCGCTCCTTCTGTTTCGTGGGCATCCGGTCGAGTCGCAGACGTTGGCTCGCGATCTCAAGACTCCGGTACGAAACATCCATACCCACGATCTCTGTCAGTGACTTCTCATCCAACAGAGCTCGCAGGAGTTTCCCTTCTCCGCAGCCTAGGTCTAGAACGCGCTTCGCCTCGACGGATCGAAGCACAGCAACCACTGCTCCCATCCGCTGCTGCCAGAGCCGAATCGGTTCCTCCATTTTCGTTTCTTCTTCAGAGTGAGCTTCCTCTGCTGCGTCAGGATCAGGGTTGTCTTCCTCCGCTAGTCTGGCGAGCGCTTCTCTTGCCAACTGCCTCTGGCGTGGAAGATACCGCTTTACGATCGCCTCTTTGTGTGGATGCGACGCCAGCCAGCCTTCCCCTTTGCGCAAGAGTTTCTCAACCTCGTCCTGGCCAATCCAGTAGTGCTTCTCAGCATCCAGCACTGGAACAAGCACGTAGAGATGATTGAGCAGATCCTGCAGGCGGAAAGTCCCCACCAAGGTCACTGAGTAGTACGGTCCCTCCCCCCACTCTGGAAATTTCTCGTCGAGCGGATGATGCTCCGTACTCACGCTGTACCCGAGAGGCTCGAATAACTCGCGGATCAGCCCTTCACCGCCGCGGCAAGCCACGACCGTCAGGTTTGCTGTCAATGGAATCGCCTGATCCGCCAGTTCTTGCTTCCCCTTGCTGCGGCCAGACATGGCTGTCCCGAAAGCGCGGCCCATAGCGACGCTAAGAAAAGAAGAGAGAACATATGGCCGGTCGTTCACATACTGATCAAGAGTTCCGCCCTCATGCTGACCCCGCTTGCCGCGAACCAGTCCAATCGGATCGACATCAAGCAATAAGGCAGCCGTGCACCTCTGCGCGGTCGCTTCCGGATAGAAGACATGCGCTTTCCCAAACGACAGCTCGAACGTGTGCAACTTTGAAGGGTTTTTATGAAGCAGATAGCCCAAGTCCGTTGCTGGGTTATGCGTAGTTGTGAGCGTCAGGAGCATGGTCGAATTATACGAGTCCGTAATCTTTAGCTTTGGCGCGCATTTCCCGCATCGAAAACCCAAGAAATGGTCCGGGAGGCAGGAGTTGAACCTGCGTGGACATGTGCCCAAAACATTAGCGTGGCGACTATAGGTGTCCCATGTACCCAATGACTCCAAACCTCAGAATCACCTCAACGTAGTCCTGGATCAGCACCATGCACTCGTCCAAGTCGCGATAAGCGAATGGACCGTCGGTGCGTAACGATGCGTCTTCCACTCCAGATGGAATCATGATTGACTTGCGCAAACCTGCGAAATCATAGGCATCAGCGAGAGGCTTGCAGTCGCTTCGCGACATCGCTCGCCCCGTCCCGTGGCTCATGGAACTCAGAATTTCCAGCACCTTTTTCTTCGCCCGTAGAAGAACAACATCTCCCGACATGTGCGAAGGGAGAACTGACAGAGCTCCGGGAAGAAGTCGAACAGAGCCTTTTCGAATGATCACTCGGCCATCATCTAGCTGCTCAAATGTGTTGTGTGGCAGATCGAGAAGCACTTCAGTTGCCCCAAACACCAAATCAAGCCTCTCGTTAATGGCCGCGCGGTTGTCCGCCGCCCAATTCACGACACGTTCAAACTCCTGATCAAACTGGCTAGGCTTGTCGATTAGATCGTCCACATGCCCTGACTCGTTCCTCGACCCGGTATGAATCAGAAAATGCAATGGACCGTCATCGTATGGAACTATCGCGTCCAAAAAATGGTTCCCCGCTCCCAGGTCCCCCAATGCTCCTTTGTTTGCCCGAAGAGAATCGGCCACTTTGTCCCATCGAGCTTGATCAAGATCATTCGGTTGCACCGAGGATCGCACGAGCCTCATCCCACATCCGCAGTCGGACACGGCGAACTTACGCCAGTCCGCCTGCCGAGTCAGGACAGCGGTGCCGGTGGGAAGCGGAGACTTACCGGGGCAGGCGTCCGGAAGAAAAACAACCTGTTCCGCCTGAAGATCGTGAGGGAGCCAGGAATGGAGTTTCCCCAGGGGTTCAGCAGACAGATTCGTGATTTCCATAAGGTTTGCACCTGCGTTTATGAGTCGTTCGTATAGTCCCACCCTACTACCGCGCCACAAATCAGCACACGAATAGAAATGGTCCGGGTGGCAGGAGTTGAACCTGCGTGGACATGTGCCCAAGACATGTGGGTGGCCGCTACCCTACACCCGGATTTAATGGAGAGGGCCTTTCAGCCCTCACCCGTTTACCCTTTGACACACACGACCTGACGCAACGTATGCACTACGTCCACCAGATCGCGCTGCGCTTCCATTACGGCGTCGATGGACTTGTAAGCCATCGGCGTTTCGTCGATAACGTCCGCGTCCTTACGACACTCCACACCGGCCGTCGCCTTGGCATGGTCGTCCAAGGTGAAGCGGCGCTTGGCTTCCGTACGCGACATGGCGCGTCCGGCTCCATGACTACAACTCATGAAACTCTCCGGATTACCCTTGCCACGCACGATGTAAGAGCGCGCTCCCATGCTGCCGGGAATAATTCCCATGTCGCCTTTGCGCGCGCGTACTGCACCCTTACGCGTGATAAGCACGTTCTCGCCGTAGTGGTGCTCCCAGGTCACGTAGTTGTGATGGCAGCTCACGACTTCCATATTGGCTTCGAACGCCGGGACTTCTCCCGAGCCCTGCACGGCCGCGATCAAGTTGCGCATCATCAGCTCGCGGTTGGCTAGCGCATAGTCCTGTGCCCAGTGCACCGCGCGGACATAATCCTCGAAGTGCTCCGTGCCCTGCGGCAGGTACGCGAGGTCCTTATCCGGCAGGTTGATCATCCACTGGCGCATGTCGTTCTTCGCCAGCTCGATGAAAAACGTGCCGAAGCGATTGCCCACGCCACGTGATCCCGAGTGCAGCAGGAACCAGACGTTCTCGTTTTCATCGAAGCAGACCTCGATGAAGTGGTTCCCTGTGCCAAGCGTCCCCAGGTGATTCATTCGCTGCACATGGTTCAGCTTGGGATACTTGTCGATGATCGACTGGTAGGCGGGCTCCATCTTCGCCCACGTTCCCAAGTGATGCGCCGGAGCGTCCGACCACGCACCGCGGTCGTTCTTCCCGCCGTTGTCGGTACGTCCATGCGGCACCGCCTTCTCAATCGCCGTGCGGATGCCGTGCAGATCGTCCGGCAGGTTGTTGGCGTGCAGCGAAGTCTGTACGGCCATCATGCCGCAGCCAATATCCACACCGACCGCCGCGGGAATGATTGCGCCGCGAGTTGGAATCACGCTGCCCACCGTCGCGCCAATGCCCCAATGCACGTCCGGCATGGCCGCCACCCACTTGTAGATAAACGGCAACTGCGCGACATTCAGCAACTGCTGGCGTGCGGCGTCCTCAAGCGGAACACCCTTGGTCCAGGCCTTGATGGGTACACCCTTGTCCGGCATCATCACGTTGTAAGTTGCGTCTGTCATCGTCTTTCCTTTCTTGCAGTCAACACCTGCGTCACGAATCTGGTGGCTCGGCACGGAATTGAACCGTATCCACTGGCTTTTCAGACCAGCACTCTGCCGTCGAGTTCCCGAGCCAAACTTGGTGGACGGTGCGAGACTCGAACTCGCATTTCACGGTTGCAGGCCGTGGGTAATCCCCTTATACGAACCGCCCATTTGGGGCGAGATGAGAGAATCGAACTCTCGTGACTGGAGCCACAATCCAGCGCCTAAGCCATTCGGCCAATCCCGCCATAAAACTTGGAGCTGGTCGAGTGAATCGAACACTCGTCGGAGAGGTACAAGCTCTCTGCACTCCCACTGTGCTAGACCAGCAAACTTGTGGAGCTGGCACGCAGCCTCGAACTGCGGTCGGGCGCTTACCATGCGCCTGCACTTCCCGTTGAGCTATACCAGCGGAGCTGGCGCGGCGATTCGAACGCCGATCACGGACTTACGAGGCCCGAGCTCTTCCCACTGAGCTACACCAGCACAAAACTCTTGGAGGCGGTGGGGAGAATTGCACTCCCGATGATCTCCTTTGCAGGGAGATGCCTTGCTGTCTTGGCTACACCGCCTCATAAACTTGGAGCGGAAGGCGGGACTCGAACCCGCGCTCTCGACGTTGGCAACGTCGCGTCTTGGCCACTAGACGACTTCCGCCCTCACAAAATCACGGAGCGAGCAGCGAGAGTCGAACTCGCGTCATCGGGTTGGAGGCCCGAGGCACCGGCCGCTATACCATGCTCGCCCTTCAAACTGGCAGGGGTGACAGGATTCGAACCTGCTTAAACTCGTTTTGGAAACGAGCGCCCTTCCCATCGGGTCATCACCCCTGTCGCGGTCGGAACGGGAGTTGAACCCGTCCCTCCTGATAGACAGTCAGGCATCCTGCCGCTAGACTCTGCGACCACTTTCTAAATTTGGCTGCGAGGGCACGATTCGAACGTGCATGAACCGGGTCAGAGCCGGTTATCCTGGCCAGTTGAATGACCTCGCAAATTTGAGGAGGGAACCTGCGGATACGGTGGGTTTTCTGGACAAGAGAAGTAACCGTAGCCTTCACCACTCCTCGAATTTCTCTTCATCGCTCGTCAATGAGCTCCCTCCTTTGCTGACTTTCAAACTGGCTGCCGGGGAGCGATTCGAACGCCCGTACCCGGATTCAAAGTCCAGGGTCCTGCCACTAGACGACCCGGCATCACGCTTTCAGCGGTATTGCTTTCATGGACCGGACGCACAACACCGCCGATTCATCGACGTTGTGGCCAAGTCTCCTGCGATCCGTTCGCGCGCGTTCCACCAACTCGCGGTGGTCTCCGGCGCGCTCGCAATAAAGCTCCGATGCAAGTTCGATTTCAAAGCCTTCGAGTTCAATCGTTTGTGTACTCATAATCTTGGTAGCAGCGAGGAGAATCGAACTCCCATCTCAGCCTTGAAGGGGCCGCATCCTGGCCGTTAGACGACGCTGCCTCCTATCTGCGCGTTGGCGAAATACGCCATAAAAGCCAAAAGCCCCCGATTTGTATCGGAGGCTCAGAAAGACTATGCGCTGCTGATGTGCCCCCGTTACATGAACGTACCTTCCCCCGCTCCTTGCCACGTAAACGTGGCCGGTGTCGGGAAGCAATCGGTATGGGGTTTGCGCGTCATTGTTGGAACTCAGTTATCACTCTGGCATTATTCCTGAAAATCGTCAATACCCAAAAGTGGCGCTCATTGCACAGGCGCTTACCGGGCACGGACGTATAGACTTACTGTTATGCCTCCGGAGCCTAGTCGAACCGACGCGCGGGGCGAAGGTACGCACCCGAAATCAACGACGGAACTTTCCCAACAACTCAAAGGAGACAGATTCTGACCTTCGGATTTCATGCGCGCTCGCCATCCGGAGTTGTTCTCCGATTCCTCTGTTACATCTCTGCCGACCCTTACGAAAGAGGTTTTTCAATATCACCTGGAGTTGCTAACGAGTCGAAAAGAGGAGACTGTCTTCGAGCACTTCTGCCGCCGTCTGGCGGAGAAGGAGCTCTGTCCCAATCTCTCACCGCAGACTGGACCTACCGGGGGCGGCGACAGCAAATGCGATGCTGAAACCTATCCAGTTGCCGAGCAGATCGCGTTGCGGTGGTACGAAGGCCACGCTTCAGTTGCAACACAAGAGCGTTGGGCTTTCGCCTTCAGCGCAAAGCAAGAATGGCGTTCGAAGGTGCGCTCGGATGTGAGAGGAATTGCCGAGACACGGCGTGGTTATGACCTGATCTACTTCATAACAAGTCGATTTGCCAGGGACAAGACCAAAGCCGCGCTCGAAGATGAGCTTACGCGCGCGTACGGCGTAAAAGTCCGAATCCTTGATCGGAACTGGATTCTGAAATGTGTCTTTGAGCATGACAGACTGGAGTTGGCTGTAGAGACACTGAATCTGGACGAAGCGAATGTTAAAGCCAGAAAGACGGCTGGTCCACGAGATGTCAGAAACACCGCGAGGCTGCGAGAGACTGAGGAGCGACTTCAGGACACTGGGAGATATTTGGGAGTCGAATACCAACTTGGCGAGGATTGCATTCGGGCCGCTCTACTTGCTCGAGCACTGGAACTGCCACGGGTGGAAATCGAGGGAAGATTCGACCGTGCGGAAAGGATCGCGCGCGAAGTCGGGAACCAGCAACAGCAGCTTAGGGTCGCTTATAACCGCGCGTGGACGGCATATTGGTGGTTCGAAGACATAGATGAGTTCAATCGCCTATACAGCCAAGTCGAAGCGTGGGCTAGCACGAGCGATGAGGCTGACGATCTAGAACTTTTGGGAAATCTCTGGACCGTTCTCCACACTTCCTGCGCAGCAGGAACAATTGACGAATCGGTATCTGATCGGAAGCGACGTACAGCCACTCTTGTGGGGGCCTTGGAGAAATGTGCCGCAGATATTTCAAGACCCAACAACTCCCTCTGGGCAGGCACGCAACTGCTGCTGAAGAAACTAACATCCGCTGTCAATAAACCTGACGAAATCGGCCCTCTTTTAGCTGACTTGCGCAAGATTCTTCAAACAGCCGACGGTCTTGTCACCTATCCTTTTGAGCCGATAGCGCGAATTGTGGAGGAGCTAGGTGAGTGGTTATCCACGCATGATGAGTACGATGCGCTCCTAGAGAAGGTAGCAGACATCACTCAGAAACGTGTCGGGGCGCAAGAATCAGGCCGAATACTTCTGGCGGGTGGCTTTCACAAGATTCGCGCGGGTCGCAGCTACGACGCGATTCGATTGTTCGGACGCGCTCAACAGAAGTTGGCGTTGCACGAATCTCTGGATGAGCTCGCTGAGGCACTCTTCGGCTGCGGTCTCGCCTATGAGTCAGTCGGGCTGCTATGGGCGGCACGTGCAAACGCTCTTGTGGCAGCCGATCTCACGCTAAAAGAGTATTTGCGACATGGCCGCCTTGGTTCGCGTGCTTCCACTTGCGTGCGTAGGATCGTGTGGTTGGAGATCCAGCTCGGAAGAGTCGCCTTCGCGATGCAGTGGATGCAGTTGGCTTTCGCTCTCGCCCGGAACCGTGGGCTCGACGAGGACGAGAAGAAGAAGTTCTCTGAGCAGGCAATGGCGCAGGACGCAACAATAGGAATGCTATTCCTCAGGTCTGAATTGAAAGATCTGAACCGGCTTCGCTTCTTGCCTGATGTCTTGGAAAAGTGCGGCTTGGAGTTCTCACGAATGGCCCTGCTATACGCCCTCGGCTACGAGGATCTTTTGCGCGAAGAAGGCTCGATTCCATCAACGGAAAGCGTGGAACAAGTCCTTGACTTCTTCACGATGTGGCTGAAGCAACCAGGTTCCACAGATCTCCCTCCCCGACTAACTGATTTGGGTGGTGGCACCATGCTGTTGGTCTCTCAAGTAATTGGGTGCACACTTACAGTTCACAGCGAAGAAGATGAAGAGTCAGTATTGCTAGCAGAACGCATCCTTGCAGCGACAGAGGCCATGCTCGCGACCAGTTTAGAATTCGATATCTTCCCTCAACGAGCGGAGTTTTCAATAAACGTTGAGCGCTCAAATCAGCTGCAAGGTCTACCGCGGTGCGAATTCGACGAGAGTAGTAGTTCCGTAACTGTAAGACATTCCGGGACAATTCCGAACGCCGTCGGGAGTCACGAAAATTGGCTTCTTGAAATAGTGCTGAAAATCGTTGGCCATCTGGTCATTTTGCCGAATCCTGAAAAATACGCCGAGCGTGTATTCGGCGATGAACTCGGCCTTGCTCGAGCCATCAATTTCACGGAGTCAGGCACGCCGATCAGAAACATTCTAGGTCATGCTCCAAAATTCAGGTTATCTGACTGGAACAACGAAGAAAATCCGCGTGCTTTTACGGTTCGTCGCGAAGCACCGTGGCATCAGGGACTTCTTCAGAGCGGTCAAGAAAAGGTCGGCGCTGAGCCGATTTATGCAACTGGCGACCCACCCAAGGAACTTCTCGACCGATCAGCGGTCAAGCATACCGAGCGAAAGGTTCTGTCCCTCATAAATATGCCTTTGTGGGACAAAGCTAAGTGGCGCGGGACGTTGTACCTTTGGACTGAGAACCCTGATGACGAACCTCTAGTCGGCCTCGCCTTTGCCGATTCTGATAGTGGAAAGGCGATCTTCCGGGAATGGCGTGCCAAGTTGGGGGATGTTGATGCCAGCGAGCAGCTTCAACTCTCGATAGTTACAGGCATCGACAAATCTCATCCCTTTTCGTACAGAGTTGTCGTCGGTTGTCGCATACCAGCGGACCATTCGGGAGTGCGCGAGTTTGTTTCCATCAGTCGAATTCACCGTATGGATCCACAGGATTCAGAGAATCTCGAAGCCTTTCGAGTCCGTTACGAGAGACTTCGGAGATATTGGATTCTGCCGGCCTTTCTGGCCGACGTTAGCGTGAAGCCAGAACCGTTTTTTGACTTAGCAATTGGGAAGCAATCTATCCGAATTCGTCCTGCATGGGAGATTGGCGACAATGATCCCGACAGTGTAGCAATTGATCCGGAGGAAGAGCCTGTTGTTCCTCCAGAAATTAGGGATCCACCCATTCTTCGTCTCCTTGATCGCCGAAGGCGGAAGGTGACGAAGTAGCACTTCACGCGACAAGTCTTATTGCTAATCAGAGTTGACGGAGTTGGAATGCATTATTTGCCAGCCGACAATCGAAACGAAGTGCAGTTGGTGGGCGGGCCGGGAGTCAAACCCGAATTTGCAGCTTCGGACGCTGCCGTGTTGTTCGATTACACTACCCACCCATCGGGAACTCGCGCCGGGAATCCAACCCGGATCTCTTCGTTAGGACCGAAGCGTCATCATGCGTTAGACCACGCGAGCCTCGCTAAATGTGGAGGGGATGCAGAGAATTGAACTCTGATCTCAAGGTTCGTAGCCTTGCGCCCTCATCCGTTGGACCACATCCCCACATTGGAAGCGGCAGAGAGATTTGAACTCTCATCGTCCGAGGTAGAAGCTCGGAGCATTGATCCGTTATGCTATGCCGCCTCTTTGTTAACTGACTCCGGTGCGGGATGTGGGGATCGAACCCACTTCGTCTCGCTTAAAAGGCGAGTGCATATCCATATCTGCCAATCCCGCAAATCTGGTGGGTGACGCTGGAATCGAACCAGCCTGGTCTCGCTTAAGAGGCGAGTGCATCTGCCATCTCTGCCAGTCACCCACGTTCAACATCAAAATGGTGCAGGATGTTGGAATCGAACCAACGCCTCGCGGTTATCGACCGCGGGCTCGTCCTTCGAGCTAATCCTGCATGGTGCGCCGTTCGGGAGTTGAACCCGCATCTGTTGGGTGTAGGCCAACTATTCTGGTCCGTTGAACTACCGGCGCGACAAAATTTGGTAGAGGGTGCAGGAGGCGAACCTGCCTGGCCGCGCTAATCTGGCGCCGAAGTGGGTATAAGCCACTGCCCCTCGCCGGAGGCCCCTCCACTGGTGGCTCGCGATGGATTCGAACCATCCACGACGGCTTTATGAGAGCCGCGTTCTTCCTACTGAACTAGCGAGCCTTGTCTTCCCTCGAAATTGGCTGGCCGGGCAGGATTCGAACCTGCGCATGGCGTGATTAACAGTCACGTGCCTTTCCAGCTTGGCTACCGGCCAAAAACAACATCCGTAAAAAGCAAAAGGCCCCGACTTTTGTCGGAGCCTCGGAAATCGAATCTGAACTTGGAAATCTAACGAATAATCAGACCAATCCCGAGGGCCGAGCGCGATTGACGCGCCGTCTCATCATGGATTTGGTCTTTATCGTCATTTTCGAAACTGAGTATAGCATCGCTTTCAGCTGGAATCCACTACTACTGTTGGCAAAGTGGAGTGCTATTCTCATCCGCATGAATCCACTGTTTGGAGGGACTAAGTGGTCGCTCGAATCACTTACGCCGCCATGGGGCGACACGAGCTCAATCTATGAGCATATTCGATTGCATGGTACCGACCCCCTGCCTGATGAAGCGCATCTCGAAGAAAAGACCAAACTGAAGTGGACTGGTGGGGCTTGGGACGGCGTGCTCGGCCACCACTGGCGCGGTACAGATGAGCCGCAACGAGTCGCTGAGATTTTGCTCGCTCTGCGAAGTCTGTTGGAAAGAGCCGATGGCAGAACGCTGGGCGCGCTTTATGGTTTGGTCGTGCAGGAATCAATCTTGCCCTCTATAGATCCCGTGCTCAAAGAATTGGAGGAATCCTTGTCTTCTCTGCACCGACGACACTTGCTTGAGCTAGGTCGCTACCTCGCTACCCGGGCAGGTCATCGCGAAGCAGTGAAGTTCGGCGTTGCAGTCGTCGGTATCGTCGGCAGGTCAGAGGATCTGGAGACTCTTACAATTATTGGCAGAAATGAAGAGTTTACGCTGTACGTCGCAACAGCCATAGCGCGCATCGCTCCTGAGCCAGAGCAAGCCCTTTGGGCATTGGCCAAGACTGTGCGGAATTGGGGCAGAATCCAAACAGTGGAACGTCTGAAAGAAACCCAGAACCCGGAGATCCAAGCCTGGATGTTGCGGGAGGGTTTTCGCAACGGAGTCATGGACGAGTATCTAGCCTGTATTTGCGCACGTGCTGGCAAACTTCACGATGCTTTAAAACCACAAATCGTGGACGACGCTCTCCTTGATGGAGCGGCTGACATCATTCACGCGCTGATTAGGGGAGGACCGGCCGAGGATATTGACGACTATGCCCATGCAGTTGACGCTTGTGAAAGCTATGTGAACCACGTTTGGTCATGTCCTGCTTTGGGGCTCAAAAACTTCTTGACGGTTGCAGCGTTGAGGCAATTTCTATCCGAGCAAAACGGATGGGAGAAGAGGAAGGATTCAGGATGGACCGAAACACGTCGCCGCAATCTGCAGTCGCTCTGCGAAGACATCTTCAGCCGACAGACTTGGCGTGAACAGGCTATGCAAGCTCTCAACTCCATCGATGAGCAGATATTCTACGAGGGCGATTCCGCTGCAAGTTGTCTGTCAATTGACACGTGGGAAATACACTTCGACAGAGTTAAGGCCGCTCCATTGGATTCTTCTTTCTCTTGGTATCGCTTGTTGCGGCAGACAGATGAGTCCCGCATAGATAGCGTCTTGTCTTTTGCGGAGTCGATTCTTCCGTTTGACCGAATCGAAACTGGCCCTGCGGAAGAATTGGGGATGGGCCCCGGCTTTGAGCCCCATGAGACTCTTGACTGGGTCCTTCAGCACCTAAACCGATTCCCGAAGCGTGGTTGGAGGTTGATCAGGGCTGGTCTGCGCAGTCCCGGCGTCCGCAACCGAAATATGGCTATTCACGCGCTAGCTGCATGGCCTCGTGAATCATGGCCTTCCGAAGCCACGTCACTGGTGTTGGAGGCACATGAACGGGAACCGGACAAGAACGTGAAGGGTCGGCTCACAGCTTTGCTTGAGGGAAAGCCAGTGGTGTAGTTCGTCCGTGTCCCGTTGCCTCCGGACGCAACTGAACTCCCTGTCCGAGCGCATAAAGACAGTCAAACTCGCTTGATCGCCAATCTCGAACAGCGTTAGCCTCGGCCTGTGCTGACGATTCGTGCCATGACCGGCGGTGAGGGCTACACTCAGCGCCATCTCCAACAGAGTGACTACTACGACCAGAATCGGACCGTCCAAGGCCAGTGGCACGGACGCGGCGCTGAACTGCTCGGGCTCAAAGGAGAGGTTACCTCCGAGGATTTCGAGGCAGTGCGTCAGGGCCTCGACCCGCAAACGGGAGAATTCCTCCGGCAACGTTACGGGGCAGATCGCATTGCCAGCAATGGTGAGGAGCAAAGTAAGGCGCGTTCTCTTTATGACATGACATTTTCGGCGCCGAAGTCTGTCTCTGTCATGGCCATTGTTGGCGGAGATGAGAGACTGGTCGCCGCGCACGGAACCGCCGTGCGCGAGACATTGGAAGAAGCTGAGAAATACTCGGCCACTAGGGTTCGCCTCGCCGGCCTGAACGAAAATCGAGCCACCGGAAACTGGATCGTAGCTTCCTACACTCACGACACGAGTCGTCAGCTAGATCCTCAGCTCCACACTCATGCTGTCGCTGCCAATCTGACTTACGATGGGACTGAAGGACGTTGGAAGGCGCTGCAGGCTTCCGGTCTGTACGAGCGTCGCAGCTACCTGACCGAGGTCTATCGCAATGCCCTGGCTCGCGAAGTATGCGCCCTTGGCTACGAGATTGAAAATTGTCACGATGTTCGTGGTCGTGACAGGGGATTCGAGATCGCAGGATTCTCGCGGGACCTCCTCGACAAGTACAGCCAACGCAGTGCCCAGCGGGATGCGGCCATTCAGGAATTCACTAATTCACGTGGTCGTGCGCCAACAGACAATGAGGTGGCGGTACTCGTTCGGGAAACGCGGGCTGACAAGCTTCAGGAAATATCGACCGAGCGAGTCCATAACCTTCAGCAAGAACGAATGACCCCGGATGAGAGGCAAGCGCTTCGGGATAGCTTGAACGAGGCTCAGACAAAATCCCATTCGCCTCAAATCAATCGCGGTGTGCATGAGGCTTCGCTTGCATACTCCCAGGGGCACATCTTCGAGCGTCTCTCAGTCGCCAGGGAACATGAGGTTCTAACCGAAGCTCTTCGTCACGGGCGCGGCAACGTCGAACTCAGTGACCTTCAGGGCTCTCTCTCCCTTGAACGTGTGAAAGGGACTCTCATCTCTGCCGGGGATGAAATTGCGACACTCGCGACCCTCCAACGCGAGCGTGACATGATCGCCGTAGTTCACCGAGGGACAGACCGCTACGACCACCTCGGCAAAGGCTGTGACTTTGAGCCTTCGGACAAGCTGCGTCCCGAACAAAGGCACGCTGTCGAGGCGGTGCTCGATTCTCGCGATCTGGCGATCAATGTTCGAGGGGCTGCCGGTACTGGCAAGACTGTTACGCTCCGTGAAATTGACCGCGGTCTCAGAGACGCCGGACACGAGGTTCTCGCGGTGGCTCCTACCCGGAGTGCCGTGGACGAACTGGAAAGGGTCGGCTTCCGAGATGCGATGACGGTCTCTCGACTTCTTGAGGATCAGGAACGACAGGGCGCACTGCGCGGGAAGATCTTGATTGTTGATGAAGCGGGCATGGTTTCTGGTCGACAAATGCAGAGCTTGCTGCATCTCGCAGAAGCTCAGGAAGCCAGAATCGTTTTTTCCGGTGACACCCGACAAATTCCCAGCGTCGAGGCCTCGGATGCGTTGCGTATCTTGGAGCGGGAGTCTGACCTGAAGAGTGTTTCCCTCACTGAGGTACAGCGACAGACGAACTCCCTCTATCGTGAGGCCGTAAAGACTATGAGGCATTCACCGGAGGAAGGGTTCGTGCAATTGGAAAAGCTAGGGGCCATTCGCGAAGTATCGATCTTCGACCGAGGCCAAATTGTAGCGGAGCTGCATCGTGAATTCCGAACCGAAGGACGCGATACCCTGGTAGTTGCGAGCACTCATGCTGAGATTTCCCAACTCACCGACGCGATTCGCCAGGATCGGAAAGAACACGGCGAACTGGGAGTCGGCCATTCTTTTGATCGGTACGTATCGCTCCAATGGACAAGAGCCCAGAAACAGGAACTGTCCAATTACCAAGAGGGGCAGATTCTGCAGTTTCACAGAGACACGAAACTTGCAAAACGACATGAGTCGCTGGAAGTCGTGCGCACTGGCCCTGAATCTTTGGTTGCGCGAAAAGAAACCGGAGAAGAGGTGAACATCTCGCCGAAACAAACGCGGGCATTTTCGGTTTATGAGCGCCAGCCCATTGAAGTTGCCCCTGGCGACAGCCTCATGCTGACAGCAAACCGTCGAGGACCGGAATTCCGGGCGACCAACGGAGAGCTGGTCAAAGTGAGTTCTCTAGATGGTGGTGCCATTCGCCTCGAAGATGGCAGAACGCTCCCTGCGAACTATCACGAATACACCTACGGATATGCGGTCACCGCCCATCGAAGCCAGGGCAAAACCGTAGATAGCGTGATCATCTCGGCAGACGTCATGAAAAAGGAACTGTTCTATGTCGCCGCCAGCCGCGGCCGGAGCGAGATCGCTGTCGTCACCAGCGGCCGCGAGCAACTTCGTGAATCCGTCGGCGTATCCACGATGCGGCAGTCTGCGATTGAACTGGCTCGAAAACAGCTATCCGCATACGATCCGGAAAAGGGCCACCGTGTTGACGTGATAACTGGGGTGAACAGGCAAGCTGGCCAGCAGATCGGAGAGCAGTATTCTTCCGTTCCAACTCACACACCGGAACCGGAAAAGACTCCCCATGTCGGCGTGGAACATGACCTCGGTGGCCCCAGTCTTGGTCTCGGGCTTTGAGGTCTCGCGGAGACCACACCTGCACATTCCCCACATGGCGGAGAAATGGGCAGGGGGGTAAGGCTTGTGTCAAGGCCGCGTGTTTTGCGCCGCGAAGCGGTCGTGAGCCTTGATACAAGCCGCGCTCCGGCCATGCTGCTCCGATGTGGAAGTCTGATTAGATATACGTGCGTTCGGAACTTGTATAACGAATTGCAGTTGTTCCTTCATTTCCCAGTCCAAGGCACCTGTGCGGGTGCGTTCGGGCCGGGTTCGAAATATTTTCGATATGTTTGTCCTGCTGCAGGTTCCTTTAATAGATAGAGGGCAAAACTTTTCGCCCGAATCTATGGAACCACCTCGCTAAAGGGGGGCTGTTGAGTGCGGCGATTGCTCTGTTCCCGTGGATTCCCTAAACGTACCTAAAAGCACTTCTAGGCGCTTTAGGCACTTTAAGCACTTGTTGAGAAGTTTGTTCGAAGTCAAAAAGAAAAAAGATTCTTTGAAGGCAAGCAACAAATGCGTCTTGTGCGGTTTCTATACGAATAATGTTCTCGTCCGCCCATGACGCGAAGACTAACGCCAGCCGAGTAGTGAATGGGCTCGAAATCTGTCGAACGAAGTCGGGCGCCAAAACCGACCTTCAGACGACGCGGTGATTTCAGCCCGGTCTCGACTCTCGCTGCAGGAGATTTTATGAGCGAGATGCACGAAGTAACGCCAGTCAGCCAGCCGTTCCCTCATTTCGAGAGGTTAGTCGATTCGCGCG
>Ga0307479_10001835_pt1 | contig 19343 bp, 20 predicted proteins | sample atmos_gasesECM4C_FD_203743 | JGI IMG/M metagenome (GOLD analysis project Ga0307479, IMG submission 203743) | Hardwood forest soil microbial communities from Morgan-Monroe State Forest, Indiana, United States - atmos_gasesECM4C_515 | ecosystem: Environmental > Terrestrial > Soil > Temperate... | reverse complement strand
TCGCCCACAAACTGCGCAAATCCTAAAGATCTCGCGCACACATAGTGGGCAACCAAGTGGTAGGTTATTGGGCATTTAGATGCTGCTTGCGCGAACCTGTCGGTCTAATTGGAATTTGATCTTCTCAACCTTTCAGGGCCGGAGATTCTGTGCGTGGTGGGATTTGGGGTGCTTCGGGGAGTGGTGTTTAGTGACGGAATGATTGGCTCGGTGGTGCGGAATTGGTTGGCTGTTGTGCTTAGCGTGAAACCAGTTTCGGGGTCCTCCCGAATGAATATGGCCGACCGCAGGAACCGCAAAAGCCAGCAGAAGCGCTGGAAGCGCCCAAAGCTTGATCGTTTTCATTGTCTTCCCTTTCCTGAGCCCGCTGCAGAGGGGCAAGGCCGGCACAAATCAACCTATGCGAGCCTGTTCCGCCTTCATTCGAGCAATTTCCAACCGATCGCCTACCTGCGTCCTTGAGTGATAGATCGTGTGAGGTGGCAGCTCCAGAACGCTGGTCGCCTTGAGCGACACTTTAGAGATACGGAACGGCCGCACGTGTTCTTCGACGTGCACGACCTCTTTCTCTTTGCCAAGGAAGATCAAGTCGATTGGGAATAGCATCCCAATGGTGTGCACACCACGGGACGGCACGATCCACAGCCCCTTGCCGAGTTGCGCCCATCGTCTGGTTTTGCCTAGGAGACCGATGAGTCGCGGAAAATACGAATCGGCGACCGTTGCCTCTGTCGCGACGAACGTCTCCCGCGTTTTGTTATACACGTAGACCGCTCCGTTGTGCCCGTTGTTAGACATAGCTGCACCGCCCCCGTCCCTCAGCCGGGACATTGCGACGTTGCAAGGTCTACTCCGATGCCTTGCGCTTGCGCCGCCAAATGATGATGCCGAGCACGATTACCGCCAGAGCTCCTGCTACGACTCGAACCACCGTTGCTGGGTCCATTTTTCTTTCTCCTCTCCGACTGAATTGATGGAAGCGCTCGGCAACTGCCGGATAGCACGCTCTACATTTTGAAGAACCTGGCAATCCCGATGGCAGCCGGCCCTAAAATCACGACCATGAGCGCCGGGAATATGAAAAAGACCAGAACCGGCACCATCTTCACACCTATCTTTGCGGCCATCAATTCTGCGCGTTGCCGCCTTCTCATGCGCAAATCGTCGGAGTGCACCCTCAAGGATTGAGCAATGCTGGTTCCAAATCGCTCCGTCTGTATCAGCATGGCAACGAGTGATTTGATTTCGTCGAGGCCAGTTCGCCGCGCTAGCTCCCGTAGAGCGTCCGTCCGAGTCTTGCCTAATCTCATCTCCGCCGTGACCAGCTGTAGCTCGTCGCTGAACTCGCGGTGCGTGATGTGAAGCTCCTCGGAAACTCTCAACAAGGCGTGGTCGAGGCCCAAACCTGCTTCGACGCAAATTACCAGCAAATCCAGGCCGTCGGGAATGGCCAATCGCAACCGGTGCTGCCGAGCGCGAATCCGCCATACCAACCACATTTCCGGCAAGATGTAGCCGGCCAGTGCCGCCATAAAGAGGAGGAGAAGCGGGTTCCAGCGATACAATCGACTGAAGAAGACGGCCGCCATAAAAGCAACTGGAAGCAGCAGCCTCAAGCCGCTGATTGCTTGCATCACCTCTGGGCGTCGAAATCCAGCCCGGACCATCATAAGCTCGTTCCGCGAGGACGGCGTTTTCGGCGACACCAGAGCCCCCACGGACGCGAGAGCCTGCTGAACGCGCTCCTTTTGCTTTTCCTTAAAACCTTCTTCACGAACAGGAGCCGCCGCAGCCAACAGTTGCGAGAGCCTCGCGGCAATGCCAAAATCACCGGGACTAAAGGCGTAAAACAGTGCTCCCATGATCACGACCGTCGCGATAAAAGTTACGGTTACGACTGACCAGTCCATGCCCTTCTCTCCTTGCCCGTATTAAACCTCGATTTTAGCGATTTTCCACAGCAGTGCGGAGCCGAGAATTTGCAATGTCGCCGCACCCCAAAGAATCTTAGGCCCGATGGGATCGTCGAATAACACTCCTATATAACGCGGACTAATGATCCGCAAGGCGAGTACCGTAATCGGAGGCAAGGCTATCAGAATTGCGGCAGTCAGCCTGCCGTGCGCGGCTTTGGCTTTTACGTCCCGATGAATGCGAAAACGGTCACGAATTACGTGCGCAAGGTTTTCAAGAACCTCGGAAAGATTTCCTCCAGTTTCTTTCTGTATGAGTAGCGCGGTAACAAAGAACCGCACGTCAATCAGAGGCACGCGGTCGCACAGATTCCGCAAAACGTCCCGTAAAGGCAGTCCGAAATTCTGCTCCTCGAACGTCGTGCGGAACTCGCCGGCGATGGGTTCTGACATTTCGGTTGCGATCATGCTTAGGCCCGTCGTGAAGGCATGGCCAGCGCGAATCGCCCTATTCAACAAGTCCAACGCTTCGGGAAAATCCTCCTCGAACTTCCTCAGTCTACGTCGGCGTTTAATCGCCACATACGCGAGCGGAACGATCCCCGCAACACCGCCAGCCAAAGCCGGCAGCGGGAACGAACTGAACCTCTGGGCGACGAGGAATGTACCGAAGGCGAGTGCGCCTGAGAGTATGAGGATCTTCCCAGGCCGAGTCGTCATCCCTGCTTGCGTGACAAAATCTTTGAACCGCATTGACCACGACCACTTCATCATCATCCGGTTTACTGCCGGCACGCTGCTCATTAATTCATCGCGTATCAGCTCAACCCCCAAATCGATGGGCCCGCGACGCTCCGCCCGTTGCACCGCATCCATGCGGCGCTGAATCAACACTTGCCTGCTCTCCGTGCCGAACGAAAGCCAGACCAACATACTAATCACAACCGCCAGCATGAACGTCACGAACGCTATCAGCAGCGCCATTTCTTGACCTCGATCCGATCCTTACCTCGAAGCTTCGAACATGTTCTGCGGAAGCTGAATCCCGCTTACCAGCAGGCGCTCGGAGAACTTCGGGCGAATTCCTGTCGGCACAAAATCTCCGAGCACTTCTCCGGTCTCGCGAATACCGCGCTTCCGGAACACAAAGATGTCCTGCATTGTCACCACATCGCCTTCCATGCCTGTAATTTCCGCCACGCTCACGATCTTGCGCGTCCCATCGCTCAGGCGGCTCACCTGAACCACTACGTCGATGGCCGAGGCGATTTGTCTTCGGATCGCATTTTCCGGGAGGTTCAAGTTGGACATGGCCACCATAGTTTCCAACCGGCTGAGCGCGTCTCGGGGACTATTCGCGTGAATGGTTGTGAGCGATCCGTCGTGACCAGTGTTCATGGCTTGCAACATGTCCAGCGATTCTTCGCCGCGGACTTCACCTACAAGGATGCGATCCGGACGCATACGCAGCGCGTTGATGACCAGTTGGCGCTGATGAACCGAACCTTTGCCTTCTATATTCGGCGGCCGTGTCTCCAGCCGCACGACGTGATTCTGATTGAGCTGCAATTCGGCCGCGTCTTCAATGGTCACAATTCGTTCGCGATTCGAGATGTAAGAGGACAAAACATTGAGGAATGTGGTCTTACCGGCGCCAGTGCCGCCGGAGATCAGAATGTTCAGCCGTGCTTTTACGCATCCCTTCAACAGGTCAAGCATCGGGGTCGTCAGCGAGCGATTGCTCAGCAGGTCCTCCGCTGTAAGCCGGTTCTGTCCAAAGCGCCGAATGGAGAGGCATGGACCGTCTACCGAAAGTGGCGGGATAATGGCGTTGACGCGCGAGCCATCTGCGAGTCGCGCGTCAACCATCGGAGACGATTCGTCCACGCGGCGCCCGACCGCGGAAACAATCCGGTCGATGATGGCCATCAAGTGTGCGTCATCCCGGAACTGAATCGCTGTTCGCTCGAGCATTCCTTTCCGCTCGATATACACGTTCTTATGCGTGTTGACCAGAATGTCGTCGATTGTTGGGTCGGCCAACAAGGGCTCAAGCGGTCCGAGCCCAAAAACCTCATCCAGCACCTCTTGCGCCAGCCGCTCGCGCTCCTGCAAGTTCATCGGAGTGGATTCGCCAACGACGAGCGTTTCCAGAATCTGCCCCACCTCGCGCCTAACCTCGTCTCGATTCACTTCTGTGACGCGGTCCAGGTGCAGCTTTTGGATCAGCTTGCGGTGAATCGCAGCTTTAACATTGCCGAAATCCGCGCGCCCGATGCCTGTCACAATTGGTGGCATTTCCTAGTTCACCTTTTGGCCTGGAATGAGAACATTCCGCGAAGGCCGCCCTTTTTCTCCGTCGGTGCGGATTCGATTCCCGCGATCCACGCAGCTATCTGCCGATACCGAAGGCTCAGGCCGTTGTTCTGGGCGTTTTCGAGTAGCGGCGTCCCCAGGTTTACAGACGTGGAGGCTTTTCGAAAGTCATTCGGAATGCAAGCGAACACCGGCCAGTTGAAGTCTTTTTGAATTCCCTTCATCACGGCTTCGTCACCCTTGTGCCAACGATTGAGCACGATTCGTGCCCGGTCGGGCTCGACACCCAGACCCGTCAACGCCAGCAGCCGACGCTGCAAGGTCCACAGAGACGGAACATTGGCCTCCGCCACGATCAGAATCATTCGTGCCATCTTCAGGATCGAGCTCCACTCGTCCGAAAACTGCGAGCCCATATCGAGCAAGACCATGTCGAAGCTGTTCTGTGCGACGTTCACGACGCGCTCGAGCAACGGCACCGGGATCGTCTGCCATTCCTCGGGTTGAGTCGCTCCCCCGAGAACCTGCAGCTTTGTCTTGTGCGGCGTCAGCAGCCCGCCAAAAAAATGACTGTCGAGCCGGTCCAGGTTGTCCACCGCATCCCGCACTCCAAACCTCGGGTGCAGATCGAGCAACAGATGTGCATTTCCCAACGGCCGCGCAAAATCAAGCAAGGCCACATGCTTCCGCGCAAATACCGACAGCTGAACTCCCAGGTTCACGCTCACTGTCGTTGCGCCCACGCCGCCCTTGGCCCCCATCACCACAATCAGTTTGTCGAGCGAAGGGCGAACCTGACCTCCTAGCTCCTCCGCGAATTGCGAGAGCATATTCTTCAGGACGTCCGCAGCCACCGGCTTGGCCAAAAAGTCCTGCACGCCGACTCGCATCGCTTCCACAAGAAGCTGATGAGTGGGCGGTGATACCGCGGAAAGCGCGATCAGCCGCGTCGCTGGCCGAATCCTTCGCACGTGCGCGCCAAAGGCGAAAAGCGGTTCGGTCTCACGCGCCAGGTCGAGCAACAGCACATCGGGAAGCGCCTCCGCGGCATCCGGCATTCTCGCAGTAGGAATAATCCACTGCCTAATGAGCCCCGCGACGCCAGCCTGTTCCATCGCAGCGATGAGCTGCGCCGCGCTTGACGAATCGCTGCTTGCTATTCCTACAGTCAACATGGCCTAGCTAGCTAGTGAACTAAAGCTATTTGCTCCTTATCGCTATCGCTCCGCTCCGTATCGGCACTTCACTTCGGCTGCGGCGCCGTCGTCGTTGGCGGCTGGGGCGCCTGGCCCACGGTGCCTAGCGAAGGCATGAACCCTTTCGGAAACGCCACGGTCGGCAGAGTCTCGCCCGCCGGAATTGGTTGAACGATATGAGGAGTTACGATGATCAACAGTTCGTTCTTCGACCTGTTCAAGGTGCGGCTTTGAAAGAGTTTTCCCAGGATCGGGATGTCGCCGATGAACGGAATTTTCTCAAACTGTTCGGTTACGCGGTTATCCAGCAATCCCGCGATCGCGAAACTCTGCCCATCCCTCAAATCCATTTCCGAGCTGGCGCGATTGACCGCCAGCGCGGGAATTAGGAACCCCTGCAGGGTCACCGCGTTCGTGAAGTCAAGCGTGCTGACCTCCGGCTCCACTTTCAGGTGCATCAGGCCATCCGGCCGGAGGGTCGGAGTAAAGTTCAGCCGAACGCCAAAATCCTTGAACTGAATCGTAATAGCGGCCGCTGTGCCCCCGGTTACGTTTTGCAGTACGGGAAATGGGAACTGGCCTCCAGCCAAGAAGCTCGCTTCTTTTCCGGACTCCGTCAGCAGATTCGGTTCCGCCAGAATTTGCAGGAGGTTGTTCTCTTGTAGCGCCTGGATGAAGGCGGCAAGGTTAATGTCCGGGCGAAAAATCGCGATATTCAGAAGATTGCTCAACAGGAATTGGTTGGTACCGTTCGTCGTGGTGCTTGTGGTGCCGTTGCTTGTTACTGTTTGGGTCTGGCCTATTCCAGGCGGAGAGAACTGCCCCGTGGTGACCGACATCGGCATATTGCTGCCGAAGTTCCGCAGAATATTGATGCCGTACTGACTGATGGCCGTCCGGTTGAGGTCCGCGAACTTAACTTGCAGCAGGATCTGTGCGACGGGAGGTGGAGGAATCTCCATCAAGCTCGTGACTTTCGGTGTGCTGTTCTTCACCACCTCCAGGATCTTGTCCGCCACGGCGGCTGACGAGATGCGTCCAGACAGCATCACGACGTCCTTCGATGTTTCCACTTGCACCGGCTCGGCCGGAAACACTTCGTGAATCTTCTGAATCAGACCGAGGACGTCAATATCCACCGACACCTCGAACGATTGGCTCTGCCCGGCCTCATCCCAAAGGATCAGCGACACGCCGCCGGGTGTCTTACCATTCACAACCACCTGAAAGGGAGTCACCACGATCGCTTCGGCGATGTTCGGGTCCGCCAGCGACACGCGCTTGATCCGGTTCGGCGACGTGATGATCAGCGACCGTCCTACGAGCAGGTGCAGCATTTGCGGACCCTGCGCCTCCTGCGTTCCCGGTTCCACACCGGCTTGCGGCGGCTGGGCCGGAGGAGCCGCCGCCCGCGCCGCCGGAGCAGCTGAGGCCGGTGGCTGCGTCCCGGCGACCATCGCTCCCTGCTGCTGTGCCAGCGCCGCGAACGCGAAAAATGCCAATCCTGCTAAGATCGTCAGCCCGCCGATTGCCGGGCGATAGCGTTGCGTTTTCGTCGTATGCATTGGGTGTTTAGCCTTCACTGGTTTTCGAAGCTCTTCTCTTCTTTCTTGCTTCCCGTAATCACTTCCACCACGTAGGGTGAAGGCCGGGCTGGAGTTGCAATGTGCTTGGCGAAACGGATTGGTGCAGGTGCAGCCGGTCCCGCGAACAGCGCTGCCTGAACCACAGGCGCGGGGTCGGCCGCCTTCGTGTCAATCGTGTTCCGCAAAGCGAGCTGGATTTTTCCTTGCGTGGCCGCCATGGTTAGCCTCACCGCATCTTCCGGGGAAACCAGCAGCGTAATCACTGGAACCGTTTGCGGCTTGCCGTCGCGGTCCTGCTCAACTTTCTGGCCTGCCGCCAGCACGCGAACATTTTCTAGGATCGTGCGTGTGATGTTGTTCTGCTGGCCCTGTGAGCCAGGCATCGCTCCCGTCACGAGCACGTCCACCATCGTCCCGGGAATCACGAATCCCGCTACGCCGACCACGTCGTTCACGGCAACCGAGAGAGCCCGCATACCCTCCGGAATGGTTGCCGGCAGTCCGGCGCCAGCTTCTCTCGGCGCGAGCTTGCTCTCGAGGATCGGTTCGTTCTCCGCCACGGGCGTGATCAGTGCACGGCCTTGGCAATCCTCGATTCGCGCAAACGACCCTGCGAGGGACTCGTCGCCCGGCCAGGAAATCAGCCGCAGGTTCTGAACATCGAGGCGCGTCCCAAGCTGCAACGGCCGGTAAGCCACCACCAGATGCCTTGTTTCCGGGGCCTTCGCGTTGGCGATGGCCTGAAACTTGCGGTACACGTACGTGCTGAATAAAATTCCCACCACAATCGCTATGGCCAGCCCAGTGATGGTTCGCTGATTCATTGGTTCCTTCTCCTTCTTCTCAAATCCGCTCCGTCGACGCTAGGTGAATCACCGTGGCCAATGCGAGAGCGCAAAGCTGAGCATGGTAGCCACCGCGACACCCGCTCCGAACGGCATTTTCAAAAGCGTCGGATTGTCGAGTGAAATTTCCGCCAAGTCTGCGCGCAATCCGAATGTCACCAAACCCTTAGCAAGTGTCAGCAGGTTTCGCAGAGTTATTTTCACCCGACGCGACGCGATCATTTGCACGATCGCCATCACGCCCGACACCAGAATTCCGGCAATTAGGACGAACAGCATCCCTTGCCATGCCAGCAGCGCTCCCAGGGCTCCCATCAATTTCCAGTCTCCCGCTCCGAATCCCCGCAGCAGAACTAAGGGAAGCAAGAGACCCAGCGCCAGGCCCGCCCCTGCGAGCGACTCCTTGGCTCCGTGCCACCCTCCCAAGATCGAATTCGCTGCCACGCCCAGCGAAAATCCTGAAACAGTCAGCCAGTTCGGAATCCGCCGTGAGCGAAAGTCCGTCCATCCTGCGCACAACGCAAAGACGAGCGTGAGTGTCCAGATCTGCGGGCTGATCGTGCTGAGCGCCGGTAGCATCGTGAACGGCCAAACTGTTTGTTGCAGGTGCATAAGTTTCAGATCCCTCGGATCTTCGTTATTCGCGCACCCTTAGTTGTTCGATCAACAGACCAGACCAGGCCGCCGAAAAAAACATATTCAACGGCCTGGCGGTCCGCCCGGCCTCTCTGGAACAGGCCAGGTGGGTCTAGGTTGCTGTACAGTTCGCCGCGTTTGGGCTTGCCGCACAGGTGTTGGCGCTCGTAAAGAAAGCCGCAATATTCGCACCGAGTGGAGCAATGGCTGCCGCCGCAAGCAGCACGATCATGAAAAGCAGCAATCCGTACTCCATCAGGTCCTGGCCTTCCTCTTCCTTCCACAGCCTGATCAGGATGTTCTTCATTCTTGTCTCCCTTTCGTGTTAGCGTTCGCTCAGGTATAGGGCTGTGCTTGCACCCCAAACCTCAACAGCTGGCCGCATGACCGAGAACCCCCCGCGTGGCCAAATGATCCGCGGACATGCTGCTCTCCGTTGGCAAAAGCATGTAGCAAGCCATTCGTGTTTCCACGCCTCCAGCTAATCGACTCGTTTTCAGCCAGTTGGGCGCCACCTTCGTTGCGGATTAATGCGGGGAACGAAGAACGTCACCGCTTGTGAACGTATGCTTCTAATCCCGATATGCTTTGGTGACGTCGACGTTACCACTCTGCGGCAACCGAACCAACTTGGGGCATTCGTTTCAGGTGGGTCCCTACGAATAATGGTCGCTGACGGCCGGGACGGGCAGCAAAGCTCAGGCAAAGGGTACGGCCGGAGACGCCTCGCTGGGCGCGTGGCCAGGTTTTCTGCCTGGCACCATAGCGGTTTCGCTCCTCCATTCCGCCCAAATACCGTGCCCGGCCACGAGTGCGGTCGAAACGGCAGATAACTGCACCACAGCAGGATGCGCGAGCAGAGCGTTCACCCCAAACCGAATTGCCACTGACCATGCCACGGTAACTGCTAGGTAACCGATCGCCCGCCCAATTCGCAGCTTGCCGAGGCTCAGCAGGAAGCATCCGAACACCAGCCCTGGAACCAGGTCGATTACGTAATGCTCTCCCGTTGTAAGCGTCGCCAGCCCGGTCGCGGCGAAGAATACGAGTGCGATGCCACGCCACAGCCAGCTTCTTGCAGTGAGCACGAACAAGAAGGCGGAGGCCAAATGGAGAGAAGGGAAGGCATTGATCGGCGCGGCGGCGAGCCGTACCAATTTGGCCTGCACAACCGGGGAATGCGTCCACCCGTTACCAAAGGCGTACAGCGGACCTCCAGCTGGTAATAAAGGGTAGAACGCCGGCCCCACAATGAACTCCGCCGCGTACGCTCTTGCGAGGACGCCGATGATTTTGCGATTGAGTGCCAGCCAGAAGATCATCGCGGGTAAAATGACGTAGTAAACCACTCTGAGCGCAGGCCAAGCAGGTTGGACCGCGAGCGCTATGCCGTTAGACGAGACTCCCAGAATGCGATCCAAAGAGCTCAGATAGTAGTCATACTTCCAGTGCAGTACACTATTCGCCGCAGCCATGAAAAAGCTGAAAAGCACGGGGTAGATGAGATTGACTACGGTAACGAGAAAAAGAATGCGACGGCTCTTGTCCCTCTCATCTTTCAACACCCAGATGCCGCACGCAACGAGCAACGTCAAATTCACGATCGCGGGACTTGAGAGAACGTCTCGAAGAGGCATAGGTTCTAGGGGTCGGCCTAACTACCAGTACTCACATAAATGGCCGGAAGGCGCCTCCTAATGCGCGATAACCATCTCGGAACTACTCGACAGAGTTACGCTGGTCGCATTGCCGAGAGGGTAGAACCATCTGAAGTTGTAGCTTACTTGCACCTCGACTGTGCAACCGGGATAGTTCGGGACAGCGGCCGTTGACACACCGGGAACGCTGGCGCTGCAAATGGTTGGACTATTTGTCTCCACCGGCCAAGTTGCATTCACTGTCACCGCGTTTGCATCGATGCCCTGCGGCGTGGTGGTGGTCACATAGGTTCCAACGTCCGAATTCGAGGCGGGACCCTGATTCATGAGAGGCGATTTGGACCCGTTACAACTGTTGTCGCACGAGGGGCATGATATCAAGCCCGGCGGGGGAGCGCTTCCGCAAGTGGCTCCGTTTACGGAGGCCCAACGCGCCGCCGACTTTGCCGCATGCGCGACGAAGTGGTAGGCGTAAACCATCTGGCCCAAACCCATGAGGCCAAACATCAGCGTCATAAAGAGAATGGCGACAAGGCCGTACTCGAGGAGGTTGCTTCCCTCTTCTTTTTTCAGCCGCCGCAAGCTCGGGAGAATTCGAGACATCAGATTGCCTCTCTTGCCTAAATCGGAGCAACGCGCAGACTCGCGGTCTTTGACACGTTGATCGACGCCGGAATCCCCGGATAAGGGAACAACGCGCTGTATGCGCCTGAAGCGGTCACCGTCAGCGTGACCACCCAGTGGCCGGAAGCGCACGTGCCCGCACCCGGTCCCGTGCAAGCCACCGAGGTGGGCGCAGCTCCGGCGACGTCGCATCCGCACGAGACGGAAGAATTCACGGTCAGATCGCTCACGCCGCCACTCTTCTGATAATCGTTCTGGGCAGCCGCCTGAATGCCCGTTGTGTCTACCGATTGACCCAGGGTCTGGGCGCCGTACGCGGCGCCGGCTCGTGCCGCGTTAGTCACCAGAATGTAGATGTACATGTACCGGCCGAGATCGAAAATGCCCATCAGGAGCAGCAAAAACATCGGCAAGAGCAAACCCAGCTCCAGCAAGTTCTGCCCCGACTCCGGCCGCCAAACTCGTTTTCTTCCCTCGGCTTTCATCCCGACTCCACTATTCGACTAAAAGTGCCGTCGCCGTATTGCTCACCGTGACGCCCTTATTCTGTAGCCCCACGGGACCCTCCATGCAAATAGTCGGGTTGCCGCTGAAGCTCAGCGAGTCGGAAACCACCTCCCCAACATTCAAGACTTGACTGCTGTTGTTGCAGAGGGTGGTGCTACTGTTCCCGAAAAATGTGACGTCAGAACTTGGAAAGTACAGCACGCCGTTGTATTGGCTCCCGACATTGCCTCCGACGGAAGGCCCGTTGGTGTTGCCAACCTCTTGATACATGAGAATTCCATCGTATTGCGATGGGCACGATGAACAATTGCTCGCAGTCGGCGCGGTCAGATTTATAGTGTCGTTGCCCTGGCAATTAAACGTAGCGCCTGACGACCCGGTGCCCGCAAAATAAAACATCACGCCGTTTCCCGTGATCGTATCCCCTCCGCTGCAACTGATGCCACTGCCAGTCAGCATGTAAATGCCGGGATTGAATGTTACGGCGTTGCTGGACGAGATCTGGATCTGTGTGTAGGTTCCCGGGTTTATCGTCTGCGTGCTGGTGATCTTCAGCGACGCGCCCCCTGTGCACGGGTTGCATGGCGGCGTCAGGCTGGTAAGAGGGTCCGGCCCCGCAGGTGTACTGGTCTCGGGACAGCTCGTTTGACCGGAGGTGCATGTCACATCGCTACTCTTTGTGCCGCTGTCTGACCAGCTCCCCGACACGCCAAAAGAACCGGCGCTGACCGTAAGTGCATTTCCCTTAGTCGAGAAGTTGCCGTTGTCCACGATCCCGCAAGAAGTAGCATTTAGAGTTGCGCTTCCGTTTATGTTAATTCCAATGCCCTTCGACGGGGCGCCGAGCGTATAGACGCATCCACCTCCACCGGAGACACCGCCGCTCACGCTGGTAGCAACCGCGCGCGCTGTCATGGTTTCGCTTGGGATGTTCAGAAGATTCATGAAGTAAGTCGGCCAGACCTCTGCGACGCGCGCCTCCACATAGCACGATGGGGCAGGGGAACATCCTGCTTGGTTCGCGTGCGGCCCGTCCACCGGTGGGCTGTCGATCTCGACGCAGATCGTGCCGATGGCGGCGCCGGTGCAAGTGCCTAAGGTGTTGCTGCTCGAATCCGTGAACCCGTTGGCAGCTGACGCGTTTTGACCCCCTGCCTGCCAGCCGGTGTAAGTCAGGTTGCTGGCCCCGGCGAGGGCGGCGGCATCGGCAGCGGTTTGCTCCAGCCGTTTATCATAGCGCAGCATCCCCATGTCAACAGCTAAGCCCGCAAAGCCCATCAAGACGGTGAGCGCCAGGCCCGTCAGGAGCAGTATGTTGCCCGCTTCGTTGTTGCGTCGTCGCATCGCGGCCTCCTTGGAATTGGCAATCGCTGCCATTTGCAGCAAGTCACATTCAGACCCGGCAGAGCGCCAGCCCGCTGTAAAACGTTGCACAAAAGTGACGCTACTTTACCTCTAAAGACCAATCCGGATACACCTAACCCTTCGCGCCAAATCTCAGCGCTGAGGCCGACTCGCCTCCGGATCGTCAGAAAGCTCTTGAGCGCGAGGGAGTTGTCCCCCGCGAGCTCGCCTGCGTCTCCGGGACAGTATCGAATCCGGCCCCGGCATCGTAAGAATACCTAGGGTATGGCTACGCAATTCCTATTCCACACTGGACGTCATGGACCAGCTGTATTGCGGCTCGAACGCCCTATTTCTGCGCGGGTGCGATCCCTTCAAGAGTTGATGCTGGAAACGGGACCGTTGCCTCGCCCGAAAGCACGAGCCCCCGGATCCAGTACGGATCCCAAACCGTCACGCGGGTACACGGAATCCATGCGTGATTGGGGCCGTCAATAAAGGCCGTCATGTCGATCTTGAGGCAAATCGCGTGGGCGCTCGAGTCGCAATCGTTACCCTGCGTCGCGTCGCAGGAAAACTTCCACACCAGCACGCCGGAGAAACTCGCGTGTTGGGGCGTAATGCAGGATGCACGTCGCAACCCGGCGTCGATGAGGTATTGCTTCGCAGTAACGGCGGCGGACTCGACCGAGCATGGAGTGTGATTCGAGCAGTTTCTGGCATTCAAGGGAGTTGAGACAGCGACTCGCGCAGCCTCTCCCGCAGCATTCGTGAGTATACGCTTCGTTTTCCACATAAGAACACCACCGACAACGAATACAAATAAGGCGAGGAGCACGACGGCGAGTCTTAGTGCTCGCGCGCCACCGATCTTTCCGAGTTGCGTCCCTGATCTTTTCGTGTGACTCAAACTAGCCACGGCCTTCGCTCCGGTGCCAACGAGGCTCAATTGCTTTCTTCGGGCGTCGGCTCTTTGATCTTGTCGAATTCCTTTAACACTGCGAACTGCGTTCGCACGTTCGCAATCGATTCTCCAAGCTGCTCGATCTTATCTGCGTTCAGGTGACCCAGCAGGGTGCCGGCTCCAACGAGATACTTGATTCTTTCCGGCAGCAAGCCCATGATGCGGCAGCACGTTGCATCCACGGCCACCGGATCGTTGCCGAAAACCAGCACGTTCCCTTTTTTCTGAGTCCCTTGAATCGGGCCGTTCCCTTCCATCCCGCTGATTCCATCAACGATTGCAAAGTCCGGTCGCAGTGCGGCATTGATGTCGAGGATGCATTTGTCGATCCCCGCCCAGTGCAGGACATTCTTGGGCCAGCCGTAACAGCCTCCCGGTACGATCCCAAACATGTTCTTTAGCGAGAGCGTCACGCCGGCCCAATGGTGCGTCTTCAGCTTCGGCATGGACACCACAAAGTCCGCGCCTAGGACCGTTCTGGGGAGGTAAAGCTCTTTGAGCCGCGATGCGCGCGTCCTAAGCGGGACTCGTTCGACGTCGTCGAGGTTTAGATCCGTAAAAGTGCCCCGGAGTTGGCCAACGTACTCGCGCAGGCGTATCGACTCCACGATTGCTTCCGTGTCCCGATCCAACGCGGGACCCTCGCCGACTAACACCCGCGCGGCACCTAGCTTCAAAAAGCTCTCGCGCGCTGCCGCAACCACCGCCGGATGCGTGTTCATCACGCCCAAGGGGTCGAAACCCACAAAATTCGGCTTGAGAAGCACGGTTTTGCCGCGCATGTCGCCAAGCCGACCGGACGCCTTTGCTGCGGTTACCACACTGCTTGCTGTTGCGGCTTCTTCGCGCCTCTGAAGTTCGCGAAGCGTTTCGTACGTTAACTCGAAGAGATCCTGCTCGTAGCTCTCCGCCCGGCGGATCGCCACATGCGACGCCGGCCGCTGAAATGCTGGAACCAGCGCAGGTTCAGCCCTATGCATCACTGCGCCTCTCTGCGGCGCCGGGCCATGCTGATCGCGCGCTTAACGCCAGGCATGTCCAGGCCATCACCGGCACATTTCCCAGAAACTCGCTTCTCACATATAGCTCATTTAGGTCTGGCGCGTTCATCGGCCACTGCTTCCTGAAGGCTTCCAAGCAGATTTTGCTGAGTGCGAGCGAACCCGCCCCTAAGATTCCCGACACATTTTTCTCGAGCCATTCAAGACTCATCACGTTTTCGCGCCGGTTCGGTTCGTCACGCAATGCAAGCAAGGCCCAGGCGGTTGGTTCGACGAGCGGATTTCCTGGAACACCATAGACCATCGGATTGCCGCAGTTCCATCCGCCACCCGGACACATTCGGTCGTAAAGCAGCGCTCTTGCAAATTGGCGCCGCCTGGTGGCGCCGTCGGGAAGCAATCCCTGTGGTGCTTGGTCGAGTGCGATCAGCGCGAACGCCGTGGGTTCTACCCAACTCGCTGTATGAGGAGTCCATCCCCACCCTTGGAGCGAATCGTCTTGCGTGGTGACCTGATTTCGTCGTCCAAGGGCTCGCATGAAACTCGTGATAAAACCGTCGGCGCGGGGCCAATCCTGGCAGATCCAACGCAGGCCGGCGGTGACTGCCGTCTGCGATTGTGCGTCTTTCAGAAGCGCCCAGGTGGCTAGCGAGGTTGCCCAACAGCCTACATTTTGCTCCCCAGAGCAAGGCCACGACCCGTCCGGCAATTGCGTTCTGCGCAGAAAACGGAATCCCTCTGGTTGCCTTTCGTTCGACGATTCGAGCCCGATCAAGGCGAGAAGAGCCCAGCACGTCGGCTCTACCCTACTTGGAGCGCCGGGATGAAAGCCCCATCCCCCGTCCTGATTCTGAGCCGCTTGCAAAAACGGCAAGCAAACGGTACTGACCAAATCCGCATTGGTTGGCGGTTGCACGGAGGCGAATTCTACTTCAAAAGGAGGTGTCCCCAGAATGAGCTAATTAAGTCGCGCGGAGGGGGGAATTTGAGCTTGAACCGCAACGGGAACTTCCTCTTGGAGTTCATGAATTCCGAGTTGATTGATGAGTCGGTGCAAGTATCCTCTTGCGATTCCCAGCGCTCGCGCGCTTTCTGCCTTCCGCCAACCGCACTCGCGCAGCGTACGGACCACGAGCCTCCGCTTGAACTCACGAACTTCTTCCTCGTAGCAGTGGTTGAACTCCGGCGCATCACAGCCCTGCCGCAACGCTGCCGGTAAATGCCTGACTTCCACGGTTGGCCCTTCGGACAGGACGACCGCGCGTTGCACGGCGTTTTGCAGCTCGCGAACATTCCCCGGCCAGGCATATTCCTCGATCGCGTGCAACGCCTGTTGCGAAAATCTTTTCGTGTTCTTTTGGAATTGTTCGGCGGACTTGTCGAGAAAATGTTGGGCCAACAATGGAATATCATCGCGCCTTTCTCGCAGCGGAGGAAGGTGCATTTGAACGACGTTCAGTCGGTAAAACAAGTCCTCGCGAAACTTCCCTTGTTGCACGAGCGCGGAAAGATCCCGGTTCGTCGCGCAGATAATGCGAATGTTGACGTTCACCGTGTTATTACTTCCCAACCTCTCGAAGCTGCGCTCCTGCAAAATGCGAAGGAGTTTGGGTTGTAATCCAAGTCCAAGGTCACCAATTTCATCCAAAAATAGAGTCGATTGATCGGCGGATTCCACACGGCCACGCCTCATGGTCAGGGCACCCGTAAACGCACCTTTTTCGTGCCCGAACAACTCGTCTTCGACTAGTGTTTCGGGCAAATTGGCGCAGGAAAACGCTACAAGGGGGCGCGCGCTTCTGCTGCTCATGTGATGAATCGCACGAGCGAGCAACTCCTTTCCGGTTCCCGTTTCTCCTGTAATTAGCACGTTAACGTCGCAGGGTGCGATCTTCTGTGCGAGTGCGAAGAGGTCCTGCATGACAACGGACGTGCCCATAAGCTCGTGCAGTCTTCCATTCCCGCGAGCGGCCGCTTTAAGCCGCTCGACTTCCCGTTCTGCCAAGTGAGATTTGTGAGAGCGGCGCAGAACCAGGCGGAGTTCCATCATATTCGGCGGATTCGTAATCGTGTCATATGCGCCGCGCTCGATGGCATTGAGGATAACTTGCCCATTTCCTTCGTCACATAGGGCGACGATCGGCGGGTATGTGGGCCGTTTACAGATTTCGCTTATCAGATGGAGGCCTACTTGATAGTCCCCCTGATTGCTCGTGGCCCGAAGATCAAGCAGAACGACGTCGCACCATTCTCGAAGGTCGGTCAGACCATCGAGCTGAGATTCGCTGCTTGCGCGAGTTGTGAATTCTTTTCCTAGCGCTCTGGCCAACGGGTCAGCAAAGCCAATATCCTGGCTTAAGAAGCATACGTGTACGATTGGCTCAGACACCAGCACCCCCGTAGGGCACTCTGCATGGTACCAAGGCTTATCGATTAGGCTTCAATCTCAACAGCCCATTCTTGATTGTGCCAGGTTGAGCGGCAACTCAAGTTCCAAAGCGGTCAGTCAGGGAGCTGCTTCGGTTTGGTTGCCAAGCCGATTGCTTGCAGCAATACAGGATTCTGGGGATCAGTTTAGGCTTTACCTAGAACACCTTAAGGCAGGCAAAACGGTGCACATTTGAAGAAAAGAGACTCCCTACTGTGCAACTCCCAAAGGGTACAGCCGGATACGCTAGAAGTCTCCAAATTGATACACCAGGGCCCGGCTTACCTCAGCGGCTGACGCGGTCCTCTCCCGTCAGAGGGGGAATCGCCACAAGGATCTCTATCTCAATGGGCTTTCCGTCCTCCATCGCTGGCCTGAATTGCCACCGGCTGAAAGCCAATCGCGCTGCCTCGTCCATTTCCGGGACGACCCCTTGATAAACCACAAGCTGTCGAACAGACCCGTCGACACCGATCACTCCTTTCAGCACAATGGCACGATGCGATCTCTCCACAGCCACGGGAATGCGCTTGAAATCGAAACGATGTTTGAGGTCTACATCCGGCGGCAATAGAGGTTTGTCGAGGTGGACCACTGTAGACCGAGCCTCGGATGGCATCTGCTGGGGCTGCACAGGTCTAGAGCAATACTGCAACGACCAATTCTTTCCAGGCATTGGCAGGAAAATCGAATAGATTTTCCCGCAGTTTAGGGCGCCGTAAACGTTGATCCCGCCTCCTCCAATGGGTCCTGCAGAGACCACCAATGCGTTCTTCCTCAAGGTCAGTGCAGGTGCCTCTATCGGAAAAATCAGGCTGGCCACGTAGGCGCCATTGAGCGTTCCGCCGCCCTCACTTGAAGCTCCTCGTCCCTCGATGCTGATGGGGCCAGGGTTTCCTCCGCGCCCCCCACCACCCCCAGCGCCACCAGATCCGACGCCGGTGCTGCCATCGCCACCCGAGCCTGCGCCGCCAGTGCCCCCACCAGCAACTCCGCGCGGATCCCCGCCAGGCGAGCCAGTACTCATCGTCGGTGGCGCGACCGTGAATTCGCCCCAGCGGTTGCCACCGGACAGAGAGAATTGGTCTGTCGGACCGGCAGGAGCCACTCCCAGAATAACCAGGCCTTCTCCATCGGATGAATTTCCTCCGGAGGCGCTTTCCGACCCCGTTCTAGACGGTCGGATTGGCGCACCCGGAACAGAAAGGGGAATTGCCAATTTGGGCGGAGTTTCCGACGGGCTGAGAAAAGTCGCAATGGGAATCGTGGCACCCGTACCGACAGTTACGGATGGGGCGTCAATGGCAATGGTTTCGTGTATGACCTGTTTCGGCTTGGAAATGATGGGCGTGAGCGGTGCCTTCGGCATTTCCGAAGAGAGTCCCAACATAATATTAGGTAGCTTTTGTTCAGTAGTGATCCTCAGGTCAGGCGGGGATGCGGGCTGGTAGATTGTTTGTCGACGATTATCCGGGCGAGCCGGCCTGGAAACAATCGTCAACTTCGGATGTATAGCGGCGCTCCCCAAAGCCGGAAGCCGATTGGCCAAGGAGCCAGAACCCGGCCGGCCCCCGGGACCAGCCGGAGCAACTCGGGGCATCGTTGCTGGATTGCGCTCGGGAATCCTGTAATAGATTTTCTGCATGTGTAGCCGGGCTGAGGACAGCGGCAGCGCTTGGGTGGGAATTGGATGAGACAGGTAAATCAGGAGCGCGAGCAAAGAGCAATGCAGCAAGAAAGAAGCACCGAGGGGACGCCCCGCAATACGCATACTTGCGACGCGCGCTCCGCCAAAGAAATGATTCGATCGAAATCGTGGCTTGGGGGGATTGGGACTTGCAAGAGCCTGCAAGGATTCCCGAAAATTGGCGAGGAAAGAATCACTCGGTACGAGCAAACGCAGCGCTCCGCGCTCTGTAAAGGGCGCGCGCGCACCCATCCTCGGGGGCTTCTCAGGCCATTGAATGGCAGAAATACCGAGTCCCACGGTCATCCGATTCCCGCGCGTACAGCTCGCCCAAGGAGCGAGGATTGGCAGCCTGTTAAAACATCAATACGGAGTACGCCCGGTCCAACCGAAGCACGTCGGATACCACACGAATCCTCAAGGGCTTTCACGTAAGTCTCGCGCGCCACACCCCCGGACGGACTCTGGAGTAGTCACCATTCGTGAACATCTCCTTCGTCTTGGGGGCAGAGGTAAGTTACCAATGGCGGGATGCTCGTCGTTAGATCTTTTTCAAAACACTGAAATTGCGGCACATGAGTAGAAAGAGCTGGCTGATTTGACGGGTGACGCAGGCAGCCCGCAAGCTTTGGTACGCG